>Ga0207691_10006248_pt1 | contig 11506 bp, 6 predicted proteins | sample KBSM13metaG_FD_184327 | JGI IMG/M metagenome (GOLD analysis project Ga0207691, IMG submission 184327) | Miscanthus rhizosphere microbial communities from Kellogg Biological Station, Michigan, USA - KBS M1-3 metaG (SPAdes) (version 2) | ecosystem: Host-associated > Plants > Roots > Rhizosphere >...
TTCAAGGTACAGATCAGTCTCATGACACACGTTTAAAATACTAACATCTACTTAACGCTGAATAAGGGTAAACCTTATGCACGCTAAATAATTTCAATTAGGGTGCCAATAGGTGGAATGCTGATAACTAATCGTGTATATCAAACGGGGAGGGATAACCGAACTTATAATAGGAAAGGTTTTCCAAGAATAGGAAGGATCTTCTGGGTGTGAATTTCCAATTCCGCTTTAATTTTTAATTGGAACATCAATTGCTATGCAGCACGCTTGCGGCCTCGTGCTCGGCTTCGAGCATTGGTTTGAGCAGATTGAATCGCTCAATGGCCGACTCAATGAGCGCCGGTAACTCCTCGTGCTTGCTTTTCTGATCAGAAAAAATTTCTATTTTATCGAGAATCTCGAGTAGGTCTCTTGCCTGCAAAAGACCAATACTGCTTTTCAATTTGTGTGCTTTGTCCCGCGCAATCTTCCAGTCCTCGTTCGTAATAGCGTTGCTGATTTCCTGTAATAGTTTCGGCGCTTCTAATAATATAATATTCAAGACGTGTGCTATCACTTCAGGTTTCTTCTTCACAGAAATGAAATCAAGGCTATAAGAAGGAGGTTTTTCTGCGACGTGTGCAGTGGCAATTTTGACTTCCTCAATTTTTTTGTCGTCGAAATATTTCGCAAGCAGTTTAAATAATTCCTCGGGCGCAAATGGCTTTGTTAAATATTCATCCATTCCCAGTTGCAGGCATTTCACTTCCTCGTTCTTCAATGCACTCGCAGTCATTGCGATAATTGGTGTATGCAATTTTAGTTTTTGCCTGATGTATACAGTGGCCTGGAATCCATTCATAATGGGCATCTGCAGGTCCATTATGATAAGGTCAAATTTGGATCCTTTCTCTAAAATGCGGACTGCCTCTTTTCCTTCGTTAGCCATCGTAATTTCAATTCCCGCCGGCTCCAGGTTATAAGAAATTACTTTTCGATTGATCTCATTGTCTTCAACCACCAAAACTTTTTTACCCATGAATGAATAATGTTCCAGTGTGTTGTTGTTTTCTTCTTCCTGCGGCATACTCAGGCTTTCTTCAATCACCTCATATGGGATTTCAAACGTCACGCTTGTGCCCACTCCTTCCTCACTTTCTACGCGAATATTTCCACCTTGCAGTTCCACTAATTGCTTTGTGATAGTGAGACCCAAACCCGTTCCGCCGAATTTTCTCGTAACATCTTCGCTCGCCTGTGAAAAGCTTTCGAAAATCATCGCGAGTTTGTCCGTGGCGATTCCAATTCCAGTATCCTTAATTCTGAATTTCATTGTACACCATCCTTCTAACAATTGCTTGCAGGAAATCTCAATCCTTATATATCCTTTCGCCGTAAACTTAATGGCATTGCTCAGTAAGTTGGAAAGGATCTGATTAAGCCGATACGGGTCGCCTTTGATTAGTCGGGGAACATCATCATGAAAGAAGATCAGCAAGCCAAGGTCTTTTTCTTTTGCGCGTTGCTGTAATGCACCAACCGCTTTTTGAACAACGTCCCAAATATTGAACTCTATGAGTTCGATATTTAGCTTTCCTGCTTTGATCTTGGAGAAATCAAGAATGTCATTAATCAACACGAGCAAATTATCCGATGAATATTTGATGATACTCACGAATTCCCTTTGCTCTCCGTCCAATTTTGACTTTTGCAACAGGTTAGCCATGCCGATGATTCCATTGAGTGGCGTCCGAATTTCATGGCTCATGTTAGCAAGGAACTGTTCTTGCGATTTTTCAGCGCGCTCCGCTTTTCTTCTTGCCTCAATCAATTGTTGACGATATTTTACTACGTCAGTAATGTCTTTTGACACTACACATGCCGCAATCACTGCATCCGACTCTTTTACCGGTAGGAAGCTCAATAAGAAAGTTCTTGTTTCGCCTTCGGTGTCAAAAATCTGTTCATATTCCAGGGAGTCGCCCTCAAAAACGCGACGAAAAATTCCTAATAGTGCATCTTTTCTTTCAGGACGAATAATGTCTTTTATGTTATCACCTAATTCGGGCTCCTTGCCTGTGCTAAATCGCGCGATAAGTTTTCCGGCCTCGTTAATGAGAATGAGTTTATAGTCGCGGTCCACCATGAAGAAGCCTTCATTCGTACTACTCAAGAGCGTGCGCATTTTTTGTTCCGAATGACCCAGTTCTTCCGCCGCCTTATTTCTTTCTGTCACATCTATTCCGAATCCACCAACGGCAAAAACGGTTCCCGATTGATCACGTAGAGGAAATTTGACGTAGTGAAAGTGATGCTTGCGGTTATTCAGCACCACAGTTTCATCGACATCTGCAGGCTTACCACTTTCCGCCACTTGTTTATCTGTTCGCTCAAATTCGTCTGCATTTTCAGGATCTAAGTCGTGATCCGATTTACCAATCAGCATTTCATCAGTGTACGAAAATGTTTCTTTCAATTGCTTATTGATGAGCAGGTATTTGCCATTGAGATCCTTTACCTGGATCATCAATGGAATATTATCGAGAATGGCCTGAAAGCGATATTGGAACTGCTTTAACTGTTGTTCGGCTTTTTTGCGGCGATTAATGTCCGTGTTAAGTTGCCACAGAATTACAGCAATGAAAAGAAGCGCCGCGATTGTTCCTACCAACGTTGTAACGAAACCGCGACGAACGAACTCCTGATCACTGGTGATCCTGGCATGCAATAATTTATTTTCTGTGTTGCGAAGATTTTCCAATTGAACAGTGATATCGTCCATCAACTTTTTTCCCTTGACCGGTGAGTCATTAAGGTTTGGAGAAAAAGATGGATCCGCGTGTACCTGGCTTAAATGGAACTGAACTTTTTGAGTGATTAATGCCGCCAGGTTTGCCACATCTTTTTGCTGGCTGGCATTATCGGCAGTTAGCCTAAACAGATCGTGAAGCAGTTCATTCGTTTCCGCGCTATGTTCTTCTGAAGAGGTAACAAATGTTTCATTATGCGTAAGCAGCCAGCCGCGCGCGTCCGATTCAAGCTGGCTAACTGATGCGCTTAGGTGATCAATCTTTTCCATTACCTGGTAACTATGATCTACCCATTGACGCATTGCTTCGGCGCTCCTGGAATTTTGATAAGTATTCCAGATGAAATAAGTCAATGCGAATAGCGCCAGGATTCCGATTAGTACAATTTTCCACTGCGACTTCATAGGCGGAAATGTTCAACGTTATGGTTGATAGGGTAAAATCAAATCTAAAACTTTTGCGGGTGGTTCGGATGCTGATGAGATCGAACTTGTGAATTTACGGCGATACGGGCACACCAGATAAACAAGAATTGTGCTCAATTTTTTCGATTATGGATGAGTCTGGTCTGATGAGGGAATTGAATTTAAAAAGTTAGGGCGAAGGAAGGAGATGCATGCCAGGTTCTTTATAAATACGCCCTTGATTCAGCGAGCTTTCGGCCTCTCTTCATATGTTTATTCGATTGTTTTGCCGTTCCCTTTACTGCATATTTGTAACTCATCTCTTCTTCAACTCATATTCACTCCACTCCTGATCCTAATTACTAAAATATGAAAGCGTTAGTCTTTCTTTTACTCCTTTTTAGTCTGCAGCAAACTGTTGGGCAATCATGCAGCATGTGCAAGCGTACGCCAAAAATTTGTCATTATGATTTCTTCGTTTTAGAAAACAAACCAGAAGACCCCGCGAAAATAGCTGAGTGGCGGCAACTTTTCTGGTTGGCGTCATTTTCCCAGGATTATATTTTCAATCACAATAAGAACTGCGTGCGCTTTATCGATCCGGTTGTAACCAGGGCGACCGGATATCAAACGTTGGTAGTAGGCCTGACCGAGCCGGTTTTGCCACCATCCAAGGTTCCAAGTAGTGTTGATTACATCATCATGGGAGGTGTCATCCGTCGCGGCGACAGCTATTTGCTACAAATACAATTACAAACCGCCTGCACACAGCAAACAGTTGCGAAGTCAGAGGTTACCTTTCATGCTTCCGCCGATCCCGAATACATTAAGAGTATAGCGGAGGAAGCGGCAGCGAAAATCTCGCCGCTTGAAGAAAAAATTAATACTTATGCTAACAAGAAAAGAGAGGAAGACAAAAACACTGCCTTTGGAAGTTGGGGCTCTCAATCGATCGAAGTAGTCCCAAAAAAAAGCAAGTTGGCAAGCGGACAGGAAACGGATGTTGAGATTACGCTTAAGGATTGTGATGGAACACCGCTGGCAAATCGCGAGATCAGGTTTGATAAATCTGCTATTGAAGGATTTGAGATCAAAGGCACTACTGGTGGAACAATTTCTCCTTCGAGCGTGAAAACAGATGGAAATGGGAAGGCAAAAGCAAAATTTAAAATGGGTGCAACAAAAAATGCGTTTATCAGGGCTCATTATCTTTTTAATCGGCCTTCAGGTTGTCCCGACGCGATGATTGGCTCTTGTCCAATTGGTGGCATTCCTGTTGAGGTTACCGTGTTTTATGAAACAGATCAGGTGCAATCTTTTGACCAGTCGATGTTGACCCCCATTATTCAGGGTGGAAAAACGAAACAATCTTTTACGCGCAGTCATGTTACTAAGATGTATTTTTTCCCGAAGGATCCAAAATCACCCTACCTCGTTTTGACGGTGCCGGAAGCAAAGGCCGGTGAGTCGATTTTCGAAATGGACCTCGGGGATTTTACTTATAGTGGCAAATTTCCCGCGGTTAATATGGTGATAGAAAGCGGTCCGATTAACCTTCAACAGGAGCTTTCCCGAGATTCTGTGGTAACGAATAGCGGGCATACCCAAAAAAAGAGACCGTCCGATATTACGTTTTTCCTGGGAACTGAATTTGAGCCGATGTATTTCGGCATTGAATTCCATTGTGAAAATGAAGACGATGATAACGAAATCCGAACGGGCCCATTTCCTGGAGGAGTAACCCTCACCAAAAACGATTACAATACGAAATTCACGATCAAAAAAATTACTGACCCGCAAAGCCCATATAAAACGGATTATATGATCGAGATGCTGAGAGATCCGGGCAGCCTTAAAGAAGTGAGCAAAGACATAGGCAAAGACATTACAGGACTTCAAAAATTAAGCGGCTATACCGGAACGGAGGTAATAGCGGTGTTCATTCGCTCACCGTACTGATTTAACAATTACATCTAATGTTTCTTGTTCACAGCTTGCCACGCTTTAGCGGGGAAGTGAGTGCATTCACGAGTGAACTGATAAATACAAACAGAAGAATTGTTATTCGATTACTTTCCTTATTGTAGATTTTTTGATGGAATAACGAAATCCCATGAGGAAAAACCCATTGTACATTAGGTAAATCACATTTAGTTGACTTGAGGATTTCTGAATTTTGGATATGCAACTTACCGTAGAACAATTAGCAGTTTTAGAGACAGATGGAAATCTCGTGATCAACGCGGTGGCAGGAAGTGGTAAAACATCTACTTTAATTGAGTATGCAAAGTCGCGTCCTTCCGACAGTAGAATTCTTTATCTCGCCTTTAATAGAACTGTCAAGAGTGAAGCCACGCAGCGTTTTGCAAGGGCGTCATTAAGCAACGTTAGGGTAGAGACCGCACATTCCCTGGCCTTCGATTATGTGGTGAGAGGAAGTGGATATCGGATGTCACAAGGATATAAAAGTTATGATTGGTGCGAGATTTTAGGAATTAAGACCGGCGACCGTCAAACGGATTTTGTGCTCGCCAACCATGTCAATAAATTCATCAGCTTTTTTTGCAATAGCAAAGCAAAGCGTGTGCAGGACCTCGATTACAGCAGCATTGTGACAGACCAAAAGGCTGCGGCGTTTGTAAAAAATCTTGCTCCCCAAATTGAAAAATTCACGCGCCTGGCGTTGGCGAAAATGGAGAAGGGCGAAATAGAAGTCACGCACGATTTCTATTTGAAGAAATTTCATCTGAACGAAGTAATTCTTCCATTCGATTATATTTTATTTGACGAAGGACAAGACGCGAGTGCGGCCATGTTGGATGTTTTTTTGAAGCAACCGGCGAAGAAAATAATTGTGGGCGACATGCATCAACAAATTTATGGATGGCGTTTCGCGATTAACAGCTTGCAACAGGTGGAGTTCCCTGTATATAATTTGAGCAACAGTTTCCGGTTTGATGAAGAGATTGCATTAGTCGCCAATAGAATTTTATCATGGAAGAATCATTTGAAACTTCCACCTTCTGTAAAGATTGTTGGTGTAGGAAAACCTTCAACGGAAAATACGGCCAAGGCTGTACTCGGAAGGACCAATCTTGCTTTATTAATTAATGCCATATCAAAATGGCAAGGCGGCCAGGTAAGTAGACTTTATTTCGAAGGCAATATCAATAGTTACACGTTTGCGGACGAAGGTGCCTCTTTGTATGATGTGTTGAATTTATACAATGGCAAAACTGATCGCATCCGCGATAAGATGATCGCTGAAATGAAATCCATGAAGGAATTGGAGGAGTATATTCAAAAAACGGAAGACACCAGTTTATCGATGATTGTGGATGTGGTAAAAGAATTCGGAAACAAGCTGCCATCATTAATTAATGAATTAAAATCGAATCACACCGCTTCAAAAGAAGAGGCCGATATGATATTCAGTACCGTGCACCGGTGCAAGGGAATGGAATATGATGAAGTGATCTTATTGAATGATTTTGTTACAGAAGAAAAAGTGAAGCGAAACTATGATCAGAACGGGGGCGAAAAAATTAGTGAAGTAGATAGAAATAAATTAGCAGAGGAAATAAACATTTTGTATGTAGCTGCTACAAGAGCGCGAAACAAATTGAATATTCCCGTAGAAATAAACCCATTGAAGAGCATCGCATTGGCCCAACCTTCTCAACCGATTTCGTTCATCAGCAAAAATGATTACAGGCCTACTTACGCTGACTCCTGGAAATCCTATAAGGATTTTCATTCGACTTATGAGCGTCCTTCATATAAATCAAAGGCCACCAGCGCGGGAAAGAAGTGGTCCGTTGATGAAGAGAATCAGGCGATGGATCTTTTTCAACAGCGAATTTCCTTGCGTCAGATCGCAGATCAATTGGGTCGCACACAATACGCGGTTAAGCGAAAGCTGATCAACCTCGGCATGGATGAGGATGAGTTTGATGACCATATCGACTGACAAATTCACTATGCGCTTGCTGCAACGATAGTAGCAACTGCTGCTCCTTCGTTATCCTGTTGCAATTTCCGCATGGTGAAATAACCCGAGATGAGTAACAACAGAATGTCGTCAGGTGATGTGTTGGTAGAATTGATATTGTATTCAGCCGGCGACTTCCATTTCCATGTATTCTTTCGATAGGATAATACTTCTTTTTTGTCGGCAGTGGAATAAAGAACCCGCAGGGTGCTTGCGTGTCGGGCCTTGCCGAAATATTTTTTATTGCCGATGTTTACTTCGAGTGTTGTTTGCCAAAACCCTACGGTATTCTGGTTCAATAAAACGTTTTGACCTTCTGTGATGATGAATTGCTTACACCAAAATCCCAGCTTCTTTACCTGGAGCAACCGGTTTTCGAATCTAACTTCACTAACACGGCGACCAAACTTTATTGTGATCAACTCGCTGTAATTATTGATCTGTCGCGCCACCCCTTTCTTATGTTCCCATCTAGCGTTTTGAATGGACTGAAGATTCATATGAATAAAGTTGATTGCTTATTAGTCGGGTAACCGCAGATTTATTACACCTATCGAGACACATTTAAATCATCAGCATCATAAAGAAAAGCAATCCGGCAGGTTCCTGCTATGGCTATCGGGACTAGCAAGGCCAACAGCAGAGGCAACGCCTGGAATTGATCCATCCAGAAATTATTTTCCAAAATTATGTTTCATTCCAACAAAATTTTCCTAACTTCTTTTCTGTTTAAGAACTCCTTCGCGCTTCAGGACATCCACGAATTGGAAATTTATTCCGCTACTTATTAAGAGGCATCACTCTTAAAAATCTTTAGAGATCCAAAATCCGATGTGATCCATTTGATCGTATGTTTCAATTAAGCGATCCTGTTCCCATTTTTAATCCCCCGTTTATTGGCTTAAGGTTTTGACGTATTTCTTCAATTCAAAATTGTTGTATGCGTAAGGGTATGCTGTGGGTATTAATGCTGACCGCTCTGACTTTATCGTGCGGGAAGAAATACCTGGATAAGCCAAAAGACGTTGCGCCCCATCAGGTATCAATGGTTCTAAAAGGCATTACAAAAAAGGTTGGCAACAATGTGGGCGGATATTTTGCGGGACTTCCTGATAACTATTCAACCGATTTGAAACAATATCCTTTGCTATTATATATCCATGGTGGTGGGCAATTTGGTAACGGTGACGTGGATTTGCCAAACCTGTTAAGTGAAGGAATTCCCGCGCTTCTGGACACAAAAATGTTTCCAGCAACCATTACGAGCCAGGGCAAGGTTTATTCTTTCATTGTGCTGGCACCGCAATTCATATTATATCCTAACAATAATGACATTCAACAATTCCTCGATTATGCCAGGAGCACTTATAGCATTGACTCTTCACGTATATATGTAACCGGTTTTAGTATTGGAGGTCGCATCACCTGTGAGTATGCTGCGGAAAAAGCAGCGAGCCTGGCGGCAATTGTTCCAATGGCAGGAGCGTGTACCGGCTCCGTTGAAGATAAATGCAGGAACATGGCCAATCATAATCTTCCCGTATGGGCATTCCATAATGAACAGGATGAATTTATAAATGTTTATGAAACAGAAAATTTCATAAGCACATTGAATAGGTTTCGGCCGGTAGTACCCGCAAAGGTTACCATTTTCAAACAATCCACTGCCCTTTTAAAACATGATGCGTGGACACGCGCAACTGACCCCAGCTATCGGGAAAATGGAATGAATATCTATGAATGGATGCTCCAGTTCAAACGATAACGTAGTTCCATGTAAATCGAAAAATATCCTTAGTACAAACTCTCTGATTGTATGCAAGATCCATTGGTCCTGTGTAGTATTTCATTCTTTAAAAAAAGACGCAATGAAAAAAACATTGACCAGGAGTAGAGCATGGAGAATTATGCCGGCTTGCATTCTCATGCTGATCTTTTCGGCGCTGCTAATCTCTTCAAGTCATCGTGAGGCACCGCTGATCGCAAATGATCCCATTGCAGACAACACCGATCTCTATGCTTTCAGAAGTCCTGCTGACCCCTCGAAGATTATTATTATCGCGGATTACATTCCAGCGGAATTGCCACAGGGAGGTCCGAACTATTACACATTCGGCGAAAATATTCGCTATGAGGTGCACATCGATAATAATACCAGTACGCCGGGTGATGACATCACTTATCGATTCGTGTTTCATCATGTCAATCAGGATAGCACCACTTTCTTCAATATCCGTCTCGGAAAACAAAACCTGTACACTACCTACACGTGTGAAAAAAGTACCGATGGCGGAAACCTATTCACAACAATTGTTGCGAATGGTGTAGTCCCACCAAACAATATTGGACCTCGTTCCATCAGCTCACCAGTTGGATTAAATGTTGCCGACTATAACACCTTAATCACAAATTCTATTTCTACTGCAGCTACAGGCGAGCGGGTATTCTGCGGACCTGCTGATGATCCTTTCTTCGTTGACCTGGGAGGCATATTTGATTTAGGAGATGCGCCGCGCCAAAATAATAATCACAAAGTGCGCGACGGTCTGGCAAAATATAATATCCATTCTATTTGCCTCGAGATCGATATTTCCGCCTTGCAAAAAGATCACAAGCAGGTTGGACAAGCAGCAAACATTCTCGATCCTGCTTTTGTAATCGGTGTTTGGGCATCTGCCAGTCGCCCAGCTATTAAAACTTTAAATACACCAAAGTCTGGTTCTCCTTTTAATCCTTTGGGTGGCGGCACTTTCAGCGAGACCGGTGATTTTATTCAGGTATCGCGTTTGGGGATGCCGCTTACAAATGAAGCAGTGGTAGCGTTGGCTAGAAAAGACTTCTGGAATTCACTTAGTCCATTCCAGGATTTGGGTAACCTGTCTCTATTTGGTAACTACTTCTACAATCCCGAACTGGCGCTGTACATGGACGATAGCAAATTTGGCGGAGCGGTACCTGCATTCAAAGCTCTTAGGGTTCAAAGTAATTCATTGGGACAATATGATTTTAGAAATGGACGCAATGGATTATTTGCACTAAAGGGAACTTCAGCAGTATCAGGTACTGCACTGGACGATGCCATATTTGGAAATGTTCTATTACCTGGTCCTGGAAAGCCGCGATCCGTTGACCTTTGGCCGATTTTTCATACAGGCGTTCCTAATTTAAGGCCATATCAGTTGGCGACCGGTAAAAGTGGTAATCCACTTGCGTCGGGAAAACCTTTCATCAATAATTTCCTTCCTAACGGAGGTGACATGTTGAGATTGAACATGGCCGTTCCACCTACGCCGCGAAACGATCCAAAATTCAGCAGCCTCGGTCTTGTGCAGGCAGCGGTACTTGGATTAACAGATCCTACATACAATACCACTACAACACTTCAATTTATTCCCAATATGGATGGATTTCCGAATGGCAGGAGATTGGAAGACGACGTTACCAGGATTGAATTGCAGGCAGTAGGCGGTGTGGTACTGGCGGCTATCGGCTTGCCATATGATGATTATACCGGTTCATCGATCATTACAAATCAATTGCTGAATACACTTCAATATTCAACGGGGGTAGAAAAAAATGATACCACATTCAAGGCCTCATTTCCCTTTGTTCAAACACCATGGAGAGGTACTTCCATAGTGCAGCAGTAAGAAGTAGAGTAAATCACGGCAATCAATAAGAAAAAAAATAATTATGAAACGAAAAATATATGCGGCAGTCTGTTTAGTCCTGATGGTGGTGAATATGCTGCCGATGCAATTGTTTGCATCGAGTCACAGGGAAGCACCGTTGATCCTGGATGATCCCCTCGCCGATAATACGGATTTGTATGCATTTAGAAATCCTGATGACCCAAATAAGGTAACCATCATTGCAAACTATATCCCGTTCCAGCTGCCGCAGGGAGGACCTAATTATTATTCTTTTGGTGAAAATGTGCGATATGAGATTCATATTGATAACAACGTAGCCAACAATTCGTATATAGGAGGAGATGATATTATATATCGATTCACTTTTCAAAAGACCAACGAGGATAATACAACTTTCTTTAATATTCGACTGGGAAAACAAAACTTGAAGACAACTTATCTGTTGGAGAGAAGTATGGATGGTGGAAAGAATTTTTCACCCATAATTACGAATGGTATTGTTCCCCCGCCAAACATTGGACCCCGATCAATTAGTTCCACTACCGGACTAAATGCGCCCGATTACAATTCACTCATCACAAGTGCCATCAGCACCGCTGCGAGTGGTGAAAAAGTTTTTTGCGGCACAGCAGATGATCCATTCTTTGTTGACCTGGGTGGGATATTTGA
>Ga0207691_10006249_pt1 | contig 11505 bp, 10 predicted proteins | sample KBSM13metaG_FD_184327 | JGI IMG/M metagenome (GOLD analysis project Ga0207691, IMG submission 184327) | Miscanthus rhizosphere microbial communities from Kellogg Biological Station, Michigan, USA - KBS M1-3 metaG (SPAdes) (version 2) | ecosystem: Host-associated > Plants > Roots > Rhizosphere >...
GCGTCCCCTATAAGGGCGCCGAGACGGAAGAAGCCAGCCGGGCATGACACAGCTCACCGACGCCACGCCGACGGTGGCGCGCACCAATGACGCGCGCATCATTCCGCTCGTTTGCGCGGCGCATTTCGTCAGCCATTTCTACATCCTGGTGCTGCCGCCGCTGTTTCCGTTCATCCTCGCGTACTATGAGGTCGGCTACACGCGGCTCGGCCTTGCGCTGACTGCGTTCAACATCACCACCGCATTGTGCCAGACGCCCGCGGGCTTCCTGGTCGACCGGATTGGCGCGCGGTCCGTGCTGGTGTCGGGACTTGTGCTCGGCGCGGCGTGCCTCGCCATTGTCGGGCTGTTTCCCTCGTTCTGGCTGCTGGTGGCGATGTTCGCGCTGCTCGGGGTTGCCAACGGCGTCTATCATCCGGCCGATTACGCGATCCTGTCGCAACTCGTCTCGAACGAGCGCGCGAGCCAGGCGTTTTCGCTGCACATCTTCGCGGGCTTCCTCGGCACCGCGGTAACGCCCGCCACCATGCTGATCCTGCAGCAGTCGTTTGGCTGGCAGGGCGCGTTCCTCGCCGCGTCCGTGATGGGCCTCGTGGTCGCGATCCCGTTCCTGCTGCAGCCGGCCGCGCTGTTCGAGGCGCCGCCGAAGCCTGTGCGGCCCGCGAGCGAAGCGCCAAAGGACGACAAGGCCGGCTGGTCGCTGCTGCTGTCGGGGCCGATCCTGCTCAATCTCCTGTTCTTCGTGATGATCACCTTCTCGACGACCGGCGTGCAGAACTATTCGGTCGTCGCGCTTAACGAGGCCTATGGCACGCCGATTGGCATAGCCAACACGGCGCTGACCGCGAACCTGATGCTCAGCGCGTTCGGCGTGCTCGCGGGCGGGCTGCTTGCGGCGCGCATCGGCCGGCCCGAGTGGATCGCGGCCGGCTCGTTCCTCGGCATCGCGCTGACGGGCGCCGTGATCGGCATCGCCGATTTCGGCATCGTGGTCCTGATGATCGCGATGTCGCTGAACGGCTTCGTGAACGGGTTGATGCAGCCCTCGCGCGACATGATCGTGCGCGCGGTGACGCCGGATGGCCAGTTCGGCAAGGTGTTCGGCTTCGTCACCACCGGCTTCAACATCGGCGGCATCATCGCGCCGCTGCTGTTCGGCTACGTGATGGATGCCGGGCACCCGCGCTGGGTGTTTTTCCTCGTCTGTGGGCTGAGCCTGCTGGCGATCCTGACGCTGGTTCCCAATTTCCTGCGCAGTCGCGCCGCCGATCGCGGCTGAAACATCCGGGAAGGTGTCGGCAGAGCATGATCCCGAAAAGTGGACACCGGTTTTCGGAAAAGCTCATGCTCCGCCAGTAGGTCGCTTGCGTGTGCATCCAGTTTTGAATAATTTCAATCTGGTTCGCGCCGGGGTTTCATGCGACTGACCGAACAGAGCCGTTATGCCTTGCGGGTGCTCGCGCATTGCGCCGAACGCCACCCGGCGCTCGCCAAGGTCGCAACCATCGCGGCCATCACCGGCATCACCGAGCAGAACATCTTCAAGCTGATCAAGGTGCTGGCCAAGGCGGGCTTCGTCGAGACGATCCGCGGGCCGCATGGCGGTGTGCGCCTTGCGATGGCGCCGAAGGCGATCCGGGTGGGACAGGTGATCCGCGCCATCGAGCCGCGCTTCAAGGCGTGCGGACCGCTCGGGCTGATGATGTCCGAGGAACCGGTCTCTGCAGTCGAGCGTGAGCTTGACCAAACCATCGGACGCGGCATCGCGGCGTTCATGGATACGCTCGACCGCACCACGATCGCGGCGCTGATCGCGAAGGCCCCGGCCAACGCGGCCTGATCAGAGCCCGGCGACCGCCGCTTTCGCACCCTTCGCGATGATGCGCGCGAGCGCGTCCGTCACGGCGCCGCGAAAACGAAGATCGACGGCAAGGTCGGCGGCGAAAATCTCGCGCACGTCGAGCAGGGCAGGGGCGAGGCGTTCGGCATCGAGTCCGGCCTGATCCGCAACCGCGCGCAGCCGCGCCGACAATGGATCGCGCACATCGATCGGCTTGCCCTGTTCGTCCATGCCGGTGACGTAGCGCATCCAGCCCGCAACGCCCATCACGAGCCGATCGATCGGTGCGCCCGCCGCGAGCCGGTCGCGGATCGAGCCGAGCAGGCGCTGCGGCAGTTTCTGCGAGCCGTCCATGCAGATCTGCCAGGTGCGGTGCTTCAGCGCCGGGTTGGCGTAACGCTCCATCAGCGCGCGCTTGTAGGCCGTAACGTCGGCGCCCGGCGGCATCTTCAGTGTGGTCGCGGCATCGTCCATGACGCCTTCGGCAAGCCTGCGGTAGTTCGCGTCCTTCATGGTGTCGGACACGGTCTCATAGCCGGCCAGATACCCAAGATACGCCAAGGTCGAGTGGCTGCCGTTGAGCAGGCGCAGCTTCATGTTCTCGTACGGTGCGACGTCGGTGACGAATTCGGCGCCTGCCAGCGACCAGTCGGGACGCCCGCCCGGAAAGCGATCTTCGATCACCCATTGGCTGAACGGTTCGGTAACGACGGGTGCCAGGTCGTCGACGCCGAGGCGCCGTGAGATCGCCGCGCGGTCCTCATCGGTGGTCGCCGGCGTGATGCGGTCGACCATCGTCGAGGGAAACGCGACCTCGTTGCGGATGTAGCCGGCAAGCTGCCGGTCGCGCAGCTCGGCGAAGCGCGCCACGATTGCCGCGACCGTGCGGCCGTTGTGCGGAAGGTTGTCGCAGCACAGCACCGTGAAGGAATGGACACCGGCCTCGCGCCGTCGCCGCAGCGCCTCCACCAGAAACCCCGGTGCCGTTCGCGGCTGCGTGGGGTTTGCCAGGTCGTGCACGATATCGGGGTGGCTTTCGTCGAGCGCGGCGGTGGCCGGATCGTAGCAGTAGCCTTTTTCGGTAACAGTCAGCGTGACGATCTTCACCGCCGGATCGCACAGGCGCTGCAGCAGCGCTTGCGGATCCTCGGGCGCGACCAGCGTCTCCTTGATCGCGCCGATCACCTGCAGCCGTTCGCCTTCGGCGCCGCGAACGCTGAGCGTATAGAGATTGTCCTGCGGCTTGAGCGCATCGCGCACTGCAGGAGAGCGCAGGCTTGCACCAACGATGCCCCAGCGATTGTCGCCGGCGGCGAGTGCGGCCTCGGTGTACATCGCCTGGTGCGCGCGCTGGAACGCACCGACGCCGAGATGCACGATGCCGGCTGCGACCGCGGTGCGGTCATAGCGCGGCCGCGCGACGTCGGCCGGCAACCCTGCAAGCGTGGCGGCGGACAGCCTTTGCATCACTTCCCGAGGATCACGCCCGGCAGCCACAATGTCAGCGCGGGAATGTAGGTGACGAGGAGCAGCACGATCACCATTGGCACATAGAAGATCAGGATCGAGCGCGACACGGCCTCCATGCTGACCCGTCCGATGGCGCAACCGACAACCATGGTAGGGCCGACTGGCGGCGTGAGCAGGCCGATGCCGAGATTGAGGATCATGATGATGCCGAAGTGCACCGGATCGATGCCGAAGGTCTTGATCACCGGCAAAAAGATCGGCGTGCAGATCAGCAGCATCGGCGCGAGATCCATGAACGTGCCGAGCAGCAGCAGCAGCACGTTGATGTAGAGCAGGAAGGTGTACTTGTCGCTGGAGATGGCGATGAAGAATTCCGTCGCCTTGGCCGGAATCTGCATGATCGCCATCATGTAGCCGAAGGCGATCGAGAAGCCGATCATGATCATGACCATGCCGACGGTGCGCACGACGCGACCGATCAACTTCGGCAGCTCGCTCCATTTGACGTCGCGGTAGACGAACATGGTCACGAAGAACGCGTAGACCACGGCGACGGCGCCGGCCTCGGTCGGGGTGAACACGCCGCTCAGGATGCCGCCGAGGATGATCGCGATGGTGACCATGCCCCAGATCGCATCGAACGCGATCTTGAGCGCCTGGCGCAGCGGGACGACTTCGCCCTTTGGATAATCGTTCCGGTACGAAATGATCAGCACCAGGATGATGAGCGAGAGGCCGAGCAGCAGGGCCGGAATGATCCCGCCCATGAACATGTGCGCGACCGAGATCGTTCCGCCCGCCGCGATCGAATAGATGATCATGTTGTGCGAGGGCGGGACGAGCAGCGGCTGCAGCGAGCCCGAAATCGTCACGTTGACGGCGAACAGGCGCGGGTAGCCGTTCTTGATCATCTGCGGGATCATCACCGAGCCGACGGCGGCGGTGTCCGCGACCGACGAGCCCGAGATACACCCGAACATCGTCGAGGCGAGGATGTTCACCAGCGCCATGCCGCCGCGGATGAAGCCGACGAACACCTTGGCGAGATTGACCAGACGCTCGGCCATCCCGCCGACCGCCATGATGGCGCCGGCAAGAATGAAGAACGGAATCGCGAGCAGCGAGAACCCGCTCATGCCGCCGGAGACCTTCAGCATCACGGCTTCGAGCGGCAGATCGATCCACAGCGCGGCGGCGATCGCCGCAATGCCGAGCGCATAGGCGACCGGCATGCCCATCAGGCATACGATCGTGAAGGTCCCTATCAGAATGAAAACGTCCATGACCCGCCCCCGTTTCCCGAACTACTCAGTCGCGAGTTGACTGACTGTTTCAGGATCGGGCTCGGAGAAGAATTTCTGCGTCATGAACCGCTCGATCACGAACAGGGCGGTGAGGCCGCCACCGATCGGGATCGGCAAATACGCGATGCCGGCGGAAACGGCGGGAAATTCCGGGATGCTCTGAAACCATGTGGTGTGGACGAGCTTGATGCCCCACCACAGCATAAACAGGTTGGTCGCGAGCATGCAGATTTCGAGGAACCAGCCGAGATAGGTCTTGGCCGGCTCGTTGAGGAAGGCGGGCAGCACGCCGACGCCGATATGCAGGTATTCGCGATAGCAAACAACGGCCGAGAGAAATGAAAGGATGATCATCAGGAGCACAGCGACCGGCTCGGGCCACGAGGCTGCGCTGTTGAGCACGTAACGACAGAAAATGCCGTAGGGTATGATGAGTACGATCACGACGAGGCACGTGCCCGCCACGAACAGGCAGGCCTGATGGATGGCGTCCATCGCCCGGATGAATTGGGCCTTCATTGCTTTCCCCCTTGCCCCCAGGATCAGAGCCGGCGCGATCCTGCGGATCGGCCGGCCCGGATACGCGCGCCCCGTGATTACTTCACGGCCTGGATGCGCTCGATGAACGGCAACAGCGGCTTGGCGTGTTTCTCGTAGACCGACTTCTTCACCGCGTCCGCCATGGCGGCCGTGTCGAGCTTCACGATCTCGACGCCGTTCGCCTTCATGTCCTCGATCGACTTCTTTTCCATCTCGGTCCAGAGCGCCCATTGCTCGGTCTGCGCCGCCTTGGCCTCCTTCATGATCAGGTCCTGGTCCTCCTTGGAGAGCGTCGCCCAGGTGCGCTTGGAGAACACCAGGATTTCCGGGATGATCAGATGCTCGGTCATCGAGTAGTACTTCGCATAGCGGAAGTGCTGGCCGCTGACATAGCTCGGCTCGTTGTTCTCCGCGCCGTCGACGACGCCGGTTTGCAGGGCGTTGACGAGCTGATCGAAGCCCATCGCGACGCCGTTGCCGCCCATCGCGTTCATGGTGTCGACGAAGATCGGGTTGCCCATCATGCGGATCTTGAGACCCTTGAGATCCTCGGCGCTGCGGATCGGCTTCTTGCTGTTGTAGACATTGCGCGTGCCGCCGTTCATCCAGCACAGGCCGATCAGGTTCGCGGTCGGGTGATCCGAGAGCTTCTTGAGCATCTCGTCGCCGATCGGGCCGGTCACGACCTTGGTCATGTGCGCGGGATCGCGGAATACGAACGGAAGGTTGAAGGCATTGAGCTCAGGGACGAGCGGGCCCATCGGGCCGAGGCTGATACGCGCGATCTGGAGCGCGCCGACCTGCGCCTGCTCGATCATCTCCTTTTCGCCGCCGAGCTGCATCGAGGGGAACATCTGGATGCTGACGCGGCCGTTGGTGGCGGCTTCGAGCCGCTTGCCCATGCGCACGACGGCTTCCACGGTCGGATAGCCGAGCGGATGCACGTCGGTTGCCTTGAGCACGACCTTGGCCTGCGCGAGCGCGCTGCCGCCGATTCCGGTAGCCGCGAGCGTCGCCGCGGCGGTTGTCCCGAGAAACTCACGTCTGTTCATTGCATTCCTCCCTCTTTGGTTTCTTCCCGATTTTCTGCCGGCTGGTCGCCGGCTAGAGCCTGTAGGCTTTCTTCGCCAGTCCATACGCAAGGTCGCGCGCGACCTCGCGCGCTTCGTCCTCGTCGAGCAGGTGCTTGACCACCAGTTCGGCGAGGTAGCCGCAGTCGACCCGCCGCGCCACGTCGTGCCGCGCGGGGATCGAACAGAACGCACGCGTGTCGTCGTTGAAGCCGACCGTGTTGTAGAAGCCGGCGGTCTCGGTGGTGAGCTCGCGGAAGCGCCGCATGCCTTCGGGCGAGTCGTAGAACCACCAGGCGGGGCCGAGCCGCAGCGCCGGATAATGCCCGGCGAGCGGGGCGAGCTCGCGCGAGTAGGCGGTCTCATCGAGCGTGAACAGGATGATGGTGAGATCGCGCTCGTTGCCGAAGCGGTCGAGCAGCGGCTTCAGCGCATGCACATAGTCGGTGCGGGTCGGGATGTCGGCGCCCATGTCGCGCCCGAATTTCGCATGGAGCCCGGGATTGTGATTGCGCATCGAACCCGGGTGGATCTGCATCACCAGCCCGTCGTCGAGGCTCATGCGCGCCATCTCGGTCAGCATCTGCGCGCGGAACAGCTCGGCGTCGCCTTCGTTGAAATTCTCGCCGGTGACCTTGGCGAACAGCCGTTCGGCATCGGCCTGCGCGAGATCGATTGTCTGCGCCGTCAGGTGTCCGTGATCGGTCGAGGTGGCGCCGTGCTGCTTGAAGTAGGCGCGGCGCAGCCGGTGCGCTTCGAGATAGCCGTGCCATGAAAACGTATCGCAGCGCGTGAGATCGCCGAATTGCTGCAGATTGGTGCGGAAGCCGTCGAACTCCGGATCGACCACCGGGTCGGGCCGATACGCCGTAACCACGCGGCCCTTCCATCCCGACGCCGCGATCGCCTTGTGGCTTTCGAGCGGATCGAGCGGGCTTTCGGTGGTCGCGATCACCTCGATCTTGAATTTCTCGAACAGCGCGCGCGGCCGGAATTCCGGCTTGGCGAGGCATTCCGAGATGCGGTCGAAATAAAGATCGGCGGTCTTGGCCGACAGCCGCACCTCCAGACCGAACAATTCGTTGAACGACTGATCGAGCCACAGCCGCGTCGGCGTGCCGCGGAACAGGTAATAGCGCTCGGCGAACGTGCGCCAGATCTTGCGCGCGTCGGTCTCGACCGCGTGACCGTCCTTGCGCGGGATGCCCATCTCCTCGAGCGTGACGCCCTGGCTGTAGAGCATGCGGAAAATGTAGTGGTCCGGCGTCACGAAAAGTCGCGCCGGATCGGGGAACGGCGCGTTCTCCGCGTACCAGCGCGGATCGGTGTGGCCGTGCGGCGAGACGATCGGCAGGTCGCGCACTTCCGCGTAAAGCCGCCGCGCGACGGCCCGGGTCGCGAAGTCGGCCGGGAACAGCCGGTCGGCGTAAAGGAGTGGCGCGGTGAGGGGCGCGGTGCGCTGGGGCTTCATGCGGCAGCTCCAGGCTGGCGTTCGCGGCGCATCAATTCCTTCTCGGCGACGTCGCCGCCGACGAGGATCGCCTCCACGCCGGCAAGATGCGCGTCCATCGCGGCGCGCGCCGCGGCCGGGTCATGCGCCGCGATGGCGCGAAGCACGGCCTCGTGCTCGGCGACGGTCGTGTCACGCTGTTGCGGACTGCAGCGCGCGACGATGAGCCCGGTGACCGCGCCCATGCGCTCGAACATCGGCGAATACATTTCGGCCCAGCACTCGTCGACGATGGTGGCGAGAATGCTGTTGTGGGCGGCAAGCCCGATGCAGACATGAAACTGATGATCCGCCGCGCGATGCGACGGCGTGTCGTGCGCCTTGCCGATCAGCGACACCGTCTCGGCGATGGCGGCGATTTCCGCCGGCGTCGCGAGGCGCGCCGCGAGCGCCGCGACTTCCGGCTCGATGGTGCGCCGCGCGGCGATCAACTCCAACGGCGAGGAGCCGGCGCCTTCGAACAGGCGCGCTGCCGTCTCGCCGTTCCTGGCCTTGTCGGTGACGAACGTTCCGGCGCCGACGCGCACTTCGACGAGGCCCGCCATTTCGAGTGCGATCATCGCCTCGCGCACCGTCGGGCGGCTGACGCCGAGTACTTTGGCGAGGTCGCGCTCCGGCGGCAGCCGGTCGCCCGGCTTGAACTCGCCACGTGCCACAAGCTCGGTGACTTGACCGGCGACCTGTTCGTAAAGTCTTTGCGTCGCGACCGCCTGAAACGGCATTCGCGTCTCTCCCCGCGGCGGGTTAGACCGCCTTGCGGGGTTCCTTAGACTTGGTCCGGCGTCTGTTCAAGCTATAAGGTGGCCTGACCAATAAGTTATCCAGAATCAAGAAATCGGGGCGGAAGCGATGCGGCAGGCGTGGCGCTGGTACGGGCCGGACGATCCGGTCACGCTCGACCACGTCCGGCAGGCCGGCGCCCACGAGATTGTCACGGCGCTGCATCAGTATGCGCCGGGCGAAGTCTGGCCGCGCGAGGCGGTGGCCGAGCGCAAGGCGCTGATCGAGAACGGTCCGGCCGGCCGCGTGCCGCTCACATGGACCGTGGTCGAGAGCATTCCGGTACCCGACGACATTCTGCGCGAAGGCGGGCGCGCGTGCTCGATCGATGTGTGGATCGAAAGCATGAAGGCCGTCGCGGCCGAAGGCATCCGTATCATCTGTTACAACGTGATGCCGGTGGTCGACTGGACCCGCACCGATCTCGACTTTCCGCTCGCGACCGGCGCGACCGCGCTGCGCTTCGATCATGATCGGTTTGCGGCGTTCGATCTCCATGTGCTCAAGCGCGACAGTGCGGCGGCGGATTACGATGCGGGCACCCAGTCGCGCGCGCGAAAAGCCTTCGACACGATGGGCGAGGGCGAGATCGAGATGCTGACGCGCAACATCTCGGCCGGACTGCCCGGCGCGATGACGTCGTCGCGAAACCTCGAAGCATTCGCCGAGCGCATCGCGTCCTATCGCGGCCTCACGCCGGACAAGATGCGCGCCAACGTCGTGGCTTTTCTTGCGCGAGTGGTTCCCGTCGCGGACGAACTTGGCGTGCGGCTCACGCTACACCCCGACGATCCGCCGCGCCCGCTGTTCGGCCTGCCGCGCATCGCCTCGACCGCCGCCGACTACAAGGCGCTGTTCGATGCGGTGCCGTCGCCGGCAAACGGCATTTGCCTCTGCGTCGGCAGTCTCGGCTCGCGGCCGGACAACGATGTGGCGGCGATGGCGAAACAATTCGGCCCGCGCATCCATTTCGCGCATCTGCGCGCGACGCTGATCGACGACGCAGGCAAGAGCCTGAGCTTCACCGAGTCCGATCATCTCGACGGCGACGTGAACATGATCGAGGTGCTGCGCGTGCTGGTCGCAGAGAACGCCAGGCGAGAAGACGCGTGGCGTATCCCGTTCCGTCCCGATCACGGCCACCGCATGCTCGACGACATCGAGAAGACCCGCATCAATCCCGGCTACACCGGCATCGGCCGCCTCAAGGGTCTGGCCGAACTGCGCGGCGCGATCCGCGCGCTGCAATAGGACGAAAAATGCCCAAGCATCGGATCGCGATCATCGGCCTCGGCATGGCGGTGACGCCGCACGCCAGGAGCCTGATCGACCTGAAGGACCGCGTCGAGGTCGCCGCCGCGTTCAGCCCGAGCGCGGCGCGGCGCAAGGCGTTCGGTGAGACGTTTCCGTTTCCGCTCGCCGACGATCTCGACGCGATCCTCGCCGACAAGAGCATCGATTGCGTCGAGATCCTCACCCCGCCGAACACGCATCTCGATCTGGTCAGAAAATGCGCCGCGGCCGGCAAGCATGTTCTGCTGGAAAAGCCGCTGGAAATTTCGACCGAACGCGCGGTCGAACTGGTCGAGACTGCGACACAAGCCGGCGTCACGCTCGCCGTGATGCTGCAGCACCGTTTTCGCCCGGCGGGTGTGAAACTGGCCGAGATGCTGCGCGCGGGCGAACTCGGCCGTATCGTCAACTGCTCGACCGTGATCCGGCTGTGGCGCCCGCAGAGCTACTACGACGTCGAAGGGCGCGGCACCAAGGCGCGCGACGGCGGCGGCGTGCTGATCACGCAGGGCATCCACACGCTCGACCTGATGCTGAGCCTCGCCGGGCCGATCGCCGAGGTGCGCGGCTACGCGGCAACGTCGAGCGTGCATCGCATGGAGACCGAGGATCTGGTCGCCGCAGCGGTGAGATACGGGAACGGCGCGGTCGGCACGATCGATGCCACCACCGCGGCCTACCCGGGCTTTGCCGAGCGCATCGAGATCATCGGCGAGAAGGCAACCGCGTCGCTCGTCGGCAGCGATCTCACCGTGGCGCATCACGACGGCCGCGTCAGTGAACTCAAGACCGAGTTCGGCGCGGGCGGCACCGGCGCCGACCCGATGGCGTTCCCGAACGATTGGCACCGCAGCGCCATCGCGGACTTCCTCGATGCGATCGATCACAAGCGGGAGCCGACGGTGAGCGGGCGCGAGGCGCTGAAGGTGCATCGCCTGATTGACGCGATGCTGGAGGCGGGGAGAACGGGCGGGACGGTGAGGGTTCTCAGTTAGCCGCGGAGTCGCGTCCCGTCATCACCATGTGCGCCAGCCTGTCGGCATCTAGCCCCGCGACCGGGCGGTCGATCACCTTGCGTCCGCTCTTGAAGATCGCGACGCGGCTCGCGACTGCGACCACATCGGCCATGTTGTGGCTGACCAGGATGATGGTCTTGCCGTCGGCCTTGAGCCGGCGGATCAGGTCGAGCACCTGCGCGGTCTCCTTCACGCCGAGCGCCGCGGTCGGTTCGTCCATCACGATCAACTCGGCATTCCAGCGTAGCGCGCGCGCGATCGCGACCGCCTGCCGTTGCCCGCCGGACAGGTTCGCAACCGGCGCGTCCATGTCGGAAATGCTCACGCCGAGCCGCGCCATGTAGCTTGCGGCGTCGGCGCGCATGCGCGCCTTGTCGAGCAGGCCGAAGCGGGTCAACTCCGCGCCGAGGAAGACATTCTGCCAGATCGCGAGCGACGGGCTGAGCGCGAGGTCCTGATAGATCGTCGCGATGCCGGCCGCGTAGGCATCGTGCGGCGAACGGAAGCGCACGGCCGCGCCGCGCACCGTCATCGTGCCCGCACTCGGCTCCTGCGCGCCCGAGATGATGCGGATCAAGGTCGACTTGCCGGCGCCGTTGTCGCCGCAGATGCCGAGTACGTCGCCCTGCGCGACATCGAGATCCACACCGGTGAGCGCCTCGACCGCCCCGTAGCGCTTGGT
>Ga0207691_10006251_pt1 | contig 11504 bp, 11 predicted proteins | sample KBSM13metaG_FD_184327 | JGI IMG/M metagenome (GOLD analysis project Ga0207691, IMG submission 184327) | Miscanthus rhizosphere microbial communities from Kellogg Biological Station, Michigan, USA - KBS M1-3 metaG (SPAdes) (version 2) | ecosystem: Host-associated > Plants > Roots > Rhizosphere >...
GCCGGATCCGGCTGGATCGGACTGCGGTCGAAATACAGCACCTTCCAGAAGCCGACGAAGCGGCGGATGTGCTTCGCTATTTTCGCGACACAGGCATGCGTCACGAGCCGGCGTTAGTTCAAGAAGGAGAAGAACTCGCCAAGATCTTCGCAGCCTCGGTGGCAACGGCGCGGAAGAACAGTCGACGGTTGAAGAACGTCCCACAGAGATAGTCGTGCCTCACGCCTACTTTTCCACTTCTTCCACCTTTCCACTTTTCCACTTTTCCATTTACGTTTCGGCATCATCCTCCGCCCGTCTCGGCGCGATGCCGAACGAACGCATCTTCCGATAGAGATTGCTTCTCTCGACGCCCAGCACATCGGCCGTCCGTGAGATGTTTCCCTGCTGCGCCGCCAGCGCGCGCAGGATGTACTGGCGCTCGAAGTCGTCGCGGGCATCGTGCAGCGGCATGATCGACGCCGGGGACGAGTCCTCGACGGCCACCGACCCCGCGCTCTGATCGAGGAACAGAAGATCACGCGCAGTGACGCGCTCGCCGGGCACCATGATCATCAGCCGCTCGATGACATTGCGCAGCTCACGAACGTTGCCGGGCCACGGATACCGTTGCAGCGCCTCGATCGCGTCTGTTTCGAACCGCTTGGCACGGCGACCATATTCACGCGCGAGCATCGCCATGAAGTGATCGGCGAGCAGTGCAATGTCTTCGCGCCGCTCTCGCAGCGGCGGCACCGAGATTGGGACCACATTCAAACGGAAGAACAGATCCTCGCGGAACCGGCCCCCTTTGATTTCGGCGCGCAGATCCTTGTTGGTTGCGGCGACCACGCGCGCGTCGACCCGGATGCGCGTCGACCCGCCGACCGCCTCCATGACCTGCTCCTGCAGGACGCGCAGCACTTTCGCCTGCGTCTTCAGGCTCATGTCGCCGATCTCGTCGAGGAAAATCGTTCCACCGTGCGCCAGCTCGAACTTGCCACGACGGTCGGCAACCGCACCGGTGAATGCGCCCCGCACATGACCGAAGAGCTCGCTTTCGATCAGCTCCTCGGGAATGGCCGCGCAATTGACCTCGACGAATGGTCCCGTGCGCCGAAGGCTGAGCGCGTGAATGTTGCGAGCCACCAGTTCCTTGCCGGTCCCGTTTTCACCGAACACGAGAACGCGTCCGTTGGTGGGCGCGGCCATCGCGACCTGCTCGCGCAACCGCGCCATCCCAGGGCTCTCCCCCACCATGGTGTGGTGGGCGTCCACGCGGGCGCGCAGCGCAAGGTTCTCGGCCTCCAGATGTCGCTGGCGGAAGGCATTACGTACGACCAGCACGGTCTTCTCGAGCGAAAGCGGCTTCTCGACAAAGTCGAAGGCCCCCATCTTGATGGCCCGCACGGCCGATTCGACGTTGCCGTGACCCGAGATAATCACGACCTGCGCGTCCACCTGACGCTCGCGCATGCGCGCCAGCGTCGCCAGTCCGTCCATGCCGGGCAGCCAGATGTCAAGAACGACGACGTCGAAGGCGCGACGGCTCAGGCGCTCGAGGCACGCCTCGCCGCTGTCGACGGCATCGACGTTGTACCCCTCATCGCGCAACACGCCGCCAAGCGCACTGCGCACGCCCGGTTCGTCGTCAACAATCAGAATCGAGGGCATCCAGAGAGATCCTACCGTTCCTGGTTCCCGGTTCTCACGTCCGTGTTCGTGTTCTGAGTTCGGCTAGCAGGGTAACTCGATCGCAAACCGTGTCCCGCGGGGGATGTTATCGCTCACGTCGATGCTGCCGCCGTGCTCGGCAACAATCCGGCGCACGATCGCCAGTCCAAGTCCGCTGCCCCGCTGCTTGGTTGAGTAGTACGGCAGAAACAGCTTGTCGCGTTCGGCCGCGGGAATACCCGGCCCGTCATCCGCGACAACGATCCGCACGAGGCTGTTCCCTGCGTCGTGTTGCGTTTCGATGTCAATGGCGCCGCGACGTTCGACAGCCTCGATGGCGTTGTCGACGATGTTGATGATGACCCGTCGGATCTGTTCAGGGTCCGCAGAGACCTTCGGCAGCGAATCGGCGAAACGCGTCCGGATCTTCACATCGCTGAACAGTCCGCGGTAGAGCGCCAACGCCTCATCGAGCAGCCCGTGCAGGTCAGTAGGCGTCGCCCGCGGCGCCGGCATCCGCGCGAACTGCGAAAACTCATCGACCAGCCCCTTCAGCGATTCCACTTCTGTCACGATCGCAATCGCACACTCGTCCACCAGCGCCCGCGTCGCCTCGGGTGCGCCGGCGAAATGCCGCTGCAGCCGCTCAGCAGACAGCTGAATCGGTGTGAGAGGGTTCTTGATCTCGTGTGCGAGGCGGCGCGCCACCTCCCGCCATGCGGCCACTCGCTGCGCCCGGATCAGCGGCGACACATCGTCGAACACGATGACCAGGCCGTCGGCCCGACCTTCGGCCCGCCTGAACGGCGTGATCATCACCAGGAGGTGCAGCTCTCTTCCATCGCGCGAGATGGAGACCTCCTTCGGCATCGTGTCGTCGCGGCGAGAGCTGCGCTCCGTGATCAGCCGCGCCAGCGGCTCCAGCTCGGGAGAGCCGAACACGGCGCCGACGCGCAATCCGTCAACACGGGAGTCGATCCCCAGCAGCCGGGTCGCAGCGGAGTTCCAGGTGCGAATGCGCCCGTCGTTATCAACTGAGATGACGCCAGTCGCAATCCGGTCGAGCACGGTCTCTACGTACTGCCGGCGGCCTTCGACGTCCTCATGCTTCTTCTCCAACTCGACCGCTGATCGCTCGAGCCGGCGACGGCTGGCCGCCAGATCGCCGGCCATGCGATTGAAGGCGTCAATCAGCGATGCGAACTCGTCGCCCGCCTCCACCTCAACGCGGTGATCGAGATGACCGGCACCGATTTCATCCGCCGCCGTGGCCAGCACCTGCACCGGGCGCGTAATGCGCTTCGCCAGGTACAGTCCCATCCATGTCGCGGCCACCAGAATCATCAGCGTGAGCATCAGGAAGAACGAGAGGTAGACGCTCGAGAGCGCTGGCTTCAGGACTTCGAGCTGACGGTAGTCCACGTAGGCGCCGGTCAGGCTCCGTGCGCGCGAGGCGAACTCGCCGGTGAGGTAGTCGCTCGCGATCAGAACGCCGCGGACGGGTCCGTTCGGCGAGGAACGAAGCGGTATGGCCGTGCGAACCAGGTCGCCGCCGTTCTGTCCGGTTAACCGCTCGACGATGTCGGACGCGCGGCCGGTCTGTGCGACCTGCCGCGCCAGCTGTTCCGCGCCGGCCTTCGGATAGCTGCGCGGTACAACAGACGCCGCCACATCCACGAACGGTGGTATCTGCAGCTGACCTCCGGGCCCGACCCTATAGATTTCGATGACATCGATCCGTTCCTGCGTGACGTCTGGGGCTACGATGTCGCGCGCCGTTCCCGGCTCATCGGCCAGGTCGACCGTCGCCACTCGCTTGGCAAGACGCTGCGCGACCGACGTCACCATCCGCTGATGTTCACGGTAGTAGTCGCTGGCAATGTCACGCGCCGACGAGAGGATGTTCGCCATCGGCGCGTTGAAGAACTGATCGATGTTGTTGCGAATGAGCTCGCTGCCGACGATCAGCACGAGCACCGCCGGTATCAGCGTCATGCCGAGCAGCGCGATCACGAGCCGCGTCCGGAACCGGGCAAACGGGATGGCGCGCCGCTGCTCGACGACCAGCTTGATGATGTTGCGCGCCAGCACGAAGAGCAGCGCCAGCAGGATCGTCAGGTTCGTCGCCGACAGCGCGTACAGAACGAACTCGGCAAGAACGTCGGGCGCAACGTCGGACGAACGGCTCGCGAGCGACAGCAGCCCGGCCAGGGCCGCAATCAGCGCGACGATGCCCGCGAGAATCAGCTTGGTGTTGTCGAGGAACGGCTTGCGCCCAGCCACGAACTCAATCCTTGGCGCTGAGAAGGTCCTTGAGCTCGCTCATGAACTCGCCCACGTCGCGGAACGAGCGATACACCGAGGCAAAGCGCACGTAGGCGACCTTGTCGAGGCGCTTCAGCTCCTCCATCACAATCGCCCCGACTTCTTCGGTCCCCATTTCCTTTTCCGGACGGTCCTGGAGCCGCGCCTCGATCTTGTCGGCCACCGATTCGATCGCGGCGATGCTGACGGGCCGCTTCTCGCACGCCTTGAGCAGCCCGGCGACGAGCTTCTGCCGCTCGAACCGCTCGCGCGTTCCGTCCTTCTTGATCACCATGTACGGGATTTCGTCGATCCGCTCGTAGCTGGTGAAGCGGCGCCCGCAGTCGAGACACTCGCGGCGGCGACGAATCACTTCGCCCTCCTTGCTTTCGCGCGAGTCGACGACCTTATCGCCGAGATGACCGCAGAATGGGCACTTCATCAGACTTCATCACTTCCTGTTCCTCGTCACGAGCGGTCCCGGCGAGCGTCTTGAGCCGGCCAATGCTCAGACCATCCTGCGCCATGAACACCAGGCCGAGCAGAAGCACGGGAAAGAACGCGATCGCGTGGACGACGATGGCAGCGGCCACTGCCTGATCGTTTGGCGCGCCGAAAAAGGACGTCACACCAAAACGATAGGCCTCGTGGTAGCTGCCGATGCCTCCCGGTGTTGGCACCGCGACGCCGACCACCAGGAACAGCTGCAGGAGAAAAGTGCCGGTAAACGGCAGGGCGATATCGAAGGCCCGCGTGACCGCCCACGTTTCAGAGGCGATCATGATCCACAGCGGAAACGACCACAACAACGCGAACAGGAACGCGCGCGGTTCCCTCGCGACGGCGAATCCGGAGCTGAACGTGCGGGCCAGCTCGCCAAGGCGAAGGGCGACCGGCCGCGGAAGTACCCGGTCGGTCGAGTGGACCAGCCGTTCGATCTTTTCCGGATGCGACGCCAGGACCCACATCGCCCAGAGAAGCGCCAGGGACACGAGCCCCCCAATGGCCGCCGACCATTGAATCGGTATGAGGAAGCGAGGGTTCCACGTTGAGGTGTCCGCGAACCCCCACACATAGATCGCCATCAGCGACAGCACCGCGATCAGATCGAGGACCCGTTCCATGACAATCGTGGCGAAAGCGGAGGTAAACGGCAGGCCATCCTGTCGCGCCACGAGATACGGCCTCAAGAGATCGCCGACGCGCGCCGGAAGGATCGACAACGCCGCGAAGCCGATTACGCCCGATCGAAAGACCGTCCGGAATCGCGTCGGACCGATGGGACCAAGCAGCTGCTGCCATCGGAACGCACGGATCCAGAAGGTCGTGGACACAAACGCTAACGCCGCTACCAGGAGGCTGACGTGCGCCGTGCGGACGTGACGCCACACATCGGCAAGGTTGGCGCCGCGAAGGAACCACCCAAGCAGGGCGATCGCCAGAAGCGACACGGCAGCTGTGCGAATTCGGGCCGTCAAAACATGGGTCCAGGGAAGCTCACACAATATATCAGGCTGATCACAGACGACGCCCGTTCCTCTTGCGTACGGTTGCCACCTCGAAAGCGTCCCTGTAAGATGCGCGGTCTCCCAGGAACGCGTGTCTCTCTCATCTCCCCTTCTTGAAACACGATTAAGCGGCACTGCTCCGCATCAGCAGGGCAAGGTCCGCGACATCTTCGACCTTGGCGATTCACTGCTGATGGTCGCGACCGATCGAATCTCGGCATTCGACTACGTGCTGGGCTCCGGCATTCCCGACAAGGGCAAGGTCCTTACACAACTATCGGCGTTCTGGTTCGAAAAGACCGCCGACATTGTCCCCAACCACCTGCTCACCACCGATGTCCGCGAATATCCCGAGGAGATGCGGTCACACGCTAACGTGCTCGCGGGTCGGTCGATGCTCGTCAAAAAGACGAATCCGGTGCCGATCGAGTGCGTCGCGCGTGGGTACCTATCGGGCTCTGGCTGGAAGGAATACAAGGCGACTGGCGCTGTATGCGGAGTCGCATTGCCGGCGGGGCTGCGGGAATCTGACCGCCTCCCGGAACCGATCTTCACGCCCGCAACCAAGGCCACGACCGGCCATGACGTGAACGTGAGCGAAGCCGACGCGGCGCGGCTCGTCGGCGAGTCGCTGATCCGCCGTGTGCGCGAGCTGACACTGAAACTGTACGCGTTCGGTGCCGCCCATGCGGAATCGCGCGGCATCATCCTGGCCGATACGAAGTTTGAGTTTGGTCTCACGGGAACGAACGAGATCATCCTCATCGACGAAGTGCTCACCCCCGATTCGTCGCGGTACTGGCCCAGCGACCAGTACGCGCCCGGGGGACCCCAGCCCAGTTTCGACAAGCAATACGTGCGCGATTACCTCGAAGAGATCCGGTGGAACAAGCAGCCGCCAGTGCCGTCGCTGCCTGATGAGGTGGTTCTGCTCACGCGCCAGAAATATATCGAGGCCTATCGTCGTCTGACCGGGAAGGAACTCGCCTGATGCCGCTCAAAGAGCAACTTGAAGGACTGATCGACGCGATGGTGACGAAGGGCGTGAAATACACGGACGCCCAGCGGGAGTTCGAGAAGAAGTTCATCTCCCACGTCCTCTCTCAGTCCGACGGCAACCTCGGCAAGGCGGCCGAGGTCCTGGGGATTCACCGCAACACCCTGACCCGCAAAATGACGGAATACCGGCTGAAGCGAAGCGCGTAGAAGCCATTGACACGCCTTTTTCCGAATCACTACAATTAGCAGTTGTGCCTACTGAGTGCTAGCACTCAGTGCGGCCCCGCGCGATTGAAAGTCGCCGGTCGGACGGGTGCCCGCCGGAGCCTGAACGCAGGTGGACCCGCCAACGCTTCCACACCAACCGAAAAGTTCGGAGCCGAAGAGACATGAAAGTCAGACCGCTACACGACCGCATCATCGTCCAGCGCCTCGACGAAGGCGAGCAGAAGATCGGCGGAATCATCATCCCCGACACTGCCAAGGAAAAACCGCAGCAGGGTAAGGTCTTTGCCGTCGGCGCAGGCAAGGTCAAGGACGACGGCAAGCGTCAGCCGCTCGACGTCAAGGACGGCGACACCATCCTGTTCGGGAAGTACTCGGGTCAGGAAATCAAGATCGACGGCGAGGAATACCTCATCATGCGGGAGGACGAAGTCCTCGCCGTGCTCGACAGCAAATAAGCGGAGTCAAGGAACAATGGCAAAGCAGATCATTTACGGCGAGCAGTCCCGCCAGGCCATCCTGCGCGGTGTCAACCAGCTGGCCGACGCGGTGAAAGTCACTCTCGGCCCCAAAGGCCGCAACGTGGTCCTGGATCGGAAATTCGGCTCCCCCACCATCACCAAGGACGGCGTCACCGTCGCCAAGGAAATCGACCTCAAGGACCCGCTCGAGAACATGGGCGCGCAGATGGTGCGCGAAGTGGCGAGCAAGACCTCGGACACGGCTGGTGACGGTACAACCACGGCCACCGTCCTGGCGCAGGCGATCTACCGCGAAGGCGCGAAGAACGTCGTCGCCGGCGCGAACCCGATGGAGCTCAAGCGCGGCATCGAGCGGGCGGTCGAAGCGATCGTCGAGGAAGTGAAGAAGATGTCGCGGCCGGTGTCGGGCAACATGGTGGCGCAGGTCGGCACCATCTCCGCCAACAGCGACGCCACCATCGGCAAGATCATCGCCGAAGCGATGGATAAGGTCGGCAAGGACGGAGTCATCACCGTTGAAGAGGCGAAGACGCTCGAAACCTCTCTCGATGTCGTCGAGGGCATGCAATTCGATCGCGGGTATCTCTCGGCGTACTTCGTGACCGATGCCGAGCGCATGGAAGTGGTGCTCGAGAACCCGGTCATCCTGATCCACGAGAAGAAGATCAGCTCGATGAAGGATCTGCTGCCGGTGCTCGAGCAGGTCGCACGTCTCGGCCGTCCGCTGCTCATCATCGCGGAGGACATCGAGGGTGAAGCGCTGGCGACCCTGGTGGTCAACAAGCTGCGCGGCACGCTGCAGGTGGCGGCGGTGAAGGCGCCCGGCTTCGGCGATCGCCGCAAGGCGATGCTCGAGGACATCGCGATCCTGACCGGTGGCCGCGCCATCACGGAGGATCTCGGAATCAAACTCGAGAGCATCAAGCTTGACGACCTCGGCAAGGCCAAGAAGATCACCATCGACAAGGACAACACCACGATCGTCGAGGGCGGCGGCACCACGTCGGCCATTGAAGGCCGCGTCAAGCAGATTCGCGCGCAGGTCGAGGACACCAGTTCCGACTACGACCGGGAGAAGCTCCAGGAACGGCTCGCGAAGCTGGTCGGCGGCGTCGCCGTCATCAAGGTCGGTGCAGCCACCGAAACCGAGATGAAGGAGAAGAAGGCGCGCGTCGAGGATGCGATGCACGCAACCAAGGCGGCGGTCGAGGAAGGCATCGTACCGGGCGGCGGCGTCGCCCTTGTGCGCGCCGCCAAGGCGCTCGAGAAGCTGAAGCTCGAAGGCGACCAGAAGGTCGGCGCCGAGATCATCCGGCGCGCCATCGAAGAGCCGATGCGCTGGATCGCGACCAATGCGGGCCAGGAAGGCTCGATCGTGGTCTCGAAGGTGAAAGAACAGAAGACGAACGACGAGGGCTTCAATGCCGCCACCGAGACCTACGAGGATCTGGTCAAAGCGGGCGTCATCGACCCGGCGAAGGTCGTTCGCAGCGCGCTGCAGAACGCCTCGTCCATCGCGTCGCTCCTGCTGACGACGGAAGCACTGGTTTCCGAGATCCCCGAGGAGAAGAAGGAAGCGGCCGGCGGCCACTCGCACGGCGGCCCCGGAATGGGCGGGATGTACTGAGGCCTAAGGGCTAAGGGCGAAGGCCCAAGAAAGACAAAGGGCGGGTCGGCATAACAGCCGAACCCGCCCTTTTTGTTTTACAGAATCGCGAAGATGTCGATGATCGTGGTGCCGTTGTAGATCACCGCGTGACCGTCAACGACGCCGCGCTGATAGCCTGTTGGCAGCGGAAGCAGGGCCCGGTCGACGTTCGCGGGGAACGGCTGCATCTTCTTCTGCCAGCCCGGAGGCAACTGTCCGCCGCGCGCCACCTTCTTCTGGAGGCCCGGGGGCAGGTTGGTGGACGGCTGCGAGTAGTGCGTACGAATCACCTCGATCTCACGCGGCGACCAGCCGACGCTTCGGACGACGATCTCCACGTCGCTCACAGGTTTGGTTGCCGTACTGGCAATTTTGAAATTCCCATTGCCGCGGCCCTGGCCGGCATGAACGGGCGCCATCCCAAGAAACAGGCCGGTAATCACGAGGCAAATCAGCGATCTCATAGCAGCCCCTCCAAAGGCTTTGCAGACCGCCGTTGCAGGAACTCGACCGTTCTGAGGGGCGTTCGAACCATTCGAATCGTTCGGACCGTTCGAGTCGCTCAAGGACGCTCGAGTCGTTCAGAGTCGCAGTGTCATCGTGCGCAGCACTCAGTTCAAGTTGAACGTGACGGTCACGGTCATGATGACCTGCACCGGCAGCCCATTCAGCAGTGTGGGCGTGAATCGCCATTGGCGCACCGCTTCGATCGCTGCTGCGTCGAGCAGCGGCACCGACCGCATCACCTTGACGTCGCGAACCGAGCCGTCCTCCCCGATCAAGGCATCGAGCATCACGACTCCACTCACGCGGGCGGCCTGCGCAAGCGGCGGATACGTCGGCGCCACGTTATGAATCTTCTGAGGCGGCCGGATGTTGCCTCCAGGACGGACGGGTGGCTGGGGCGGCGGCGGCGGTGTCGCAGCGCGCTGAGGAGGCGCAGGACCGATGTCGACTGGGATGAGCGAATCGCCTGAGGGGCTACCGATCAGTCCAGGTCCGTTAAATACGGTGTCTGGCACGTCATGCGGCACTTCGGGCGCAATCGTGTCCGGCGCTATCAGCGGCACCACATTTTGATTGACCGTGGGTGCCGCCGATTGCTCGGGACGCTGTGGTGGCGGCTGCACCTCCGGCGTTTCCGCTGTTGCAGCCATCACGAACTTCGTTGAGATCGGCGGATCGGGCATCTCGGTGGTCGCAAAGATGCGGACGACCATCGCCATTCCGATCATCGCGGAATGGACAAAGAACGACAGGACGAACGTTCTGGTGCGCATGAGACATCCTCCATGCGCCCATCGCCGGCGGGGCGTCAGTTACTACGTTCGACACCACTTGCCGTGCGCGGTTCCGTGTGGGTTACTTCTTTTCGGTGTTGATGGTTTGCACCGGGCCCATGCCGATGATCTGCACGATCACCTCTTCATCCTTCGCGCCGTCCCAGTGATGAAAGTTCGCGGGATGAAACATGAAGCCGCCCGTTTTCACTGCAGTGGTCTTCGCGGGATCGAAGACGTCGCCCTCGCCGGTAAACCAGGTGCCTTTGATGACGGTCACGAGCCGGTCCTTGTCGTGGTAGTGCGGTCGGCTCATCTCGCCAGGCTTGAACCGCCGGCGGATGGCGTAGAGACCCGGCTTTGCCGGATCGCCAAAGACGGTGATCTGCACCTCCTTGCCGAAGGCGGCCTCGGCAGCGTCCGACTGCATGCGCAGATGCGACGCATCGACCAGCGCCGGCGTCGATTGTTGACCGCTGAGCGTAGTCGTCAGCGCGAGCGCTCCACCGAGCGTGAGTAAGCGACGTGGATTCATAGTCACTTCACCTGCTGTCCCTCGACCAGTTCCTCCAACGGCCGGCCGCGCGTCTCGAGACCGCGCGCAACAACGGCAATCGCCGCGATGGCCATCGGAATCGAGACGAGCAACGCAGGTCGCAGCATTCCGGTCGAGACGCTGATCACACCTGTCACCGTGCCAATAGCGCCGAGGAGGCCGCCAAGCTTACTGCTCCCGGCCGACAATCCGCTACCGGTCCCCCGCAACCGTGTCGGAAACACCTCCGCCGTGTACGGCGAGAGCATCGCGATTACCCCGCCGGTCGCCGCATACAGCAGCGCCAGCATCCCGACGATCGCGACTCGGCTGCTGGCCGCCGACGGCGCCAGCCAGGCGAGCCCGAGCGCGCAGGCAATCGATGCGACGGCGAAGAGCGCCATGCTCAGGCGGCTGCTCCACATGCCGTACGTGTACGCGACCAGCACCGTTCCAGGAATGGCTACGAACGCGGACAGAAACAGCAGATACGACGAGGTGCCGGCGCTGAAGCCCGCACCGCGGAGGAACGTCGGCAGGAACGAAATGAATCCCCAGTTGACGACGCCCCATGCCAGCCCGTACGCGAGCACGACGAATGTCTGCGTACGGAACGGCGACTGGAACACCGCACGCACTTCGTTCCATTGCATCGGCGGTTTCCGCATTCGCAGTTCCGTGGTGGAGGGCGGACCGGTCTCGATGGCGACGCCGTATCGCGCCATGACGCTGCGCGCTTCCTCGATGCGGCCGCGATCGAGCAGATAGCGGGGAGACTCGGGAATCCAGCGGTTCAGGATCAGCATCAGGATCCCGGTCGGCAGATTCATCAGCCACAGAATCCGCCACGACCATGTCGGCTCGAGTAGC
>Ga0207691_10006252_pt1 | contig 11500 bp, 14 predicted proteins | sample KBSM13metaG_FD_184327 | JGI IMG/M metagenome (GOLD analysis project Ga0207691, IMG submission 184327) | Miscanthus rhizosphere microbial communities from Kellogg Biological Station, Michigan, USA - KBS M1-3 metaG (SPAdes) (version 2) | ecosystem: Host-associated > Plants > Roots > Rhizosphere >...
ATACCACGCACCTTCCGGATAGACGACGGCAATTGGACCGCCTTCGCAGATGCGAAGGCAGTTCGCCTTACTGCGAAGAATCCCGCCCTGCTCGGACAGTCCAAGCTCCTTCAACCGGCGTTTAAGGTACTCCCAAGCCGTGACCCCGCGCTCCATCTCGCAGCACTTCGGTTTGGTTTGCTCGGCGCAGAGGAAGATGTGGCGCCGTGCGACAGGGATGCCGTACAGCGCAGCCTTTTCTTTGAGTGTCTCGTTCACTCTACTTTTTCCCGTCGGGGAATGATGGTGTGCTGCGCGGCTGACTCGCGTTCGGCGGGATCCACAGCTTGATGCGTCCCTCCCACAGCGACTTGTTGTTCTCCTCGCACGAGTACTCCAGCAACTCGCCGTTCGACAAGGTCATCGTCCGCTCGTTGGTCCACGGCTGCGTGTAGTAGACGGGATCGTCCACGGTCACCGTGTACGCCACGTGACCAGCATCGATGTGCTTGAACGTCTGCGTCAAGTGCAGCTTGTCACTATGCGGACGGCCCACGGTGTCGAGGCGCGTATACCCGTTGAATCCGATCGTGTCCACGATGAGCGTGTCGCCGTCCCATTTGGCGATCGAATTACCAAACCATGTGGCATCGATCTCCTTGGGATGTTCGTTCCTGAACGGGACGACGTGGAACCAGGTGCTGACCTCGAAGAGGAACGCAATGTATTTGTCGTTCTGAAGGATCTGCATCGGGTAGGGGGCGTTCATCGACCGCATCAACCCGTAGGGCATGCACATGCCGGTGTAGTCGCCGTCCCTGACCGGGTCATAGTTCTTCATGTTCTCGAGCCCGGCCGGCGAGAAGGGCAGTTCCTTCGGTCCCTTCTGTAGCGCGGGGTTTCTGTTGGTCGCCGTCATGTCCGGCACATACTGGTGATCCCAGACGCCGCTGAAATCTGGCTTGCCGTTAGGCAACCGCGGCGCCGCACCCGTCGGGGGTGCCCAGTCACCCCTCGCGGAGATGCCCGTGCCGCTGGTGGTCGCCTGCGCAGCGGGCGTGGCGATTCCCTGAATCAGGACGGCGGCGAGCGCTGCGACGACGAAAATCGAGCGTAGAAGAGCAAGCATGCGGGAATTATAGGCCGACTCCGGCTTGCGATGATGGGTCAAGTTGCCATAAGATAAGGGTTTGTTCGAATCACTAAGCACCCGTATCCAGAGCGCCTTCACGTCCCTGAGGGGTGAGGTGCGCCTGACCGAGGAGCACGTCGAAACGGCGCTGCGCGAGATTCGGCTCGCGTTGCTCGAAGCCGACGTCAACTTTCAGGTCGTCAAGGCCTTCATCGACCGGGTACGCGACAAGGCGACCGATCAGGCCGTCCTCAAGAGCCTGACCCCGGTCCAGCAGGTCGTCAAGATCGTTCGCGACGAACTGCTCGCGCTCTTTGGCGACGTCGAAGGTGGACTGACGAAAGACGCGCCGGTACCGCGTGTCATCCTCCTGCTCGGACTCCAGGGTTCTGGTAAGACCACGACCTGCGGCAAACTCGGACGCTGGCTGCGTAAGCAGGGCAAGCATCCGCTGATGGTATCGACCGACGTACGCCGTCCCGCGGCCATTCAGCAGCTGTCGGTCGTCGGTGAGCAAGCCGAAGTCAAAGTCTACGCGCCCGAAACCATGGATCCGGTGGCCAGAGCGTCCGGTGCGCTCGCCGAAGCCAGGGCTAAGGGATTCGATACGGTCATCGTCGACAGCGCGGGCCGTCTGCACATCGATGACGACCTGATGAACGAGCTGCAGGCGATCAAGGATGTGGTCAAGCCGTCCGATCTCCTCTACGTCGCCGACTCGATGACCGGTCAGGACGCCATCAAGAGCGCGGGTGAGTTCAATCGCCGCATCGGCGTGACCGGTGTCGTGTTGACGAAGCTCGATGGCGACGCGCGTGGCGGTGCCGCGCTCTCTGTCGTGTCTGTCGTCGGCGTGCCGGTGGCATTCATCGGTAGCGGTGAACGGCTGGAGGATCTCGAGCTCTTTCATCCCGACCGTATCGTGTCGCGCATCCTCGGGATGGGCGATGTGCTTTCGCTCATCGAGAAGGCGGAGCAGGCGATCGGCGAGGACGAAGCCGAGAAGCTGGAAGAGAAGCTTCGCAAGAATCAGTTCTCGCTCGACGACTTCAGAACGCAGTTGCGAACGCTCAAGCGGATGGGTCCGCTCGAGAGCATCCTGGGCATGATCCCCGGACTGGGGAACCTGAAAGAGCTCGCGCAGAACAAGCCGGACGAAAAGCAACTGGGGCGCATCGAGGCGATCATCTCGTCGATGACGCCGGCAGAGCGGAAGAACGACCAGCTCATAAACGGCAGCCGCCGCAAGCGCATCGCCTCGGGTAGCGGTACGTCGGTCGAGGACGTCAATCGTCTGCTCAAGCAGTTTGTCGAGATGAAGCGCATGCTGCAGATGTTCAGTCGAGGCGGATCGGCGGCCGTGCGCGGCATGAAAGGCGTGCCGAAGATCCAGCAGCACGAGGGATTCGCGACGCCGCATGGCGCCGGCAAGAAGCGCAAGAAGGGCGGGCCCTGGGGGCTCATCAAGTCGAGATAGTTGTCAACGCCCGACTCCCAGGACGCCAACTCCCAATTTTGGGAGTTGGGAGTTGGGAGACTGGGAGTTAGAGCGGAGCGAGTGATGCTAGCGATTCGAATGAGACGGGTAGGGTCGAAGAAGAAGCCCTACTTTCGCGTGGTGGTGACGGAAGCGAAGTCGGCGCGCGAGAGCAGCTTCGTCGAGAATGTCGGGACCTACAACCCGCGCTCGAAGCCGGCCGTCGTGGAAATCAACAAAGAACGGATTCAGCACTGGATCAAGCTCGGTGCGCAGCCGTCAGACTCGGTTCGCACGCTGCTGACCAAGCACCTGACGAAGGACATGTCGAAGCCGGTGGAGGCTCCCGCGCAGTAATGGCGGAGCAGGATGGCGGGCCGGGCAGCCCACTCCGTGCGGTCGTCGAGGTGGTGGTCAAAACGCTGGTCGATCATCCTGAGTCGGTGAAGGTGACCGAGTCGGTGCGTCGTGGCATGACCGTCGTCGAGCTGTCGACTGCACCGGGTGACATGGGAAAGATCATCGGGCGTCAGGGGAGAACCGCCGCGGCGATTCGGACGCTGGTCGCGTTGACCGCCGAGCGCCACGGGGTTCGGGCCCAGCTGGATATTCGGGACTGAGATGAGTCCGGGATCCGGGATTCGGGATTCGGGATTCGGCCGAACCGAGAACCGCCCGAGTCCCGAATCCCGAGCCCCGAATCCCGAGTGGGACCGCATGGTGCTCGTGGGACGTGTCGCGAGGCCACACGGTCTCCGGGGGCACGTGATCGTCACGCCCGAGACAGACTTCGTCGAGGATCGATTCAAGGCGGGTGCGACGTTCTGGACGCGATCGGAGCGCGGTCAGGAAGTCCTCACAGTCAACTCGGCGCGCGTGCAGAACGGTCGCCCGGTGATAGGGTTGGAGGGATTCGGATCGATTGAGGACGTCGAGCGGCTCGCGGGCCTCGATCTCAGGGTCCCGGAGGATTCGCTGCGGCCCCTTGATGCGGGTGCCTATTACGTGCACGACCTCGTGGGATGCGCCGTCGAGACGATCTCCGGCGAACCCGTTGGCGAGGTCAGGCGGGTTGAGGGCGGGGCCGGGGCCAGTGTGTTGAGTGTGGAAGGACGGCGGGGGGAAGTGCTGGTGCCTCTCGCTGCCGATATCTGCGTTGAGGTGGATATTGCCGGGCGGCGGATTCGAATCAACCCGCCCGAGGGCCTGCTGGAACTGAATCAGAAGTAGGCAATGAAGTTCGACATCGTCACGATCTTTCCTTCGATGATCGAAGCGGGTCTTGGCGAGGGCGTGGTGAGCCGGGGCGTCGAGCGCGGCCTGTTGAACGTGGCGGTGCACGACCTCCGCCGCTGGACAACCGATCGCCACAGGACGGTGGACGACGTGCCCTACGGCGGCGGACCGGGAATGGTCATGAAGGCCGAGCCGCTGATGCGGGCGGTCAGTGAGATTCGCGAGACGCGCGGGACGCCGGACTCGGTGGTGTCGCTCTCGCCGCAGGGTCGGACGTTCACGCAGGCAGAAGCCGAGCGTCTGGGTCGCCTCGAGCACATCGTGCTGTTGTGCGGTCGCTACGAGGGGATGGACGAGCGCGTGCGAGATATGGTCGCCACCGAGGAGATCTCGATTGGCGACTACGTGTTGAGCGGCGGAGAACTGGCGGCGCTCGTCATCGTCGATGCGGTGAGCCGCCTGGTGCCCGGTGTGGTGGGTGACGAGCAGTCGGTCGCGCAGGATTCGTTCTCGCGCGGATTGCTCGACTATCCGCACTACACCCGACCGGCCGAGATCGCCGGTCATCGTGTGCCGGACGTGCTGTTGTCCGGGCATCACGCGGACGTTCGTCGATGGCGCCGGAAGGCGGCGCTGGTTCGAACGTTGGATCGCCGTCCGGAGCTGATTGCGACGGCCATGCTCGACGAAGAAGAGCGGGCGTTGCTCGACGAGATCCGGCGGGAACGGTCCGAGCGAGAAGAGCATTAGTCCGGCGCGCGCCGGACCAGCAAGCGGAAAGTTCGGCTTCAGCCGGACCTGTTGGTGAGGAGAAAGCAATGAACGCGATTGAGTTGACGGAAAAGTCCCAGATGGTCGAGAGACCGGACATGAAGTCTGGAGACACCGTCCGCGTGCACGTGAAAGTGCGCGAGGGCGATAAGGAACGCATCCAGATCTTCGAGGGCATCGTCATCGGATTGCACCGTGGCGGCTTGAGAGCCTCCTTCACCGTTCGCAAGGTGTCGTTCGGCCAGGGTGTGGAGCGCATCTTCCCGCTGCACTCGCCGACGATTGCCAAGGTCGACCTCGTGCGGTCGGCACGGGTGAGACGCGCCAAGCTGTACTTCCTCCGCAACCTGAAGGGGAAGGCGGCGCGCATGAAGGAAACCAAGCGCGCCTAGTGTCAGGGCCATGGTCCGGGTCCGCGCGACGAGAACCATCGAGAACGCGCTGCGACGCTGGGGGTTCTACCGCATCGCCGGGTCCGACGAGGTGGGCCGGGGATGCCTGGCAGGTCCCGTCGTCGCCGGCGTGGTGGTGCTCGATCCGGACGCTCACATTCCCGGGCTGGCCGACTCCAAGATGTTGAGCGCCGACGAACGCGAGCGCTTGAACGATCTGATCAAGGCGCGTGCGCTTGCGTGGTCGGTGTGCTTCGTCGAGCCTGCCGAGATCGACACGTTGAACATCCATCGCGCATCGCTCGAGGCGATGCGCCGCGCCGTCATGGCCATCGCGCCGCTGCCCGACGCCGTCCTCGTGGACGCCTTTCGCATTCCCGGACTCCATATCGCTCAACGTGGTGTGCTGCACGGCGACCGCCGGTGTGCGGCGATCGCTGCCGCATCCATCGTCGCCAAAGTGTCGCGCGATCGGCAGATGATGACCGAACACACGAACGATCCGCGCTACGGATACGATCGACACAAGGGCTACGCCACCGCCGAACACCGGGCCGCCGTCGAGCGGTTCGGATATTCGTCACTGCATCGCCGCTCCTTCAAGCCGCAGGCGAGCCTGTTTGATAGGATCGATTGAGTGGTAGTCGACCGAGACGAAACACTCAAGAAGGCGGAAAAGCTTCGCAAGCAAGGCAAGTTCGCCGCAGCCATCGAGGAGTACGTCCGTCTGCTCGAGGACAACCCTGACGACTGGAACCCCGCCAACGCTCTTGGCGACCTTTACGTCAAAGCCGGTCAGGCTGATCGCGCGGCGGAGCAGTTCAACCGGGCCGCTGACCATCTCTACGGCGAGGGGTTCTTCCCGCGCGCGTCTGCCCTCTACAAGAAAGTGCTCAAGGTCCGGAGTAACGACGATCACGCTCTCTGGCAACTGGCAGACATTGCCGGCGGGAATGGTCTGTTGCTCGATGCACGGTCGCACTACAACCGGCTGATTCAGGATCGTCGCGCGGCAGGCAACGAACAGGGCGCCGTCGATTGCGTGATTCGGCTTGGGCAGCTCGCGGACGCCAACGTCGAGGCAAAGAGGCTGGCGGCGAAGGCCCTCGTCGCTCGCGGCGAGACGAGACCGGCAGCCCGCCTCATTCTCAGTGTCGCCGATCTTCACACCAGGGAAGGCCGCCTGCCCGAGGCGCTCGAGGCCGCGAGGGAAGCGGCTCAACTCGATCTGGACGACGCAGAAATTCAGGAGAAGCTGGCGGCGGCTGCATCCGCCGCAGAACCTGCGCCGACGCCCGCCATGCCGGAGCCGATCGGGTCGTTAGGTGATGCGCTGCCGCTCGAGTCGTTCTTCGAGGAACTCAGAGGGAAGGTCGCGCGCGATCAGGAGGTGCGTGCGCGCGAGCAACTCGATCGTGGGGTCGAGTGCCTGGCCGACAGTCGATTCGACGAAGCGATTGCCAGCTTCGAAGAGGCGGCTCGCACTCCGGCGATGCGGTTCCGGGCGTCGTCACATCTGGCTCGCATTTGTCTCGGACGCGACGAACTTCAGGCGGCAGTCGACTGGCTCGAGCGGGCGCTCGAAGCGCCCGCGCCTGTCCCGGAGGATCGCGTCGCGCTGATGTACGATCTGGCTGACACGCTGGCCAGGCAGGGAGAGGGTTCGCGCGCGATGGCCCTCTTCATGGAAGTCGAGTCGGAATTGTCGGGCTACCGGGATGTGCGCGACCGGATCGCTCAACTATCACGGGCGGAAATCGGGAAGTCCTGATGCGTTTGCTCCTGACGGCGTTCTTCCTGGAAACTGGCGCGGTCCTCGTGTTGGCACCGTGGTCGCAGTTCTGGGATCGGAACTACTTTGCGCAGGGGCTTCCCTTCATCCACATGTTGATGATCAACAACTTCGTGCGCGGCGCCGTATCCGGTCTCGGTATCGTCAACGTGCTGGCTGCGGTAGCTGAGATGCACTCCTTCTTCGCCGAGCGCCGCATCGAGCACGTCATCTCACTCAACAACCGCGCAGCCGAGGAGTAATTCCTCGCGTGCATCCCGTCGTCTACATGATCACCGATCGCCAGCGCCTGGGTGAGCGCGCCGGGGCCGCGCTCGTTCGTCGCGTGGCGGCAGCGGCGCGAGCCGGCATGCACCTCATCCAGATTCGCGAGCGGGACATGTCAGACGGCGAGTTGCTGACGCTGGTCACGCAGGCCGTCGAGGCCGTTCGCGGCACGCGGACGCGCATTCTCGTCAACGACCGTGTTGACGTCGCAATGGTTGCGGGCGCGCATGGAGTGCACCTCCGGGCCGACTCGGCGCCTGCTCGGCGCGTACGCAAAGTGGCGCCGCCATCGTTTCTGATTGGGCGTTCTGTGCACACGCACGACGAGATCTCGCAGGTCCGCGCTGAAGGCGATGTCGACTATCTGCTATTCGGAACAGTGTTCGAGACAGCTTCGAAGCCGAATCTCCCTCACACCGGCATCGCGGGCCTCGCTGACGCCGTCGATGCCGCGAAGGGAGTGCCGGTGCTTGGCGTTGGCGGAATGAGTCTCGATACTGTTGGTCAGTTGCATCAAACGGGATGCGCCGGGTTCGCCGCGATTGGTCAGTTCGCCGACGTTCCAGAGCACGACCTCCCGCGCACGGTGACTGCAGCGCTCGGAGCGTGGGACAATCAGCGGTACTAGATGGATGTAGGGGTCAAGACTCCGCTCATCGATTTCTTCCGCAAGGGCGACGTGGCTCGTGACGTGCGCCTGCAAGCTGCACAGGGTGCGATCGCAACGCGCGCGCACGAGCAGCTGGCACTGCTTGTCATGCTCACCGGCGATGCGGACGCTGAAGTCGCGGCTGCCGCCAACGCCACGCTTGGGCTGATTCCTCCCCCCGCTCTTGCCGCATTCCTCGCCCGGGCCGACGTACCAGAGGAAATGCGCGAGTTCTTCGCGAAGCGCGGCGTCGCGCCGTCAGAAGAGGCAGCGGCGGAAGCCGACAAGCCGATGGTGGACACCGCCGAAGGGCCCGAGATCGCCGACGAGGAAGACGATGAGAAGTCGGCGATGCAGCGTCTGCAGGAAATGACCGTCCCGCAGAAAATGTCGCGCGCGATGAAAGGGACGCGCGAGGAGCGGGCCATCCTGGTTCGCGATCCCAACAAACTGATCTCCGTCGCGGTTCTGAGCAGCCCGAAACTGACCGGCTCGGAAGTCGAAGCGATCGCGAAGATGTCCAGCGTGTCCGAGGAGATCCTGCGCATCGTCTCGACCAACCGGAACTGGATGAAGAGCTACGTTGTGGTGTCTGCGCTGGCGAGGAATCCGAAGACGCCGCTGCCGATCTCGATGAATCTGCTCAACCGGCTCACCGAGAAGGATCTGAAAGTGCTGTCTACGAATCGCAACGTTCCCGAAGTGCTTCGGACGACAGCACGAAGGAAGGTCGTGATCGAAAAATGATCGGCTACTTTGCCCTGTGACCTTTCCGACTGTGAACGTTCTTCCTGGCGCTCCATTCCTTCCGTAACTCCGCCAGGCCGTGCATGTAGGCGGTTGCTTTCTCGCGCTCTTCTTCCGTCTCGAGGCTTTTGAGCAATTCGATTGCGTGTGCGAAGTCGTGCTCGATCGTCTCCTTCTTCGTCTTGAAGTAGATGCGTCGAAGCAGCGCAAGCGTGTCGCGCGGCGAAGACGGACCCTGCTTCAGCGACTTGAGTGAGACGAACCCGTCCGGGGTCTTGGCCACGTCACGCCCTCCGATTCCGCCGCAGCCGGGCGCGCATCTCGTCGATCGGCCGTGTATTGATCACATCGCCTGCCTGCACCCACGCGCGACGGGCTACCTGCACGCCCCACTGAAGGCGTGACAACGCGTTGACGCTGTGTGCGTCCGTTGAGATGACGAGCGGGATGCCGCGCTCACGCGCCGCGCGCGCGTGCGAATCGTTCAGATCCAGTCGCTCAACCTGGCAGTTGATTTCCAGCGTCACCCCGTGCCGGGACACGGAATCCATCACCGCGCTCATGTCGAATTTGAGCGGGTCCCGCTGCAGCAGCCGACGTCCCGTTGGATGCCCGAGCACATCGACCCATGGATTCTCAATCGCGCGCAGAATCCGGTCGGTCATCTGCGGCGACTCCTGCGAGAAGTTCGAATGGATCGAGGCGACGACGATGTCGAGCTGGGCGAGGCAGTCGTCGGAGAGATCGAGCCGGCCGTCCGAGAGGATGTCGCATTCGATCCCGGCGAGCAGCGTCAGGTTCGCGAAGCGACCGTTCAGCGCACGCACGCGGGCAGCGTGTGCGACCGCGCGCTTTTCGTCGAGCCCGTTCGCCATGGCGAGCGCCTGGCTGTGATCGGTGATCGCGATGTACTCGCGGCCGAGCCGCTGTGCGGCCTGCGCCATCGCCTCCAGGTCGTCTTTGCCATCCGTTTCCGTCGTGTGCATGTGCAGGTCGCCGCGCAGGTCGGCAAGCGTGATGACCTTTGGCAGCGTCCCGGCCCGCGCCGCTTCCACTTCGCCGCGGTTCTCGCGGAGCTCGGGTTCGATCCAGTCCATGCCCAGGGCGCGGTAGATCCCCTCTTCGGTTTCGCCGGCGACACGGCTGTCATCGTCCACACGGAAGAGGCCGTACTCGTTGAGTTTGAACCCGAGCTGGACGGCGCGGTCGCGCACGTTGATGTTGTGCGCCTTGGAGCCCGTGAAGTACTGCATCGCGGCGCCGCGGCTTTCGGGAGGCACCAACCTCAAGTCGGCTTGATACCCACCTCGGAGCAACACGCTCGACTTCGTATCGCCCTGGCCGAGCACGCGCTCGACATGCGGGTGCGAGATGAGGGCATCCATCAGCCCTGGCTGACCGCCGACCGCGAGGATGTCTATGTCACCGCACGTGTCGCGTCCACGCCGCAAGCTGCCGACCGGAATCAACTCGACGTCACGGTCGTGGACATGGAGGAAGTCGACCAGTGACGCGGCAGTCGCGGCCGTGTCGCTCAGCAGATGGCGTCCGCTGTCTTTCGCGCGTTCCTCGATCGATGCAAGGATCTGCGCCTCCTTCTTGGCGCCCATGCCTTTGAGGCCCTTGAGCTTTCCAGCCTTTGCGGCGGCAGCGAGGTCGTCGATGCTCTTGACGTTCAGCGTCGCGTGCAGCATCGCCACCGTTTTCGGACCCACACCCTGAAGGCGCAGCAGGTCGAGGATCGTCGGCGGGAACTGTTCGAGCAATTCTTTGTGGTACGCGCAGGTACCGGTCTCTGCCAGTTCGCGGACGCGCGCGGCGAGGTCTTTGCCGATGCCGGGAATCGAGCGGAGCTGCGGCTCGTTGAGCTGTGCAACAGCCTGCGGCCAGGTGGCCAGCGTTTCCGCTGCCGTCCGGTATGCCCTGATCTTGAAGGCGTTGTCGCCCCTGATTTCGAGGAGGTCCGCGATCTCGCCCAGTACCTGCGACAGCGCGCGATTATCCACGCCCGAGCCCGTGGCGCTCGAAGGTGTAGTCGAGGATGCGCGCGCCACCTCCGGCCAGCGCGTTCCGAATCGCCTCGCGGGCACTCGGCGGGCCGTAACAGAAGAGACAGCCTCCGCCTCCGGCACCGCAGACCTTGGCGGCGGTCGCACCAGCGATCGTCGCGCGTGCGATCAGGTCGTCGATGGCAGGCGTCGTCACGCCTGGAGCAAGGCGCTTGCGATTGTCCCATTCCTCCGCGATCGCCCGGCCTACGCTGTCCCAATCGCCAGCCGTGAGCGCCGTTCTCATCGTCGCCGCCGTGTCGCGGATGCGTTCGAAGCAGTCGAAGATGAACTGATCTCCGTCGATGTGTCGCTTGGTGATCTCCCAGTTGTTGGTTCCCGAGTTGCGCGGCTCACCTGTGTAGCAGAGCACGATCCGCTGTTGCAACTCACCGAGGTCGACATCGAGCGGTACGCGTCGGACGCCGTCGGCTTCCAATTCAATCGCCGCGATTCCTCCATAGAGCGCCGGCCTGTAGTCCTGCAGTCCGGTCGGCACCGCAATCGCCTGCGCCTCGACGTTCATCGCGATCTGGAGAAGCGCTTCGGGCTCGTAGTGAGTGCGTTTCCACTCGGCAAGTGCGGCGCAGACCGCGACGTTGAGCGCGGACGAGCCCGCGATCCCCGCGCCTGCCGGAGACTCCGATGTCGTCGTCAGCGTGAGGCCTCTGGCTTCGAAGAAGTGCACCAGGAGCGAGAGCAGACGCAGTTCCCGAACGTGGCGGAGCTCTCGCCAGTCCTCGGCTTCCACGGTGGCGCCGGTGTCCAGCGACTTGATCGTGATCCGTGAATCGGATCGCGGCTCGATCTGCGCGCTGGCGCGAAGGCTGATCGCGGCGTTGAGCGTCTGCGCGCCCGGGTGAAAGAGGTAGAGCGGCCAGATGTCGATCGTGCCTCCAGCCAGATCGATGCGCGTCGGTGCTGACGTCCGAATGATCACGAACAGGATTATAGAACTCGCCAGTTCTATAATGCTTCCGTGCCCAGCACCATCCGCCACGACATTGGCC
>Ga0207691_10006253_pt1 | contig 11496 bp, 10 predicted proteins | sample KBSM13metaG_FD_184327 | JGI IMG/M metagenome (GOLD analysis project Ga0207691, IMG submission 184327) | Miscanthus rhizosphere microbial communities from Kellogg Biological Station, Michigan, USA - KBS M1-3 metaG (SPAdes) (version 2) | ecosystem: Host-associated > Plants > Roots > Rhizosphere >...
GGCGCCGTACTGCCGCGCGATGTTGGCGATGTCTTCCGTGTCGGTCGAGACAATCACCGACTCGAACACGCCGCTCTCGCGAGCAGCAGCGATCGTATAGGCAAGCATCGGATGCCCACCGAGCATCCGGACGTTCTTGCCAGTCACACGCTTGGAACCGCTGCGAGCGGGAATCAGTGCGATACACGACACTGCAATTCCAGGTTCCGTGTTCCGAGTTCCGCGTTCGTGTTCCACGTTCGGGTTCACCGTTCGCTGTTCACCATGTTCACGGTTCCGGACGTCGACGGAGCGGAACCCCGAACCCCGAACCCTGAACCCCGAACCGGAACCCCGAACACGAACCTGGAACCCGGAACATGGAACACGGAACGGTTCATCTCAGACCGCAGCCGGATTGTGATTGATGTAGATCGTCTTGAGATCCGAGTAGACGTCGAGCGCCTGCGTGCCCGCTTCACGCCAGCCGTTGCCCGACTGGCGAAGTCCACCGAACGGCAGATGTGGTTCGCTGCCGTAGGTGCCGCCATTGACCACCGCGACACCGGACTGGATTCGCGAGAGGAACGTCATCGCGCGATTCAAGCTCTGTGTGTGAATCGAGGCCGTCAGCCCGAACGGTGAGTCGTTCGCCACAGCGATCGCCTCCTCGAACGTCGAGACGCGATAGAGGCACGTGATCGGTCCGAACAGCTCGCTCCTCGAGATTTCATCCTGCGGCCGCACGTCTTCGATCAGCGTCGGCGCGACGAAGAAACCGCCGCCATACGATCCGCCACTCAGACGCTGGCCACCGGTCAGGATGGTCGCGCCTGCGGCCTTCGCTCGCGCGACCCCGGCAAGCATGTTCGTCATCTGCTCTTCGTTGATCACCGGTCCGAAGTCGTCGGTGTCAGCAGTGCCGACTTTCAGGCGTCCGACGGCTTCCACCAACATCGCCTTGAAGCGGTCGTAAACCGCGTCGAACACGATGATTCGACTGCCCGCCGCGCATCGCTGGCCCGCGTTGCTGAACGCAGAGCCGAGCGTCCATGTCACTGCATTCGTCAGATCCGCGTCGTCACAAACGATGAGCGGGTTCTTGCCACCGAGCTCGAGACAGGTTTTCGCCAGGCGCCGACCGGTGGTCTCGGCGATGTAACGACCCACATCACACGATCCGGTGAAGCTGACAATCGCGACGTCTGGATGCTCGACGAGCGGCGCTCCGGCTTCCTCGCCAAAGCCGTGCACGGTGGCGTAGACACCCTCCGGCACACCAGCTTCACGCGCGATCACGCCAAACGCCCATGCGGAGAGCGGTGTATCCTCGGCGGCTTTCAGAATCGCCGCGTTCCCGCAGAGCAGCGCCGGGAACGCCTTCCAGGCGACGTTGGCAATCGGCGTATTGGCCGCAATGATGAGACCCGCCACGCCCAGGGGCTGTCGAACGATCATCGCGCTCTTGTTCGGCACCGCGCTGGTCGTCGTCTGTCCGTAGAAGCGACGTCCCTCGCCGGCGACGAAGAAGCCCATCTCGATTGCCGCGTCCGTTTCGCCGAGGGCATCCTTGCGCGACTTCCCTGTCTCACGCGACACGAGGTCGGCGAGTGCGGCGCGATGTTCCTGCATCAGGATCGCGATGCGGCGGAGGGTGTCGCCGCGTTTGACCACTGTCGTCGCTGCCCATGCCGGCTGCGCCTGACGCGCCCGCTCGACGGCCGCGCGGATGTCTGCCGCCGTGGATCGGGCGACCTTGCAGATCTCACCCCCGGTTGCCGGATCGATCTTCGCGAAGACGCGACCTTCTGCAGGCAGCGCGTCTTTTCCGCCGATCAGATTCGGGATGACAGGGGGAATCGACGAGAGGTCGATTCCGGCTCGCTCAGGGGTTGTGGACAGCACTTAAAGTCGTACCACCGGTCGCAGCTGCGTCACGAGCTGGTCCCATCCATATTCCGCGTGCGCGATCTCACGAGCCGCACGGCCGATCCGCTCGGCATCGGTCGCATCCGGCAGCCGGTCGCACTGGTTGATGTCGATCACGTTCTTCATATGAGAGAGGCCGGCCGGCGAGTGGTCGTCAAGATTGGTGATCACTGCGCATCCACATTCCATCGCCGCGTTCACCGTGGTGTTGTTGGCGCGCAGCCCCTTCTCGAAGAAGGCCGCGAGGAACGTGCAGTCAACGAGATGGTTGAACACCGCCGTATCGGACAAGTACCCCATGAAGTAGACCTGCCCGTTGAAGAGCGCCTGCAATTCCTCGAAGCGCACCACGAAGGATCCATCGAAGCTGGTGTTCTCGTGCAGCGCGGTCGAGACGTATACCGAATAGCTCATCCCCGTCGCCTCGAGCAGGTCGCGCAACCGTCGGTAGAGCGGCACACGGATCTTGTGCGCCATGCCGAACGTGAAGACGGACAATTCCGTTCGCTGGAAACGCTGCGGGTTGAGCAGCGTGCCCGGGCAGAACAGTTCGACGATGTCGGGGCGCGCGGGCGCCAGGTCGTGAGAGAGCTCCCGATTGCCGCAGTAGACCTTGGCTGCGGACATCATCAGCGTGTGCTCGATCTCGGTGCCGTCGAACGCGTGGAGGAACAACTCGTACTGCTCCGGATGGGCGACGACCCATTCGTGCAGGTCTCGTGCATCCTCGGCTGTGAACTCCGACATCTTCAGAGACAGGAGCGGGCGACGGTAGTTCTCGAGATCGGCCGACCCGATGCCGACAACCGGCAGACTCAGGTGACGCGCGAGAATGGCATTGAATTTAGCGATACCACAGGTCCAGGGATTCAGGTGGTATCCGGCGATACAGTCGATCATCAGTCCTCAGCCGCTCAACGGTGAAGGGATCTATTCTACTTTCTCCGGTCGCCGGCGACGGCCGCGGGCACATCGTGCGCCTTTGCGACCGCTTCGATCGAGTACAGCGGCCTCTTCCGCGCCGCGTCGAGCCCGCGCCAGACGTAGTGGCCAAGTATTGCGAGCGCGATCAAATGGCACCCAAACAATCCGATGACGAGCGCCGCCAATAACAGGAGCGCTGCATTCAGTCCCGAGTAAGCCACCACAGCGACGACGGCTGGAACCAGCGCCGCGACGAGCGCCGCGACACCGGCATACGTGAGCCACCAGATCGGAAAGTCCGAGAATCCGACGATCGAGTCGACCACCAGCTTCAGTTTCTTGGCCAGCGTCCACCCGGAGCGTCCTCGCGTGCGCGGTTGCTTGTCGTATTGAATGAACTCGCGGCGAAAGCCGAGCCACATCATGAGCGCGAAGATGCTCACGTGGCGATCGGCCGCAGCCAGAAACGCATCGATGACGACGCGATCGACCAGGAAGAAGTCCGCCCCCGTGGCAGGCATATCGTTCATGCCGACCAGATTCCGCATAATCCAGTAATAGAGCTGCGTTCCACTGCCGTCACCGGGTTGATGACGCCGGACGGCCCACACCACCTGGACACCGCTCCGCCAGCGCTCCAGCATCTGAATCATCAACTCCGGTGGATCCTGGAGGTCGGCCACCATGAGTGCCGCCACCTCACCGCTGGCGTGCCGCAGGCCACACGTGAACGCGAGGTGGGATCCTGAGTTGTAGGCCAGACGAATTCCTCGGACTCGCGGATCGATGGCGACCAGGCGTTCAATCACCTCGAACGTATTGTCGCGTGAGTGATCGTCGACGATGATCCACTCCCAGTCGAGCTGACGAAACACGGCCGTCAGCCGCTCGTGCAACATGGGGAGATTCGAACCCTCGTTGAACGCGGGCGTGATGAGGGAGATCACACGCGGGCCCCGGCGGCGCGAGCAAATTCGTCGACCACTCGATCCTGATCCGCTTCCGTCAACTGATGGAAGAGCGGCAGCACAATGGCGGCATCCTGCGCGGCCTCGCTCTCCTGGAGAGAGCCGGCTGCGCGCCACGTGCCCGCCGGGTACGCCGCTTCGCGGTGGGCGTTCATCACGCCTCGACGCGTCGAAATTCCCGCATCGAGCATCCTCTGCATGATCTGTCGCCGGTGGCCCGCGTCGACACGAACGGCGTAGCTTTGCCAGTTCGTCCGCGCCCACTCGGGCTCGGTCGGGATGCTCACCCCGGCGACGCGTGCGAGCCGCTCCCGATAGCGTTCAGCCAGCGCTCGCCGGCGCGACACGATTCCAGGCAACCGCGTCAGCTGCTCGCGGCCGATCGCCGCCTGGATGTCCGTCATCCTGTAGTTGTAGCCGAGGACTGGATACTCTTCTTGAATGACGGCCGACGATGAATGCCGTACGGTGTCGGACACGCTCATGCCGTGCTGACGCAGGAGACGGAACTTCCGATCGAGATCCGGATCCGCAGTCGTCAACATGCCACCGTCACCGGTCGACAGCAGCTTACGCGGATGAAACGAGAAGCAGGCGACGAGCCCGCGCGGATGCCCAATGCGCTCCCAGCGATCGTTCCAGCGAATCTCACTCCCGACGGCACACGCCGCATCCTCGACGACCGGAATGGATCGACGCTTGCCGATCTCGGCGATCGCTGCGAGATCGCACGGCATTCCGAGCTGGTGCACAGCCAGGATTGCCTTCGTGCGCGGGCCGATCGCGGCCTCGACCAGCGACGGATCGATGTTGTACGTCTCTCGCTGGATGTCCACGAAGACCGGCATCGCACCGCAGTAGCGGATTGCGTTCGACGTCGCGATGAACGAATGACTGACCGTGACGACCTCGTCGCCGCTCGACACTCCGCACGCAGCCAGCGCGAGGTGCAGCGCGGTCGTGCAACTCGACACGGCGCAGGCGTGTCGCGCGCCGACGGCTTCCGCGAATTCCCGCTCGAACGCGGCGACCTCGGGCCCCTGCGTGACCCAGCCGGAGAGGATCACACGCCGCGCCGCCTCGGCTTCGCGCTCGTCGAGCAGCGGACGCGCGACCGGAATCGTCGTCGCAGTCGTCACACGCGTACGCGCTCCGCCCGCCACCACTTCACAAGTCGCGACAGCCCCTCATCAAGCGTCACCGACGCAGAGAAGCCAAGCATGCTCTTCGCTTTTTCAGTGGAGGCGAGCCGCCTCGAAACGGGGTTCACCTTACGCTCGGGGCCATACTCGGGTGCGAGACGCACACCCATCACCCGGCCCAGCGCCGCGGCGAGATCGTTGAGACTCGTCTCGACGCCGGTCGCGACGTTGAACACATCGTCGGATACATCCGACGCCAACGCCAATACGTTTGCGCGGGCCGCGTCTTCCACGTAGACGAAGTCCATTGTCTGCCTGCCGTCACCGAGGACCAGTGGCGGCCGGCCCCCGTCGATGCGCTCCATCCATCGGATCAGGACCTCTGTGTACTTTCCGTGCACGTCCATGCGGGGGCCGTAGACGCTGAAATACCGCAGCGCGATATACGGCAGCCCGTACATTTCGTTGAAAGAACGTAATAGTCCTTCGAGCATCATCTTCGACGCCCCGTACCACGTGCGGTTTCCGTACGGATGATGTGGCTCCGTTGTCGGAAACTCCTCCGCCATCCCGTAAACAGAGGCGGTCGATGCCGCCACGATCTTCTTCACACCGCTCGCCTGCGCAGCCTCGACGACGTTGAACGAGCCGCCACACATCACGTCGAATGCCAGCCTCGGCTCCGCCGCACAGGCGGTGATGCGCAGCGCCGCCATGTGAATGACGGCGTCTGCTCCGGCCACGACGCGCGCCACTGCCGCGCGATCGCTGATATCGCCCTCGACGACGGACACGCGAGGGTCTCGGAGCGCATGCTCGATATTGGCTCGGCTGCCTCGGGAGAAGTTGTCGAAGATCACCACGGAGCGGGGGGTGTGCTCGTTGAGCAGCAGGTCTACCGTCGTCGAGCCGATCAGCCCCGCGCCACCAGTTACGACTATTGTCGATTGATCTATCTTCACAGCCTACCTTTCGCAGGTTCGTTGCGGCGCCGGACCAACCGCGCGGGCACGCCGGCGACGATCGAAAATGGTTCCACGTCCGTGGTCACGACAGATCCGGCTCCGACGATAGCGCCACGGCCTATCGTGACACCGGGCAGCACAACAGCGTTGACGCCAATGTCTGCCCAGGCGCAGATGCGTACCGGCTCTATTTCGAGGTCGGTCTGAATGACCGGCACATCGAGTGGCACGCCCGTATGCCTGGAGCCGAGCACTTTCGCGCCTGGTCCCCAGCCGACGTACTCCTCGATGACCAGATCGCGCGCGTCGAAGTAGCTCTGCGGCCCAATCCACGTGTGGTCGCCGATCAGACATCGACCGTCGAAGCGGCCCTGGATGAACGCGTGTTCTCCGATGAACACGCCGTCGCCGATCTCGAACGTTTCAGGATGGGTGGCCAGCGCACCGCGTCCGATCCGTATGCCGTGACCGAAGCGCCGGGTGAGTGCACGCCACACAGCACGGCGCATACGCACGTCGTGCTCGTTCAGTCCGTAGGCATACTTGGATGCCAGATCGAGCAGGTCCGCGCGCGAGTGATCTTCCCGCAATCCTTCGGCGAGCGCGAGGTCATCCGCAGGATCGGAGGTCACCTCCTGGCGTCCGTGGACGGCCGGAACGATTCGCGAACCAGGTGCTGAATCCGTCATCGCGTCGATGTTCACCCTCACGCCTGCGCGGTTACACCGGCGCGGCAGATACCGGCGACAGCATCAATCTGCTTCTCCGTCAGCTCGGGGTAAATCGGCAGCGACAACACTTCACCCGCGGCGCGCTCACTGACGGGGAAATCTCCGGCTGAGTACCCGAGATCGCGGTACGCCGGCTGGAGGTGAACTGGGATCGGGTAGTGCACGCCAGTCTGTACGCCGGCATCGGTCAACCGGGCTCGCAGACCGTCGCGATCGCTGGAACGCACGACGTAGACGTGATAGACGTGCCGAACTCCCTGGCGTTCGACCGGCGGAACCACCTGCGTCTCCGCCAGCGCACGTGCGTAGGTCTTCGCATGTGCTCGTCGCGCCTCGGTCCACGACTCGAGGTGCTTGAGCTTCACTCCGAGAACAGCACCCTGGATGCCGTCCATCCGGTAGTTGAAGCCACGGTACTTGTGCTCGTACCGCGTCTCTTCTCCCCACGCGCGCAGCAATCGAACCGTGGTCGCAAGCGTCGGATCATTCGTCACCACTGCGCCGCCCTCGCCGTAGGCTCCGAGATTCTTCCCTGGATAGAAACTGAAACACCCGAGCCGTCCCATCGACCCGCATCGCCGGCCGTGGTACTCGGATCCGTGAGACTGGCAGGCGTCCTCGATGACTGGAATGCCGTGTCTCTCTGCGATGGCGAGGATCGGAGCCATGTCCGCAGGCTGGCCATAGAGATGGACCGGCATGATCGCCTTGGTGCGCGGCGTGATCGCCGACTCGAGCTTCGCCGGATCCATCGTCCAGTAGTCAGGCTCGACGTCCACGAGCACCGGCTTGGCACCCGCGTACTCGATCGCTGAGACGGTGGCAACGAAGGTGAAAGGAACCGTGATCACTTCGTCCCCTGGCCGCACGCCCACCGCGAGCAGAGCCAGATGCAGCGCGCTCGTGCCGCTGTTTACCCCGATGGCCTCCGTGGTCTGGCAAAAGGCGGCGAAGTCGCGCTCGAACGCCGAGACGGCCGGGCCGAGGATGTACTGCGACTCGTCGAGCACCTGCTGAATGGCTCGATCGACCTCCGGCTTGAGCGACCGATACTGGGCTTTCAAATCAACGAAAGGAATCATGTCTTCACTGTACTCTTGAGGCTCACGAGGTGCCCGCGCTCGGCCATCGACTCGTTGGCGGCCTCGAGCAGACGCACGACGCGAAGCCCAGCCTCACCGTCCGTAATCGCGCGGCTTCCGGCGCCAATGCACTCGGCAAAGTGCGCAACCTCGACACTCAGTGCCTCCGTCACCGCCACCTTTGGCGCCCACATGTCGCCGGTGCGATACCCGACGAGCATCTGGTAGACGTTTTCAGGGCTCGGGTTGAGCGAGATTCCTTTGTCGTAGATTTTGAGCTTTTCGCTCGTCTCGAGATCGTCGAAGACCACCATGCGCCGGCTTCCGCCGAGCAGCGTGCGCCGCACTTTCACTGGCGCCAGCCAGTTCACGTGGATGTGCCCAATCAATGGGCCGTCGAAGAACATCGTCATGTAGGCGATGTTCTCCGGCTGATTGGGCACATGGGCCAGACCCGTTGCCGACACCGCCGTCGGCTGCCGGTTCAGCACGTAATCCATAATCGACAGATCGTGAACGGCGAGATCCCACAACACGTTCACGTCGTGCTGGAACAGGCCAAGATTGATGCGAACGGAGTCGTAGTAATAGGCGTCGCCGAGATCGCCTGTCGCGACGAGGTCGTGCATCATGCGGACGGCGCTGGTGTAGACAAACGTATGGTCCACCATCAGCACCACGCGGCGTCGCGCGGCCTCGTCGATCATCCGCGACGCCTGCTCCGACGATGAGGCAATCGGCTTCTCTACCAGGACGTGTTTGCCTTCGCGAATGGCCAGCATCGCCAGATCGAAGTGATGTTCAACGGGCGTAGCAACCACGACCGCATCCACGCCGGGGTCCTTGATCAGCGCCGCCGGGTCGGATGTCGCGAGGATACCGGGGTAGCGTCGCTCCGCCGCCGCAAGTCGTTCCGGTCGTAGATCGCACACCGCAGCAATCCTGGTCGCGGAACAGTCGGCGAAGTTCCTGACGAGATTCGGGCCCCAGTACCCGTACCCGATGACACCGACGCGGATCATGCCCGTCGCTCCTGTCCGAGACTACGCAAGACGACGCGCGCGGGCACGCCGACAACCGTTTCGCCGGCCGCGACGTCGCGCGTGACGACGGCGCCAGCGCCAACCATCGCCTTCTCGCCGATCGTGAGACCGCAAAGGATCGTCGCCCCGCTGCCAATCGAGGCGCCCTGCCGAACTCGCGTGGGAACAACGACCCAGTCGGCCTCGGTCTGAAGTTGACCCTCAGACGTCGCACGCGGATGGGAGTCGTTGATGAACATCACGCCGTGCCCGATGAACACTTCGTCTTCGATGGTGACACCCTCACAGATGAAGGTGTGCGACGAGATCTTGCAGCGGCTGCCGATCTCGGCGTTTTTCTGGATCTCCACGAACGAGCCGATCTTCGTGTCGTCCCCGATACGACATCCGTAGAGATTGACGAGATCGGGATGGAAGATGGCGACCCGTTCGCCGAGGACAACGCTGGCTGCGATCGGCATTATTGGTAGCCGCCGTCTCGGGCAGTGACCCACGACGAACGCGCGGCATCCGGCACACCGGAGATGAGCCGCTCTTTCGTCTTCTCGTCCACGCCGAACTGCACTTGATACAGGAAGCGCTCGACGTTGTTCGGTGCGTCAGCGGGGATCGATGCACCATGCGCCCCGGTCGAATTCAAGAACACGATCGCGGTGTTCCGGAGCGCGGGAACGTCCTTCACCAACTCGCACTCCGAGCGATCGACCCACAATGGCGAGCTGTGAGTGACGTCGGGCTCACGCCGGAGCCGATACAACTGGGTGCCATACACCTGATGCTCCAACGTCTGCGGCAGATATACGAGGCACGTGAGGAAGGCCCAGCGCGGATCGCGATGCGGCTTGATCACATAGCCAGGACGCCGAAGTAACAGGCGCGAGTTCGTTACGCGCAGGTTGATGCCCGCCTCCGCCATCGATCCTAGCTCAGGCCAGTGCGTGCAGAGGAAGTCGTCGAGCGCCGGACTGAACTTCTCCATCAGCGCCGGCACCATCGCCTGCGCAATGACCTTGTGGAAGAACGTGTTCCACATGATTCGGCTGTATTCGGGTGCGAACACGAATGGGACTTCCAGCTCCTGCCGTGTCATGTCTTCCGTCTTGAAGAACGCATTCGACGGCAGTGCTCTGATGAGTTCGCTGCCGATGTCGTCCGGCAGCAACTTGTCGATCACGATGTGCGGAAACGGATCGAACTCGAGCTGTGCTCGTGACACGGCGCCCGCCGCATGCGCGGCAATTCGCTCGCCATCTCCCAACTTCGTCCGAAGCGCGTCCACCAAATCGGTCTGACGAGCGTCTTTCGTGTACGCCGTCATACATCGCCGGATCTGCGCCTGCAATTCCGGCACTGCGTCGAGAATCTTCTGCTGACCCTTCAGCGTTTCTTCCAGCTGCTCGAGCTGGCGCGATATCGTCCTCAGCTGACGCGTCATTTCTTTCTGGTCTTCGCGCACCTTCTCCCCAAGAGCCCGGAGCTGCGGCACCGAGTCGACGGTGCGAACAATTCGAAGAGGATTGAGACGCTCGAAGATCGACATGTGTCGGTTCACGTCAGGCAGGGCCACTCGTGTTCACCGTACGACCGCACGACGGATGCACCCTTTCTGAGGAAGACCTGATAGCGGCGTCCGTTGTCCTCGAGCGCCCCGATCGCCTCGTACTCCCGATGCACGTAGTCCACGATCTCCGGATAGAGCATGCGGGTGTACCGGTCGAGCTCCCCGGTTGCATAAACGAACGGCGGAGCATAACGCTGGATCTTGGCCAGTGTGAGCTGCTGTTCCTGCCCGATGCTCTGGTATCCGGAGTCGTAGAACGCGTGCCGCGACGCCATGAGACGGTCCGCATAGTAGTAAATCTCGGGAGCGAACCAAAGAACCAGCAACCGCTGTGACGAGGGCAGGCACTGGGCTGCGTACTCAGACAACTGGAGCTCGGCTGACTTCGGCATCCCATTCCAGTACGTCAGCGGTGGTCCCGCAATCAGCCGATCCTGCACTTCGCGCCAGGCGCCTTTCATGCGCTCCACCGATCGTCCCTCGCCCGTCAGCCAGGCCACACGACTCGGGAACTCGCCGGCCACGGCCACGCTCTTGAACGTCAACGCCGCGAGCATCACCGCCGCCAACGCCAGGACCACACGCAACACGCCACGCCTGGCAAAAGCCGTTCGCCACAACGCGGCCACACAGCAGCCGAACAGAATTGCCGGAATCGTCACGTCGTCAACGGCGCGCACGTCGTACGGCGATCGCATCAGGCCAAAGGCGGTGACAACACCGAAGAGCCCGAAGGCGACGAGTCGCGCAGGCGTCGCCCTCGGCCGCAGATAGCGATGCAGCCACGGGGCGGCTGCCAGAATCACGATGAGCGGCAACGTGTAGAAGATGGCGGCGACGGCTTCGCCCGCATTTCCGTGCTCGTTCACGCCCGTGAACACTCTGAAGCGAAGCCACCAGCGAGAAAAGCGCAGCCGCTGCCAGAGCGGAAACGTCGACCATGAGAGTTTCGACTCGCTTCGATCGATCCCGTTTGTATCCGCGACGATCGGCTCGTTGATCAACCCCCGCACGGCACCGGACGATTGCTCGGACATGCGGACTACTTGCACCTGCGGGCCGTCATCCGAAACAGGCGTGAGCCCATACTTCGCCAGGACTGCGGCACGTGCGTCGGCGGAACTGTCCTCCGTCCATCGCAGGCCCACGACCGGCGCAAACTCTTCGGGCCC
>Ga0207691_10006255_pt1 | contig 11495 bp, 9 predicted proteins | sample KBSM13metaG_FD_184327 | JGI IMG/M metagenome (GOLD analysis project Ga0207691, IMG submission 184327) | Miscanthus rhizosphere microbial communities from Kellogg Biological Station, Michigan, USA - KBS M1-3 metaG (SPAdes) (version 2) | ecosystem: Host-associated > Plants > Roots > Rhizosphere >...
GTGCGCGAGGTCATGTGAACGTGCGGGTCGATCATCTTCATGCGTGGGGTCCTCAGGCGGCGGCGCTGGACAGCGCGAGCCCGATATCCGCGGGCACGGGCCGCCCGGCCGCCCGCCGCTCGGCGGCGAAGTCGGTCGCCATCCGGGCGAGCTCGATGTTGGCGCGCGCGGCGAGCCCGACGATGCGGTCGAGGCGAACGCCGTTGAAGAGCGCCTTCATCACCAGCTGATTGAAATTCCGTTCCGGGAAGAACCGGCTCGGATAAGGGTTCTCACAGGCGACGGCCTCGAACACCGGCAGGATGTTGGTGCGGCAGGCGTCGATGACCAGGGCGAGGAAGCGGTCGGGGGCCGGCAGGAGACCTACGGCCCGCAGCCAACTCTGCTGCTCCCGCGCGTCGCCCATCTCGTAGCAGGCCCGCGCGTCCGCCTCGAAACCCTCGAAAGTCTCGTGGTCTACGCGAGCGAGAAGAAAGACTGCCCGGGCGGCGTCTTCGAGGGTCCAGCGATCGAGCGCGAGACCTTCCAGGGCGGCCGTGGAAGACTCCCCGCCAGGGGCCGCCAGCGGCAGCCTCCCCAGGCGCATCGAGGCTTCGGTGTAGATGGCCAGAAGACGCTCGCGAGAGCCTGTCTCGGCCTCTTTCCGCGCATCGAGCAGCCACCGGGCCGCCTCGCCGCTGGTGCGAACCTGGAGAGCGGATTGCAGCTGATTCCTGACGCTATCGTTGATCGTCATGGCCGCTCGGAGCCCCTTCCGGCAGTGAGCTCATGCAAGAGTCGCGCGAATCGTTGACACTGGACAGTCCCTCCTCCCGCGGGGCCGAGGAACTGTTACAAACCGTGCACCCCGTCACCGCGAAGGAAACACCGCGCGCCCCCGGCTGGTTGATGGTCGCGACCGGAGCGCTGGCCCTGGCCGTCCTGGCGATGGCGCTCGCCGAGACGAACCTGTGGATGCATTACCTGATCGACGCCGGCGAGTCGATCAGCCTGGCGGGCCTGGCGTTCATCCTGGTGGCCGGATTCTTCCTGTTCCGCGCCGGGCGGCTCGCGGCGTCGCTGCCGCTCACGCTGCCCTGGCTGTTGTTTCCCGTGATCACGCAGGGCGATCAGCTGATCGACAACCTGTCGATCAACTGGATGCGCTTCATCGTCCACCTGCTGCTGGCCGCAATCTTCGGCATTCCCGTCGCGGTGTTCGTGACGGCCGCGCGGTACATCGCGCGCACGCCGCGCGCGTGGCACGCCGTGGTCCCCGGCTTTCCGCATCTCGCCGCTGGACGCACCCGCGAGGGTGGGGCGATCGTGGCCGCGTGGCTCATGGCGATCGAGACGTGGGTCGCCGTCCGTTTCCTGGGCGAGCTGATGGTCGTGACGCTCGTCCTCATGATCTGGGCGACGCTCGTCTGGGGATTCGCGTTCCACCATGATCGGAAGGCGGCGCCACGCAGCGAGCGCGCCGCGCTCATCATGCTGGTCATCGGCGTGGCGGTGTCGCTGGGTCTCTTCCTCGGCTACAAGAACCGGCCGGGCGCCTATCAAGGCAGCCCGAGCTACTTCATGGATCCGGCCCAGAAGGATGCCGGTTTCCAGATTGGCGCCGTCCCCGTGCCCAACGGATCTGTTCGCGTGCCGGCGGATCCAGGCGCCGTACGCGAGGCGCTCACCGGCTACGGAGAAGCCTTCGAGCGATTGCTCGCGGGGTATTACATCCTCGATCGGAACTACAACTACGACTTCCACAACCGGCTGTTCCTTCGCAGCACGCCGCTGCTGGCCGACTACCGTCTCGCCGGCCTGGCGAAGGTCGCCGAAGCCGAGACGCTGCGTGCCCAGGCCGACGCGCGTGCGGCGGGCGCGCGCGCGGCGCTTGCGGCCGACGACCCGCTCGCGGCGCTCCTCGACGATGTCCGTGGCTACGCCGCGTTCACCTTCGGACGCGCGCCGGTGCTCGAGCGCATGTCCGCCGGGTTCGTGCAGACCCAGGCCGGTTATCAGCATGCGACTCACATCTACGAAGGCGAGGGGAAGGTGCTGGGGGTCGAGCTCAAAGCGATTCTCGACAAGCACCGCGTCGTGCTGGCAGCGCCGGCCCTCGCTCCCGTGACCGGGGAGTTCAGTCGTCTCAGCCACGGCGTCTACCAGAAGTACGCCGACCGGATCGTGGGCTTCTAGGGCTCGGCCGGGGCGGTCGCACCGACGGTGGGCGCGAGCTCCATGGGGACATCTACGGGGACCGCCGGAGGTGTTTGGGCTGCGCGCGCTCGCGGGCGCCGCGCTGGCGACGACGGGGGCACGAAGGGTCTGGCCGCGCTGTCGGGCAGGATCAGCAGCCGATCGATTCTGATCGCGCCGGTCTGCGGATCGAGGCGCTCGCCCATGATGTAGCCGCTCAGGTCGCGCAGGACCAGCCGCAGCGCCTCCCGTTCGGGCACGGCGGACAGGTGGAGCGTCACCGGCACGTCCGAGCCGTGGCCATTCTGCGAGACCACCGTGAGGCCGGTGGTCTTCGTCCAGCGGGCGAGGATTTCGTCCACGGTCACGTTGGCCGCGTCGAGCGTCACCGCACCGTCGTTGAACTTGAGGGACAGCGTCTGGGCCGCCGCCGTCTGGCCGATGGCAGCGGACCCGATTAGCAGCAAGAACACGAACACTTTCATCTTCAGGGGCGTTCAGGGCGGAGCGTCAGAATTGTACACGGCCGGAGACGCTTCGGGCCTGGCGAATCTGGCCCGATACCACGCGTAGCCGCAGGCGGACACGGCGACGAGGATGACGACGGCCGGGACGATGCTGTCCACCTGCCGCGACACCGCGCCGGCGTAGGCGTAGATGACGACGATCGGCGCCGTTCCGGCCAGCGAGGCGCCCAGAAAGGCCGCGCGCGACATGGTGGACAGGCCCGCCACGAGGCTCATGGTTTCCATCACCACCGGCAGCGGCCGCGTCAGCATCACCGCCAGGACGCCGTGCTTGTCGAAGAACGCGCTGAACCGCTCGAATTCGTCGGCGCCCACGATGCCGCGCGAGACGCCGCGGCCATAGCGGCGTACGAGCTCGAACCCGATCCACTCGCCGACGATCGAGCCGATGAGGGCCACGACCGATCCCCACGCCACGCCAAACGCCGCCCCGCTCAGGACCATCACCAGGCTCGAGGGGATGGGCAGCGCGACGTCGGCGGCGAGCAGCACCGCGATGAGCGCGGCGGTGCCGAGTCCGGCGTGCGTGAGCCAGCGCGACGCCAGCGCTTCCATCGGAATGCCGAGCACGTTCTCGATGAGAAGCTTCGAGGCGATGATGACGGCGGCGACGAGCACGATCAGGGTGAGCCCACGTTTCATGCGGCAGTCCTTTGCGGCGTGCGGGGAGCAGCCTGGGCGGCTGCCGTCCGTGCCGAGGGTCTCGCCACGACGTGGACGAGAAAAGCCATCAGAGCGGCGCCGGCCAGCAGCGGGCGCGTCTCGCGTCGATCGCGCGGGCGCGGGCCGCTGAACGGATCGTCGCCGGGCGTGAGCTCGCGTCCGCCGGAGAGTTGCGCGATGTCGGCGAGCCGCGCGCGATCCACATCGCCGCCGCGCTCTCGCGGAGCCGTCCAATAGATGCCGCGCTGCACGCGGGCGTCAAGGCGGCCGTCCGGGCTCGCGGCCGCGATCGAGAACGTGTACGGTCCCGGGTCCGCCAGCGGCACGGTGGCCTCGTACATCCCGGGACCCGCCGGCGTCAGCGCGAGGTCGATTGCCGTTCCCGAGGGAGTACGCCCCGCCGCGCGCACGTCGAGCCCCGTCAGGAACGCGCCGGCGTCGTCGCGTGCGTCGACGGAGAGGTGCAACGCTCCGTCGCGCTCCACCGCCTCGGTGTGCAGGAAGGGGTGGTCGACCCGGCGCGACACCCACCGCACTGTCTGCGCGAGCAGCGCCGGCTCCTGCGCCCACGCGCGCAGGGCGGCTGACCATGGCGAGCGCAGATCGCCCGTGTAGACGGCGACTTTGCCGAGGCCGCGCCGCCACGCCGCGAGGATCGGATCCCCGAGCGGTGAGCGCAGCGCCACCTCGGCGCCCGTCCGGGGGACGCCGACCACGTAGCCGCCGAGGGCGGGCAGCGCCGTGAGGTCGATGCCGGTCAAGAGCGGATGGGCCGCAGGCTGCAGGGCCACGCGTTCCTCGACGATCCGGCCGCCCGAGACACGTACGGCCTCGCGAGCCGCGAGCGCCGGCAGTTCGTCGAGCCGTCGCGGATAGAAGGCGCGGCCACCGCCAGCGCTGGCCAGGTCGCTCAAGAACGCCCGATCGGCTTCGTCTCCGAGCGCCACGGTGGAGAGTTCGATGCCGGGCCGGAGCGCCGCCCGCGCCCGCGCCTGATCGGCCGGCGTGGTGCGTCCGTCGGACACGAGCAGCACCAGGCGGCGCGCGAAGCCCGAGGCCGCCGGTGCGCGCAGCCACTCGACGGCGCGCTCGAGCGCCGGTGCGATCGCCGTCGAGCCCGATGGCCGCACCGCGCCGAGCCGTTCCGCGAGCGCGGCCGCTTCGTGCCCCGGCCGCAGCTCCGCCACATCCACGGCGGCGGCATCGAAGGCGATGACTCCGACCGCGTCGGTGGGCGGCAGCGACGCGAGCACGCGCTGCGCCGCCTGCCGCGCGAACTCGATGCGTGGCGCGCCGTCGATGCGGTCGTCCATGCTGCCCGACTTGTCGAAGACGACCACCAGCGCCAGGCCGGGCGCGCGCCCGCCGCGGCGGGGCCGGAGATCGATCGGCAGCGCCGCGTCGAGCGGGTCGGCGTCGTCGAGCGGCAGCAGGCTGCGCGCGCTGCCGAGCACGAAGAGGCCGCCGCCCTGGTCCACGTGCTGCGCCAGCGCGCGGCGCTGCGCGGGGTCGAGACGCGACGCGTCCACGTCGTCGAGCAGGACGGCGTCGAAGGGCGCGAGCGCCGTCGCGGTGCGCGGCAGCCGATCCGGCGTCGTGGCCTCAACCCGGTAACCGGCAGGCGACACCGCCGGCACGCGCGCGTCCGAGACGCTCAGGAGGCGGGGCTCGCCCTCGACGGCCACGACGGCGCCGGCGCTCTCGTCCGAGACGTCGGCGAGTTCCTCGGGCACCTCGATCGTTGCGCGATAGACGGTGAGACCGCGCTGTCCGGCCGGCACCGTCAGAGCCGTGCTGGCCGCTCCACTCGCAGGCAGGGTGACGGGCCGGCGTTCGAGCACCGCGCCGGCGGCCTCGAACACCACGGCGGCCGACCCGCCCGGCGTGCCCGCGACCGTGGCCACCAGGTCGAAAGCCTCGCCCTGATGCACGGTCGGGGGCGCGGTGAGCCGCGTGACGGTGGCAGGCGTGCTGGTTCTCGAGGCGGCGCGCGGCGCGATGACGTCTACGGGGACGCCGGCGGCCTTCGCCGCCAGCGCCGCGGCGCGGGCGTCACCCGCCGTTTCGCGGCCATCCGAGACGAGGACGATGCGGTTCGTGCCGCCGGCGGGCAGCGCCGCGCGCGCCGTGCGGATCGCCCGCTCGATGTTCGTCGCGTTGCCGAAGACGCGCGTGCCGGGCGCCGCGGCGGCGAGCGGGGACGACTCGAGCGGCCGCTCCATGGCGGCGTCGGCGCCGAACACCAGCACCCCCACCCGATCGCCGCGCTGCATCCCCGACGTGCTGCGGGCCATCGCGGCGAGCGCGTCGCCGCGCCGCGCGCTCATGCTGTCCGAGGTGTCGAGGGCGAAGACGACGTCGCGGGACGCCTGCCCCCACGGCACGCGCGGGTTCAGGAGCGCCAGCGCCGCGAGCGCGAGCGCGGCTCCGCGCGGCGACGGCCAGCGGCCCGGGCGAAGGCGCCATTCGATCGCGGCGAGGGCCAGCGCGGCGGCGAGCAGAAATCCGGACAGATCCGCGAACGACGGCGTGCTGGGCCGGGAACGCCGGTCGCCCGGCAGGAGTGCCGGCCTGCCAGGGCTGGACACGTCCGATTCGTCGCGAGTCGCCGGGTTCACCACGAAGACCTCTTCGGCCGGCCCCTGTCGCACGCGGTACACCCCGGCGGTCGTGGTGGGGGGCACGGTGACGCGCGTCGCATCAGCGGCCGCGGTGACAGCCGTGTTACCCGGACCGTCGACGCGCGGGGCACCCGAACCGCCGCGCGGCAGCGGACGCACGATCGGCCGGCCCGCGTCGTACATCGCCGCCGCGAGATCCCGGCCCGCCAGCCAGTCGAGGGCGTCGGCGATCAGGATCGGAAACGCGGGCGTCAGCACGAGCGGCGATTGCGTGAGATCGAGGCGCAACTCCATCACGCGGCGGCCGTTGGCGTCGTACGCCAGGATCGCGGGAAGGGTGCCGGCCCGGGCGACCACCGATCCCGGCGGCGGTTGGGGTCCGTCGATGGCTACGGCGACGGCGCCATCGAGCCCGCGAGACGTTTCGAGACCCGCCACGGCACTCTCCAGCGTCAGCGGAGCGGCAGCGGTTCGAGCCGCGGCGGGTGGTACCACGACGAGCGCGCCTGTGGTGGTAGGGACGCCCCCGGACTCGGGTCCCGCGCATCCCACGCACACGACGACATCCGCCGGTTGGGACGGCGGCACGAGCACGACGCCCGGGCGCGTCCGCAGCGCCTCTTCGAGAAAAGAGTTCGTGCCCGTCATGGCGACGCGCACCGCGACAGGCGGAGGGATCACGGCGGCGCGGGCATTGTCGCCAGCGATGGCGTCCTCGGCGTCGAGCTGTCCGGTGACGAGGCCCGCCCGATCGTGGATGGTGGTAACGACGGCCGCGCCGGAGTGCGGCGGGATCGTCAACGCGCGTCGCACGAGCTCGGTGCCATCGTGCGACAACGTGAGGACGATGGAGGCCTCGCGGGCCCCGAAATTCCACACCTGCGCCAGCACGTCGGCGTCGAGCGTGTCGGCGTGCGGACGGCGGGCGGTCAGCGAGACGAGCGCGACGTTGTCGGCCGGGGTACCAACCGTCGTCCATTCCGACGCGTCGCCGTCCGGGACCGCCGCGTCGGTCACGACCAGGACCCGCTCCGCGGGAGCGGCGGCGCTTCGCGCGAGATCGACGGCCGCGTCGAGCGCGGCACCAGCATCGGTTGTGCGAAGCCCCGCCAACGCCTGCTCGAACTCGCCCCCTCGGGTGGGAAACTCGCCGACGAGGCGCGGTTCCGGCGACGCCGTGATCAGCCTGACGCGAGTGCCGCGCGGAAGCGCCGACGCCCACGCCGCGGCACGCGCGACGGCCAGCGCCAGCCGCGTGCTGCCGCCTGCCCGGGCGCTCATGCTGAGCGACGTATCGATGACGACCGCGGCAACGTCCGGGCGGGACGGCCACAGCGGCCCCGCCACGGCTAACACGATCACCGCCGCGATCGCGGCCTGGAGTATGGCGAGCCACTGCCGCCGTACGCGCCGGGCGAGCGGCGCGGCCTCGCGCATGGCGGCCGCGGCCCACAGATGCATCGTCGCGACGGGCAGGCGGCGTGCCGGCCGGCGGCGAAGCGCGAGCAGCGGCACCAGCGCGAGCGGCAGCAGCCAGAGTGCGGCGGGAATCAGCAGCCGCATCTAGCGAGGCTCCGCCTCTGTCTCTTACGCATGTGGCTCCGCCTCGCTAGAGACAGCGTCTCTTGCCCGCACTGCGTGCGGGCGAGACGCCTTGAAGGCCGCTGAAGTGCCTGGCTCATGGAGCACCTGTTCCTGCCTTCAAGACGTCTAGCCGTACGCGCTCACGAGGCCGGCGCCTTGCAGGGCGCCGAGGCGCTCGCTGAACGAGCTGTCGGAGACGAGACGTACGAAGGGGATGCCGTGCTCCTGGCAGTAGGCGGCGAGCCGCCGTCGATGATCCTCGAGCTGCGCCCGGTAGCGCGCGATCGCGTGCTCGTCCACGAGCAGCGGCGGCGCGTCGGGATGTTCCACGTCCACGAGCTCGGCGTCTCCGTCGAGCGTGGGATCCAGTTCATCGCGCGACACGATCTGCACGACGGCGGGCGCCAGTCCGCGATGCTGGAGGTACTGCAGCCCGTCGAGTGGCAGCGCTGGGGAGAAGAAGTCGGAGATGACGACGGCCAGCCCCGGTCCGCGCGCCGCGGCGCCATAGAGCTGCAGCGCGCGATCGATGTCCGAAGGTCCCTCCGGTGCCGCCGCGTCGATGAGGCTCAGCGCGCGAAAGAGCTGCGCCCGACCGGCCGCCGGCGGCATGTAGGTGCGCACGCCGTGGTCGAAGATCGCCAGCCCCGCCGTGTCGCGGCGCTCCTGCGCGATGTAGCAGAGGGCGGCGGCGAGGCCGCGCGCGCACGACCACTTGTCCGGCTCGCCCACGCTCATCGACGCGCTGGCGTCGAGCAGGACGTGCAGCCGCACGTGCCCGTCGGCACGGGACACACGCACGACCAGCTGGCGCAGGCGCGCCTCGACGGTCCAGTCGATCGACCGCGGATCGTCGCCCGGTTCGTAGTGGCGATACTCCTGGAACTCGAGGCCTGCGCCGCGGACCCGTGCGCGCCGGACGGCGGCCGTGGCGGCCGTGGGCGCGGCCGGCCCCGCGCCGAGCATCAGCCGGTTGAGGACGCGCGCTTCCTCGGCCGAGAACATCGTCAGCCGTTGCCGCCGGTGGCGGCGACGATGCCTTCGACGATGGCTCCGGTGGACACCTGCTCCATCTCGCCGTGGAAGTTGCGGATGATGCGGTGGTTGAGCGCCGGCAGCGCGACCTGCGCCACGTCCTCGGCCGCGACGTGATAGCGCCCGTCGAGCAGCGCCATCGCCTTGCCGGCCAGGATCATGGCCTGCGCCGCGCGCGGGCTCGCGCCGTACTGCACGTACTTCCGCACGATGGGCGGCGCTTCTTCCGCGCCCGGATGCGTGGCGCTGATGATCCGCAGCACGCGGTCGAGCGCTGGTGGCGACACCGCCACCTGCTTGATGACGTCGGTCATGGCCCGCACCGTCGCAGCCCCGTGGCGCGCGGCGATGCGTACCGCGCCCGTGCCGGTGGTGCGGGCCAGGATCTCGGCAAGGTCGGCGACGCTCGGGGTCTGCACCGTCAGCTTGAAGAAGAAGCGATCGAGCTGCGCCTCGGGCAGCGGGTAGGTGCCCTCCATTTCGATCGGATTCTGGGTGGCGAACACCGCGAACGGCTCTTCGATCGGATGGGTGACGCCGAAGACGGTCACGTGCCGCTCCTGCAGCGCTTCGAGGAAGGCGGCCTGCGTGCGCGGCGTGGCGCGGTTGATCTCGTCGGCCAGTACCACGTTGGCGAAGATCGGCCCGCGGCGGAAGGAGAACTCGCGCAGCCCCTGCGGCGTTTCGGCCAGCAGGTTGGTGCCGGTGACGTCGGCCGGCATCAGATCCGGCGTGCATTGAATCCGCGAGAACGACAGATTCAGCGCCTCGCCGAGCGTTCGGACGAGCACCGTCTTGCCGAGGCCGGGCGCGCCCTCGATGAGCGCGTGCCCCTGGCAGAAGAAGCAGAGCAGCAGGTGATCGACGAGCGATCGCTGCCCGACGAAGACGCGGCCGATCTCGTCGCGCAGGTGCTCGAACACCTCACGGAAGATGGCGGCCTGCGCCTCGATGTCGGCCGGCGTCTGCATCATCGCGTTCCCCCGGCGCCGGTGGATGGAGTGGGGAGCGCGCGGAAGTAGGCGCGCACGTGGTCGCGGTAGTCCGGCGGGATCACGTCGCGCGCGAGCGCCGCTTCGGCGTTGGCGCGCGCCACGCGGAACGAGCCGCTCACCACCGGCGCGGCCGGCTCGCTGCCGCGGGAGGCCAGCACACCGCCCGGGGCGGCGCCGCCGGCTCCGGCCGTCAGGCCTCCGCTCGCCGTGGAGCCGGCCCCTGCGCCGCTGCGTCCGGTTCGCCCCGTCGCGGCCGCCGCTGCCGGCGCGGCAGCGGTCTGCTGGCTCGTACCGGCCGTGTTCACGGGGGCGCCCCGTGGAGAGGCCACTGGCGGCGGCGCATCCTGCGGCCGATCTGACGCCGCCGCGGGAGCAAACGCCTCGCGCGTCGTGTCGCGGCGATCGTCCGCGGCTCGCGATTCTGCCGGCTGCGGCGTCGCCGGTCGGCCGCTCGCCCGCGGTTCGGCGGTGGTGGCCGCTCTCCGACTGTCGCGGCGGGTGCGCGAGCTGGCGTCGTCGGTGCCGCCGGAGTCGGAGGAGGCAGTTCGCGGCGCCGCCTCGGGCGTACCAACGCGGCTCGAAGTCGGCCACGCCATGCTGGCGACGGCCAACGCGATCGCGACGGCGGGCATGCGGCCCATCGCCAGCGGGAAGACGGTCGTCATGCGGACGGAGGCGAGGCGGGCGGCCGCGTCGCGCGCCACCAGCGCGGCGATCGGGCCGTCGGCAAACTGAAGCTGCAGGGCGGCGGCGACGCGATCCCGGAGCCCGAGCCGCGCATCGAGCATCCGGGCGACGACGGCCAGAGACGGCGTGCGGACGGCGGCCCATGCCGCAGCTGCGATGGCGCCCAGCACGCCGAGCACGCGTGGCGTCTCGGCAGGGGCCCACCCGGCGGTCACCAATACCGCGCCGGCGGCGACACCCGCGGGGGCCGCGATCGCGACGAGCCGCACCGTGGCCACCGTGCGCAACCGGCGCCGTGCCGCGACGACCAGGCGCAGGACGTCGGCCGCGGCCGCGTCACGTGGGGACTCGAAAGGCGATCGCGCCGGCATCGTCACGCGTGCTCCGAGAGATACCAGAAACGCCGGTCCGCTGCGTTCACGAGCGCGGCGCCGACCGCCACCGCGAGCGCCGCCAGCACCGCGGCGCCCGCGATCCCCTGAGGGACCGCGGTCATCAGCGCAAGGGTGAGCGCGGTGGCCGCCGTCCAGGCCATCAAGCGGTTGGCGACGACCAGCATACATGCCGCGGTGACGGCCGCTGCGCACAGGCCCAAGGCGTAGACCGGCAGCTGCGTGCGCCACAGCTCCATCGCCGGCACGGCCGAGATCTGCTGCGCGAGCAGCGCAAACGGCAGGCCGACGGCTGCCATCGCCAGCAGCAGCACGGACAGCGCCGCGACGCTCGCGGCGACGGCCGATGACGGGAGGATGGCGCCGAGCGCCGCGAGCTGCGCGATGTCGTCGTGCCGCCACGCCGCGCCCGACCGCGCCGCCGCCCACGGCAGCGCCAGCCCGAGGAAGATCCACTGAGTGGTGGCGAACTGCTCGAGCACTGGACGCGCGCCGACGAGGGGAAGGCCGTCACCCCAGACGAGCAGGTAGAGCGACAAGAAAACGATCTGCACGCCGATGGCGATCCACAAGGCCGGCGTTCGCGCCGCGCCGAGCAAGGCCCGCCACACGAGGGTAGGCAGCACTCGCTCAGTCACCGGCGCCTCCCCGGGCGGCGGTGTTGCGGTAGGCCGCGATCGTCGTCTCGCCGTGCATGACGACCGGGCGCTCGATTTCCGTGAACGGCAGCGGCGCCTCGTCCGAGACGCAGGTGATCACCGGGCCGCTGGGCGCCTCGTCGCTGCCTCCCGTCCACGACGCTTCGATGTGCGCACC
>Ga0207691_10006256_pt1 | contig 11494 bp, 7 predicted proteins | sample KBSM13metaG_FD_184327 | JGI IMG/M metagenome (GOLD analysis project Ga0207691, IMG submission 184327) | Miscanthus rhizosphere microbial communities from Kellogg Biological Station, Michigan, USA - KBS M1-3 metaG (SPAdes) (version 2) | ecosystem: Host-associated > Plants > Roots > Rhizosphere >...
GCAGCGCGACGCCGCGTTCGATCGGGTCGGCACTTTCGCCAACCTGTCGGTCGTGGAAACGTCGACCCGGCTGCAGCACTTCCTGCTGTTGCGCGCTGCGCCGTTGTACCTGGCCGCGGTGCTCATAGAACAGTGGAGTCGCGTCAACGATTCCTTGCGCGAGAGTGAAGAAAGATTTCGCATCATTGCCGACCAGTCCCCGATGATGATGTGGACCTCGGATCCCCAGGCGGGCTGCGAATTCGCCAACCGACGCTGGCTGGACTTCACCGGCACGACCCTCGAACAGAACCTGGGGCAGGGCTGGTCGAAGTCCATGCATCCCGACGATGTGCAGAGGATCTATGACTTTTACCTGCGCCATTTCCACGCGCGCATGCCCGTGGAGATGGAGTACCGCGCGCGCCGTCACGATGGCGAGTATCGGTGGGTTCAAGTGCACGGTATGCCGCGTACCGGCGCCCATGGGGAATTCACCGGCTACATCGGTTCGGCGGTCGACATCACCGATCGCCGGCAGCACGAAGCGGCCCTCCGGCGCAGCGAGGCACTGTATCGGGACGTGGTCGAAAGCCAGATCGCCTTCGTCTGCCGCTTGCTGCCCGATGCCACGCTGACATTCGCGAACTCGGCCTATTGCCAATTCCTCGGACGGCCGCGCGGCGAGTTGCTGGGAGGGAATTTTCTCGAATTGCTGCCACCGACGGCGCGCCTGGCGGCGCGCGATGCCGTCACGCAGGCCGCGACGGGCGCGGGCCGCGCTGCATGGGAATGCGAAGTCATCCAGGCCGACGGTGCGCCCGGCTGGCAGAGCTGGGTGTGCCATGCCATCGACGCCACCCTTGATCAGGCGCGCGAAATCCAGGCCATCGGCTACGACATCACCGATCGCAAACGCGCCGAGGAGGCCGGCCGGCAGCTGGCCCACGCGGCACGTTTCGCGGTGGTGGGCGAATTGACCGCGATGGTCGCGCACGAGGTCAACCAGCCGTTGTGCGCCATTCTCAGCAACGCCGAGGCCGCGGAGATCATGCTGCGCTCGGACCGGCCGCCGCTCGACGAGCTGAGGAATATTCTCGCGGACATCCGCCAGGACGACCTGCGCGCGGACGCCGCCATTCGCAGCATTCGCTCGCTGGTGCATCGGCGTGAATTCCAGCCGGACACGGTGAATATCGCCGAAACCATCGATCATGTGCTCAAGATCACCGCCGGTGACGCGTTGCACCGGCGTGTGACCGTGCGGCGCGAGTTCCCGGCGTGGTTGCCGCCGGTGGTCGGCGATCGCTCGCATCTCGAGCAACTGCTGGTGGTCCTCATCGTCAATGCGATGGACGCGATGAAGGAGACGCCGGAGGACTCGCGTCGCGTGCTGATCACGGCAAGCGTCGCCGGGGAGAGGACGGTGGAGGTCGCGGTGCGCGATTTCGGGCACGGCATCACCGATGCGAACATGCCGCAGCTGTTCGATACCCTGTTCACCACCAAGCCTGAAGGCATGGGCCTCGGGCTGCCGATCGCACGCACGATTGTCGCTGCACACGGGGGCCGGATCTGGCCCGAAAACGCCCCCGACGGTGGCGCGGTGTTCCGCTTCACGCTGCGTACGATGTCCGACTCGGCGCTGGCCTGAGGGCCCGTAAGGTCGAATCCTCAGTCGGGTCGGTCTTTGGTCCGATGTCGGCGCCGGACGGCCTGCCTCGAAAATCCGCCTTCTATCGGAGGTCGCCCATGAAACTCAACGTCACGCTCTTCAGCGCCACCTGTGCGGCACTGGCCGTGCAGTCCTTCGGTCAAACTACCCCGCCTCCGGCGTCGATGGCGGCTTCTGCAGGTATCGTCGCGTATCCCGCGAAAGGGCAGGATGCGGCCACGCAGTCCAAGGATGACGGCGAATGCTACGCGTGGGGGAAACAACAGTCCGGTTTCGATCCGATGTCGCCACCACCCACCGCCGTCGCGGCGCAGGCGCCTCCGCCGCCACCGCCGCCCGCCAACGGATCGCGTGCGCGGGGCGCGGCGCGTGGCGCAGCCGCCGGAGCCGTGGTGGGAGAAATCGCCAACGATGATGCCAGTGAAGGCGCGGCGGTTGGCGCTGCAGCCGGCGCAGTGGCCGCAGGTTCGCGCAATCGCCAGGCACAGCGCTCGCACGAAGCCCAGGTGGATGCCGCGAATCAGCAGGCCAAGGCGGCGGCCGACCAGGCGAACGCGCAGCGCGCCCAGGGCATGGAGAACTTCAAGAAGGCCATGTCGGTGTGCCTCGAAGGGCGGGGCTATACCGTCAAGTAGCCTGTAAAGCCGGCAATCAGCGCGCCGCGGCCTTCGGCTTGGCGCTCTCGCGCTGCTGCGCGCGCTCGAGCGTGAGCTTGTACGCGATGTAGTACTTGTAGATGTTGCTCACGTACTGCACGGTCTCGCGGCCGATGTCTTCCGCCACCACGAGCTCGACATTGTTGAACCACTTGTTCGGGTCGAGGCCTTTTTCCGCAGCCTCGCTGCGCAGCCGGGTGATGCGATTGGGGCCGGCGTTGTAGGCGGCGAACGCGAACAGGTGGCGATTCACGCGATCGATGCCCGGCTCGTCGAAGTACTGGTTGACCAGGAATCGCAGGTATTTCACACCCGCATGGATGTTGGGCTCGGTCAGGTGGATGTCCTTGATCGCGACGTTCCTGTCCTTGGCCGTGGTGGGCATCACCTGCATCACGCCGATGGCGCCCACCGGGCTGCGAGTCCTCTGGTCGAGCCCGGATTCCTGGTAGCCCTGCGCCACCAGCAGCAGCCAATCGAAGTCGTACTTCGTGGCGTACTTCTTGAACAAGCCAGTGAGTTCGTTGAAACGCCGCATGTCTTCCTTGTTGGTGGCGCCGCGTGCCCAGCGGGTGTTCTGCAGGTAGCGCTTCAGGAGGACGTTGCCGGTCATGGTCCCCACGCGATGCTTCGCGATGAAGCCGTCGAGCGATTTCCTGAGCGCGGGACTGTCCTTGCGAATGGCCCACGCAACCTGTGCGTTCGTGCGCAGCGCGACCGCGGGCAGGGGGCGGATGTTCGGGAATATCTGCTTCCAGAGGTCGGCGACGTAACTGTCGACCACCGTTGCATCGACCAGTCCGGCATTGACCATCTCGAGAATGTCTTCGTCTTCGAGATTTTCTTCTGCGGCCACGATCTGCACCGGCGGCCTGCCGGCCGCCTTGAGCCTGTCATTCAGCGCCACCAGGCTTTCGTGATAGGCGCTCGACGGACGAACGAACACGCTGCGCCCGGAGAGTTCGTCCACCGACGCGGGTGGCGGGACGTCGGCGCCGGTCACGACAATCTCGTTGATGCCTTCCATGGCGGCGGCGGTGAAATCGACCTGCTTGCTGCGCTCGGGCGTGATGGTCAGTCCACCGGTCGCAATGTCGCCGATGCCGGCGGCGAGCGCCGGCAATAGTTTGTCGCGTGCCACGGGGATCAAGACCACGCGAATAGGCCGCGCACGATCCTTGTTTGAGGCATTGAGATACTTCTCGAGCTCCATGCCCATGTCGTACGTGATGCCGCGCTGCTTGCCCTTGTCTATGAAATAGAACGTCTTGCTGTAGATCACGAGCAGGCGCACCGCGCGCTTTTCGACCAGTACCGGCAAGTCTCCGGTCCAGGTGGGTATCCCCGGGGGCGCAATGACCAATGGTGGTGTGGGCACCGCCTCGGCGACCTTCGCCTCTGGTGGTTTGCTGACTTCCGCATCCTTGCCGCCCGAACCGCAGGCGGCGAGGCAACAGGCGCAGAGCGCGGCGACGAACGTCAGAATGAGCCTGCAGACCATACGCATTCTCTAGCGATGGAGCGCCGCTGCGAAAATGGGACCAAGAACCTACCGCGGTGCAGCGGTACTCGGGCGCTGACAAATGGCGGCTGACAATGCTTACACCGGGGTGAAGCGCGAGTGGATACCGCAGGGCACGAGCGGCAACCGAGAATCGACCGAGAATCGTCGAGTCAGATTGTCCTGTGATTCCGCAAAGGAGGGACCCCCGTGGAAGGCCAGACGTTTCGTGTCCTGTTTCTGTCGCAGCGAAATTCGGCGCGCAGCATGCTGGCAGAAGCCATTGCGAATTCCATCGGCGGAGGGCAGATCGAGGCCTACAGCGCCGGCGTGCGCCCGGCTGCACGAGTCGATCCCATCGCCGTCGAGCTGCTGCAACACGCCGGGTTGCCCGTACCCAACCACCCTCCACAACACGTGCGTGAATTCAGCGCCCCGGATTCTCCGCCGCTCGATTTCGTCTTCACGTTGAGTGACACGGCTGCTGGCGAGGCGCCACCCATGTGGCCCGGGCATCCGATCACGGCACACTGGCGCTGTGCCGATCCCGAACGGTACCAGGATGCGACTGAGCGTCGCATGGCCCTGGTGCGGGCCCGCACGGAACTCGAGCGGCGCCTGCGTGTGTTCGCCAATCTACCCGTCAAGTCGCTGGACCGCATGAGCCTGCAGGCGCATGTCGACGCGCTCGGTGATTCGCACGCATAGTCGGTAAGATTGCCCCATGACCGAGGGCCCACACTCAGCGGTGCTGGCGCTGTTGCCGCTGATCTCCAGCCTGCGTGACGAAACCGAAGCGCAGCGGCGCATCGCCGCGCGCGTGGTGGAAGCGCTGCGCGCATCGCGCCTGTGTCGTACCGCATTACCCGTGGAACTTGGCGGCCTGCAACTGCCACCTGCGGAAACTTTGTCCGTCTATGAGCAGCTCGCGGGCGCCGAGGCTTCTGTCGCCTGGATCGTCTGGAACAACACGCTGCCTTGCTACTTCGGTCGCTTCTTCGCGCCCAAGGTGCGTTGCGAAATCTTCGGGGATCCGCGATCACTGTATGCCGGCTCCACGCGTCCCAGCGGACGCGCCGCACTGGAAGGTGGTTCGTACCGCGTGAACGGCCGCTGGTCGCTGGTGTCGGGCTGCGAGCTTGCTGACTGGCTGGCGTTGCGTTGTGTGATCGAGGAGAACGGGCAGCCACGCATGCTCGCGCCGGAGGTACCCGAAGTTCGAATGGTATGGCTGCGACGCGCCGAGCTGGAGATCCTCGACACCTGGTACACGGGCGGACTGCGCGGCACCGGCAGTCACGACGTGGTGGTACGGAATGCGCTCGTGCCGCGTAGCCATACGCTGTCTCCCATTGATGGGAGCACGCTCGATGGTCCGCTCGGCCGGGTCCCCATTGTCTCCACCATGGCGGCCGGCTATGGCGCGCAGCTGCTGGGCCTGGGACAGGCATCGGTGGATACGTTGACGGCGCTTTCCAGGAAAAAGCCGGTGGTTGATCCCGGACCGGCATTGGGCGAGCGGCCGGTGATGCTCGCCGCGCTCGCGGAGCATGGTGTGCGGCTGGCGGCGGCACGCAGTCATCTGCGAGACCGCGTGCAAAGGCTTTGGGATGCGGCCGTGGCTGGTTCCGCCGCGCCCGAGGCCATCGCCGACGTGTTCAACGCCGCGCACCACGCCATGGCCCAGGGTCGGGCCGCGGTGACCTCAATGTATTCGCTGGCGGGGGCCAGCGCGCTCTATACCAGCTCGCCGCTGGAGCGCATCCATCGCGACATGCATGCCATGGCCGCGCACGTCATCGCTCAGCCCATGTGGATCGAGGACACTGGACGGGTGCTGCTGGGCGCAAAGCCCGTGAACCCTCTGTACCTGATCTGATCGAATTGCTGGACATGCCGCGTATTCGATACCTTTCGGGCTACCTGTCGGTCCTGCTCCTGGCGAGCACCGCCCTGGCGCAGTCGCCTCCGGAAACCGAACCCCTCGAAGAAGTGGTGGTGACGGGCGAGTTTCCCGGTCCGGGCATGTGGAAGGTGACCCGGGCCGATGATCCGGCCGGACATGTGTTGTGGATCGTCGGCGATCCGCCGCCCTTGCCGAAGCGCATGAAATGGAGATCGCGCGACGTGGAAAGGGTGGCCTCGAACGCGCAGGAGATCCTGCTCGACGCGTCGGCGAACATGGAGCCCGACGAAAAGATAGGCCTGTTCAGGGGACTGTCGCTGCTGCCGGTGGCCCTCAAGGCGCGCAGGAATCCGCAGGACGCCACGTTGCAGTCGCAGGTGCCCGCCGATGTTTACCAGCGCTGGCTGGTGCAGAAGAAGCGTTTCCTCGGCTCGGACAGTGGCGTCGAGAAATGGCGCCCGCTGTTTGCGGCGGCCAAGCTGCGCCACGAGGCGTTCGACGACCTCGGGCTGCGCGAAAGCGGCATGGTCTGGGAAGTGGTGGAGAAGATCGCGAAGCAGCACAAGACCAGGACCACCACGCCGCGACTGCAATTCACCTTTCCCGCCGACGGACTGAAGGCAAAGATCAAGGAGTTTTCCCATCAGCCGCTCGCAGACGTGGAGTGCTTCACCACCACGCTGGATCTCACCGAAGCGTTGTCCGATACGGCCACCGAGGAGCGCCGCGCCCGCGCGTGGGCCACCGCCGACCTGGCGACGCTCGGTAGTTTGCCGCCCTTGCCGAATGCCTTCCTGCCGTGCGCCATGGCGCTGCTGGCCACCGACTTCGCCAAGCAGGTCGTCCCCGCCGACATCCGCGCGCAGCTCCACGCGCTGTGGATCGATTCGGCCGGCAAGTCGCTGGCGGCCAATCAAACTACCCTGGCCATCGTGCCACTGGCCAAGCTCACGCGTGCCGGCGGATATCTCGAAATGCTGCGCGCGAAGGGTTATCTCATCGAGGAGCCGAAATAATGGGGACATTCCTATTTTTCAGAAAATGGGGACATTCCTGATTTGCCCGCGATGCGGGCGCAAAAGGGGACGTGCCTGCCACAGGCGCGTCCCCTTTTGCTAGCAAATCAGGAATGTCCCCATTTTCTGAAAAATAGGAATGTCCCCATTATTTGGGCCGTTCGTTCTGCGCGACGTTGAGTGCGTCGCGCGTGTAACGCGCGGCGTTGGCGAAGGCGATGCGCGCTTCTTCGGCATTGGTGACCTGGTTGGCGAGCTGCAGCTCGGTGGTCTCGCGCGCCTTCTCGTAGTCGATGACGCGACCGACGGTTACGCCGCTCGCCGCGTCGCGCAACTCGACGATGAGCGTCATCGAACCGGCGGTACGCACGAAGCTGCGCGTGCCCGGCGAGGTGCCGGCATCGGGCGCCGACATGTCGACGTCGAGAATGGATGGCGCGATCTGCAGCACATCCGGTCCGGGAGATTCGGCGATCGCGAAGCCACCGCGCTCCACCAGTTCGGCTACCAGTTCCTCGTGGAACAATCGTGTCAGGTCCGCGGAGATGCGGTCGCGGTCAGAGGGCTTGAGGGCGCCGGCTTTCATGCGGTCGTGATTCTTGCGGAAGGTCACCGGCGCTGGCGCCAGCATGACGCGCCGGTACTGGGTGAATGCGACGTCTGGCGAGCGGTATACGCCGGCCTTGCGGCTGGAAGGCACTCGCACCAGGCCGTCTTCGGTGACATCACTGGCGGGCTGCGCCGATGCGATGCCAGCCAGCAACATCAATATGAACAGACGGAACGACATCCGACCTCCATTGCGACCAGGCGAGTGTACGACGGCGGCCGGCCGATTCCGACATTGGAACTTCCGTGGTTAGTGACTATCCCTTTCGTGGGATAGAATGCCGCGACTCGGGCGGCGCACACTCCAGCTTCGCCGGCTTCAAGAAAAAAATGCAATCACGTGTACAGCTGATATCAGCGGCTGTGGCCAGCCTGTTTGTTGCCGCGTGCGGCAAGAACCAGGCGCCACCCGAATATCCCTCCCCCGAGGTTGGCGTCGTCGTCATGCACGCACGGCCCGTGCCCCTGGTGCGCGAGGCCTCGGGCCGCCTGGCGCCCACGCGCGCCTCCGACGTGCGGGCGCGCGTCGCCGGGGTGGTGCAGAAGCGCCTATATAAGGAGGGCAGCATGGTCAAGGAAGGCCAGCCGCTGGTGCAGATCGATCCTGCGCCGTTTCGTGCCCAGTACGCCGCCGCGGCCGCCAACCTCGAACAGGCCGAAGCCGCGGCCAAGAACGCCAGCATCACTGCCGAGCGCAACCGCGAGCTCAACAAGCAGCAGCTCGTATCGCGCATGCAGCTCGACGACTCGGAGGCCCTGGAGCGGTCCACCGCCGCCCAGGTGTCGGCCGCCCGGGCCCAGCTGGATGCGGCGCGCATCAATCTCGGCTACGCCAATGTCACTGCACCTATTTCGGGACGCGCCGGGCAGATGCGCGTGCTGGAAGGCGCCCTGGTGGGGCAGGGTGAGGCAACCTTGCTAACTACCGTCGAGCAGGTCGACCCGATTTACGTGTACTTCGACCAGCCCGCGGCGGATTTCGAGCGCTTGCAACGCGCGCAGGCCGCCGGCGAGGTGACCATCTCGCAGGGCAAGATGGCCGACGTGCGTGTCATTCGCGCGGATGGCAGCGAATACCCGGAGGCCGGCACGCTCGACTTCTCCGACTTCAGCGTGAATCCGACCACGGGCGCGGTGGCGTTCCGCGGCCGGGTGCCGAATCCCGACCACCAGCTGCTCCCGGGCATGTACGTCAACGTGCGCCTGACGGCAGGAGTGCTTAACAATGGTTTCCAGGTGCCGCAACTCGCCGTGCAGCGCGACGCCCAGGGGGCGTTCGTACTCGTCGCGGGCAAGGGCGACATGGTCGAGGCCAAGCGCGTGAATGTGGTCGGCACCAGCGGTGTGAACTGGGTGGTGAACCAGGGGCTGGTCGATGGCGACCGGCTCATTGTCTCCGGGCTGCAGCTCGCGCGACCGGGCGGAAAGGTGACACCGAAGCCGCTCGAGGCACCGCCGCCGGCTCCGGGCGCGCCCGGCACGCCGGCGCCCGCTGCGGGTAGTTAGTAAGGCTTCGGATGTTGCCGCATTATTTCATCGACCGGCCGGTGCTGGCCTGGGTCATCGCCATCCTCATCATGGTCGGCGGTGGACTCGCGGTCACCCGGCTCCCGGCGGCCGCCTATCCTGACATCGCGCCGCCGCAGGTGGCGATCAACGCGTTTTACCCGGGCGCGAACGCCGACACCATCGAACACACGGTCACACAGATCATCGAGCAGCAGCTCACCGGCCTCGACCGCTTGATGTATTTCACATCGTCATCGAACTCGAATGGCACTGCCGGCATCACCTTGGTGTTCGAGAACGGCACGGATGCCGACGTTGCCGTGCTGCAGACCCAGAATCGCGTGAAACTCGCCGAGGCGCGCCTGCCGAGCGAAGTGGTGGTGCAGGGCCTGGCGGTGTCGAAGGTCAACAACGGCTTCATCCTGGCGCTCGGCGTGCGTTCGCCCAACGGAAGCGTGAGCGGACCCGAGATCAACAACATCGTTTCCTCGCAGGTGCTGGATCCCATCCAGCGCATTGCCGGCGTCAGTCGGGCCGACCAGTTCGGTTCTTCGTACTCGATGCGCATCTGGCTGAACCCCGACAAGTTGCGCGCCTTCCGCATGAGCGCGTCGGAAATTCTGAACACGGTGCGGGCGCAAAACGTTCAGTTCGCCACCGGCGCGATCGGCGCCGCGCCCTCGGCGCCCGAGCAGCAGATCACCGCACCGGTGAGCGCGGAAGGACGCTTCAGTTCGATCGAGGAATTCGAAAACGTCATCCTGCGCACCGAGCCCAACGGTACCAGCGTGCGACTCAAGGACGTGGCGCGCGTCGAACTGGGCCTTCAGGACTATGGCTTCGACGTGCGCCTGGACGATCAGCCGGTCAGCGGCTTCGGCGTGAACCTGCTGCCCGGCGCGAATGCGCTCCAAGTGGCCGACGCCATCAAGGCGCGCATGGACGAGCTCGCGAAGAACTTCCCGCCGGGCGTCGAGTGGTTCGTCGCGCTCGACGCCACCACGTTCATCACGCACGCCATTCACGAAGTCCTGTTCACGCTGATCGCGGCCGTGGTGCTGGTGTTCATCGTGATGCTGGTGTTCCTGCAGAGCTTCCGCGCCACGCTGATCCCGACGCTGGTGGTGCCGGTGGCCCTGATGGGCGCGTTCATCGGAATGGAGATCTTCGGGTTCTCCATCAACCAGCTCACGCTGTTCGGGATGGTGCTGGCCATCGGTATCGTGGTGGACGACGCCATCGTGGTCATCGAATCCGTCGAGCGGTTGATGCGCGAGGAGCATCTTTCGCCGCGCGATGCGACGCGCAAGGCCATGGACCAGATCACCAGCCCGATCATCGCGATATCCCTGGTGCTCGCGGCGGTGTTCATACCGGCCGCGATGCAGACCGGCTCGGTGGGCGTCATCTACCAGCAGTTCGCTTTGACCATCGCAATCTCGATGCTGTTTTCCGCATTTCTCGCGCTGTCGCTGACGCCCGCGCTGTGCGCGACACTGTTGCGCCCCGAGCATCTCAAGGAAAACAGGTTTTTCCATGCGTTCAATGTCAGCTACCAGTACGCGCAGAACCACTATCTGCGCGGTGTGCGCTTCAGTCTGCGCCACAAGGCCTGGTCGCTGGCGGGATACGGCGCACTGCTGGTGGTCGGCGCGCTGGTGTTCTGGCGCGTGCCAGAGAGTTTCGTGCCCGACGAGGACCAGGGTTACGTCCTCGGGCAGATCCAGCTGCAGCCGGGTTCGACCATCCAGCGCACGCGCGAGGTCATGCGGCGCGTCGGCGAAAAGATCCGCCAGTCGCCCGCCGTGTCCCAGGTGTTCGAAGTTTCGGGCTTCAGTTTCAACGGCAACGACGAGAGCCAGGGAATTTTCTTCGTCCGCCTCAAGGAGCTCGAGGACCGCAAGGAATCGGCGGCGCAGGTCATCGCCTGGGCCTACCAGAACGTCGCGTTTACGGAGCGTGACGCGTCGGTGTATTTCTTCAACCTGCCGGTGATCACCGGCCTGGGGCAATTCGGCGGTTTCGAAATGTGGCTCGAGGACCGCGGCTACAAGGGTCCGGACGGTCTGCTGGCGGCCCAGAACACGCTGTTGCAGAAGGCGGCTCAGAACCCGGTGTTGCAGGGCGTGCGCTACCAGGGACTCGCGCCTTCGCCGCGCCTGGAGCTCAAGCTGGATCGCGCCCAGGCGCAATCGATGGGCCTGTCGGTCGACGATGTGTACAACGCCATCCAGCTCATGTTCGCGCCGGTGTACGTGAACGATTTCTACTACCAGGGCCGCGTACTGCGCGTCCAGATGCAGGCCGACGCGGGCTTCCGCATGAACGAAGACGCGCTGAATCGTTTCTACCTGCCGACCGGCACCGGGGCCAGCAACGCGTTCCTCCAACAGGGCGAGACCACGAGTGACGGCATGGTACCGCTGGCCTCGGTGCTCAGATCGAAATGGGTAATTGCGCCGCCGTCGGTGCAGCGCTTCAACGGATTCGCTGCGATGTCGATCGGCGGCTCGAATTCGCCGGGACACAGCTCGGGAGAGGCGATGAACGCCATGCAGGACATCGTGTCGCGCGACCTGCCGCCCGGCTTCGCCATCGACTGGGCCGGGCAATCATTGCAGGAGATCCGTGCCGGCGCTGAGG
>Ga0207691_10006257_pt1 | contig 11494 bp, 6 predicted proteins | sample KBSM13metaG_FD_184327 | JGI IMG/M metagenome (GOLD analysis project Ga0207691, IMG submission 184327) | Miscanthus rhizosphere microbial communities from Kellogg Biological Station, Michigan, USA - KBS M1-3 metaG (SPAdes) (version 2) | ecosystem: Host-associated > Plants > Roots > Rhizosphere >...
GTGCTGCTCGCTGGTTGTTCCTGAGGTTCGGGATGCGTACCCGGAGGCGGGGGTGTCGCGTCGTAGGCGTCGTTGGCGCGTAGCCCCGAGACGACGGGGCCGAGCCAGTGAGCGTTACGCGGAGCCCGGTACCCGTCGGCTCGAGGCGTGTAAGCGCCTACGGCGCCGGAGACGCGACGCCCCCGCCGACAAGACAGCGATCCCGAACGTCAGATGCGAGCAGCACCCAGCAACCAGCTCAGACGCCCGACGGATACGTCTCCGGCGGCTCGCCGTCCACGAGCACGGGCATGTGAAACGCGTCCACGCCTGCGCTCTCCTCGATGTACAGGAACGCGTCATAACGGCGCGGGACGATCGTCGGCACGTAGTTGCCCCAGTGCTCGTTTCGCGCGTCGTACACCACGCCGATCGCGCGGTGGCCGATCGGCTCGGAGAGACCCGCGATGCCGCCGTCATCCGTGCCGTCGAACAGCAGCATCGCGTCACCCTGGCGTGCCCCGTGGAGCGCGTCCTCGAAACTGCCCTCGCGCGCCGGTGGAACGCGCATGCGACGCATCGGCGCGCCCCACTCGTCCGCCGCGATCACCGTGCCGCGATGCGTGCCGAAGCCCACGATCACCACGTCGTCCGCGTCGTGCTGCTGCCGCACGAGTTGACCAACGTTGAACATCCCCGACCGCGCCATGTCCGTGAAGCGCGCGTCGCCGATGTGCGTGTTGTGCTCCCAGACGATCGCCTTCGCGTTAGGCCCGTGGTGCGACATCAACCGCTCGAGCGTCTCCACCATGTGCGTGTCGCGGACGTTCCATGACGTCGGCCCGCCACGCACCATCGTCCGATAGTACAGCTCCGCGTTTCGCGCCACGAGCGCGTTCTGCTCGGCGTTGAAGAACGTGTCGCGGCCGTCGCCTCGATACTCGGGCGCCTTGTCGCGCAGCGCGCCGAGCACCGCCAACGCCTCGCGCTCGCACGTCGTGGGGACGAGCGCAGTCGCGCGCGCATACTCCTGCGCGTCCTCGCCATATGGCTCGAAGCAGCGATAGGCCGCGCGCGCCGCACGCGCGAGCTCGGGATCGACGGATTCCAGATACTCGACCACTGCGTGCATCGAGTCCCACAACGAGTACACGTCGAGTCCGTAAAACCCTGCCTGACGCGCCTCCCCCAGCCGCCGGTTGTGATCGCGGAGCCACTCGGCCAGCTCTGCTACTTCGCGATTCGCCCACATCCACGTCGGCCACCGATCGAACGCGTGGAGGACGTCGCGCGCACTGTCGCCAGAGTCGGTGTACGATTTCACGTAGCGATTGACGCGGTAACAGTCGGGCCAGTCGCCTTCGACGGCGATGAACGAGAATCCGTGCTCCTGGATCAACCGGCGCGAGAGCGCCGCTCGCCACTGGTAGAACTCCGACGTCCCGTGGGTCGCTTCGCCGAGGAGAACGTACCGGGCGTTACCGATGCGCTCGATGAGCGGTTCGAGATCGGACGGGTCACTGAGCGGCCGTGCCCGCTTCGTTATCCCCTGCTCCATCGCGCTGATGCGTGATGCCGTCTGCTCGATCCGCTTTCGAATGCTCATCCTTCCTCCTCGTCCTCACTCGAGCTTTGCTCTCTTGCAAGGCAGAGGCGAGCGGGCTGGATGGCCGACGAATTCGAAGAGCCACGACGCGCGAACGACGGCCTAACGCCCGCGCACTTGCCGGATGAGGTCGGATGCGGCGGCGGACCACTCCGGATACTCGAAGCCGAAGCCGGATTCGGCGAGGCGGCGCGGCACGACCCGCCGACTTTTGAGCACGAGCTCGGATTCCGTGCGGAGCACCCACGTTCCGAGCGCGACCATCCATCGCGTTGCCGGGAGCCCGATCGGCACGCCGGCCGCGCGCCGGAGGTCGCGCATGAAGTCGCGATATGGCAGCGGGTGCGGTGCGGCGATGCTCACCGGCCCCGACAGCGACTCGTGCTCCATGATCCAGTACAGCGACCGCACGAAATCGCGTTCATGGATCCACGAGACATACTGCCGCCCACCGTCGACGGCGCCGCCGAGTCCGAATCGGACGAGTCGCAGGAGCGTCGCGAAGATGCCGCCGGCATCGGGGCTCATGATCATGGACGAGCGCAGGAGAACGAGTCTCGTGGCATCCGTGACAGCCTCGGTCGCTGCACGCTCCCAGGCGGTGGCCACCTCGATGCTGAATCGCCAACTGGCTGGCGCATCCGGTTCTCGGCCGCCGATGATACCGGAGACATCATCGTTAGGCGCGTCGAACCGGTGCGCGTAGATGGTCGCGGTGCTGGCCTGCAGCCAGAGTGGCGGCGGTTGCTTGCAGCGAGCGATGGCTGCACCGACGACGGATGCCGATTGGACACGCGACTCGAGGATCGCGCGTCGATTCTCGTCGGTGTAACGGCAGTTCACGTTGCGGCCGGCGAGATTGATCACGACGTCGGCGCCGTCAAGCTCCGAAACCCACGCGCCGATTGTCCGCGCGTCCCACTGGACGACACGCCAAGCCCCGTGCTTCGGGTGGCGGGTCAGAACGGTGACATCATGACCATCAGCGACGAAGCTGCGCGCTAACAGCGTACCAACTTGCCCGGTGCCGCCGGGGATGACGATCCGCATCCGGACAAGTTAGGCGTACGAGCAGCTTCTTGCTGCATGCAGCGGCGTACTGTCCGCTTTCCCCGCGCGCAGTGCGTTTCTGAGTGACCAGCACGCCTTTTTCACATGAGATGCGTCATGTCACAGATGATCCGCTTCCTAGCCTCGCGCCTCGCATTCCTGTGCGACGGCGAAGACGAGCGCCGAGCCGCCGCGGCGCAGGCCGCGCTCGAAGCCGCTAGTAGACCCGTCGATCGGTTCGCAGCGAAGTGAATACGAGCGCCGAGGGTATCATCGCGGCCGTTCGTCCGCATTTCTGCGATCGTGCTCACGCGGGACAGGCTCTCGCGCGAACGCTGCGCACGTTCAAGTGGGAATCGAACGTGATCGTCATCGGTCTTCCGAGCGGCGGCATCCCTATCGCGCGCGAGGTCGCGGACACACTCAAGGCGCCGCTCGACGTTCTGGTCTCCCGCAAGGTCGGAGTGCCAGGTATCGAGGAGGTCGCGCTTGGTGCGGTTGCCGAAGGAACTGATCGCGTAGTCGCGGACGCGATGGCGTGGTACATCGGTGTCCCATCACGCATCGTCGATCGACTGGCGGCGCGCGAGCGAGTGGAAGTCGAACGACGAGCGCAGATGTACCGGAACGGCGGCCCGCTCCCTGACGTGAAAGGGCGCACCGTGATCCTGGTCGACGACGGACTCGCCACGGGAGCGACGCTTCGTGCGGCAGCGTTCGCGATTCGAAGCGGCAAGCCGCGGCGCATCGTCGCCGCCGTTCCGGTCGCGTCGCTCACCGGAGCGGCAGAAGTGCGCGCCGACGTCGACGATCTCGTCGCCGTGATCACGCCCCAGCGGTTCGATACGATCGCCGCCTGGTACGACGACTACGCGCCTGTGACCGACGAAGAAGTCATGTCGATCCTCGGCCGCCCCACCCGCGTCGCGATCATGAACGGCCGACGCGTCGTCTCCGATATCCTCCGCGATGTCGGCGAGCGCATCGCGCCCGGTCTCCTCCGCGCTGACGGCGCGTCCATATCGAACGAACGGTCGGTCGCCATTCCAGGATGCAGCGGTGCGCTCATGGCGGAGTTCGGACGAGCGCAGCACATCCCCGGTGGGAATGGGGAGGAGGATCATCCGGCGAAGGCGCGTGGTCTGGTGATTCTCGCGAACGGCGGCGCGTCGGGGAGTCGGCACAGTTACCGGAATCGGTACCTCGCGGGACGCTTACGCCTCAGTGGCTTCGCGACGCTTCGTGTGGACCTGCTGACCGCGCCCGAGCAGGAAGCAGAAATCGGTGCGTCGGTGCCATGCAACGTGGCGCGTATCGGCGGTCGCCTAACGTCCGTGTGCGAGTGGGCCAGTCGTACCGGGCTCGATGGCGCGCACCGAACGGTCCTGGTCGGCTCGAGCACGGCAGCCGCGGCAGCACTGACGGCAGCCGCGCGTAGGCCGGGCCAGATCTGCGCCGTCATCGCCCGGGCAGGCCGCGTCGAGCTTGCCGCGGATGTATTGCGCCACGTGACGGCGCCGGTCCTCCTGATCGTCGGCGCGACCGACCGCGAGACGCTCCGTCGCAACAGCGAGGCCATGGGCGTACTGCCGCGGGGCGCCCTGCTGATCCGCGTTCCGCGCGCCGGTCATTCGTTCGCGGAACCTGGCGCGTTAGGCGCCGTGGCGGAGCAGGCGGTGAGATGGCTGGATCGACTGGACCACCCGTAGCACGCAACCTGACGTAGGCTCGCAAGCTCCGAGGGGTCGACGCGGAGCAGATGGCGCGCTCAGGGAGCGGCGGCGAGTCCAAGGCGCCGCGGTTCGAGTCCGTGCAGCGGCGCCACGCGTGGGAGAGGAATCGGTGCAAGGGGACACACGTCGCTCCGAGCCCAGCAATGCACCTTGCGCAGCGCAACATGTAACGCATTTGGTGCTATCGAGTTACGATTCCTCATCTGCCCACGTTCCGTGGGCTCCCGGCTGTCGCTCGCTCGGAATGACAACCAACGTCGCACGTGTGTCCGGATTCATCGGCCGAATGCGTATCCCTTACCGGGGATCGATGTCTCGGCTAACGAACTACCGACTGTAGGGCCCCACGACGCATGCCTACTTCCGGACAGCCCACTCGGCCTGATGCCTTCTGCCGGGCACTCCGCAGGTCGCGGAGACCCATCCGCACGGCGATGAAGCCGTGCCCCCAACCATCGGCAGCGTTGCGGCCTTTACAGCAACGTGCAATCATTCGCGAAACACGGCTCGACGACGAGACGCGCTCCCCGAACAGAAGCCGCATCCTGTTTCGGCGTAGCTCACCGCCTCCAGTCGGCATTTGGTCTATGTCTGCAATTCTCGATGTTGAACCCGTGATCGACCGCCTGCCGGAGACGAACGAGCAGCCGACGAGCATTACCGAGCTGCTCGCCGATCTGCGAGGAGGTCGGCGCGAAGCGTTCGACCAGCTCCTTCCGCTCGTGTATCACGAGCTGCGACGCGCTGCCCGCCGCGAGCTCTCGGTTCGCCCGAGCGACACGCTGTCCACGACAGCGCTCGTCCACGAGCTCTATCTCAAGTTCTCGCGCGCGCAGCGCGCGGACTGGCGCAACCGCTCGCACTTCCTGAGCGTCGCCGCCGTGGCGATGCGCCACATCCTCGTGGATCGCGCGAGGCGGCGCACCGCGGACAAGCGCGGAGGTCCGCAGCGTCAGGTGACGCTCGAGGACAACCTGATCGGCACCGACACGCAGGCGGAGTCGCTGCTCGAGCTCCACGAAGCGCTCGACCAGCTCGCGCTGATCGACGAGCGGCTCGCGCGCGTCGTCGAGTGCCGCTTCTTCGGCGGCATGACCGAACAGGAGACCGCCGAGGCGCTCGGCGTCACGGAGCGGACCATCCGGCGCGACTGGATCAAGGCGCGCGGGCTGTTGTACCAGGCGCTCGGTGCTGAAACGTCGGCCGAGCTCACGAACCCGAAGCCGCGTCGCGACCATTGAAATCTCTCGGCTCCCTGTCGCGCGAACACTGGAGCGTGCTGGAGCCGTTATTGGATGCCGCGCTCGAGCTCGAACCGGAAGAGCGCGAAGCCTTCCTCGAGAACGCATGCCGCCACGACAGGGCGCTCCTGACGGAGATCCGCGCCCTGCTCACGGCGTGCGACCTCGGAGACGGAATACTCGTTAGGCCCGCCGCCGTCGCGTACGCGCCCCTCCTCAACGAGTCGCTCTCCAAGCCGCCGACGCTCCTCGGCGGACGGTACCGCCTCGGACGCGAAGTGGGTCGAGGTGGGATGGCGACGGTCTATCTCGCCGACGATCCGAAGCACGGCCGCCAGGTCGCGGTGAAGGTCCTGCACGCGGAGGTCGCCCGCCTCATCGGCCGCGAGCGATTTCTACGTGAGATCGAGATCGCCGCACGGTTGTCGCATCCGCACGTGCTGCCGCTGCACGACTCGGGTGAAGTCGTCTCCGAGCGACCGGACGAGCCGTCGTTCCTCTACTTCGTGTCGCCGTTCGTCGCCGGCGAGTCGCTCCGCGATCGGCTGCTCCGCGAGCACCGGCTCGCGACCGACGAGGCAGTCCGACTGGGCAGCGAGATCGCGCTCGCGCTCGACTACGCGCATCGCCAGGGCGTCATCCATCTCGACATCAAGCCCGGCAACATCCTGCTGCAGGAAGGGCACGCGGTCATCGCGGACTTCGGGATCGCGCGCGCGATGTCGAGCGCCGGCGAGGATCCGACGGGCGGCACGCCGTTGCTCGGCACGCCGTCGTACATGAGCCCCGAGCAGGCGTCGAACGCGATCGACGTCGACGGCCGCAGCGACATCTTCTCGCTGGGCTGCGTGCTGTTCGAGATGGTCACCGGCGAACGTCCCTTCGGCCGCGCGAAGAGCGAGGCGACGAAGAACGAGGCGGATGCGCGCGACACTCTGCTCGCCGAGTATGTCTCGCCCGAGCTGGCCGCCGTGGTCACGCGGGCCATGGGCGCATCGCGAGACCATCGCTTCAAGACCGGTGAGGATCTGGCGCACGCGCTGGCTGAGGCGACGCGGCCGCGGAAGCTTCGACTGTTCGGCAAACCGAAGGCGCTGATCGCGGCCGGAGTCACTGCCATCGTGGCTGGACTCGTTGGTGTGTGGGCTGTTCGGAACGCGACGCCGCTCGACGCCGATCTCCTCGCGGTCGCGCCCTTCGACGTCGAAGCGCCGTCGCTCGCGCTGTGGAAGGAAGGGTTGGTGGACGTGTTGTCCCGGAACCTCGACGGCGCCGGCGTTCTCCGTACGGTGCCGGCGTCATTCATCTTCCAGCACTGGCGCGGGCGTGCCGACGTCCGCTCCGCGCTCGCGTTAGGTAAGGCCACCGGCGCGCGTCTGGTGCTGTACGGCGGGTTACTGGCCGCCGGCGATTCGGTGCGCGCCACGGCCGTGCTGTACGACGCGGTCGCCGGCCACAAGCTGGCGGAGATCGAGCGGCGTGATATCGCCGCGCGAGTGGACCGGCTGTCGGACTCGCTCACCGTCGCCGTGCTGCGTGAGCTCGGCCGCTCACGTCGCATCGACATCGCGCGCGCGACGTCTTCACCCACGACGTCCTTCCCGGCGCTCAAGGCCTACCTGCAAGGCGAGCAGTTCTATCGCGCCACGTTGTGGGACTCGGCGCAGGTCCGGTTCGAGCGCGCCATCGCGCTCGATAGCACGTTCGCGCTCGCGTACCACCGGCTGGCGGCGATCCGTCAGTGGCGCGATCCGAACGATTTCCCCGACTCGGCCGCGTACGATCTCATGCGGCGCACGAGCCGCTTCGCCAGCGGGCTTGGTCCTCGCGAGCGGCTGCTCGCGAGAATCGACTCGCTCTCGGCCGAAGCGTTCTTCGCCTGGCGGCGTGGACTGCAGGACGCGCGTAACTACAATGACGAGCAGACGGTGGGCGAGAGGCTCATCGCGGCCATCGGTGACGGCCTGCTGCGCTACCGGCACGACCCGGAGCTCTTGTTCCTGCTCGCGGAGGCGCGCTCGCGTTATGATCGCGACCTCCTCGAGGGCGAGATCGACGACCGCGAGATTCTCGGGCTCTACGATCACGCGATCCAGATGGACTCGTCGTTCGCGCCCGCGTACGTCACGCCGATCGCGCTCGCCGCGTATCTCGACGGCGCCGCGAGCGCGCGACGGTACATCCACGCATATCTCGCGTTGGAGCCACCGGGTTCGTACTCGCAGGTCATCCACCTGGCGGACCTGCTTCTCGACCCGTCGCGCGGGCTCTCGATCGACATGGATCGGCTCGTCGATACGCTCCCCGCGAGCGGCTTGTGCGAAGCGGCTACGTTGCTCAGGCACGTCCCGGACGCGCCCGAGATGCTCGTGCGCATTGCCCGCTCGCTCGCGAACCGGCCCGAGCGCCTCGGCGGCGTGGTTGCGGAGCCCGGCTGCGCGCTCACTCACGCGACGGATGGACTGCAGTTCCGCGGACACCTCCGCGAGGCCCAGCGCCTAACGTCCACACAGGCACACTGGCTCGGGCCGTCAGTGATGTTCAACCTGGCGCAGGTTGGTATGGTGCCCGCCGACACCGCGCGCGCGGAGTTCGCGCGCATCCGCGCCCTCGCGCCGCGGATCCGGATGACCAAGCTGTATCGTTGGTGGGCCATGGATGGGGATACCACCGCGATTCAGGAGTACATCGACGGGTTTGGCGCGGCGACAACGACGCTGCGTTCCTCGTCGGGCGCCTCGATGCTGCGCGCCAGCGTCGCCGCGGGGCGTGCATACCTCGCGCTCGCGAAGCATGACACGACGGCGGCGCTGCGCCAGTTCATGACGACGCCCGATTCGCTCCACGAGTGCTGGTACGACAGTCGCCTCACGACGGTCCAGCTTCTCGTCGCGACGGGGCGCTATCGCGAAGCCGGCACGCGTCTCGAGCGTCGGTGGCCGGGGAATAGCGGATGCAGTAACGGCTTCGACGATGTGATGTGGACGCTCCAGCGCGGACGCGTCTTCGAGCTGCTCGGCCGAAGCCGCGAGGCGATGGAGAACTACGCGTTCGTCGCTGATGCCTGGCGTACGGCGGACGCCGAGCTCCAGCCGTACGTGCGCGAATCGCGCGTGGCCGTGGACCGCATCAAGGCCCGCTCCAGGCGTTGAGGTCCGGCACGCCGCCCGGCGTGCCGCGTTCGCGCTGCCATGCCCGTGCCGCATGGCGCCCGTGTCCGTTTCGCATTGCCCACTGCGTGTGGTAGGTGCAAGCCCGCGACCTCCCATCTCCACACATCGCCCGCGTTAGGGCAGGCGCGACACGACCGCCTGACGCGCGACGCTGCGCGTTTGCGCGGTCACGTCGTTCCTGCCCCGATCGCGGCTCACCGCTGCACCCGCAGAAGAGGTACATGCGTCATGAGATGTAGCCGTATCGTTGTAATCGTTTCCATGATGGGTCTCGCCATCGCACCCACGAAGATGCTTGGCGCGCAGACCGCCGGAGCGCCTGCTACAGCCGCTGGCACCGCTGGAACATTGAAGGGCCGAGTGACCGGACCGACCGGCGAGGGACTGCCTGGAGCGTTCGTGTCCACGACTGATGCAACGCGGGGAACCATCGCCCGCGGTGATGGTTCGTTCCAGTTCACTCTGCCGGCCGGGCGCTACGAGGTACAGGCTCGACTCATCGGCTATGCAGCGCGTCGCGACACCCTGACGATATCCGCCGGTGCAGTGACGACCGCGAACTTCCGCATCGAGCGCGTGACGACGAATCTCGAGAACGTCGCGGTTCTCGGAACGCGCGGTGAGCAGCGGAGCGTCATCTCCGCTCCGGTGCCGATCGATGTGCTCTCCGCGGCCGACATTCAGCAATCCGGCCGCACGGAAACCGCGCAGATGATCCAGGCGATCGCGCCGTCGTTCAACTTTCCGCGTACGACCGTCGGGGACGGAACCGACCACATTCGCCCCGCCACTCTGCGTGGCTTATCGCCCGACCAGACACTCGTGCTGGTGAATGGCAAGCGGCGTCACACGAGTGCGCTCGTCAATGTCAACGGATTCGTCGGTCGTGGCGCGCAGGCTGTCGACCTGAATGCGATTCCGGCGAGCATGATCGATCACATCGAGATCCTTCGCGATGGCGCGGCAGCGCAGTACGGGTCGGACGCGATCGCCGGCGTGATCAACATCGTGCTCAAGAGCAACGCACCGGGAACGTTCAGCGTCGAAGCCGGCGAGAACGTGACGACGTACAACCGCGATGCGGCGCCAGGACTCGCCTTCGCAGCGCAGATGCCGTCGCAGTCGGTGCACGATGGTGGTGTGTTTACGTCCTCATTGAACTACGGCTGGTCGTTTGGAACGAACGGCTACCTGCAGGTCGGTGGCGAGGTTCGTGACCGTGACGGCACGAACCGCACGCTCCCCGACACGCGTCCGCAGTATTTCGCGGGCGATCCGCGCAACGCGAATGCGCCGGAGATCAACCATTGGCAGGGTGACTCGTTCAATCACGACACGCAGATCCTGTTCAATGGCGCGCAGACGTTCGGCAAGGTCGAGGTGTACGGCTTCGGCGGCTTCGGCCGACGGCGCGGTGCGTCAGCCGGATTCTGGAGACGACCGCTGGACGATCGCACCGTTCGCTCGATCTACCCGGACGGCTTCCTCCCGCTCATCAAGTCGGACATCGACGACGGATCGCTCTCGGCGGGAGTGAAAGGTGAAGCGCAGGGGTGGAAGTGGGACCTGGGCACGGTCTACGGACGCAACTCGTTCGACTTCACTATCGACAACACGGCGAACGTGTCGCTCGGGAATGCATCGAGGACGTCGTTCGATGCGGGGGAGCTTGCGTTCGGGCAGTCCACGACGACGCTCGATCTCTACCGCTCGGTGGGTGCGCCGTGGCACGGTCCCGTCCGCATCGCGTTAGGCGGTGAGTTCCGGTCGGATCGCTATGAGATCACGCCCGGAGAACCCGATTCGTATCGCGACGGCGGGGTGACCGTGCTGGACGCCGCCGGCAATCCGACGACGCAACTGGCGCCGATCGGCTCGCAGGTGTTCGCCGGGTTCCGTCCGGGGGACGCGGGCGCGCATAGCCGCAACAACGCCGCGGCGTATGCCGACATCGAGACGGATCTGACGTCGAAGCTTCTCGTCGGTTTGGCGGGCCGCACGGAGCACTACAGCGATTTCGGGTGGACATCCACGGGCAAGGTGGCGACGCGGTTCGAGCCGGTGCGGGGATATGCCTTCCGTGGGGCAGCGAGCGCCGGCTTCCGCGCCCCGTCGTTAGGCCAGGAGTTCTTCTCGTCGACGGCCACGAACTTCATCAATGGCGTACCCTTCGACGTGCGCACGTTTCCGGTGAAGACGCCGGAGGCTCGTGTTCTGGGGGCGCAGGACCTCGAGCCCGAACGGTCGGTGAACCTCAGTGCCGGCTTCGCCGTGGAGCCGGTCCACGGGCTGGCCATCACGGCCGATTATTACAGGATCACGATCGAAAAGCGGATCGTGTTGTCCGACAACTTCACGGGTGCCGCGATCCGGGCGCTGTTCGACAGTGCCGGGCTACGCGGCGTGAGTGGCGGTCGCTTCTTCTCGAACGCCATCGACACGCGGTCCAACGGCGTCGATCTCGTGGCGAGCTATGGCCTCACCTTCGGGCGCAATAGCGTGCTGCGGTTCTCGTCCGGTTACAATCACAACATCGTCAAGGTCACGCACGTCGATCCGACGCCGGACAAGTTGAGTGCGTTTCAGGAGAATCTGTTCGGACGCGTGGAGCGGACGCGTGTCGAACGTGGCAACCCGCGCGACAACTTCTACGTCTCGTCGAACTATTCGTTAGGCGCGTTCGGTCTCAACGCCAGAGCGCAGCGGTACGGG
>Ga0207691_10006261_pt1 | contig 11490 bp, 12 predicted proteins | sample KBSM13metaG_FD_184327 | JGI IMG/M metagenome (GOLD analysis project Ga0207691, IMG submission 184327) | Miscanthus rhizosphere microbial communities from Kellogg Biological Station, Michigan, USA - KBS M1-3 metaG (SPAdes) (version 2) | ecosystem: Host-associated > Plants > Roots > Rhizosphere >...
TCTCCGGCAACACCCGCCCAGAACTGGAATTGCGCCCGGGTTCGCGCGTGGGCAGACGGTCCGGCGAGCGTTGTCACGGCAGTGTCGAAGTCATCTACGTTGAGGTGTTCGTTGCCGGTCGGCGCGAGGAGGACGAGCACATACGGTGTGCCGCGCGGTATCGCTGCTGCGTGCTCGGCCATCCCGGCCGGAACGACATCAGGAATCAACGGGAAGAGAGGTCCGTACGCAGCGGTGACGCGCGCTGCGGCGTCTGCGGCGACCACCAGATCGCGCCCGATCGTCTGGTTGTCGTGCACGAGAAACGGCAGGTATGGCAGCACTTCTGCTGCACGGCGCCACGCGAGCTGCCGGCGCTCGTACCGCGCCGAGTACAGGAGCGCGTTTTCTGCTTGCCAGTCCATATCCGAGACGAGCACGGCGTTGATATCCGTGACACCAGCGGCGACTCGTGCCACGAGGGCATCGGCCCGGCGATCGGCGTGACGGTCCGCGCTCGGCCACGTGTCCCACGCGCACCACGAGGCGTACGCCAACAGGACGACCGGCGCGGCGATCGATAGCGGTCTCGACAGTCCTTTGTGGTTCGCAAAGAGCGACGCGACAGCCAATGCCGTCAGGACATGGCCAGGAAGGAAAAATACGTGCGGGTCGCCCACGTTGTAGGTGATGGCGAATAACGTGTTGATCGCATACGCGCTGACGAGGAGGAGCGCCCACGGTCGCGACACAGTCCACAACCGCAGTGCGCCGATTGCGGCCAGCAGCACGCCGGCAATGCCGAATTGCAGCCGGGCGTCCCATGCCCACATCGCGATGCGGTCGGCCAATTCACTGCGATCGACGCCTGCCATCATCGATGCGCGCCAATCCGCCTTCGTGACATCGAACCAGAAGGTGGCTACGCGGTCGCTCCAATTCGGCGGCGCATCGATGTTCGTCCACACGAATAGAAACTGAGGCGAATAGAGCAGTGTGCCGGCGAAGGCGATGCCGGCCGCCAATGCGATCGTGCGCGGCCGCAGCAGGTCGCGCGGCCGTGGGTGTACCGCAAAGAGGAAGAGCGTGAACGGGATCAGGAGGAGGACCATCGACAGGTGATTGCCGAAGGCGATCGCGTACACGGCAAAGAAGAGTACCAGCCGGCTGTTGGAGGGGCGCGCCTTGAACGCGTAGAGCGCCAGCAGACAGCACGCGATGAGCGCGATGTGGAGCGCGTACACCTCGGCGATGATCGATTGCGTCCAGAACGTGTGTGAAAAGGCCAGGAACACTCCGGCGATCGCCCCGGCCGCGAGGCTCGTGGTCAGCAGTGCCGCGAAGTAGGTAATGAGGCCGACCGCAAGTGCGCCGCAGACGGCGGAGAAGAGATTTAATCCGCGCGCGGGATTGCCAGGGCTGACGGCCTGCACAAACGGCCGCGCGAGTCCGTAGTAGAGAGGGTAGGCCTGACGGGCGCTGGTTTCGGGCCAGAGCACGGCGGCCTGAAACCCGCCGGTGTCGCCGAGGTCGACGCCAGGTAACAGCGTTCGGGCATACACAGAGAAGGCGATCGTCGCGACCACAAATGCGACGAGCCCCTTATTTCCGGGCACGTTTCCTTGCGATGAATGAGCGTACTTCCTCGAGGCCGCGGGTGTTCAGGACGTGGGCCGGCTCGATCCATCCCCTCCTGGCCGTACCAACACCGAATCGCATCTGTCTCGCCAGCCCGTCGGAGCGATGGCAGTCGCTGTCAATCACCAGCGTCACACCAGCGGCAACCGCGCGTCTCGCGAGCGTTCCATCCAAATCGAGGTGCCCTGGAGCGCCGTCCACCTCCATGGCCGTGCCCGTTTCCGCCGCGGCCGCGAACAGCGCGTCGAAGTTCACGTTGTAACCCTCGGACCGCGCTGGCGTGCGGTTGGCCGGATGCGTAATCACATTGACCAGCGGATGCCGAATCGCGCGCAGGTATCGTTCCGTGAGCATCGCCCCGTCGTGTCCGGCATGGTCGTGCAGCGAGGCCAGAACGATGTCGAACCCGGCCAATTGTTCGTCATCGAAGTCGAGCGACCCGTCGGGCATGATATCGACCTCGATGCCGTGAAGAATCTCCAGCCGCTTCACTCGCGACTGCACCTTGTCGATGTCCGCGCGCTGGCGGGCGATGTCCTTCGCTGCCAGTTGCCGCGAAGCCAGCGACCGCTCTGAGTGGTCGGTGATCGCCACGTACTCGTACCCGAGTCGTAGGCTGGCGAAGGCCATCTGATCGATGGTGTCCCGTCCGTCGCTCCACGTGCTGTGCATGTGGAGATCGCCGCGGATGTCGGACGCGCTGACCAGGCCCGGCAGGTCGCCACGTTCTGCGGCCGCAATCTCGTCGATGCCCTCGCGTAGCTCTGGTGCAATGCCCGGCAAGCCGAGGTGCTCGTAGAAGCGCTCCTCGGTTTCGGTGATCATCGGCTGGCCGTGGCGATCAAGGAGACGTCCGCTCTCAAACGCGAAGCCCATCCGCTGCGCACGCGCCTGCAGCTGGGTTGTGTGTGCAAGCGACCCGGTGTGCCACACCAGCGCGGATCCGGCCTCTTCAGGTACGGCGACGTGTAAGGTGATGGCTCCACGTTCATTGGCGATGGTCACGTGGGACAGTGAACGCGAGAGGATAGCCGCGACGGCGGGAAGCCGGGCGAACCGGGTCAGCAGTTCTGGATGGTCCGAGGTCGGCGCCACCGCGAGGAGCGAGACATCACGGATCGCGGGCGCGTACCGGCGCAAGCCTCCGATTGGAGTGATTGAGCGCGCCGGAAGACCGACGCGCTCTGCTTCGCGCATGGCGCCCGACGCGAGCATGTATGCGCGCCCGAGCGGGATACGGGTCGATATCGGCGGCACTGGAAGGGTGACCGTCAATGGAGACGGTCAGCCAACCAGCATTGTGTCTTGCCTGCCTGCCGCCGTCTACGGGGTCAAGGTCCGACGATGCATCACCATCCGGTAGATGCCGAGTAGCACCACCGCGCCGACGAACGACATGATCCACCCGGCCGCCTCGCCCTCCCGATAGAAGCCGAGTACACGGCCGAGGAATCCGCCGAGCACGGCGCCGGCAATGCCGAGCAGCATGGTCACGATGATGCCGCCAGGATCACGGCCCGGCATGACGAGCTTGGCAAGCGCGCCAATGACGAGGCCGAACAGGATCCATCCAAGAATGGCCATTTTCTTCCTCCAGCTGTAGCGCTCGAGCCGCGAGCGCTCCATCGGACTGTGGTGCAATCATGCTGCCCACACCCGTCGAGCTTCCTTCCAGCGCAGGATTCGGTAGGATGTGTCGTCGTGTTCTTCGAGCTTCGCGACGCAATCGCACTCCCGAAGCCGCCAGGAAGCCGCCTCGGTGCGGACCTCGTCAGGACTGCCAGTCGTTCGAACTTCGTTGCGAGCATCACGGTCAGCCGCGAGGCGAACGAAGACGTCGGCTTCCGTGAGGTCTTTGTCCAAGTCGACGGTAAGGACGTCGGCATGCTGCGCTACGGTGACACGATTTCGCACGAGCTGCCGGCCGGTCCGCATCGCATCCGCGCCCACAATACGCTCTTCTGGAAGACCCACGACGTCGTGCTGCAGCCGGGAGAGCATGCCCGCTTCATCGCGATCAATCGCGCCGGCTGGGGGACATTCGGCATGCTGATGTTCCTCGGGGCCGCGCCCGTGTACCTGACGTTCGAGCGTGCGCGTGAGTAGGCATGGAAGCCCACAGGTCAGGTGGCGTGGTAAACTCGATTTTGCGCGTGCGGCCGAGACGCTTGCCCGGCGGCCGCGCCTCATTTCATTCCATTAGGGCCGCTAGCTCAGCTGGGAGAGCGCCGCGTTCGCAATGCGGAGGTCAAGAGTTCGATCCTCTTGCGGTCCACCAGCCTTCGCTCGCTGACTTCGCTTCCGAGCTTCGGCTGGGCAGGCCGGCGAGCAGAGGCTGTCGCGCCATGTCGGCGCCAGCCGCGAAGGCGGACTGCCGACCCGTCCAATCAGGCGACAATCTGAGAAGCCTCACGCGATGCCGACTATCAAGAAAATCGGCGTTCTCACCGGCGGCGGTGATGCGCCCGGTCTCAACGCAGTCATTCGCGCTGTCGTCAAGGCGGCGCACAACTCCAAGGTTCAAGTCGTGGGCCTGGAAGACAGCTTCGACGGGCTCATCTATCCCGAGAAGTCGCGCATCCTCACGCCGCGCGATGTCACCGGCATCCTGCGCCTGGGCGGAACGATCCTCGGCACCGTCAACCGCGGAGATCCGTTCGCCGAGCCGATTGCCACACCGCAAGGCACCTTCGATTACGGCGATCGTGTTGTCGAGATGTTCCAGAAGATGGAACTGGATGCGCTCATCTGCATCGGTGGCGACGGTACGTTGGCGATCTCGTACGAGTTCTACAAGAAGGGGATTCCGCTCGTCTGCGTTCCCAAGACGATCGACAACGACATTGTGGGGACGACGAGCTGCTTCGGGTTCGATACGGCGGTCGACTTCGCGACCTTGGCGATCGACAGACTGCATTCAACAGCCGAGGCGCACCGTCGAATCATGGTCGTGGAGGTCATGGGTCGCTACTCCGGCTGGATAGCCCTCCACGGTGGCGTGGCCGGTGGCGCCGACGTCATCCTGATCCCTGAGATCCCCTACGACCTGAACAAGGTGGCGGAATGTCTGCGCAACCGCGACGCCTGGGGCGCCCGCTTCAGCATCGTTGTCGTAGCCGAGGGTGCTCATGCCAGGGACGAGAAGGCCGCGTTGATCGAAGAAGCGCACGACGGGCACGTCGAACGGCTGGGCGGGGAATGCGTGCGCGTCGCGAAAAGGCTCGAGCAGCTGACTGGAAAAGAGACGCGCTTCGTCGTGCTTGGTCACCTCCAGCGTGGCGGCACGCCGACGGCCTTCGACCGCACGCTGGCGACGCGGTTCGGCGGGAAGGCCGTCGAGCTCGTCCTGAAAGGGCAGTTCGGGAAGATGGTGGCCAATCACCCACCGGACCTCGTTCCGGTTCCGCTCGGGGAGGTGGTGGGGAAGTTCAAGACCGTGCCGCTCGACTACGATCTGCTGACCACGGCTCGGGCGATGGGCGTATCGTTCGGCGACTAGTCCGCGACCTCAGTGCCCTAACAGCTCCTGGTCCTTCTTCTTCTGCAGCTCGTCGATCGCCTTGACGTGATCGTCGGTCATCTTCTGGACCTGGTCGAGGCCCTTCCGTTCGTCGTCTTCTGAAATCTTGTGCTCTTTCAGGAGCTTCTTCAGACGTTCGTTGGCATCCCGGCGAACCTGCCGGACGACATTGCGGCCCTCTTCGGCCTGCTTGTGTACGTGCCGCGACAGTTCCTTGCGACGTTCTTCGGTCAGCGAAGGAATCGGGATGCGAATGACCTTGCCGTCGTTCGCCGGATTCAGACCCAGGTCAGAGGAGCGGATGGCTTTTTCGATTGCCCCCATCAGCGACGGGTCGAACGGTTGCGCGACCATCATCGCAGGCTCGGGGATGGAGAGCGTGGCCACCTGATTGATCGGCATCTTCGAGCCGTACGCGTCCACGTGCACCGCGTCGAGCAGGCCGACCGTCGCCCGGCCGGTCCTGACGTTGGCCATATCCCGGCGGACGCGGTCGATGCCGGCGTCCATGCGCGCCTTGACTTCCGCAAACATGCCTTTCAGATCGCTGAATTCCATGGTTGCCTCTAATTGGAGACGGTCGTGCCAATCGGCTCGCCGAGTATCACCTGCCGGATGCTGCCGGCCTCCAGCAGATTGAATACGACGATCGGCAGCTTGTTATCCATGCACAACGAGATCGCGGTGGCATCCATCACCTTGAGCTGACGCTCGAGCACCTGCAGGTAGGAGATGGCCTGGTATTTGGTGGCTGTCGCGTCGAGCATTGGATCAGCGGTATACACGCCGTCCACTTTGGTGCCCTTGAGGATGACCTCGGCCTTGATCTCCATCGCTCTGAGGGCCGCGGCCGTATCCGTTGTGAAATACGGATTGCCGGTGCCGGCAGCGAAGATGACCACCCGCCCCTTCTCGAGGTGGCGGATCGCGCGGCGCCGGATGAACGGTTCGGCGACAGCGCGCATCTCGATCGCCGTCACAACCCGAGTGATGACGTTTTGCTGTTCGAGGGCGTCCTGCAGCGCCAGAGCGTTGATGACGGTCGCCAGCATGCCCATGTAGTCGGCAGTGGCGCGGTCCATTCCACGCGTGCTGGCCGCCAGCCCGCGGAAGATGTTGCCGCCGCCGATGACGATCGCTGTTTCCACGCCAAGCGCCTGAATCTCACCGACATCGTGGGCGATGCGAGTCGCCACGGCGGGGTCGACACCAAATTGCTGGTCGCCCATGAGGGCTTCGCCCGACAGTTTCAACAGAACGCGCTTGTAGGTAGGGGTTGGGGAGGAGTCCGCGGACATCGAAAGACGATTATTTCACGGAAGGCCCGAAGCCTTGGCCCCGGGCCTTCTTTTTCTGCTGATTCCGCAGGCGGAAGGTCGCTATTCTGCCCCTTCGCCGACGCGGAATCGGACGAACCGGCTGACCTGGATATTCTCGCCGGTCTTCGCGCTCGCCTGCGCCACCAGCTGACCGACAGACATCTTGTCGTCGCGGATATAGGGCTGGTCGAGCAGCACGAACTGCGAGTAGAAGCTCCCCAGCTTGCCTTCGATGATCTTCTCCATCACATTGGCAGGCTTGCCTTCCTTCTCCATCTGCGCGCGATAGATCTGCTTTTCCTTCTCGACCTCGGACGGAGGAACCTCTTCACGGCGCAGCCACCGCGGGGACGCCGCGGCGATGTGCATTGCCACATCCTTGACGAGGTTGTTGAAGTCGTCGGTCCGGGCAACGAAGTCGGACTCGCAGTTCACTTCCACGAGGACGCCGATCTTGCCGCCCATGTGGATGTAGCTGCCGATGGCGCCCTGCGCCGTGGTCCGGCCGGCGCGCTTGGCTGCCTGCGCCAGCCCGCGCTTGCGCAGCAGGGTCATCGCCTCTTCCATGTTGCCGTTGGCTTCGGTGAGCGCGGCCTTGCACTCCATCATGCCGGCGCCCGTCTTATCGCGAAGCTGTTTGACCTGTGTCGCCGAAATCTCCATCGTCGCCATGTTCGTGCCCTTCGATCCCTTCTTCGTGTGCTTCGATCTCTTCGTGACCTTCGTGTACAACAAAAGCGCCGGCTCGCAGGCCGGCGCGTGAACCTGCGGACGTTCTGCCTTTACGCGCCAGCCGGCGAAGGCGTCTCGGTGCGTCGCTGCGGACGGACCGAGGTTCGGAGCCTGGCTGCCTGATCCGCGGCGGCCGCTTCTTCAGCTGCACGCGCATCGTCCTCGGCGATTCGCGACTCGCGCATCTGGCGGCCGCCGACGATCGCGTCGGCGATCTTCGATGCGAACAGCCGGATCGAACGCAGCGCATCGTCGTTGCCCGGAATGACGTAGTCGACTTCGTCCGGGTCGCAGTTGGTATCGACGATGCCGATCACCGGAATCTTCAGCTTGCGCGCCTCATCGACGGCGATCTTTTCCTTGCGCGTGTCCACGACGAAGATCGCGTCCGGCAGCTTGGTCATCGGACGGATGCCTTCGAGGTTCTTCAGCAGCTTCCGCTTTTCCTTTTCCGCTCGAGCAATCTCCTTCTTGGAGAGCGTCTCGAAGCGTCCGTCGGTGCCCGGTGTGACCATCGCTTCGAGGTCACGGAGCCGTCCCAGGCTGCGCTGGATCGTGGCGAAGTTGGTGAGAAGGCCGCCCAGCCAGCGCTGATTGATGAAGAACATTCCGCAGCGCTGTGATTCCTCGGCGATGACGTCCTGTGCCTGTCGCTTCGTGCCGACGAAGAGCATGGTCTTGCCGTCGGCCGCCAGGTTCGTGACGAACTCCTCCGCGTCGCGGAACTTCTTGACCGTCTTGTTCAGGTCGAGGATGTAGATTCCGTTTCGCTCGCCGAAGATGAATTCCTTCATCTTCGGATTCCACCGCTTCGTCTGGTGGCCGAAGTGCACGCCGGCCTCCAGTAAATCCTTCATCGCAATCCCGGGCAAAGTTCCTCCGTTCCTTTTAACGTTTACTGAACTGGAAGCGCTTGCGTGCGCCCGCCAGCCCGTACTTCTTGCGTTCCTTGATGCGCGAATCTGACGTCAACAGCCCATCCTTCTTCAGCAGTTTTCGCAGCTCCGCGTTGAATTCGACCAACGCGCGCGCGATGCCGAGGCGGACGGCACCCGCCTGACCATTCACCCCGCCGCCGGCGACGGTAGCGAGGATGTCGAACTTCTCACCGGTTTCGGTCACCAGGAGCGGCCGCTTCACCTGGACGCGCAGCGCGTCGGTGGGGAAGAAGTTCTCGAACTCTCGGTGGTTGATGGTGATGGCCCCGGTTCCGGGGCGAAGAAACACGCGGGCGGCTGATGTTTTCCGGCGGCCTGTTCCGTAGTACTCGATGTTCGGCAAAGTTACGCGACCTCGATTTTGGCTGGTTGCTGGGCGGTGTGCGGATGCTCGGCGCCGGAATACACCTTCAGCTTTCGATACATCGCATCACCCATCTTGGTCTTCGGCAGCATGCCGCGGACCGCTTCCTCCACGAGACGAACCGGCTGCCGCTTGCGGACGTCCACGGCGCGCTCTTCGCGCAGGCCGCCCTCGAAGCCGCTATGCCGGCGATACAGCTTCTGAGATTCCTTCTGCCCGGTCAGCTTCACTGACGCGGCATTGACCACGACCACATGGTCCCCCGTGTCGATAAAAGGGGTGTAGGTCGGCTTGTGCTTGCCTTGAAGCAGCCGGGCCGCCAGTGTCGCCACCCGGCCGAGCACCTGCCCCTTCGCATCGATGACATGCCACCGGCTGTCCGCGCTCTTCGCGCTGGCCACGAACGTACGCATCAAACGGATCCCTCTGGGTCTCTGGACGGACCTGTCCAAGAACCGCAAACCCCAATGATACGGAGGGTTGTCGGAATAGTCAACAAGACTGGACACCCCCAAGTCCGTCGTTTTCCGGGAGTTGCGGACCACCGAAGCCGATCCGTGATGTAGCGGATTAGAACAACCGATAACGGGGATGGCTAACCCCCTCCCGGGGCCTCCGAGGTAAACGGTGTTTCGCAAGAAGCAGAAGAGCGTTGTCGGACTGGACATTGGCTCCAGCGCAGTAAAGGCCGTCGAGCTGAAGCCTTCCAACAAAGACTACCGTGTGGCCGCATTTGGCATTGAGCCGGTGCCTGCCGATGCGATCGTCGACGGCGCCATCATCGACGCGACTGCGGTTGCGAACTCGATCAAACGCATCTTCGAGAAGAGCGGCTTCAAGAGCAAAGAGGTCTGCGCGTCGCTTTCAGGCAGTGCGGTGATCGTCAAGAAGATCACGTTGCCGGTCATGACGGAGTCGGAACTCAGTGAGTCGATCTACTGGGAGGCCGAACAGTACATTCCGTTCGACATCCAGGACGTCAACCTCGACTATCAGATCCTCGATGCCGGTACTGGCCCCGATTCGCGCGGCAGCATGGAAGTGCTGCTCGTCGCAGCCAAGAAAGAAAAGATCGGCGACTACACCGGCGTGATCGCCCAGGCGGGGCGGACACCGGTCATCGTTGACGTCGACGCCTTCGCGCTGCAGAACGCGTTCGAGGTCAACTACGGCTTCGATCCGAAGCAGGTGGTCGTGCTGCTGAACGCCGGCGCCAGCGCGATCAACATCAACATTCTTCAGGGCGGACAGTCCGTGTTCGCCCGCGACGTCTCTCTCGGGGGCAATACCTACACAGAGGCGGTGCAGAAGGAACTGGACCTGCCGTTCGAGGCGGCGGAGCAGTTGAAGAAGGGCATTCCCGTCGACGGTGCCACCTTTGAAGAGGCGCAGCCGGTCCTACGGGCGGTTACGGAAAACGTGCTCCTCGAAATTCAGAAGACATTCGATTTCTTCAAGGCGACGGCTGCGTCCGATCACATCGACCGGATCGTTCTCAGCGGCGGCGCGTCGCGCGTCGATGGATTCCGCGACATGCTCGAAGAGCGGTTCGGCACGCCGGTGGAGGAGTTCGATCCGTTCAAGGCGGTCGCCTGGGATCCAGGCAAGCTGGGCGCGCCATCTGCGGACCATGCCGCGACCGCAGCGGTCGCTGTCGGTCTCGCACTCCGAAGGGTGGCCGACCGATGATTCGCATCAACCTTCTCGGTGTTGAGCGCCCCAAGACGCGGAAGCTCCCGACGTTCACCGTCCAGGCGCAGCAGCTCACCATCGCCTGCGGCGTGATCCTCATTGCGTCGTTCGCCGGCGTGGGCTGGTGGTGGTGGACGCTCAAGCAGAACAAGGCGAAGGTCGAAGCCGACATCGTCGCCGCGCAGCAGCAGCAACAGCAGTTGCAGTCGGTGCTCGCCGAAGTGAAGCAGTTCGAGGGGCAGCGTGCGCAGCTCCAGCAGCGCGTGCAACTGATCGAACAGCTCCGGGCCGGCCAGACGATTCCAGTGCAGCTCTTGGATCACCTCAGCCGAAGCGTGCCCGAGTTGTTGTGGCTGACCGACATGGAACAGAAAGGTGACGCGCTGACGATCCAGGGTCGCAGCAACACGCTGGCGGCGACCGCGGACTTTGTCACCAACCTTGGAAGCTCGAACCTGCTGGTCAAGCCGATCGACATGGATACGGAGGTCGAGGCGGTGCAGGGCGTACAGGGGCAACCGGGGCTGGAGCTCTACAAGTTCACCGTCCGCGCCACGCTGAACAAGGCAGAGGCACTGAAGGCAAGTACCGCAGCGCCGGCCAGTGTTCCGGCGGCTGGAGGTGGCGGTGGAGGAGCCGCCGCCCGCTAGCGGAGTGGCGATAGGCCGAAGCAGTGTGCCAAAGCCTGCGTTAAAGAAGCTCAGCAGCGACCCCGATACCGAGAACACGATATGGAAATCAAGTTCAGTCTCAGTAAGTTGCCGTGGTACGGGCAGGTTGGCGTGTTCGTGGCCATCGGCCTTGGCGCCGCGGCCGCTTTCTGGAACTACTACGCCAGACCTGCGCAGGCAGACATCGAATCGCGGCAGGCGACCCTGATGCAGGTGCGCTCCGAGATCAACCGCGGCCTGACGACGGCGCGCCGTCTTCCCGAGTTTCGCCAGGAAGTGGCGTCTCTCGAACTCCAGCTGGATCGTCTTCGCGCCGTTCTGCCGGAAGAACGCGATGTGGCGGATCTGCTGAATCGCATCAACGCGATGGCGACCGAGTCGAACCTGCGCGTCCTTGGGTTCATTCCAGCGGCAACGACCAAGAAAGCGATGCATACGGAGTGGCCGATCGGGTTGCGTCTCGAAGGTTCGTACCACGACCTCGGCATGTTCCTCGAACGCATCAGCAAGTTCCCGCGAATCATCAACGTCGGGAACATGCGGGTCAAAGCACGCGAGAGCCAGACGTCGCGATCCACGGTGACGATCGACGTGACGGCGACGACCTTCGTTCTGGCTGAACAACCGAAGCCCGGAA
>Ga0207691_10006262_pt1 | contig 11487 bp, 5 predicted proteins | sample KBSM13metaG_FD_184327 | JGI IMG/M metagenome (GOLD analysis project Ga0207691, IMG submission 184327) | Miscanthus rhizosphere microbial communities from Kellogg Biological Station, Michigan, USA - KBS M1-3 metaG (SPAdes) (version 2) | ecosystem: Host-associated > Plants > Roots > Rhizosphere >...
ACGCCTACGGTGCATCGCCGCACGGCGGCGTCCTCGTCGTCGCCGGCGACGACCACGGCTGCGTCTCGTCGTCGATGCCGCACCAGAGCGACCAGGCGATGCAGGCGTGGCACATGCCGGTGCTGGCGCCGGCGAGCGTCGCCGAGTACCTCGAGTTCGGTCTCTACGGCTGGGCGCTGTCGCGCTTCTCGGGCAACTGGGTCGGCTTCACCGCGCTCTCCGAGGTCGTCGAGAGCGGCTCGACGGTCGATCTCGACGAGACCAACGCGCGCGTCGCCGCGTGGCGAAGCGCCGACGAGGTCGTGCGCGCGACCGGTTTCGTCGCTCCTGCCGACGGCCTCCACTACCGCTGGCCCGATCTGCCGTCGCTGAAGATCGAGGCGCGCCTGTTCGCCAAGCTCGACGCGGTGCGCGCCTTCGCGAAGGTCAATTCGATCGACCGCGACGTCGTCGTCGCGCCGCGCGCGAGCGTCGGCATCGTCACCTGCGGCAAGGCGCACCTCGACCTGCTCGAGGTGTTCCGCCGCCTCGACATCCCGCTCGCCGCGCTCGCCGACGCGGGCGTGCGCATCTACAAGGTCGGGCTCGCCTATCCGGTCGAGCCGACCCGGATCGAGACGTTCGCGACCGGCCTCGACGAGATCCTCGTCGTCGAGGAGAAGGCGGGCATCGTCGAGCAGCAACTGCGCGACCTCTTCTACAACCGCGCAGTGCGGCCGAAGGTGATCGGCAAGCGCGACGTCGACGGCAGGCCGCTCGTCTCCGAGCTCGGCGAGCTGCGGCCGTCGCGGTTGATCGAGCTCGTCGCCGCGTGGCTCGCGGCGCGCTTCCCCGCGCTCGACCGCCGCCACCTCGTCCGCGACTTCACGGTCCCCGAGCTGCTCGCGAACGACGGCGACGCCGTCAAGCGCGTGCCCTACTTCTGCGCCGGCTGCCCGCACAACACGTCGACCAGGGTTCCCGAAGGATCGCGCGCGCAGGCCGGGATCGGCTGCCACTTCATGGCGTCGTGGATGGACCGCGACACCGAAGGGCTGATCCAGATGGGCGGCGAGGGCGTCGACTGGGTCTCGCACGCGATGTTCACGAAGGTGCCGCACGTCTTCCAGAACCTCGGCGACGGCACCTACTACCACTCGGGCTACCTCGCGATCCGGCAGGCGGTCGCTGCCGGCAGCAACATCACGTACAAGATCCTCTTCAACGACGCCGTCGCGATGACCGGCGGGCAGCCGGTCGACGGCACGATCACGGTCGATGCGATCGCGCGCCAGGTCGAGGCCGAAGGCGCCACCAAGGTCGTCGTCCTCTCCGACGACATCGGCAAGTACGACGCGATCCGCGCGAAGTTTCCGGCCGGCACCGAGTTCCACGACCGCGACGGGCTCGACGCGGTGCAGCGGCGGCTGCGCGAGCTGCCTGGCGTCACGATCCTCATCTACGAGCAGACGTGCGCCGCCGAGAAGCGCCGGCGCAGGAAGAAGGGCGAGCTCGTCGACCCGGCGCGCCGCCTCTTCATCAACGACCGCGTCTGCGAAGGTTGCGGCGACTGCTCGGTGCAGTCGAATTGCGTCGCGGTGCTGCCGCTCGAGACGCCGCTCGGTCGCAAGCGCGCCATCGACCAGTCGAGCTGCAACAAGGACTACTCGTGCGCGAAGGGCTTCTGCCCGAGCTTCGTCGGTGTCGTCGGCGGGCGCCTGAAGAAGCGCCCCGGCGCGCTCGCGGGAGCGGCCGCCGAGCGCTTCGCCGCGCTCGTCGAGCGGCTGCCGCTGCCGGCGCCGCACGTCTGGACCGGGCCCTACGACCTGCTCGTCACCGGCGTCGGCGGCACCGGCGTCGTCACCGTCGGTGCCCTGATCGCGATGGCCGCGCACCTCGAGGCGAGCTCGGCGAGCGTGCTCGACTTCATGGGCTTCGCGCAGAAAGGCGGCTCGGTGCTCTCGTTCGTCCGCCTGGCGCGCGACAAGGCGGCGCTCAACCAGGTGCGGATCGACGCCCAGCAGGCCGACGCCGTGCTGGCGTGCGACGTCGTCGTCGCGGCGTCGGCCGACGCGCTGCAGACGGTGCGGCGCGGCCGGACGCGCGTGCTCGCGAACCGCCACGAGATCCCGGTCGCCGAGTCGATCTCGAATCCGGATGCCGATCTGCGCGTCGAGGCGCTGCTCGCGAAGATCGGGTTCGCCGCCGGCGCCGAGCGGGTCGAGACGATGGATGCGCAGCGGCTGGCGCAGGAGTTCGTCGGCGACACGATCGTCGCCAACATCGTTGCGCTCGGCTACGCGTGGCAGCGCGGCCTGGTGCCGGTCGGCCTCGCGGCGATGCTGCGCGCGATCGAGCTGAACGGCGTCGCCGTCGATGCGAACAAGGCGGCGTTCTCGCTCGGCCGCCTCGCCGCTGCCGATCCCGGCGCGGCGCGCGAGCTGCTGCACGAGCCTGCCCCGACCGCCGACGCGGTCGAGCCGCTCGACGCGCTGATCGAGCGCTCGGCGCGGTTCCTCGCCGCCTACCAGGACGAGCGCTACGCCGATCGCTATCGGCGGTTGGTCGCGAAGGTGCGCGCGCGCGAGCAGGCGCTCGTCGGTGCCGCAGGGGCAATGCCGCTGACGCGCGCGGTCGCCGAGCAGCTGAGGAAGCTCATGGCCTACAAGGACGAGTACGAGGTCGCGCGCCTCTACACCGACGGCGAATTCCGGCGGCAGCTCGACGAGCAGTTCGAAGGCGATCCGGCGATCGAGTTCTACATGGCGCCGCCGGCGCTCGTGAAGCCGAAGCGTTCCGGTGCGGCAGCGAAGCCGCCGCGCAAGATCCGCCTGGGCGGGTGGATGTGGCCCGTGTTGCAGGTCCTCGCGCGCGGCAAGCGGCTGCGCGGCACCGCGTTCGATCCGTTCGGGCGGACCGAAGAGCGTCGCCTCGAGCGGCGCCTGATCGCCGAGTACGAGGCGCGCGTCGATGAACTGCTCGCCGGCTTGAGCCCGGAGCGGCACGCGGTCGCGGTCGCGATCGCCAACGTGCCGGGATCGATCCGCGGCTATGGCCACGTCAAGCTCGCGAGCCTGACGATCGCGCGTGCGCGCGAGCGCGAGCTGCTGAGCCGCTTCGACGCCGAGCGCTATCCGCGGCCGAGCGGACCCGCCGTCGCCGGCCAGTTCCGCGGCATCGCGGTCACCTCGCGCTGACGCGCCGCGCGCCGCCGGTCACGGCCGGCGTCAGGCGATCGCGGGCAGGAACTTGGCGAGCTTGGCGACGAGCGCGTCGCGCGTGAACGGCTTGACGATGAAGTCGGCGGCGCCGGCTTCCATGCTGCGCACGAGCGTTTCGAAGCGCGCCTCGCCCGTCACCATGACGACCGGGATGGAAGCGAGCGCCGGGTTCGCCTTGATCTGCTCGGTGATCGCGACGCCGTCGCTGCCGGGCAGGCCGACGTCCATCAGCACGAGGTCGGGAGCGGTGGCTTGGATGCGGGCGAGCGCGGCCGCGCCGTCGCTCTCGAAGACGAGCTCGACGCGCTCGGAGGCGAGCATGGCGGCGATCAACGCGTGCAGCGTCTCGTCGTCCTCGACGACGACGACGCGCGATGCGCGGCCGCCGTCGTCGATCGCCTGCCCGTTGCGCGCGTTCGCGGCGAACATGCGGGCGGCGAGACGAACACTCGTCGCGAGGCGGTCGTCGTCGAGCGGTTTCGGATAGTGCTGCACGTAGTCGTCGATCACGCCCTGGCGGCACAGCCGCGCCGCGGCAGCGACGCCGGCCTGGTCGCAGAGGGCGATCAAGAGCGGCGGCGTGGCGAAGGTGCCGCGCGTCTCGCGCAGCGCCGGCGCCTCTCGCTCGACGAGCATGAGCGACGGCAGCGCCAGGACGATCACTTCGGCCGCGTGGGCCTGTGCATGCGCTGCGGCCTGGTCGGGGCGTGCGCAGGCGCGGACCTCGGCGCCGGTCTGGCTGCCGAGCAGCGTCGCGACCGCGGCGGTGATCTCGTCGCCGTCGCCGACGACGAGGACGCGCGGCGAAGCGGCAGCGTGCATCGTGGCCGCGATTCTCCGCGCCGCAACGACGTCGCGTGCATGCGAGCCGCAGCGCGCCGTGCGCAACGCACGCCCGGCGCCGCGATCGGCGTGACATCGTGCCGCTGCTACACTTTTGCGATGGTCCCGTCCCGCACGCTCGCCGCCAGGTCGCAAGGCCGGGGAGCATGGCCCTGGCGTCGCTGCCGGCCCTCCGCGCGCCGCTGATCGCGCCTCGCGCGCGGCGCGCGCGTCCCGCCCCGGCAGAGCGCCGGACCTTCCAGAGAACGGTCGCGCGACCTCGCTCGACCCTCGACGGCGACCTTCCATGACCGACCTCGAATTCCAGAGCCTCGCGCTGCAGGGCTACAACCGCATCCCGCTGATCGCCGAGGCGTTCGCCGACCTGGAGACGCCGCTCTCGCTGTACCTGAAGCTCGCGCGCGGCGACGCCTCGTCCGGCCGCAACAGCTTCCTGCTCGAGTCGGTCGTCGGCGGCGAACGCTTCGGTCGCTACTCGTTCATCGGCCTGCCGGCGCGGACGCTGCTGCGCTCGACGGGCTTTCGCACCGAAGTCGTCACCGACGGCCGCGTCGTCGAGACCGACGATGGCAATCCGATCGATTTCGTCGCCGCGTACCAGCAGCGCTTCCGCGTCGCGCTGAGGCCGGGGCTGCCGCGCTTCTGCGGCGGCCTCGCGGGCTACTTCGGCTACGACGCGATCCGCTACATCGAGCCTCGGCTCGCCGCTTCGGCGCACGCACGGTCGCTGGCCGACCCGATCGGCACGCCCGACGTGCTGCTCGTGCAGTGCGAAGAGGTCGCGGTGATCGACAACCTGTCGGGGCGTCTCTACCTGATCGTCTATGCCGACCCGGGAGTTCCCGAGGCGTTCGCGACCGCGCGCCGGCGCCTGCTCGCGCTCACCGACCGGCTGCGCGCGAGCGTGCGCGCACCGGCGGTCGAGCGCGTCGCCGCCGAGCCGGTGCGGCGTGACTTCGCGAAGGCCGACTTCCTCGCCGCGGTCGAGAAGGCGAAGGAGTACATCGCCGCCGGCGACCTGATGCAGGTGCAGGTCGGCCAGCGCATGACCAAGCGCTTCGCCGCGTCGCCGCTCAGCCTCTACCGGGCGCTGCGCTCGCTCAACCCGTCGCCGTACATGTACTTCTACGACTTCGGCGGGTTCCAGGTCGTCGGCGCATCGCCCGAGATCCTGGTGCGCCGCGAGCACGGCAGCGACGGCGACAAGGTGACGATCCGCCCGCTCGCCGGCACCCGGCCGCGCGGCGCGACGCCCGAGCTCGACCGCGCGCTCGAGGCCGAGCTCAGCGGCGACCCGAAGGAGCGCGCCGAGCACCTGATGCTGATCGACCTGGCGCGCAACGACATCGGCCGCATCGCCAAGACCGGCTCGGTGAAGGTCACCGAGGCGTTCGCGATCGAGCGCTACTCGCACGTCATGCACATCGTCAGCAATGTCGAGGGCGCGCTGCGCGACGGCATGACCAACCTCGACGTGCTGAAGGCGACGTTCCCCGCCGGCACGCTCACCGGCGCGCCGAAGATCCGCGCGATGGAGCTGATCGACGAGCTGGAGCCCGTCAAGCGCGGCGTCTACGGCGGCGCCTGCGGCTACCTCAGCTATGCCGGCGACATGGACGTCGCGATTGCGATCCGCACCGGCATCGTCAAGGACGGCGAGCTGCACGTGCAGGCGTCGGCGGGAATCGTCGCCGACTCGGTCCCCGAGCTCGAGTGGAAGGAGACCGAGGCGAAGGCGCGCGCGCTGCTGCGCGCCGCCGAGCTGGTCGAGGAGGGCTTCTGACGGTGGAGCGCCGCGCCAGCGTCTTCGTCTCGTACGCGCGCAGCGACGGCGAGGCGTTCGCGCGGGCGCTGCGCGAGCGTCTGCTCGGCGCCGGCATCGCGCTCTGGCGCGACCGCGAGGGGATGGAAGGCGGCCGCGACTGGTGGCAGCAGATCACCGCGGCGATCGATGGCGTCGACTACCTCGTCCTCGTCATGACCGATGCCGCGCTCGCCTCGCCGACGGTGCGGCGCGAATGGCGCTACGCGCGCCAGCGCGGCGTCACCGTCTACCCGGTGCTCGCCCGCCCCGATCTCGACTTCGCCGCGCTGCCGCGCTGGATGCGGTCGGCCCACTTCTACGACTTCGAGCATGAGTGGACGAAGTTCGTCAACGACCTGCAGACGCGGCCGACTCCGGTGCGCGTGCCGTTCATGGTCGAGGACCAGCCGGTCTACTTCGTTCCCCGCGCGCGCGAGTTCGACGCGCTCGCAGCGCACGTCGTCGATCGCGAGCGCGAGGAGCCGATCGCCGGCGTCGCCGTCCTCTGCGGCGCCGGCGGCTACGGCAAGACTGCGCTCGTGCGCGCGCTCTGCCACGACGAAGCGGTGCAGAACGCGTTCGACGACGGCGTCCTCTGGGTGACGCTCGGCGAGAACCCGGGGCCGCTGACCGGCCGCGTCGAGGACCTGATTGCGACGCTGTCGGGCCAGCGTCCGGGCTTCGCCGGCGTCGAGGCGGCGACTGCCGCGCTCGCCGACCTGCTCGCCGATCGCGACATCCTGATCGTGATCGACGACGTCTGGAACGGCGCCCACCTCGCGCCGTTCCTGCAGGGCGGCGAACGCTGCGCGCGCGTCGTCACCACGCGCAACGCCGACGTCATCCCGGCCGGCGCGCGCCGCATCGACGTCGATGCGATGCGCGCCGACGAGGCGACGTCGCTCGTCGGCTTCGGCCTGCCCGGCGGCGCCGGGAACGAGCTCGCGACGCTCGCCGCGCGTCTGGGCGAATGGCCGCTGCTGCTCAGGCTCGTCAACTCGGCGCTGCGCGAGCGCGTGCTGCACCGCGCGCAGCCGCTGCCGCAGGCGATCGCCTATGTCAACACCGCGCTCGACAAGCGCGGACTGACGTTCTTCGACGCGCAGAACGCAGGCTCCCGCCACCAGGCGGTCGCGACGACGCTCGGCCTCAGCATCGCGCAGCTCGCCGCCGAGGAGCAGGCGCGCTTCGACGAGCTCGCGGTGTTTGCGGAGGACGTCGAAATCCCGCTCGACGTCCTCGCGCGCCTGTGGTCGCGCACCGGCGACCTCGACGAGTTCGACACCGAGACGCTTTGCGATCGCCTCGCGCGCCTGTCGCTCGTGCTGCTCTTCGATCCGACGCTGCGCTTCGTCCGCCTCCACGACGTCGTCCGCAAGTTTCTGCTGACGCGCATCGGCGACCGGCTCGCCGGTCTGCACGCGCAGCTCCTCGCCGCGCTCGCGCCGCAAAGCGGAGAGTGGGCCGACCTGCCGCCGCGCGAGCGCTACGGCTGGACCTGGCTGTTCCACCATCTCGTCGGCGCCGGCCGGCGCGACGAGCTGGTGCGGACCGCGCGCGACCTCGGCTATCTCGCCGCCAAGACCGCGGCGGCGTCGCCGCTCGCGGTCGAGGCGGACCTCGGCGCTGCCGAAACCGAAGCGCCGGACGACGCCGTGCTCGCCAGGCTGCGGCGCAGCTACGGCCAATCGGCGCACGTGCTCGCACGTTGCGGCACGGCCGCCGATGCCGCAGCGACGCTGTGCAGCCGGCTCGCGCACGTCGACGAGCTCGGCGCCGCGGTGGCGCCGTTCGCAGCCGCGCTGCGCGGGACGCGTCTCGTCGCCGCGCGCCCGCTGCCCGACCTCGCGCACCCCGCGCTCGTCCGCACCCTCGTCCATCCCGGCCGCGTGCTCGCGTGCGCGGTCAGCGCCGACGGCAGTCGCATCGTCGCGGCCGGGTCCAATCCTGCGATCCGCGGCTGGGACGCTGCGAGCGGCCGCGAGCTGCAGACCTTCGTCGGGCACACCGCCGGGGTCAATGCGCTCGCGTTCAGCAGCGACGGCGAGCTCCTCGCGTCGGCGTCGAGCGACCGGCGCCTGCGCCTGTGGGATGCGCACAGCGGCGAGTCGCGGGCGATCCTCGCCGGCCACACCGCTGCGCTCACCGACTGCGCGCTCGGTCCCGGCGCGCGCGTCGCCGTCACGGCATCGCTCGACGGCTCGGTCCGGATCTGGGACCTCGCCGATGGCTCGGTGCGGCACGTCCTCGCGCGCACCTGGCGCGAGAAGGACGAGGGCTGGTTCGTCTCGGCGAACGACCAGGGCCACTGGTCGGCGGTGCAGTGCTGCGCGATCAGCCCGGACGGCCGGTGGGCCGCTTCCGGGTCGTCCGACCAGACCGTCGTCGTCTGGGACGTCGAAGCGGGAGTCGCGGTGCGCGTCCTCGCCGGCCACGACGCCGCGGTGAACGCGTGCGCGTTCAGCCCTGACGGCGCGCTGATCGCGTCGGCGGGGGCCGACCGCACGCTGCGCCTGTGGGACCGCGCGAGCGGCGAGCAGCGCGCCGTCCTGCACCGCCACCGTCACATCCTGACGTCGTGCGTGTTCACCCCCGATGGCAGAGCGGTGGTCTGCGGCGCTGCCGACGGCGCGGTCGCCGTCATCGACGTCGGCTCGAGCGCAGCCACGCAGATCCTTTCGAACCATACCGACTGGGTCAACGACTGCGCCGTTTCCCCCAACGGCCGCCTGATCGTCTCGGCGTCGTCCGATGGCAGCGCCAAGGTCTGGGAAGCGACGATGCGACGCCGCGCTGCGCGCCCGCCCGGCCACAGCCATTGGGTGCTCGCTTGCGCCGCCGAGCCCGGCGGCACGCGGGTGGTCACCGCGTCGGCCGACTGTTCGATGATCCGCTGGGATGCCCGCAGCGCGGAACCGCTGCGCACCCTGATCGGACACGAGGATGCGGTGCGCGGCTGCGCGGTCTCGGCTGGCGGCGGGCTGCTCGCGTCGGCGTCGGCCGACAAGTCGGTGCGGCTCTGGGACGCGCCGAGCGGGCGCGTGCACTCGGTGCTTGCCGGGCACCGCGACTGGGTCAACGCGTGCGCGTTCGACCGCAACGGCGCGCTGCTCGCTTCGGTCTCGAACGACCGGACGCTCAGGCTCTGGGACGTCGCCACGCGCTCGCGGCGCATCGCTGTCGCTGCGCACGAGCACTGGATCAACTGCTGCATGTTCAGTCCCGACGGCCGCTTCATCGTCACCGGCGCGTCCGACGGGACGATTCGCCGCTGGTCGCTCGACTTCGACGAGTCGGTGTGGGAACTCTGGATCGGAGGCGGCAAGCACCTGCCCGCCGACGTCGCCGAGCGCGAGCTCCGGCCGGTCGAACTCGCCGAGCACGACGCGAGCGTCAACGGGCTCGCCTTCGCCCCCGACGGCAGCTTCATGGTCTCGGCGTCGAGCGACAAGACCCTGCGCTTCTGGGACGTCGGGACAGCTTCGCCGACGGGTGCGCTCGCCGGGCACGCCGGCGACGTCATGGGCTGCGACATCTCGCCGGACGGTGCGCTCGTCGCTTCGGTGTCGGCCGACGGTGCCGTCAAGATCTGGAACGCGCGCGACCGCGCCTGCCTGACGACGCTGCACGTCGACGGAACGCTGTCGTCGTGCGCGTTCACGCAGGGCGGCGACGCGCTCGTCGCGGTCGGCGACATGGGCGTCTACTTCCTCGGTGTCGTCCGCGAGACGCGCGACGCCGTCCGCCTCCACGGGTGACCGCCATGCTCCTCGTCATCGACAACTACGACAGCTTCACCTTCAATCTCGTCCAGTACTTCGGCGAGCTCGGCGAGGACGTGCGCACCTTCCGCAACGACGAGATCGACGTCGCCGGCATCGCCGCGCTCGCGCCCGACGCGCTCGTCCTCTCGCCCGGGCCGTGCACGCCGGCAGAGGCGGGGGTCTGCGTCGAGGCCATCGCCGCGTTCGCCGGCAAGCTGCCGATCCTCGGCGTCTGCCTCGGCCACCAGGCGATCGGCGCTGCGCTCGGCGGCAAGGTCGTGCGCGCGGCGCGACTGATGCACGGCAAGGCCGACGAGATCCGCCACGACGGCCGCGGCGTCTACGCGTCGCTGCCCGAACGCTTCTCGGTGATCCGCTACCACTCGCTCGCGATCGAGAAGGCGACGCTGCCGGGCGTGCTCGACGTGACCGCGACCGCCAGCGACGGCGAGATCATGGGCGTTCGCCATCGCGATCTGGCGGCGACGAGGACGCCGCTCGAAGGCGTCCAGTTCCACCCGGAGTCGATCCTCACCGAGCACGGCCATGCAATGCTGAAGAATTTCCTCGAGGCGACGCGATGAGTGGCGAGGCGATGGCCGGGATCGTCGATCTGCGCAGCGACACGGTGACGCGGCCGACCGCCGCGATGCGCGCGGCGATGGCCGCCGCCGAAGTCGGCGACGACGTCTTCGGCGACGACCCGACGGTCAATCGCCTGCAGGAGACGATCGCCGCGCTGCTCGGCAAGGAAGCGGCGCTCTTCGTCGCCAGTGGCACGCAGGGCAACCTCGTCTCGATCCTCGGCCACTGCGGGCGCGGCGACGAATACATCGTCGGCCAGATGGCGCACACGTACCGCTGGGAAGGCGGCGGCGCGGCCGCGCTCGGCGGCGTGCAGCCGCAGCCGCTCGAGCACGCCGCCGACGGCTCGCTGCCGCTCGCGGCGATCGAGGGCGCGATCAAGCCCGACGATCCGCATTACGCGAAGAGCCGGCTGCTCTGCCTCGAGAACACGATCGGCGGCAGGGCGCTGCCGATCGCCTACCTCGCCGACGCGTGCGCGCTCGCGAAGCGCCGCGGCCTCGCGACGCATCTCGACGGTGCGCGGCTCTTCAACGCGGCCGTCGCGCTCGGCGGCGCCGACCCGCGCGCGACCGCGCGCGCGATCGCGGCGCCGTTCGACAGCGTCTCGGTCTGCTTCTCGAAAGGTCTCGGCGCCCCGCTCGGGTCGGCGATCGTCGGCCCGCGCGACTTCATCGCTCGCGCCCGCCGCTGGCGCAAGATGGTCGGCGGCGGCATGCGTCAGACCGGCATCGTCGCCGCCGCCGCCCTGCACGCGCTCGAGCACCACGTCGACCGCCTCGCCGACGACCACGCGCTGGCGGCGCGTCTCTTCGACGGCATCGCCGGCCTGCCCGGGCTCGCCGCCGAGCGGCCGCAGACCAACATCGTCTTCGCCGACACGACGGCCGATCGCGCCGCCGGCCTCCTCGCGCACCTGCGCTCGCGTGGCGTCCTCGCCACCGGCGGGCCGCGGCTGCGCTTCGTCACCCACCTCGACGTCGACCGCGCCGGCATCGACCGCGCGGTCGCGGCGATGGCCGAATTCCTCAAATACTGACGGGAGCAACGACATGGCGATCTCGAACAACGACGCGCTGACGCGCACGATCGAGCACCGCGAGATCTTCCACGACGAGATGCTCTCGCTCGTGCGCCGCATCATGAGCGGCGAGATGTCGCCGGTGATGATGGCCGCGGTGCTCGTCGGGCTGCGCGTCAAGAAGGAGACGATCGGCGAGATCACCGCCGCGGCGCAGGTGATGCGCGAGTTCGCGACCAAGGTCGAGGTCAGCGACCGCAGGCATCTGGT
>Ga0207691_10006267_pt1 | contig 11483 bp, 8 predicted proteins | sample KBSM13metaG_FD_184327 | JGI IMG/M metagenome (GOLD analysis project Ga0207691, IMG submission 184327) | Miscanthus rhizosphere microbial communities from Kellogg Biological Station, Michigan, USA - KBS M1-3 metaG (SPAdes) (version 2) | ecosystem: Host-associated > Plants > Roots > Rhizosphere >...
ACCGGAGACGCGGCTCCGCATCGGCAGCGTGTCGAAGCCTCTGACGGCGGCGGCGGTCGGCCTGCTCGTCCAGGAGGGCAAGCTCGATCTCGACGTGCCGATCCAGAAGTACGTGCCGGACTTTCCGAAGAAAGCCTGGCCCATCACGACGCGGCAGCTCGCCGGCCACCTCGCCGGCATCCGCCACTACGAGAAGGGCGAGTTCGAGATCCGCGACCATTACGACACGGTGCGCGCGGGCCTCGTCATCTTCGAAAAGGACGCGCTGCTCTTCGAGCCCGGGACGCGCTTCTCGTATTCCTCGTACGGCTGGAACCTGATCTCGGCCGTCCTCGAAGCCGCCAGCGGCGAGCCGTTTCTCGAGCTCATGACGCGGCGCGTCTTTCAGCCGGCCGGGATGACGCACACGACCGCCGACCAGCCGGCGCCGATCATCCCCGGGCGGGCCCGCTTCTACACGCGCACGGAGTCGGGGATCGTCGAGAACGCGGGCTACGTCGACAACAGCTACAAGTGGGCCGGCGGAGGATTCCTTTCGACGGCCGAAGATCTCGTGGCCTTCGCCAACGCTCTTCTCGATGGCCGCCTGCTCCGCCCCGAGACGGTGAACCTCCTGTGGACGTCGATGAAGACGTCGGACGGCAAGGACACCGACTATGGCATCGGCTGGACGGTCGACCGCGACGCGAAGGGCCGGCGCCGCGTGCGGCATTCCGGCGGCGCGCAGGGCGGCACCGCGAATCTCGTGATCTATCCCGAGCAACGGCTCGTCGTCGCCCTGCTCGTCAACAGCGACGAGTCCTTCACGGGAAGGGCGCCGGCGATTGCGGAGGTGTTTGCCGATGAGCAGTAGAGCCCCTGCGGTCGCCCCGTCGGGCCTCGGCTACGTCGTCCTCATCGCGGTCGCGGCCGCCCTTGGCGGTTTCCTGTTCGGCTACGACACGGCCGTCGTGAACGGCACGGTCGGCGCGCTCGAGCGGCACTTCAAGGCCGATCCGGGGCGCCTGGGCTTCGCGGTCGCCTCGGCCCTCCTCGGCTCGGCGGTCGGCGCGCTGATCGCGGGCCGGGTGGCCGACCGGTGGGGCCGCATCCCGGCGATGAAGCTGACCGCGCTTCTCTTCGCGGCGAGCTCCATCGGCTCGGGCATCGCGGAGAGCCTCCTGACTTTCTCGACCTGGCGGTTTCTGGGTGGGATCGCCGTCGGAGCGGCGAGCGTCATCGCGCCCGCGTACATCGCCGAGGTCGCGCCCGCGCGCATCCGGGGGAGGCTCGGTTCGCTGCAGCAGCTCGCGATCGTCACCGGCATATTCCTGGCGCTCGGCGTCAACGACCTCATCGCGCACACCGCGGGGTCTCCAGACGCGCCCTTCTGGTTCGGCATCCCGGCGTGGCGGTGGATGTTCTACGTCGAGGTTCTCCCGGCCGTGGTCTACGGCCTCGCGGCGTTTTTCCTCCCCGAGTCCCCGCGTTACCTCGTGAAGTCGGGGCGGGCGCCGCACGCCGCGGCCGTCCTGACGAAGATCGGCGACCCCGACGTGCCGGGCCGGATCCGGGAGATCCAGCAGACGATCGGTTCGGAGCGGCCGTCCCGCCTGGCGGACCTGCGCGCTCCGAAGCTCGGCCTTCTGCCGATCGTGTGGGTCGGGATCGGCCTTTCGGTCTTCCAGCAGTTCGTCGGGATCAACGTGATCTTCTACTACAGCACGGCGCTATGGCACTCCGTGGGGTTCACCGAGTCCGACTCCATGCGCATCAGCACCATCACGGGCATCATCAACATCGTCACGACGCTGATCGCCATCGCGTTCGTGGACCGCTTCGGGCGCAAGCCCCTCCTGATCGCGGGCTCGATCGGCATGACCCTGACACTCGGCGCGATGGCGTGGCTCTTCGCGAACGCCGGCGTCGACGCGAACGGCGCTCCGGTGCTCGCGGGCTCGAGCGGGACGGCCGCGCTCGTTGCCGCCAACCTCTACGTGTTCGCGTTCGGCTTCTCGTGGGGACCGATCGTGTGGGTCCTCCTCGGCGAGATGTTCAACAACAGGATCCGCGGCGCCGCGCTCGCGCTCGCGGCGGCGGCGCAGTGGATCGCAAACTGGCTCGTCACGCTGACTTTTCCCGGCCTCTCGAAGGCGGGCCTGGGCTTCGCCTATGGTCTCTACACCGCGGCCGCGGCCCTCTCGCTCGTCTTCGTCGCCCGATTCGTCCGGGAGACGAAGGGGCGCACGCTGGAAGAGATGTAGGCTCGGAGCGCGGCTATCGGCGCGGGGAGGGACGACATGTACCAGGACAAGTGGCGGGTGAGCGTGACGGACGCCCTGACGCGCCTCCCGGGTCCCAAGGGCGAGCGCTTCGCGACGGTGCTCGAGCACGGGACCCTCGACATCGAGATCTACGCGCCCCGAGGCACAGATCCCCAGAAGCCGCACACGCGCGACGAGGTCTACGTCGTCGTCTCCGGACGGGGAGAGTTCCGCAACGGCTCGACGCTCGAGCAGTTCGGCCCGGGCGACATCCTCTTCGTTCCGGCGTTTGCCGAGCACCGGTTCGAGAGCTTCACGGACGATCTCGTCGTCTGGGTCCTCTTCTACGGCCCCGAGGGCGGCGAGGCATCGATGGCCGGCGCTCCGTGACCGGCGCCATGACCGGCGCCCCATGACCGGCCCCATGAAGCGCCTCGCGGTCTACTTGTGGGCGGCGCCCGTTTCCGTGGCGGCGCTTCCGCTCGTGGCGCTCGCTCTGGTCACTCGAGGTCGGGCACGTTGCCGCGCCGGCATTCTCGAAGCGTCGGGCGGCGCGCTCCGGGGGCTGCTGACGCGGGCCGTCCCGGGATTCCCGATCTCGGCGATCACGCTCGGGCACGTGGTCCTCGCCGCGACCGAGAGCGCTCTCGTCGATACGCGTGCGCACGAACGCGTGCACGTCCACCAGTACGAGGTCTGGGGCCCGCTCTTTCCGCCTCTCTATCTCGCGTCGAGCGTCGTGGCGCTCGCCCGGGGCCGCGGCGTCTATTCCGACAACGCCTTCGAGATCCAGGCGGCGCGCTCGACTTCGTCGTCCGCATGAAGGCGTCCGATCGGTTCGCGCAGGCCGCGGACGACCATCGGCAGGCCGTCGCCACATGTGCCGCCGCGATCCGCTCGGTCTCGGCGGCGGACTGGGAGAGGTCTCCGGCGGAGAAGAAATGGACCCCCGCGCAGATCGCGGAGCACCTGGCGGTCGCCTACGACCCGGTGCTCTCGGAGATCGACGGCACGGGCGGCTTTCGGATGATCGTTCCCTGGTGGATGCGCCCGATCCTGCGGTTGCGGTTCCTCGCGCCGATCCTCGCCGGCAGATTCCCGAAGGGCGTTCGGGCTCCCCGGGAGGTCCGTCCCACCTCCACGTCCCGGACACCCGAGGATGGAGCCCGCCGGCTCGCCGAACGCGCCGGGGTTTTCCTCGACCGGTTCGCGCAGGCTCATGGGCAGGGCCGCGCGCGCGTCACGCATCCGTACCTCGGCCGGCTGAACGGGGCCGTGGCCGTGCGGTTCCTGACGGCACACGTCCGCCATCACCGCGAGCAACTGCCGTCGAGGGCCGACGGAGCCCGCGGCTCTGCGATATCTTCTTCCGCATGATCCAGAGACTCAAAGAGAGCGAGGGTCGCGCCTTCGGTCTGAAAGTGAGCGGCGAAGTCACGGCCGAGGAGGTCGAGGCCTTCCTGCCGCAGATCGAGATGGCAATCCGCGAGCGGGGCAAGCGCACGATCGGAATCCTGGCCGATCTCACCGACATGACCGGAGCCGACTGGGCCGCACGTTGGAAGGAGATCCAGTTCCTCTCCAAGTACGCCGAGCACATCGAGCGGGTCGCCGTGGTCGGCGCGCACAAGTGGGAGGAGCTCAAGGCCGAGATCCTCGGCGGCACCGTGCTCGTCCAGGCCGAGACGCGCTACTACCACGGGCCCGACATCCTGCATGCGTGGCACTGGGTGAAGACCGGCAACGACTCGCCGATCGCGGGCCAGACCATCCTGCCCAAGGGATCGCTGATGGCCGGGTACAAGCCGGAGTACATGGACGTCTGAGGTGAGCGCGCGGACGCCTTCGAGCTCGCAGTCGCGCGGAAACCTCGCGATCTCCGCGATGCAGGCGTCCGACTGGGACGACGTCCGGCGGATCTACGTCGAGGGCATCGCGACCGGCAACGCCACCATGGAAACGTCCGCGCCCGAATGGGAGACGTGGGACGCGGCGCACCGCAAGGACTGCCGCCTCGTCGCCCGCGAAGCGACACGAGGCGGCGAGATCCTCGGTTGGGCGGCTCTCTCGCCAGTGTCCGAACGCTGCGCGTACGGCGGCGTAGCGGAGGTCAGCGTCTACGTCGCCGCCGCGGCGCGAGGCCAGGGTGTCGGACGGACCCTGCTTGCCGAGCTCGTGCGCGCCTCGGAGGAGGCCGGGATCTGGACTCTCCAGGCCGGCATCTTTCCGGAAAACCTGACGTCGATTGCGATCCATCATCGCTGCGGATTCCGCACGGTCGGCGTGCGCGAAAAGCTCGGGAAGCTCGGCGGCGCCTGGCGCGACGTCGCGTTGCTCGAGCGGCGCAGCGCCCGCGTCTAGACGAGACCCGTGAGGGTTCTGGTCCTCGGCGGGACCGGATTCGCGCACGATCTCGTCGCTGACACGACGCCGCATTCGCCGTGAGTTCGACCATGTGGTTCTCCTCCAGGGGTTTGCGTGCAGAGGATGAGCCAGGTTGACTTACGCCTTTATTACGCCTATGGTTGGCCATGGCGGAGAAGCGGCGGCCGTCGGACGGCCCTCCCGAGATGCCCCCCTCGCGCAATCTCGGTGTGGGCAATGCGAGCTGCGGCGGGAGACACGAAGCCGCCGATCCCCTCAAGCTGATCGTCGCGTCGGGCGCGCGCAAGGAGAAGCTCCGGGAGCGCGACTTCACCCGCGCCGCGCTGAAGCTCGCCCCGCGCCCGGCGCCGCGTCCGTACGTCGAGATGCGCGCGGCCTCGGCCTTCTCGTTCCTGGACGCCGCGTCGCTGCCGGAGGACCTCGTCGAAGAGGCCGCGCGTCTCGAGATCCCGGCCGTCGCCCTCATCGAGCGCAACGGCGTCTACGGCGCGCCCCGGTTCTGGAAGGCCGCGAAGGCGGCCGGGATCCGGGCGCTGGTCGGGGTGGAGGTGACTTTGTGCGCCGAAGGCGCACTGTCATCCCGAGGAGCGCAGCGACGAGGGATCCCGAACTCGGCGAGCCGCCTCACGCTCCTCGTCGAGAACCGCACGGGCTACAAGAACCTCTGCCGCTTGATCACCGCCGGCGCACTCGGGAAGCCGAAGGGCGAAACGGCGGTGACGCTCGAGCAGGTGGCCGCGCATGCGGAGGGGCTCCACGCGACGACGGGCGGGGACGAATCGCCGGTGGCGCGGGAGTTCCGGGAGGGAGGCCTCGACGCGGCACGCGCGTTGCTCGAGAAGCTCGCCGGAATTTTCCCCGGCCGGTTGCACGTCGAGCTGCAGCGGCATCATCTGCGCGAAGAGGAGCGGCGCAACGCGGCGCTTCTCGACCTGGCGCGAAGCCTGCGGCTTCCGCTCTTCGCCGCGAACGGCGTCCGCTACGCGCGCGAGAAGGACAAGGAGCTCCACGACGTGATGACGTGCATCCGCCACCACACGACGCTCGACGGCGCGGGCCGGATTCTCGCCGCCCAGCGCGAGCGGCGTTTCAAGGGCGCGGCCGAGATGGCGGAGCTCTTCGCGGACATCCCGGAGGCGGTCGACGGCGCACGCGGGCTCTCGCAGCGCCTCGACTTCACGCTCGCGGATTTGGGCTATAAGTTCCCCGACTACCCGCTGCCTCCCGGAGAAACGCCCTCCTCGTTCCTGCGCCAGATCACGTGGAACGGCGCGCGCGCCCGGTTTCGTCCGTTGACGACGAAGGCCCAGGCCCAGATCGAGAAGGAGCTCGCGATGATCGAGAAGCTCGATCTCGCCGGGTACTTCCTGATCGTCTGGGACGTCGTGCGCTTCTGCCTGGAGAACCGCATCCTCGCGCAGGGCCGCGGCTCGGCGGCCAACAGCGCCGTCTGCTACGCGCTCTCGATCACGGCGGTCGATCCCGTGAAGATGGAGCTCCTCTTCGAACGCTTTCTCTCGGAGGAGCGCGGCGAGTGGCCGGACATCGACCTCGACCTGCCCTCCGGCGACCAGCGCGAAAAAGTCATCCAGCACGTCTACGAGAAGTACGGGCCGCACGGCGCGGGCATGACCGCGAACGTGATCACGTACCGCGACCGTTCCTCGGCGCGCGAGGTCGCCAAGGCCCTCGGATACTCGCCCGAGCAGGTCGACGCGCTCTCGAAGCAGCTCGGCGGCTGGAACTTCGGCGAGATCCGGGATCCGCCGGAGGAGCTGGCGGGGGAGATCCGCGCGGCGGGCCTCGATCCGGAGGAGCGGCGCGCGAGGCACTTCCTCCGGCTCTTCCTCCAGATCCAGAACCTGCCGCGCCACCTCGGCCAGCACTCGGGGGGCATCGTCGTCGCGGCCGGGCGTCTCGACGAGGTCGTGCCGCTCGAGCCGGCGTCGATGCCGGGGCGCGTCGTCGTGCAGTGGGACAAGGACGACTGCGCGGACCTCGGGATCGTCAAGGTCGACCTCCTCGGACTCGGCATGCTCGCCGCGATCGAGGAAGCGATCCCGATGATCCGGACGCACGAGCGGACGGAGGTCGATCTCGCGCATCTGCCGCAGGATGATCCCGCGGTGTACGGGATGCTCAACGCCGCCGACACGGTGGGTCTCTTCCAGGTCGAGAGCCGCGCGCAGATGGCGTCGCTGCCGCGCAACGCGCCGAAGTGCTTCTACGACATCGTCGTCCAGGTCGCGATCATCCGGCCGGGCCCGATCGTCGGCGGCATGGTGCGGCCTTTCTTCGAGAGGCGGCAGGGGAGGGCGGAAGTCGAGTATCCGGATCCCTGCCTCGAGCCCATCCTGAAGCGGACGCTCGGCGTGCCTCTCTTCCAGGAGCAGATCCTGAAGATGGCGATGGTCGCGGCGGGCTTCACCGGCGGCGAAGCCGAGGAGCTGCGGCGGGCGATGGGGTTCAAGCGCTCGGTCGAGCGCATGGACTCGATCGAGGCGCGCCTGCGGAAGGGAATGGAAGAGCGCGGGATCGGGCCGGAGGCTCGGGACCAGATCGTCAAGTCGATCACCTCCTTCGCGCTCTACGGCTTCCCGGAATCGCACGCGGCGAGCTTCGCGCTGATCGCGTACGCGAGCGCATACCTGAAGGCCCACCACCCGGCGGCCTTCCTGGCCGCGTTGCTCAACGCGTGGCCGATGGGCTTCTACCATCCCGCCACGCTCGTGAAGGACGCGCAGCTCCACGGGACCGGAGTCTGGCCCGTCGACGTGACGCTCTCGGGCTGGAAGTGCCGGTGGGAAACACAAGGCGTGCGCCTCGGGATGCGATTCGTGAAGGGCTTGAAGCAGGAGACAGGCGAAGCGATCGAGCGGGCCCAGGCGGCCTCGCCGTTCTCCTCGATCGACGACCTCGCGCGGCGGTGCCGGCTGCGGGACGGCGAGCTCGAGCTCCTCGCGCACGCGGGCGCGCTCTGCGCGTTCGGCCGGACGCGGCGGGCCGCGCTCTGGCAGGTGGCCAAGGTCGCGCGCGAGGCGGGGCCTCTCTTCGCGGAGATTCCGACGGACGATCCATCTCCTCTGCCTGAGATGTCGCCGATCGAGGAGACCCGCGCTGACTACGCGACGACCGAGATCACGACGGGGCCGCACATGCTGGCGCACCTGCGCAAGTCGCTCTCGCGCCGCGGCGTGCTGTCGGCCCTCGAGCTCACGCGACAGCGGGACGGCGATCGCGTGACGACGGCGGGAGCCGTGATCGTGCGCCAGCGGCCGGGGACGGCGAAGGGCTTCGTCTTCCTGACGCTCGAGGACGAAACCGGAATGCTGCAGGCCATCGTGCGCCCCGACCTCTTCCGCGAGCAGCGCGCCGTCGTCGTGGGCTCGGGGGCGCTCGTGGTGAAGGGCAAGCTCCAGCGCCAGGACGGCTCGCTCTCGGTCCGCGCCGAGAAGTTCTGGACCATTCCCGAATTTGCCCGAATGCCGAGCCACGATTTTCGATAGAAAGCTGACTGCGTAGCCGCCGGGACGCGGCGGCGTAGCGGTCATCCCGAGGGCCGCAGGCCCGAGGGATCCCGCGCTTGACCGCGAGTCAGGCCTGTCGAGTCCGGGATTCCTCGCTTCGCTCGGGATGACGGCTCGGCGGCGCAACTTCCGAGGCGCCTGCTCGTAAACTTCTGCCAATGAGGTTCCGCGCGCTCGCCGCTCTGGCTGGGGTGTGCGCGCCGGCCTTTTGGCTCGGGGCCCAGGAGCCGCCGGAGTACGAAAAGCCCAAGCTCAAGATGGCGAGGATCACCTCTCCGATCCGCGTCGACGGCGACCTCTCGGATCCCGGCTGGGCGGAAGCCACCGTGGTGCCTCTCGCCTACGAGATCAATCCCGGCGACAACACGACGCCGGCGGTCAAGACGGTGGCCCGGATCGGCTACGACGACAAGTTCTTCTACGTCTCGTTCGAATGCGAGGACCCGAACATCTCGAAGCTCCGGGCTCCCTACGTCGACCGCGACGGCATCAACGACGACCAGGACTACGTCGGAATTCTCCTCGACGTCGAGAACCAGAACCACTCCGCGATCGACTTCTGGATCGGGCCGACCGGCATCCAGGCCGACTCCGTCTTCTTCGAGGGGACGTTCACGGAAGACTTCGGGCCGGACTACTTCTGGCAGTCCGCCGGATGGATCGGTCCCTCCTCCTGGAACGCGGAGGTGGCGATCCCCCTGTCGTCTCTGCGCTATCCCGAGAAAGATCCGCAGGACTGGGCCCTCGCGCTCTACCGCACGTATCCACGCGATCGCAACTACCAGTTCTACAGCGTGCGCGTTCCGCGCGGCTCGAGCTGCTTTCTCTGCAACTCGGCGACGGTCGAGGGCATCACGGGCCTCCCGCAGGGGGCGCACTGGGTGCTCGCGCCCTACGGCGCGATGACGAACACGAAGTACTACGGGGCGGACGGCCCCCTCGACGACAACACCACGACGCTGGGCCAGGTCGGGCTCGACGCGAAATGGCTGCCGAATGCCGACACGATCTTCGATGCGACGATCAATCCCGACTTCTCCCAGATCGAGGCCGACACGGCGCAGATCTCGGTCAACGAGCGGTTCGCCCTCTTCTATCCGGAGAAGCGGCCGTTCTTCCTGGAGCACGTCGACCTGCTGCAGACGCCGATCCAGGCGGTCTATACCCGCACGATCACTCAACCGCTCTGGGGAGCGCGGCTGACCGGGAAGACCGGCGGCACCAACTACACCGCCCTCGTTGCCAGCGACGAAGGCGGAGGAACGGTGATCATTCCCGGGCCGGTCTTTTCCGAGACCGCGCCTCAGAATTACGAGTCGACCGTCGCGATCGCGCGCGTCCGTCAGGACCTCGGCGACTCGTTCGCCGGCGTGCTGGCGACCGGCCGCGTGATCAAAGGCGGCGGGTACAACGCCGTGGTCGGCGGCGACTTCCACTGGCAGGCCGGCGAGGACGACGTCGTCAACGGCCAGTACCTCTACAGCTTTTCGCAGAATCCGGACAGGCCCGATCTCTATCCCCTCTGGCTCGGCCAGAAGCAGTCCGGCTTCGGTTCGGACGTGGAGTGGGTGCACTCGACTTCCACCTGGGAGTGGAACCTCGGATACGAGGACTTCGCTCCCGGGTTCCTGGCCGACGACGGGTTCGTGCCGCAGGTCGGCTACCGCGAGGGCTCGGCGGGGCTGGGATACCGGTTCTTTCCGAGCGGATTCTTCTCACGGCTCCGGCCTCTCGCGGGAGCCAACTACCAGGTCGACCGCGAGGGCGATTTGATCTCGCGAAACTACTTTCCGGGGATCGCGTTCCAGGCCCAGTGGAGCCTGCGCGGAGAGATCGACTACAACTTCGCGGCCGTCCGGATTGCGGGCCAGACGCTCGACTTCGACGGCGTCTCCTGGAATCTCCAGGCCTCTCCTTCGCGGTTCGTCCCGCGCATCACGTTCGCCGGAAATTGGGGCGAGCAGCCCGACGTTTCCAACGTGCGTGTCGGAAATGGCGGCACGCTGACGATGACGACGACGATCCGGCCGACGGCGCACCTCGCGCTGGACCTCATCGGCGAACGCCAGTGGATCGACGAGACCGTCGAAGGGCGCGAGGGCCGCCTCTTCACCGCGACCGTCGCTCGCGCCAAGGCAATCTACGTCTTCAACTCACGCATGTTTTTCCGGGTGATCGGCCAGTACATCGAGACGACTCGAGATCCCCTCCTCTGGACGTTCCCCGTCCTGGCGAAGGAGTCGGAGTTCTCCGGCTCGGCCCTGTTCGCCTACAAGCTCAACTGGCAGACCGTGCTGTATGTCGGCTACGGGGACAACCGCTCCCTCTTCGAGGGCAGCACGACCTATCTCCAACCCCAGAACCGACAGTTCCTCTTCAAAGTCTCCTACGCGTTTCAACGGTGACCCCGCCGCCGTCGCTCCGCGACGGCCTGGCGCGGTCATCCCGAGGAGCGCAGCGACGAGGGATCCCGAACTCGACGAGCCGCGACGGCCTGGAGCGTCAACCCAGGGATCCCTGAACTTGTGGATTCGGCAAAGCCGCCCCGGCGGAACTTTCGGCGTGTGCCGGGTTCCTTTGTTGGCAGAATGACGAATATGCGTGCGCTTTCGAAATGGGCTGGAATTGTGGTTGCGGCTGTCGCGCTCGGGGCAGCGACGGCTCAGGAGAAGCGCCCTCCCGCCGCGGTCGCGAAGCCGCGCACGCCGACGCCGGCGGCGAGCGCGGCAGGACGTCCTGCCGCAACGACGCCTGCCACCTGGAAAGAGGTCGACCGCCTCGTCTCCGAGCAGAAGTTCGAGGAGGCCTCGCGGGCCATCGACGCGCTCCTCCAATCGGCGAAATCGCGCAAGGACTCGGCGGAGTGGACGAAGGCCCTGATCCGCTCGGTCCAGGTCCGCACCGGCCTCCACGGCTACGAAACGGCGGTGCGATTCCTGAAGGACGAGCCGTGGCCCCCGGATCTGCTTTCGCACGCCGCCCTCGAGCTCTTCTACGCGCAGGCGCTCGTGAACTACGCGCGGATGTACTCGTGGGAGGTCTCGCAGCGCGAGCGCGTCGAGTCGAAGGGCGGAGTCGACCTGAAGGCCTGGACGCGCGAGCAGATCTACGACGAAGCCGTTCGGGCCTACGTGACGCTCTGGAAGGAGCGGGACGCTCTGGGTCGCGAAAACGTGAAGGCGCTCGCCGAGTTCGTGGAACCCAACGATTACCCGCCGGGCATCCGCCCCACGCTCCGCGACGCGGTCTCGTACTTCTTTACGGATCTCCTCGCCGATTCCTCCGGATGGAGCCCGGCGCAATCGAACGCCGTCTACGCCCTCGACCT
>Ga0207691_10006269_pt1 | contig 11482 bp, 6 predicted proteins | sample KBSM13metaG_FD_184327 | JGI IMG/M metagenome (GOLD analysis project Ga0207691, IMG submission 184327) | Miscanthus rhizosphere microbial communities from Kellogg Biological Station, Michigan, USA - KBS M1-3 metaG (SPAdes) (version 2) | ecosystem: Host-associated > Plants > Roots > Rhizosphere >...
GAGCAGCACGTGATCGGCCCGAGCCTGGGCCAGGACAACATCAACAAGGGCATCAAGGCGGTGCTGCTCGGCCTGCTGACCGTGCTGATCTGCGCGGCCGTCTACTACCACGTGTTCGGCCTGATCGCCGATCTTGGCCTCATCCTGAACCTGGTCCTGCTCGTCGCCGTGCTGTCCATATTCCACGCGACCCTGACGATGCCAGCGATCGCGGGCATCGTGCTGACGCTCGGAATGGCGATCGATGCGAACGTGCTGATCTGCGAGCGCATCCGCGAGGAATTGCGCAACGGCGCCACGCCGCTTGCCGCGATCCGCGCCGGCTACGAAAAGGCCTGGGCGACGATTCTCGACGCGAACGTGACCCATCTGCTCGCGGCGCTGGCGCTGCTCGTGTTCGGATCGGGACCGATCGCCGGATTCGGCGTGACGCTGCTGATCGGCATCCTGACCTCCATGTTCACGTCGGTGACGGTCACGCATGCGATCGTCAACCTCGTCTACAGCGGCCGCAAGAAGCTCAAGGGCTTGTCCGTCGGCGGCGGTTATGCGAATCCCGTGAAGGCGTGATCAAAAGATTGAACCACGAAGAACACGAAGTACACGAAGGAAGACACGGACGACGAAAGAGACAATATGAAGGTCGTCATCCCCGCGAGAGCGGGGATCCATCTTGATCTTTGTCACCGTGCAAGTTACCAAAACGAATTACACGCCGCTCCTGCGGCTGGCCCGAAGGGCGAGCTGGGGACAGAGCGAGTATGACAGCATTAGAAGACAAGCAGTCCCCGAGTTCATAAGGTATAGAAATGGAAGTTTTCAACCCCAACAGCAACATCAACTTCCTCGGCCTGCGCCGGATCAGCATTGCGGTTTCGGCCGTGCTGGTCGTGATCGCGCTGGCCGCGATCTTCGTCAAGGGTCTGAACTACGGCCTCGACTTCACCGGCGGCGTGCTGGTGGAAGCCGAATATACCGAGGCGGTTGAAGTCAGCGATGTACGCGCGGCGTTGGCCGAGGCCAATTTCGGCGACGCGCAGGTGGTCAGCTCCGGCGCCCACGACGTGGCGATCCGCCTGCAGAATCGCGACGTGAAGGCCGACGCGAACCAGGGCGCCGCCGAGGTCAAGACCAAGAACGACCAGCTCGCGGCGGAAGTGCTCAAGGCGCTGCAGGTCAAGCGCAGCGACGCGCGGATCAAGCACACCGATTTCGTCAGCGCGACGGTCGGCGACGAGTTGAAGAGCGACGGCATCATCGCCGTCCTGTTCGTGATCGTCGGCATCATGATCTACATCGGCATTCGCTTCGAATGGCGCTTCGCGATCGCGGCGATCGCCAGCGAATTCCACGACACGATCCTGACCGTCGGTTTCTACGCGCTCACGCAGCACGAATTCGACATCACGGTGCTCGCCTCGGTGCTTGCCGTGGTCGGCTACTCGATCAACGACAAGGTCGTCGTGTTCGACCGCGTGCGCGAAATATTCCGTTCTTCGCGCAAGGGCGAACCGGTCGAAATCCTGAATCGCGCGATCAACTCGACGTTGTCGCGAACGATCATCACCGCGTTGTTCACCGGCGTGACGATGGTCGCGCTGTACTTCTTCGGCGGTCCGGTCGTGCATGGCTTCGCGCTGACGATGATCATCGGCATCGTGATCGGCACGTTGTCGTCGATTTTCTTCGCGAACCCGATCCTGCTCTGGCTCGGCGTCTCGAAGAAGGACCTGATGCCGGTCACGCGCGACAATCCGGAGCTCGCGCGCAGGCCCTGATGCGTTCGGCCGCGCCGGGCTGACCCGGCCCGGCCTGGTCGCGCCCGCCTCCGCCGGGTAGCTCCTGCCGGTTCAGGAACCACGATCCGTTCCTTGTTCGCTCCTGCGCTCCGCGATACCCTGCTGCAATGTATACAGGGGGGCGCCCGTTGCGAAGTGGCGCGCTTGCGCGCGTCTTTGCCGCTGCCTGTCTTTTCCTCGCAGCCGCCTGTGCGCAGTGTCAGGACAGCACCGGCGCGCGCCAGGTGCGCTTCCGCACCTACAGCACCCCGGAAGGCCTTTCCCAGGCGACCTCGCGCGCGATCGCGCAGGATCGCGACGGCTTCATCTGGGTCGGCACGCAGGACGGCCTGAACCGGTTCGACGGTTACGGTTTCAGGATCTACAAGCACGCGCGCGGCGAGCCCTGGTCGCTGCCGCAGAATCACGTGTGGACCCTGCTGGCTGATCCGGACGGCGGCCTGTGGGTCGGCTCGCAGACCGGCGGGCTGAGCCGCTACGATCCCGCTCTGGACCGCTTCACGCCGTACGCACCGGCGGCGCCGTCGGACAATTCGGCGTCGCGCCTCGTGACCGCGCTGTTGCGCGATCGCGACGGGCGCATCTGGGTCGCGAATGGCGGCGGCCGCCTGCAATGGGTCGACCGTGCGCATGAACGCCTGATCGACACGCCGCTCGGCGAGCAGGCGAGCCTGCAGATGGTGCGTGCCTTGCTGCAGGCGAAGGACGGAAGCATCTGGATCGGCACCTATCAGGGTTTGTTCCGCACCGACGCACAGGCGCGCGCGATGACGGAAGTGCGCGCCGGCAGCGCCGAACCTCTCGATGTCTATGCACTCGCGCAGACGCCGGACGGCACGCTGTGGATCGGTACCGCCGAGGCCGGGCTGTACCACGTCGGCGCCGCTGGCGAAGCGATCGCGCACTATCGACACGATGCGGCGGCCGACGACGCGTTCGATCTGCCCGACGACGAAGTGCGCGCGCTGCTGGCCGATGACGATGGCGGGCTGTGGGTCGGCACGAATACGCACGGGGCCGCCTGGCTCGATCCGAAGACGCGGCAGTTCGCGCATTTCACGCCGGACCCGACGCGCAGCGACGCGCTCGCTGCGAACCGTGTCTCGGCGCTTTTTCGCGCGCGCGACGGCCTGCTGTTCGTCGGCACCTGGACGAACGGGTTCAGCGTGCACGATCCGCGCTCGCGGGCGTTCACGCTGATCGATCGCGTCCGCGAAGGCGCGACGACTCTGGCGGTTCCGTCGTCGGCCGTGCATGCCGATGCCGACTCGACGCTGTGGGGCGGCGTCGCTTCGGGAGGAGGACTGGTCCATCTGGATCTGGCCGGCCAGTTGCTGCGCCACTACCGGCACGATCCGGCACGCGCCGATTCGCTGACCCACGACTTCGTGCGCTACATAACCCGTACGCCCGATGGAACTCTGTGGGTCGCCACGGACGGAGGTCTGGATCGGCTCAAGGCCGACGGCTCGGGATTCGAGCACCTGCACCACGATGCGGCCGACCCGGCGAGCCTGGCCAGCGACAAGATCCTGTACGTCGACGCCGATCGCGCCGGCACGCTGTGGGTCGGCACGCTCGACGCCGGGCTCGACGAGCGCTGCGCGGGCTGCAGCGCATTCCGCCATCATCGCCATGACCCGGCCGACCCGGCCAGCGCGGCCGGCGATACGGTCAGCAGCGTGCGTGAGCTGCGCAACGGCGAATTCTGGATCGCCTACCGCACCGAAGGCCTGGACCGGCTCGACCGCGCCAGCGGGCGCTTCGAGCACTTCCGTTCGCGCGCTGCCGATCCAGAGTCCCTCGGCACGGACGCCGTCTCGGTGCTCGGAGAGGATTCGCACGGCGATCTGTGGGTCGGCACGCAGGGCGGCGGGCTCGGCCATCGCCTGCGCGATCCTTCCGGCGCCGTGCGTTTCGAAACGATCGACTCCGTCGACGGGCTGGCCGCCAATGCGATCGGTGCGATCGTCGAGACCGCGCCGGGAGTCCTGTGGCTGAGCACGACCGCAGGAATCAGCCGGGTCGAACTCGTCGCCGGCCGCAAGCGCATCATGAACTACGCCGTTCATGACGGCGCGCAGCCGCGCGGTTACTGGGTGAATGCGGTCGCGCGACTGCCGGACGGCAAGATCGTGTTCGGCGGGCTCGACGGCATCAGCGTGCTCGATACCGGCGCGGTCAAGCCGATGCCGATGCCGCGACCCGTGATCACCGGCCTGCTGCTGAGCAACGTACCGGTAGCGCTGCGCTGGCACGACGCGGGGTCGCCGCTGGAAACCAGCCCGTGGCACGGCGGCACGATCGTGCTCGACTACAAGCAGGAACACGTGACGTTCGAGTTCAGCGCGCTGGAGTTTTCCAGTCCCGAAGCGCTCGACTACGCGTACCAGCTGGAAGGCCACGACGTGTCATGGATCGAAACGACCGCCGCGCGGCGTCTCGCGACCTATACGGACCTGCCCGCGGGCAGCTACCGCCTGCGCGTTCGTGCGCGCCATTCCGGCGAGGACTGGGCGCCCGGCGAGGCGCAGATCGACGTGCGCGTTACGCCCGCGCCGTGGCGTTCGCCGCTCGCCTACGCCTTGTACGCGCTCGCGCTGATCCTGGCCGCGTCGCTCGTCCTGCTCATCGCGCGGCGCAACCTGCGCCGCCGCGACGCCGTGCAGGACGCGATGCGACACAGCGCGGAGCGGCTCAAGCTGGCGCTCTGGGGCAGCGGCAGCGAGCTGTGGGACGTGGACCTGCGCAGCGGCCGCATGGTGCGTGAAAACCGGCTTTCGCACCTGGCCGCCAATACCGAAGCGGTCGACCAGACCATCGAGGCGTACACGCCGTTCGTGCATCCGGAGGACATCGCCGCATTCAACGCGGCATTGCGCGCGCACGTCCGCGGCGAGGCGACGACGTTCGAATGCAGCTATCGCACGCTCGATCTGCAGCACGACTGGGTCTGGGTCCTGACGCGCGGCCGCGCGCAGCGCAATGCCGAAGGCCGCGCGGTCCGCATCAGCGGGACGACGCACGACATCAACAGCCTGAAATCCGCGGAGGAGGCCCTGCGCTCATTGAACGAGGAGCTCGAATCGCGCGTGGAACAGCGCACGACCGACCTGCTCGAGGCAAACCTCAAGTTGCGCGGGACGCTCGACATACTGACCTTGGCCCAGCGCCAGCTGATCGAGACGGAGAAACTCGCCTCGCTCGGCGGCATGGTCGCCGGCATAGCGCACGAGATCAATACGCCGCTGGGCATCAGCGTGACGGCGGCCTCGCACCTGCATGAGGAGGCGCGTCGGCTGTCGCGCCTGGTCGCGAGCGGCGAGCTCACACGCAGCGCCCTGGAGCGCTTCGAGCACGCGGCGCGCGAAGGTACCGATATCGTGTTGCGCAACCTGCATCGCGCCGACCGGCTGGTCAAGAGCTTCAAGCAGGTCGCCGTGGACCAGTCCAGCGAGGAGCGCCGCGTCATCGACCTAGGCGCCAGCCTCGACGAAATCATCACGACGCTAGGTCCCACACTGAAGAACACCGCGAGCCACATTGCGTTGCATTGTCCACAACTAATCATTGTGGAAACCGCACCCGGCGCTCTGTATCAGATCGTGACCAATCTCGTCATGAATTCGCTGACCCATGGGCTGGGCAAGGACAGGGCCGTACGTCCGTGCGAGATCAGGATCGACGTGCGCCGCGAGGGCGGCGCCGTCAAGATCGATTACCGCGACAACGGCGTCGGCATGGAGGAGGCCGTGCGCAGCCGCATCTTCGAACCGTTCTTCACGACGGCGCGCGGGCAGGGCGGGTCGGGCCTCGGCATGCACATCGTCTACAACCTGGTGACCCAGGCGCTCAACGGCAGCATCGAGTGCGAGAGCGCGCCGGGGCAAGGCGTGCTGTTCCGGATCGTGTTGCCGGCGCCGACGCCGTCGTAGTTCAGATCAGTCGTAGTTCATCTTGTCTTGATCTTTGTCTGCTTCCCCAGATGCAGGCGCGCCGACACACCTCAACGATCGGGCAGGGACGCGCGCACGGCGATCGCTTCTTCCCAGTTGGCGAGCAGCCGGTCGATCAGGGCCGGGTCGAACTTGCGGCCGCGCTGCTCGGTCATGAATGCACGGATGCGATCGGTCGGCCAAGGGTCCTTGTAGCAACGCCGGCTGCCGAGCGCGTCGAACACGTCGGCGATCGCGGTGATGCGGCCGGCGATCGGGATGGCGTCGCCGATCAGGCCTGCCGGGTAGCCGCTGCCGTCCCAGTTTTCGTGATGGTTGCGCGCGATTTCCGCCGCCATCCGCAGGACCGGCCGGCGCGAGTCGCCGAGCAGTTTCGCGCCGAGTTCTGCGTGCGTGCGCATGATCGCCGCCTCTTCCGGCGTATGCGCGCCGCCCTTGCCGAGGATCGCGTCGGGGATGCCGATCTTGCCGATGTCGTGCAGCGGCGCGGCAAAGCGCAGGCGGTCGCAAAGTGCCGCGTCGAGGCCGGCCGCACGGCCGAGCAGGTCCGCCAGCTGGCCAACGCGGCGCACGTGATTGGCCGTTTCCTGCGAGCGTGTTTCGGCGGCACCCGCCAGCAGGTAGACCATTTCCAGCTGCGAGTCGAACAGGTCGTCCGCGAGGTGCAGGTTCTCGAACGCGATCGAGACATTGGTGCAGAACAGCTCGACCAGGCGCTGGTCGAGCGCCGTCAGGTTGCCCCCGTGGCCGACGAACAACAGCGTCTCGTTCTTCTGCCGGTCGGTGAAGTGCAGGATGTAGTGATCGTCGCCGAAATGGTGGGCCTTGCGCCGATAGGCGTCGCGCAGAGCCTTCGCCATAGGCAGCGGCAGCTTCTCGTCGGCATTCGTGCCGGCCAGGTTCTGGTAGTCGCCGGTCGCTGCCGCAATGCGGAAGTGCGACAGCATCTCGCCCGGATGGTCGATCGCGCACAGCAGCGCGCCGCGTTGTGAGCCGACCAGGTCGCTGAGCCGCTCCAGTACGGCCGTCGAGAACTCGCGCGCATTCTGATGCGAAAAGACCTGCGCAGACGCATCGATGACGCGTTCGAGGCCCTGGCGCTGCGCCTCGATCGTGCGCATGTCGCGATACGAACGCAGCGCGGCGTACAGCGTCGTGGCGAGCTTCTGCGCGGTGAGCTCGGTCTTTTCCTTGTAGTCGTTGATGTCGTATGCCGCGATGACTTCGTGCTCGGGCGCCTGACCGGGTTGACCGGTTCGCAGGACGATGCGGACGAAGCTGTTGTGCAATTCCTCGCGGATGCGGCGCACGAGGTCGAGGCCCGCCAGTTCCGACTCCATGACGACGTCGAGAAGGATGACCGCGATATCCTCATGCTTGCGCAGCACGTCGAGCGCCTGCGCGGCGGATTGGACGCTGATCAGGTTGAGCGGACGGTTCGCGAAGCGGAACGGCGCGAGTACGAGTCGGGTGACCTCGTGCACCTCGGGGTCGTCATCGACGACCAGCACGTGCCACGGCGGCGCCGTCTCGATGACGGGTTCCGCGGCGAACTGGAGCTTGTCGATCCTCATGCTCATGCAATCCCCCTGATTGCACGAGTGAGTCTACTCCGGTGGGTACGCTGCGCAAGGAGCGCGCAAACGTTGTTAAATCTTGTTAAGGATCGCGCAACGCGGGCGTGAGGACCGGGGCGATCGCCTTGGCCATCGCCGCGACCAGATGGTGGTTGCCCGCGAGCAGGTTGCCGCTGGCCGGCATGCCGGTGTTGCCGGTGAAATCGGCATATTGGCCGCCGGCCTCGCGCACCAGAAGGCAGCCGGCGGTCATGTCCCACGGCTTCAGGGCGATCTCGTAGAAACCATCGAGCCGGCCGGCAGCGACATAAGCCAGATCGAGGGCCGCCGAGCCGGTGCGGCGGATATCTTCGGCCTCGGCCAGCAGCGCCCGTGTCATCGCCAGTTGGCCATCCAGGTGCGCACGCTGGCGAAACGGAAATCCCGTAGCCAGCATGGCGCCGGAGAGGCTCTCGCGGCGCGTCACGCGCATGCGCCGATCGTTGACGAAGGCGCCGTCGCCCTTGCTGGCCGTGAACAATTCGTCGCGCAGCGGATCGTAGACGACTGCATGAACCGGATCGCCGTGGTCCATGAATCCGATCGAGACGCAGAAATGCGGAAAACCCCGCAGGTAGTTGTGCGTCCCGTCGAGCGGATCGATGACCCAGACCTTCGAGGACTTGCCCGTCGCGCCCGATTCCTCGGCGAGTACCGCATGATCGGGATAGGCGCGACGCAGTTCGCGCACGATCTCCGCTTCGGCCATCTTGTCGACCTCGGACACGAAATCGTGCCGGGACTTCTCCTCGACGGCCAGGCTGTCGACGCGGTTGAGGTAACGCAGGATGATCGCGCCGGCGGCGCGCGCGGCGCGCACCGCGACATTGACGGCGGGACGAGGCATGGTGGAACTCCGGTCGAAAGCTTGAAAAGAACATCCGTCCGGGCGGGCCGGCGGGCGCGAAGGGTAGCATGGCGATGGCTTGGGGCCTAGGGCGGCGACCCGAAACCGGAGGCAGCCGTTATTTTGAGAAATCCGTTCACCCTGAGCGTAGGCGCGAAGCGCCGAAGTCGAAGGGCGCTGTCGCGCTGGCGTTTCGACTTCGCTTGCTGCGCAAGCTACGCTCAACGCGATCGGATTTGAGAACTTCAAAATGGACCACGACGAAACCACAGGTTCGCTGGAGTGCGGGCGCAGCGTCGTCGATAATGAACGCGTGGAGAAGAGCACGACAACGAATTCCCGCTCCGGCATCGACGGCGCGTCGGCCGCCGCCTCCTCGATCCGGTTCGTGCTCGTACGCCCCTCGCATCCAGGCAACATCGGCGCGGCCGCGCGCGCGATCCGCACGATGGGTCTCAGGCGGCTTGTGCTCGTCGCGCCGCATCAGTTCCCGCATGCCGAGGCGACCGCGCTCGCGGTCGGCGCGTCAGACGTGCTCGAAAACGCGACAGTCGTGCAGAGCCTCGTGGACGCGATAGCCGACTGCACGCTCGTACTCGGCTGCACTGCCCGCCGGCGCGGCGTGGCGTTGCAGGAACTCGCGCCACGAGAAGCGGCCGAGCAGGTTTGTTCGGCGCACGCAAGCAGCGAGGTTGCCATCGTGTTCGGCAACGAGCGCACCGGCCTCGAGAACGACGAGCTGAAGCTCTGCCACGCCGCCGTGCATATTCCCAGCGATCCGGAATTCCCTTCGCTGAACCTCGCGCAGGCGGTGCAGGTGCTGGCCTACGAATTACGCCTCGCCGCCCTCGCGACGGACCCGGCCCCGCAGTCCGCGGCGCTGGAAAGTGCCGACCCGCCGGCCAGCGCCGAACAGATGGAACACTTCTTCGCGCATCTGGCCCATACGCTCGACGACATCGATTTCCACAAGGGCCGATCGCCGCGCACGATCATGCAACGCGTGCGCCGCCTGTTCCTGCGCGCACGCATGGATCAGCGCGAAGTACGTATCTTGCGCGGTATTTTCGACGATGCGCAGAGGATGGCGAGGCTGGCTCGAAAGAGTGAGACGTGAGACGTGAGACGAATAACAAGATTCGTCATTCCGGGGCCACCGAAGGTGGAACCCGGAATCCAGGTCTTGATTCAGCAGCTGGATTCCGGATCAACGCTGCGCGTTGTCCGGAATGACGGCTCTCAGGATTTTCCGTAATAGATCTCACCCGAGCGATCACCCCGAATCCGCCTCCGCTTCCGCGTGCTCGGAGCGCGGCGCGATCAGGATCTTGTCGATGCGTGCGCCGTCGAGATCTACGACTTCGAAACGGTAGTTTCGCCATTCGAAATGCTCGCCGGCTTGCGGGATGCGGCTGAATTGGGCGATCAGCATGCCCGCGGCGGTGTGGTATTCCTCGTCGCGCTCGCGCGGCAGCTCGCCGCCGCCGAGTAGCTCGCGCAGGTCGTCGACGGCCAGCGCGCCGTCAATCAGCCAGCTGCCATCCTCGCGGCGCACGATCGGTGAATCGCCGGTCTCGACGAGCGGAGTCGCGGCCTTGCCGACGACCGCGCCGAGCAGGTCGTTCAGCGTCACGAGGCCGGCAATGTCGCCGTATTCGTCGACGACCAGAGCGAGCGTGGTTTCCGCGTCGCGAAACTCCTCGATGAGGTCCAGGCCGCGCGCGGTGGCCGGCACGAACAACGGCTTGTCGAGCTTGCGGAACAAGTCCACTTGCGGCGTGCCGAGCAGGTCGGTGAGCTGTTTCAGTTCGAATATGCCGACGACGTCCTTGTCGTTGCCGCGAAATACCGGGTAGCGCGAATACGGCGTCTCGCGCATCACGGCGAGGTTGTTTGCCAACGGCACCGAAACGTCGAGCCAGACGATGCGCGGCCGCGGCGTCATCAGGCTGTCGACGCTGCGGTCGCCCAGGCGCAGCACGCGGTTGACCATGTTGCGCTCGTCCGGATCGATTTCGCCCTGCTCGGCGCTCTCCGACACGAGCAGGCGGATCTCTTCCTCGGTCACGCGTTCGCTGCTCGCGCGATCGAGGCGGAACAGGTGCAGTAGCGCGCGCGTGATCCAGATCAGCACGAACGCAAACGGCAGTGCGATCCAGGTCAGGACGCGCATCGGAATCGCGGTCGCGACGGCGAACCGCTCGGGATACACCAGCGCGAGCCGCTTCGGCAGAAGTTCGCCGAACAGCATGTTGGCAAACGTGATGCACGCGACGCTCAGTGCAACGCCGATCGGCACGGCATAGATTTCCAGCCACGGCACGCCGAGGCGCACGAGCGCCTTGGCAATGTCCGCGCCGATGCTCTCGCCGAGCAACGTGCCGGTGCCGATGCCGATCAGCGTGATGAACACCTGCACGGTCGACAGGAATCGCTCGGGACTCTGCGCCAGCGCGAGTGCGAGCTTCGCGCGGCGGCTCGTCCGCGCCATCTGCTTTAGGCGGAACTTGCGCGACGTCATCAGGGCCATTTCGCTCAGCGCGAAAAAGCCGTTGACGAACGCGAGAAAGACGACGAGTAGAACGGTCAGGCCCATTCAGGCATAGGTGCGGATGCGGGCCGCAAGTGTAGACGATCGCCGCTGGTTCGGGACTAGGGATTGGGGGCTGGGACTCGACCAGGGACGGGAAGGGCGCGCATCGCTCCTTCACCTTGACTGAGCAGATCGCAGGACGGCCTCGTGGTTCACTCTCTCCCGAATCCCGAGTCCCGAATCCCTAGTCCCGAGTCCCCAGTCCCTAGTCGCCGCGAGCGGCGATTCAGGCGCTCCCGTCGACCTGGTCCAGACTCGACTTGTCGCCCTTCGGGCGCGGTCCCGCGAGGTTTTCGTCCGCGCTACCAGTTGCACGGTCAACGTCACCCGGGACCCGTCGGGTGCCGAGGCCAGGGAGTATGAGCGCCGGGCGGAGTAGCCGTCCGGCGCGGTGAGACGCAGGTCGACGTGCTGGCCGGCGAGGTGTCCCGGCCAGCCGGGCACGTCCAGCACGACGCTGCGTGCCGTCGCGGACTCCTGCACCAGATCCACGACGTCCGCGACCAGCCAGGTCAGTCGCCCCAGTACCGCTGCTCCAGCCACGGGTCGCCGCGCAGGTGGTAGCCGTTCGACTCCCAGAAGCCGGGCGCGTCCTCGTGGCGCAGCTCGAGGCCGCGCACCCACTTCGCGCTCTTCCAGAAGTAGAGGTGCGGGACGAGCAGCCGCGCGGG
>Ga0207691_10006272_pt1 | contig 11478 bp, 10 predicted proteins | sample KBSM13metaG_FD_184327 | JGI IMG/M metagenome (GOLD analysis project Ga0207691, IMG submission 184327) | Miscanthus rhizosphere microbial communities from Kellogg Biological Station, Michigan, USA - KBS M1-3 metaG (SPAdes) (version 2) | ecosystem: Host-associated > Plants > Roots > Rhizosphere >...
GAACGCGAGGTTGAGCTGAGGCGAGCCCGACACGAGCATCGAGGGCAGCGTGGCATAGAGCAAGCTATGTGAATCCGCCACCGACTCGATTCCAACGCCAGGCGCCACGAGGTCCGGCTTGGCCTGGAAGTCGATCCACGTCGGACCACTCGAGCTGAACTTCGCAATCGTGTCGTTCCCGCGCTGGCTGCTCGCCTCTTCGCTCGACGCGCCGACCGTTAGAACCCAGGGAGCGTTGCCGGGCGACGTGATGCCACCCGTCTGCGTCTGTCCCTGCGTGCTCTGCCCGAGGTTGCCGGCAGAAGCGACCACGACGATGCCAGCGTCGACAGCGCGCTTCGCGGCCAGCGTGAGCGGGTCGAGCCAGTAGGACTCGAACACGCCCGCGGCAACCGAGAGGTTGATGACGCGAATGTTGTATGTGCTCTTGACCGAGATCGCGTAGTCAATCGCCGCGATCACGTCGCTCATGTAGCCGCGGCCGAGCCCGTCCATGACCTTCAGGCCAACCAGCTTCGCTCCCGGCGCGATTCCCTTGTGCTTACCGCCCGAGTCGTATCCTGAGCCCGCAATGATGCCCGCGACGTGCGTGCCATGGCCGTAGTCGTCGTAGGAAATGTTCGACCACACGCTCGTGCCGTTGGTGAAGTCCTTGAAGTGCGCGACGCGCGAATTGCCTCGAGTGAGGTCGTCGTGCCAATTCGTGATGCCGGAGTCGATCACCGCCACGCCAACGCCCTTACCCGTCACGTTCATCTGCTGGCGTGCGAGCGAGGCTCCCGTCGAGAGGCCGGTCCGCTCCATCGTCGCGAAGATCGGCCGATCGAGATAGACGCCCTCGACGCGCGGATCCGCAGCGATCCTCGAGAGCTCGACGTTCTCCACTTCCGCAACCTGGCCCCTGCGGCCGAGGCGTCGTCCGGCTTCGGCTCGTTTCCCGAGCAGTCGCACGTCGCTATCGCCGTTGAACTGGATGATGACTCGAGTGCGGCCGGACAACTCGCCCGCGCGGTGCCTCAGGACCTTATCCAGCTTGTCGGCCCTGTCGCCGCTGCCACTTGATTGCGCCATGGCACTAGGAGCTATAAGCAGGACTGCGGCCACTGCCAGAAGTGCTGAGGTTGCGGTCCGGAGCGATCGTGTAATCGACATATCGGCGGCTAGCTCATGGGCAAGAGTTCTGCCGTAATCCGCATGTTTGCAAAAGCGATCGACTAAAAGCTTGGGAATGAGCAACTTGCGGGATAAAATCGACGTGCCATATTCACTTCCCGATTACGAACTCAGCTAAGTGTGTGCGGTTTTTGCACACGGTTTTGGTTGTCAAATCGGCGTAAATTGCTGTTGCGCTTGAGATAGAAGCTCCTCCACGCTGAATGTTCCATATCGGAACACGTGAACACGAAAAAGAACCCGGCTTCGGGCCTATTGCTCTTCTTTGCTTCGGAATGCGCGGGCCTCAGGTTCGAGGCCGTATTCCACGATTTTTCGGTACAGGGTGCCCCGGCTGATGTCGAGGAGCCGGGCGGCTTCCTTCTTGTTCCAGGCGGTGCCTTCGAGCACGCGCACGATGTGCGCACGCTCGGCCTCAGCCAGCGTTGGCACACGCGGCGGCGCGTCGGCGGTGACCGTTGCCTGTGGGTGAAGGAACTCGATGTCCGTATCTCTGATCACCCGGCCAGGAGCTGACAGCGCAGCGCGCGACACGGTGCTCTCGAGTTCACGGATGTTCCCTGGCCAGGGGTAGGCGTGGAGCCGTGCGATCGCCTCGGGCGAGAAGGCCTTCGCATCGAGCGGGAGCCCGTTCGCCGCGCAGTAGCGCGCAATGAATCGATTCGCGAGTACCCCTATATCTACGGGGCGTTCACGCAGTGAAGGCAGCCGAATCGAGAACGCATTCACGCGGTAGTACAAATCTTCACGGAAGCGGCTATCCCGCACGAACTGATCGAGTGGCCGGTTCGTTGCGGAGATCAGGCGGAAATCCACCTGCACGGATCGCTGTCCACCCAGTCGCTCGAACCGTCGGTCTTCGAGGACGCGCAACAGCTTTGCTTGCGCGACAAGAGAAAGGTCTCCGATCTCGTCCAGGAAGAGCGTGCCGCGATCGGCCAGTTCCACGCGGCCCGGTTTGCGATCGTGTGCACCTGTGAATGCGCCCTTCTCGTATCCGAAAATTTCGGATTCGAAGAGCGTGTCGGGCAATGCTGCGCAGTTCACGGCCTGGAAGTTTTCGGTCCCGCGACGACTCAGTTCGTGAATCATGCGCGAGACGACTTCTTTGCCGGAGCCGGTGGGCCCAAGAATCAGGACGGAGATGTCCGACTTGGCTGCCGTGCGAATCCACTCGAACACCACGAGCATCTTCTCGTCGCGGCCGATCATTTCGCGGAAGCGCTGAACTGACGGCGCCTGGTCCTCGAGACTGATGTCCGCGCGCCGCTCGAGGAAGGTATCGAGGAGTCGGTTGAGGACGTCGCTCTCCGGGCGGATGGCCGAAAACTGCGCCGGGCTTCCCTGAGCGCGGCCGACGATGCCGAATTCAACGAGCTCGCGAAGGCAGTTCTCGATGTCCAGGCGCAGACGCCCGAACGTCGCCATCAGTGATTCGACTTCAAAGGCCTCCCCTGGACGCGCCGAGAGAAAGCGCAGCAGTCCGGCCCGGAGAGGGGACTGGACGAGCGAGCGAAACCTCGCCTCCTGATCCCCATTGACGTCAGGCCTCGGCATCGTGACCGCTCGATTGGTGGCTGCACTCATCAGGTTCTGTACCCAAGAAGACTCGTTTGGTTATCGGCGCATCGGCGTGCAACCGACAGCGGTCTTCTGCAATACGGACCTGCCTGCGTCGTGAAACAGAGACGTGAAGCGGAGGTGCTAAGCTAGCCAGGCGATGCCTTACCGTGCCCCGGGCGCCGAGAAATCAGGCGCCAAATACCTCACTGGCAAAGCCATTCGCTACTATCGGCCCCGCGGAAGCGCCGACCTCCGGCACCTGATTGAGGAGGGTTTTCAGGCATTCAATGCGGCGCGGCTTGGTGAAGCCTGTCGGATTTTCACCGACAAGATGCTGCTGCCCGAGCACGACACGACTATCGCGCTGACCGTCGCCGGTGCATTGACACCCGCGGGTCTCGGCGGCTGTATGGTCGAGCTGATGGAGCGCGGGCTCGTTGACTTCCTGATCAGCACGGGCGCCAACCTCTACCACGATCTTCACTACGCTCTGAACTTTACCCTTCACCGAGGCTCACCATTCGTCAACGACGTCGAGCTCTATGAACAGGGCGTTATTCGCATCTACGATGTGCTCTTTCCAGCAACCGTACTGCTCGAGACTGACGCCTATATTCGCGACTTCCTCGTGCGGTGGGGTGTCGATCGACCGGTCTCTACGGCCGAGCTGCACTTCGCGCTGGGGCAGGACCTGCTGGTGAGTCACCCTGAGTGCCGGGAGCATTCGGTGCTCGCTGCGGCAGCAGCCTGCGGCGTTCCGATCTACACCTCTTCTCCCGGCGACAGCTCGATTGGCATGAACGTGGCGTTTCACGAGTTGATGAACGACAGCGGTCTCATGATCGATCCCAATAAGGACGTGAACGAGATCTGCGCGTTCATCCTCGCCGGCAAGAAGAACGGCTGCGTGATCCTCGGTGGCGGCTCCCCGAAGAACTTTTATCTCCAGGGACAGCCGACGTTGTGGGAGGTCTACGGGATCCCCAAGGGCGGCAACGACTACTTCATTCAGATCACGACCGATCAAGTCGTCTGGGGCGGACTCTCAGGTGCGACGCCGGCCGAGGCCGTGAGCTGGGGCAAAGTCAATCCCGGTGTCCTTCCCGACACCGCCGTTGCTTACGTGGACTCGACGATCGGCTTCCCGCTCTTCTGTGAGTACGTGGTCGGATCGCCGCGAGGCCGCCGTCCGCTCAAGCAACTCGTGCACAAGCGCGACCAGTTGGTCGCGGCGCTGCGCAAGCAGGCAAAAGAGAGCGTCGAATCCAGGGCCGAAACCAGGAAGTAGAACCCAAAGAGCCGACAGATGGGTACCCTGGCGTCCGAGTTAGGCGGTTACGCCGAGCAGGTCTCGGGACAACCCAGAGTGTACGTCGATGCGAACGTGCCGGCCGGACTCGTGTCCTTCATGCGACAGGTGCTGCGGTGGGATGTGTTCTTCGTGCTCGAACATGAAGAACTGCGACGGGCACCTGACGGTGAGCATTACCGTCTGGCGAGACAGCTTCGTCGAACGCTCATCACACAGGATCGCGACTATCTCGACGATCGCAAGTTTCCTCCTGAGCAGAGCGGTGGCGTGCTGGTGATGTGGGCGCCGGTCGAGAAGGGCCTGATGGCCCTGCTCAAGCGTGTCGATCGTGAGGTTCTCCGCCGCTCGCCGCTCGCCGACAACGGTTCCGACGGGATCGCTGACGTCCCCTTGCCACTCGAAGGGCGCAAGCTTCACATCCATATCGACTGGGACGGAGAGAGAATCGCGCCGTGATCGTCGTCAGCGGTGGCGACCTGATTCTGTCCGGGCGCCTCGTCAGCGAGGGGTCGCTGATCATCGACGGTGGCCGCATCACGGCGATCGAGTCGCGTCGTGTCGATCCGGCAGGAGCAACGATCGTCGACGCGAGCGACTGTTACGTAGCGCCAGGCTTCATCGATGTCCACGTGCACGGCCTTCACGGACATGACACGCTCGATGGTGAGGGTGCGGTCGCGCACATCGCCGCGCTGCTGCCGCGATACGGCGTCACGGCGTTTTGCCCGACAACGGTGGCGTGCGGTCCCGACGATCTCCTGAGGGTGCTGCAGCAGGTCCGCCAGGCGAGAGTTGCGCCGGTGGCCGGATCTGCACGCGTGTTGCCGGCCCACCTCGAAAGCAACTTCATCAACCCGGAGTACAAAGGAGCGCAGCCCGCGGATTGCCTGCGACATGCGGGTGAAAGATCGCGCGATGGGGTCTACTCAGCGGCTGATGTCCTCGATGTGATTTCAGCGGGTCGTCCCGATGTCGGTATCGTGACGATGGCGCCCGAACTACCAGGCGGTATCGAACTCGTTCGCTCGCTGGCAGCGGCTGGACATCGCGTGTCGCTCGGTCATTCCGGATCCGACTACGACACCGCGATTGAAGCGATCGAGGCCGGAGCGCGTCATGCCACACATCTCTTCAATCGCATGACGCCGATGACCCATCGCGCGCCCGGACTGCCGGGAGCGGTGCTGGCGCGTGAAGAAGTGACCGTCGAGCTGATCTGCGATGGCTATCACGTGCATCCCTCGATGTGCCGTGTCGCGGTGGCCGCAAAGGGGCCGGACGGGGTGATGGCTATCACCGACGCTACATCCGGAGCCGGATTGAAACAGGGCTCGAAAGCCAGATTGGGCGGGCGACCGATCGAAGTGGGAGCGCAGGCCGCCTTTCTCGAAGACGGGACGCTGGCAGGCAGCACGCTGACGATGGACAGGGCCTTCCGGAACATCGTCACGAGTTTCGGCGGTTCGCTGGTGGACGCTGCGCTTCTGTGCTCGACCAGTCCGGCCCGTGCCCTGGGGCTGAGTGGCTTCGGCGTGCTGGCTGAAGGGGCGGCCGCCGATGTGGTGGTGCTCGACCGTGCCTTCAGAATCCTCCGCACGTTCATCGGTGGCCAGCACGTGTGGGGGGCCTGAACTCCGTCAACCTGTGTCGCGTCTAAGTCGGAGCGGAGGTTGAACATGGCTAAGGTGAGTCCGCTCCAGATCGTCGCATTCGCGGTTGCTGCCAGTGCGGTCGCCTGCAGCGTTGATGTTCGTGGCAGCGAAGTGTCGGCGCGCGAGGAGAAACGATTCACGGTTTCCTCGGCTGAACCGGTCGAACTGAAGCTCAAAACCTTCGATGGCACCCTCGTCGTGCGATCGTGGGACAAGAACGAGGTGCTCGTCGAAATCGAGCGCCGGGCGGCCGATCAGTCGGCAGCCGAAGCGCTCGTCGTCAACCAGACACAGGACGGTAACAAGATCACGATCGAGGCTCCGACCGCTGAAAATCGCCGGAGCGTGAGCTTTGGCGTCTCGCAGTCGGTCAACTTCTCCGTGACCCTTCCACGTCGCGTCGCGCTCGAAGCGAGCACAGGCGACGGAGGGATCGACGTGTCGGACCTTCAGGGAACGATCGATTTGAACTCGGGCGACGGCCGGATCGTTGCGGCACGCCTCGATGGCCAGGTGAAGGTGCACACCGGCGATGGAACCATTCGAATCGATCAGGCCGCAGGGAAAGTTGACGCCGATTCCGGAGACGGGTCGGTCGAGGTCACCGGCCGGCTCGACGAATTAGCTGTTCGAACAGGCGACGGGCCGGTCCGAGTGGACGCGTCAAACGGCAGCGAGATGAAGAACGACTGGCGCATCACCACGGGCGACGGTCGCATCAGCCTGAGAGTGCCGAGCGATTTCAACGCCTCGGTTGACGCATCGACCGGTGACGGGGCGGTTCGAGTGGCTGGCATCGATCGGCCTCGCACCGGCGACGACTCAGAACGACGAAGGGTCGTCGGACAGTTGGGCTCAGGAGGCGCAACGCTCCATCTTCGAAGTGGAGATGGATCTATCGATGTAACGCGGTAATAATCTTCCCTCCTCAGGGAGGCAGACGATGAAGCGCGTTGCAGTTGCAGCCACTTGTGCCGGTCTTCTGGCCGTCGGCGTGATTCTCAACGCTCAGGCGCCGGCCCCATTCAAGCTCGGCACGTTCCAGCTTCAAAACCGCACGTTCATCGGCATCGTGGTCCGCGACACCCAGGTGATTGACTTTGGCGCGGCGGACTCGGTGATCGGCCGCGGTCGCGAAGCTGCGCCGGCAGACATGAAGCAGCTCATAGAACGCTACGACGCGGGCGTGCGTGAGCGCATCTACGCCGTCGTGAAGTCGGTGACGTCTGCGCAAGGCGCGCGGCCGGATTACGTGCACGAGCTCTCGTCGCTCAAGACGCTGCCGCCGATCATGTATCCGATGACGCTGCTCAATGCGGCGGTCAACTATCGCGAGCATGGCGAGGAAATGGAGCGACGCGCGGGTCAGCCGCAAGCCGCTGGCGCGCCTCCGCCGGGAACAGCGCCGCCAGGGACGAAGAGCGCGCCTGGAATCTGGGAACGGAAGACGGGCGACACGCGCTGGAATCCATATGCCTTCCTCAAGGCGCCGTCAGCGATCGTCGGAGAAGGTGACGCGATCCGCATTCCGAAAGGACGCACTCAGATCGACTGGGAATGCGAGCTCGGCGTCGTGGTATCGAAGATGGCGAGCGAGGTTCCGGTTGGGCAGGCAGCGAACTACATCTTCGGCTACACGAACGAAATGGATGTCTCGGATCGCGAAGGGCGCGGCGACAATCGCTATGGGTCGGACTGGCTGATTGGCAAGTCGCACGACACGTTTGCGCCGATGGGTCCGTTCATCACGCCGAAAGAGTTCGTGCCCAATCCGCAGAGCCTGCCGGTGAAGTTCTCGCTCAACGGGAAGCTGATGCAGGATGCGACGACGCAGTTGATGATTCACGACGTCTTCGAGCTGGTCGCGTACGGGTCGAGCATCATGACGCTGCGTCCGGGCGACGTGATTGCCACCGGGACGCCGTCGGGCGTCGGGTCCGCGCGTCAGCCGCCGATCTATTTGAAGCCGGGTGATCGCACCGTCTGCACGTACGAGGGTGTGGGAACGCTCACCAATCGAGTCGAGGCGGCTTCCTGATCAAGGCGGGCCTGAAGGCCCGCCTCTACACGCCGTCACCGAATCGGCATTTGCCTGTAGCGGGTTGGGTCCTCAATCCCCGCCTCACGGAACGCATCACGCCGCTCGCGACACTTGCTGCACTCACCGCAGTGCAGCCCGTCGCGCGGTTTCATGCACGAGAGCGTCAACTCGAGTGGAACCCCGAGCTCGCGACCCAGGCGAATGACGTCGCTCTTATGCATCTGCATGAAAGGCGCGTCGACGCGGATCGGGTGAGCGAGTCCCAGCGACATCGCCTTCGCCAGTGCGTCGAAGAAGTCCGGCGTTGCGTCAGGAAACGGATTTCCGGCGAGCGTCCCAATCGCAATACGCGAAATGCGTTGCTGCGCGCAGTGAATAGCCGCTTTGCTCAACAACACCAGATTGCGCCCCGTGAGATACACGTCCTCGTCGGGCGTGTCGAAACCGGGCGGCGTTCCTGTGAGTGCCCAGTGGTTCGCGGGGTAGAGATCCGCGACCGTGAACGCCAGGCGGGCAATCGGCTGCACACCGCGATAGGCAGGCGTGGTGAGCAGTCGCTCCGCAAGTCGTATCTCCTCCGACTCCCACGCGAGCCCGCAGCTGACATAGATCGGATGCACCCTCGAGCCCCGAGCTTCCGAGGCAGCGAGGACCGCGCTATCGAGTCCGGCCGAAAAAAGAACGCCAACTACCAATTCCCAACTCCCAACTCCCAAGACTCCAACCCATCCCAATGTCTTTTGGGCGTTGGAAATTGGGCTTTGGGAGTTCTGTAAGATTACAGAGTATGTATTCGGTTACCAAGCGGTTGGACTTCTGCTACGGCCACAGGCTTCTCGATTACGATGGTGTCTGCAAACACCCGCACGGCCACAACGCCGTCGTGGAGCTCGAGATTCAGACCGACGCGCTCGACCACCGCAACATGGTGGCCGATTTCACCGACATCAAGCGTGCCATGAAAGGCTGGATCGATCGCGAGCTCGATCACCGCATGATCCTGCGCCACGACGATCCGCTCGTCGCCTCATTGAAATCGCTGGGCGAGCCGGTCTACGTGCTTGACAGCAATCCCACCGCCGAGCGGATTGCGCGGCTGCTGTTCGACATCTCGCGCGAGCAGGGGCTGCCGGTCTCGCGCGTCACGGTATGGGAGACTCCAACCTCGTGGGCCACGTACAAAGCCTGATTGCATTCGATCTCGACGGCACCCTCATCGATTCTCACCGCGACCTTGCAGAGTCCGCTAACCAGCTGATTTCAGAGTTGGGCGGTAATCCGCTGTCGGAAGACGCAGTTGGCGGGATGGTGGGCGGGGGAGCCGCGCTACTCGTCAAGCGCGCGCTCGACGCCGCTGGCCTCGAACATCCAAAGGACGCGGTCGTGCGGTTTCTGGAGATCTACGATACGCGTCTCACCAACCACACTCGCGTCTACGACGGCATTCTCGACACTCTCAATGCTGCTCGTTCTCACGCCAGTCTCGCCGTGCTGACGAACAAGCCGCTCGCTCCGACGACGAAGCTGCTCGACGCCTTCGCGATTCGCGATCTGTTTCAAACTGTTGTCGGCGGCGACGGCCCGTATCCGCGAAAGCCGGATCCCGAAGGGTTGCGCGCCATCATGGCCACCGCCGGAGTGACTCCTGAACGCACGCTCATGGTCGGCGACTCGGCGGTCGATTACGAGACGGCGCTCCATGCCTCCGCTCACGCCTGTATCGTCTCCTATGGCTTCGGGTTTCGCAGCTTCAAGCGCGAACAGCTCCAGGATGGCCACTCGGTGGTCGACGATGTGAAGGGATTGGCGAGCGTGATCGAGCGGTTTCTACGTGAATAGACTGCCAAACGAGAGCGCGACGAAGAATCCGTAGAACAGTGTCATCACGACGAGCGCGACCCGGCGCCACATCGGGGGCCGCACGTGCGGCGGCAGCAGTCGAGTGTTGATGTAGAGCAGGTGCGGTGCGGCGATGACGAAGATCAGGCCGGCCACATTGGCGCCGAGTTGCAGAAGCACGATCGGCTGGGCGATGCGCATCGCGATCAGTCCCCACACGACGAGAATCGCAAGTACGGTGTAGTAAACCGCGCGAACGTCGCCGCCGCGCCATGCGCGTACGCGACGGCTTCCGGTCCAGAGAATGTCCGCAATCGCGCGCACCATCCCTTCGAGGTTGTCGAGTTGCGTCTTGAAGAGCAGCCACGCGCCGAGAAAGGCGATGATGGCTCCGACGCCTGCACCGGTCCGGGTGCCGATCGCCGACGCTAGCGCAGCGCTGATTCCCAGACCTTGAATGTTGGTGCCGCGCGGAAGGAACGTGACGTAGAGCAGCGCGGGCAGAAGCATTCCAAGGAGGGCGCCGATCCAGAAGAGGCCCCATTGATCCGCTGACACCACTCGCCACCATCCGTGCCAGCGCTCCATCGATGTGGCATCGCCGGAGAACATGAAACCAGTAGGTGCGACATGCCCCTTCTCACCGGAGGCGGCTGCTGGAATGTAGCCGGCGCGCTCGCCCATGCCGTAGCCGCGATCGCGGGCCCAGTTCGACAGCACGATGTTCACGACACCGCCCGAACCCGAGTACGCGACAAGTGCTCCGAGCAGAAAGAAGTCGGCGCCGGCTGGTATCGGATCGAATGTCCCTGATGGCAGGTCGAAGCCGCCGAACCCGGCCACGGCTTCCAGCCACGCACTTCCGGGCACGAAGAGCAGAACGAGCACGAAGAAGCCACCGAGGATGGTGACCACGAGGATCCAGTTGAGGAGTTCGAGCGTGCGCTCGATACGACGGCCGACGGTAAGGATGACGACGCAGCCGAGAAAGGCCGCAACACCGATCCCGTAGATGGCGCCACCGTCGGCAGCGACCGCCAGGCGCTTGGCGAAGAGAAAGAAGATTGCGGCGGCGGCCGTTCCTGCCCATGCGGGCCAACCGACCTGGAGGAAGTACAGAGCCGCATAGACCCACGCCCACAGCGTTGACGAAGGCCTCGTGCGCATGAACCCGGTGAAGACGGGCTCACCGGTCGCGAGTGTGTAGCGCATCACCTCGGTGTTGAAAATCGTCTGGAGCGTGACGGCAACGATGACCACCCACATCAGCGACAAACCGTGCTGCACGAATGCCGCCGGGCCAAGGAGAAACTCGCCGCTCCCGATCGACACGCCGAGCGCGATCACGCCAGGGCCGACGGCGCCGATCCATTCGAGCCCGCGGGGTCTGGGTGGTTCTGGGAGGTCTGCCGCTTGCCATGGATCGAGTCCGGATCGCGCCTCGACCGGCGTCGCTGAAGGAACTGTCAAGGCCGGGGATTATAATTCGCGTCCACAGCCGCCTCGACATGAAAGGTGAAAGATGAAGAAGAGCGTTCTGAAAAGCGTCTTCGTGTTCCTGGGAGTCGCTGTGCTCTCCGCCGCTGGCGTTCTCGCCGGACAGGGATCGCAGGCGGCAAACGAGTCGCTGTGGGAAGCATCACGCGCCGGCGACACCACTCGGATCACCGCGGCGCTCGCGCAGGGCGCTAATGTCAACGCGAAGTCCAGATACGACGTGACGCCGCTGATCTTCGCAGCCGGCAACGGACGCCTCGATGCCGTGAAGCTGCTGCTCTCGCGCGGCGCCGACGTCAACGCACAGGACACCTTCTATCGCGGACGCGCGGCCGACATGGCCATTGCGAACGGTTATATCGATATCGCGGTCTTGCTCGTACAGAGCGGTTCGGACGCCG
>Ga0207691_10006275_pt1 | contig 11475 bp, 10 predicted proteins | sample KBSM13metaG_FD_184327 | JGI IMG/M metagenome (GOLD analysis project Ga0207691, IMG submission 184327) | Miscanthus rhizosphere microbial communities from Kellogg Biological Station, Michigan, USA - KBS M1-3 metaG (SPAdes) (version 2) | ecosystem: Host-associated > Plants > Roots > Rhizosphere >...
AGAATGGCTGATGGAAGGCCGCCGTGCCGGCCAGCCCATTGTCGAAATGGCGGCGGCAACTCAACCGGCTTCCGCAACGCCAGCGGGTGGCATGAGCAAAAATCGGAGAGATAAGCTTCAAACCTCCGTAAAACAGATTGAAGAAAATATTTCGCGACTTGAGACGGAGTTGAAGAGTCTCGAGGATGGCTTCGCCAATCCTGATCCTGCAATGAACTGGGAATCCGCGCATCGGCGGCACGCTGCAATTCGGGAGGAGCTGGAAAAGCTTTACTCCGAACTTGCCAGCCAATGGGAGCAAATGGGCCAGTAAGCCGTCGGAAAGCTTAAAGCGTCTGCTGTTTCGCGACTCTCCAAAGCTTTCGTCCTAAACCGCCTGGTTCCCGATGTCGAATCGAGTCGTCCGCGAATTACTCCTACCTCTGGCAGCGATAAACAAACGCGGGCGGCAGATTCAGCCAGACGACCGAGCTTTTTGAAACCGTTTTGAAGTATTCGGGTAATCGGTTTGCGAATCGTCTCGATCCGGCGAGTGCGAGGCTGTGGACATAGCTGAACGTCACAAACCGTCCTCCCGGCTTCAGGACGCGCATCATCGCGTCCAGACATTCCACCTGCAGTGATTCCGAAAATGTAGCCCATGGCAATCCGGAGACGACGCAGTCTACCGTCTGGACTCCGGCACGTTTGCACAAACCTTCGACGTTGGAAACGCTGTCCTGAAAGAGGAGCACATCCGGATAGCGCAATTTGAAAGCCTTGGCAAAGTGTGGATTGAGTTCGATGGCGGCAAACTTCGCTTCCGGCCTTAATTCACGTAATACGAACTCCGTGAAGACTCCGGTTCCGGGACCATACTCGAGGACAATGTCCGCATCACAAAGATCCAGGCCCTCCACCATTGTTCGAGCAAGGTGACGAGAACTCGGAGTAATGGATCCGGTCGTGATGGGACTGGCAATAAATTCTCGGAGGAAGCCCATGACGGCGATTCTAGCTCAGCAACCCGCCGCTATGATGGACATTGCTCAGAGGCAGAACTGCGGGGCGGTCTGTGACGCCCTACGACCTTCAAGACCAGGCACCCAGGGGTCATAGACCGCGATAATGGCCCGAAACCGGAAGTACGCAGTCGTCACGCAGAACTCATTTCCGGCTATAATGCAGGGTTCCATGTCTCAGGGCATTCAATTCATCACAGTCCGCGGCGCCCGTCAGCACAATCTCAAAGGAGTCAACGTTGAGATTCCGCGAAACAAGCTAACGGTCATTACGGGCCTGAGCGGATCTGGAAAATCCAGTCTGGCGTTCGACACCATCTATGCCGAAGGTCAGCGGCGGTATGTGGAGTCGCTATCGGCGTATGCGCGGCAATTTCTGGACCGGCTGGAGCCACCGGATGTGGATTCCATTGAAGGACTTTCACCGGCGATATCCATTGAACAGAAGACCGCCTCCCGAAGCCCGCGGTCAACCGTTGGAACCGTTACCGAAATATACGATTATCTCCGGCTTTTGTTTTCCTCGATCGGCGTTCCGCACTGTCCGGAATGCGGCAAGTCGATTTCAAAACAGACGCCGGACCAGATCGTTCGGCATGTCCGAGGCCTGCCCGAAGGCGAGCGCGTCATGATTCTTGCGCCTATCGTCCGCGGACGAAAAGGCGAATTCAGGAAGCAGCTGCAGGAACTGGCCAAGAGCGGCTACGTCAGAGCACGCATCGATGGTGTTCTGCACAATCTGGACGAGCCGATCGATCTGGATAAGAAGAAGAACCACACCATTGAAGTCGTTGTGGACCGCCTGCTGATCAAGAAAGACATTGATCGCCGCCTCGAGTCTTCGGTCGAGCAGGCGACCAAACTGGCGCAGGGGGTTGTGCTGGTTGCAGTCGTGGATGGTGAGGAGCGGCTCTATTCGGAAAGAATGGCATGCATTGATTGCGGTATCAGCATTCCAGCGATCGAACCGCGCACGTTTTCATTCAACAGCATCTATGGCGCATGCGAAACATGCAATGGGTTGGGAATGAAGTATGACTTCGACCCGTCGCGAATCGTTATCGATCGGACAAAGCCTTTGCTGCAGGGCGGGCTGTCCGTCACGAATACCTGGCTCGATGACGAGCTGGAAGATCACATTAAGAAGATCGCTGCCGCCCTGGACGCCGACCTGGCGCAACCGTTCGATCAATTCAGCGCAAAAGTTCAGCAGGCGATGCTGTTCGGATCCAGGGAAAAGGGCAAGCGAATCGATGGAATCATGGATTTCCTGGCCTCGAAGAATGATCCCGACAGTCCCATCGCCGAAGATCTGGCGGGATTCATGGTCACGCGAGCGTGCACCGCTTGCGGAGGCGCACGTCTGAAACCGGAGAGCCTGGCAATCCGAGTTTCGAATCGCACCATCGCGGAAGTCGCGGCGTCACCGATAACCGAATCACTGTCGTTCTTCGCCGGATTGAAACTGGGAGAACGCGAGCATCTGATCGCCGGCCGAATCATCCAGGAAATTCGCGATCGGCTGGAGTTTCTCAATAACGTCGGACTCAGTTATCTCAGTCTCGACCGTGCGGCCAATACGCTGTCCGGCGGAGAGAGCCAGCGGATCCGGCTTGCGACTCAAATCGGATCACGTCTTCGTGGAGTCTTGTATGTACTCGATGAGCCTTCCATCGGCTTACACCACAAGGACAACGCGCGTCTTCTGGCAACTCTGGAGGATCTCCGCGACCTTGGGAATACCGTCATCGTCGTGGAGCATGACGAAGAAACGATCCGACGCGCCGACTACGTCATCGATCTGGGGCCTGGCGCGGGGACTCAAGGCGGACATCTCGTCGCAGCTGGAATTCCTGAAGTGATTTCGGAAAATCCCGAAAGCCTCACCGGACAGTATCTGTCGCATCGACTGGAAATACCCGTCCCGAAAAAAAGGCGCTCTCCCAATCATAAGGCGGTCGTGATCCGTGGAGCCTCTGAGCACAATCTGAATAACATCGATGTTTCGTTTCCAATCGGGTTGATGACTGTGGTGACTGGAGTATCTGGCTCTGGAAAATCGACGCTGGTAAATGAAATTTTGTACAAGGCGCTCGCCCGAAAGATCTACAGGTCGATCGATGATCCTGGCTCGCACAGGTGCATTGAAGGTCTGGACCTGATCGATAAAGTCATTGAGATTGACCAGTCCCCGATCGGCCGCACGCCCCGGTCCAATCCGGCGACCTATACCGGAGTCTTCACACCCATTCGCGAACTTTACGCCATGCTGCCGGAATCTCGTGCGCGTGGTTATAAGGCAGGACGATTCAGTTTCAATGTCAAGGGAGGTCGTTGTGAGGCGTGCCAGGGTGACGGACTTCGAAAAATTGAAATGAGCTTCCTTCCCAATGTTTATGTGACATGCGAAGTGTGCCGTGGCCGGCGGTACAACAGCGAAACTCTCTCAATCGAGTACAAGGGAAGCTCCATCAGCACACTCTTGAATTCGACGGTGGCGGATGCATTGCCGTTGTTGGAGAACATTCCCCAGGTTCAGGCGAAGCTGCAGACTTTGGTCGACGTTGGACTTGGATATATCGGCCTGGGTCAGTCGTCTACTACACTTTCCGGCGGCGAGGCCCAGCGAATCAAGCTTGCCAAGGAACTGAGCAAGCGGGCGACCGGAAAGACTTTATACATTCTCGATGAACCCACAACGGGTCTTCATTTTGATGATGTTCAAAAACTGCTGCATGTTCTCAATCGATTGACAGACCTGGGGAACACGGTAATTATTATCGAACATCATCTGGACGTGATTAAAACCGCCGACTGGGTGATTGATCTGGGCCCTGGAGGCGGTGCGCACGGGGGAACTGTCATGGCCGCCGGTACACCGGAACAGGTTGCCGAAACCTCAAGCTCATACACAGGACAAGCCCTGGCCGAGGTACTGAAATGAATCAAACGATAAGCCTGATCGAGGAATTAGCTGGAGAAAGTGCGCGGGTAAAAACACTATTCTTCAAGAACAACGGCCGGAAAGTCGCGGATGCGGCCACCGCGTTGAGCACTGCATTTCGTCAGGGCCGTAAAGTGCTTCTGTTTGGAAACGGCGGTAGCGCTGCGGATGCTCAGCATATTGCCGCAGAATTCGTCGGACGATTCGTTCCGGATCGAAGAGCACTTCCAGCGATTTCTCTGGCGACCGATACCTCGGCACTGACGGCTCTTGGGAACGACTATGGATACGAATTCGTATTCTCACGTCAGATCGAGGCTCTCGGCGTTGCAGGCGACGTGGCCGTCGGAATTTCAACAAGCGGAAATTCGCCGAATGTGATCGCGGCTCTTGACGCGGCCCGCTCAATCGGAATGGTGACGATTGGCTTCACTGGCGAAGGAGGAGGAAAGATGGTTAGCCATACCGACATCCTCTTTTGTGTGCCCAGTAAATACACGCCACGCATCCAGGAGACGCATCTGACACTGGCCCACATCCTCTGCGAGGTCGTCGATCGGGAGCTGTTTCCGGAAGCGTGGGCGACAAAAGCCAAAGATACAAACTGACCTTAGACGATGGAAACCATCCCGACTTTGGAACCGCCGTCCCCGCCGGTGCGGCCGTGGAAAATTTCAGATCTCATCGCGTTTGGCTCGTTTTTCGTTGTGACCCTGATCTTTCTTCCAGCGGTGCTAGTCCTGGTTGCCAGGGCTTTCAAGCCCGACCTTTCCGTTACAAATCTTTCGGCGGAAACGCAGATTCTGCTTCAGGCCGCACTGGATATCGCGTGGGTGGGATTTATTTTCTTTCTAGTCGCGGTGGTTCATCAGAAGAATATTCCGGAAACTTTCCGCTTGCAAAATACACACCGCTATCGCGGGACCAGCCTGGTTGCGCTCGGCGCCATACTGGCAATAGCAGTCTTTGTAGTGTCTTCGTTTTTTCCTCCTTCATCGCCACCTGCTATCGAAAAGCTCGCCGAATCGTCCAGCTCGGTAGCGCTGTTGGTTATCTTCGGCGTTTGTTTCGCGCCAATCATCGAGGAGATCATCTTTCGTGGATTTCTTTTCAGCGTTTTGTCGGAATTCGGTGGCAGCCGGCTCGCGGTTCCGGCCACGGCAGTCTTGTTTGCACTGATGCACGCTCCACAGCTCTGGCCAAGCCGGGCAGGAATCCTGCTGATCCTTGCCGTCGGTTATGTGTTGTCGATTGTTCGCGAACGTTCCAACTCGTTGATTCCTTCGTTCATCGTTCATACCGCATACAATGGCATGCTTGTTGGCGCCTCGGCGATCGGGACGCTTCTGCAGAAGGGGAAGTAGCGACGGCTGTAGGCGCAGTCATCGCCCCAGCCGTCTACAGCGGGAACGACTGACTAGTTCACGTAACGTTCGTAGAGACTGGTACGTTGGCGGGGAGTGAACCCGGCATCCTGAATGATGCGGCGGAGCTCGGCATCATTTGCGCGATTTCGAGCGCCTGCGGCGCTGATGACGTTTTCTTCAATCATGATGCTGCCCATATCGTTGACGCCAAAACGCAGCCCGACTTGTCCAATCTTCAGGCCGACGGTAAGCCAGGACACCTGAACATTATCGAAGTTGTCGAGGTAGATCCGGCTCAGAGCCAGCATCCTCAGATATTCCGCTGCGGTGACCTTCGGAAGATTTCTCTTACCAAGTTCGGTATGTTCGTCCTGGAACGTCCACGGAATGAAAGCAGTGAATCCTTTTGTCTCGTCCTGCTGGACGCGCAGTCTCTCCAAATGATTGATGCGATGGCGAAGCTTTTCCCCGACGCCAATCATCATTGTACCGGTCGTTTTGAGCCCCTGCTTGTGCGCTTCGCGGTGTACCATCAGCCAGTCCGAGCTGTTGCATTTCAAGGGGCTAATGTCGGTGCGGACTTCATCGTCGAGAATTTCACCACCCCCGCCGGGCATGGAATCGAGGCCAGCGGCTTTCAAGCGTTGAAATGTTTCCGCGACGGTAAGCTTTGAAACCCGGGCGATGTTGAGGATCTCCGAAGGCGAGAAACAGTGCAGGTGAATCTTGAATCGTTCCTTGATTCCAGCGAGAAGTCTTTCGTAGTAGTCGATCTTCAGGTCCGGATGGACGCCGCCCTGCATCAGTATTCCAGTTCCTCCGAGAGCGAGGGTTTCTTCGATTTTCTTGTGAATGACGTGATCGGGGAGAACGTACGCCTCGGCATCGCCTTTCACCCGATAGAACGCGCAGAAAGTGCAAAATTCCTTACAGACGTTTGTGTAGTTGATATTGCGATCAATGATGTAACTGATCACGTTGTCGGGATGCCGTCGCTGGCGGATTTTATCGGCCGTATCGGCAAGGTCCACGAGATCGGCCTTTTCAAAAAGCAGGCTTGCCTGATCCGGCGTGATTCGGGCGCCTTCAGCGGCAGCTTGAAGAATCGTCGTGCACTCGCTCATAGAAACTCCATAGACTTCAGTGCCTTGATTGCACCGATGCTTGCAGCTTTCTCATAAAATACCCGCAAGCCTTCGGAGCAGGCCTCATCCATAAAATAATGGACGTTGTGATCCAGATATTCTTGCAGATATTCCTTCTTCATCGAAAGCGTTTCTGAGTACCGCTCTGCGATAACCGTGGTATTTGCAACGCCGAAATCCCTCGAGGCTTTCAATAACTCCGTCGGATTCCCGTCATGAAATCCGGGGCGGGTCGCCCAGAATGCAAAAACGAAGGGCAGGCCCGTCAGCGTTTTCCAACGTTCGACAAGGTCGAAAACCAGCAGAGGCTCGGGGCTCAATTTCAAAAACGACTTCTGTTTCTCCGCATTGGGCCGTTCGTTCTCTTCCATGAACTTCAATGCGGTATCGCCGATAATCATTGCAGCATCGCATTGACCGAGCATGCGGGCGAGGTCCGGTTCCGACGTGCGAAACTCCGGCTGTACCCGGTAAATTTCTTTCAACAGGATTTGCGCCAGGGCTACGGAAGTTCGGGATCCGCTGTCACATGCGACGGTTTTGACTTCCCACAAAGGTTTGTTGCTGATGAGCAATACACTGCGAACGCGGTGTCGGCTCGAGACTACCGGTCCGCCGATGATTTTCGAACCCTTGATGCGCTGAAACTCAATTGAAGGGATCAATCCGATGTCAACCGACCCGTTGGCTAACTGATCGGCGCATTCGGAGGGTGTGCTCATTACGGGCTGGAAATCTCCGGATTGTTGTCCTTCGAGAATTCCCCACGCAAGCGGCGCCGCGTTGAGATAGCGGACAATGGAGATTTTTGTTTTAGTCACACGGCATTCTAACATGCCGCTGACGGCCTTAAATGACTTGAAACTCCCGGAACATATACTGGTAGAAGGGATCGTTGATATACAGCTTCACCCAGTTCAGGCCGCCCACGCACTCGGTGAAGTGTTCAGACAGGTTTCGATACAGCCCCACGGCGTCGGGCTCTTCCATGTCCGCAACCATTTCTGCGACGATCGTATAGGACCTTCGGCCCTGCTCGGCATAGAACGACGGACTTACAGTCTGGCGTCCGTAAGACAGACTTTCGGGAAACAGTCCCAGGTTGAATAAGGTTACATCTCCAAGATGCCGATAGCATTCCCTTCGAAGCTTTGTCGACATCTCCCGGTTGGCTTGTTCCAGGATTTCGCTGACGTACCGCAGCCGCTTTCCGCCATCATCCTGAATTCGATACAAGTTGTCGGGATGGATGAATTCGATGAGAAGGTTGGTCACGTAATCGATGGTATCTTTATCGCGGACCTGGAGTTCGCCCATGCCGCGTTCGGTCAGCTGGTGGAAAACCAGCCGGACTGGATGATCATCAGGAATTGAGCTCCGCAGAGTGCTGATCATTGGAAACCTCTTGTCTCTCTATAGACGTTTCGAAAGAACGAGTGTTGCATGCATATCGCTGTAGTCGGTGGTGGTCCCGCAGGCAGCTGGGCCTCCATCCAACTGGCTAAGATCGGACACAACGTCACATTGATCGATTCACTGGCGCCGTGGGAAAAACCCTGTGGCGGCGGCGTGACTACAAAAACGCTAGGTCAATTCGGTATTTTCAAATCCGATCTTCCGCGAGTGGACATCGAACGCATAACTGTTTTTTTTGGGGATACGGATTCGGTAAGTATGGCGCCCCTGTCGCCTCTGGCTGTCGTTTCACGGCAGGAGCTGGGGAAGTATCTCCTTGCCGAAGCAACCCGGGTCGGTGTTCGGATAGTGGCTGACCGCGTCACGGAAATTAAGGATCAGACGAAACGCTGGTTCATCTCGGGGCGCGAAACGGAGGTCGAGGCCGATTTCCTGGTTGGGGCGGACGGAGCAACGAGCATGGTCCGGAGGGCGACCGGGCAGGGGCTGAAACCCGAAGATCTTTGTGTGACATTGGGCTACTTCATCCAGGGCAGTTTCCCTGCGCACATGAAGATTTTCTTTGTCCCTTCTTTTGAAGGTTATATCTGGTCGTTTCCAAGACCGAACCACATTTCCTACGGTCTGATCACGCGGAGTGGACCAGCCTGGAACACGCGGGCAAGGACATTGCTCGCCAATTTCATAGAAGCGGATCTGGGTTCTCTGGCGATGGATCAGGCTGAGTTTTATAGTGCGCCGGTTCCCTGTCTGGGTCCTAAAACATGGAAGCAGAATCCGATTTCCGGCGACCGCTGGGCTCTCGTGGGTGACGCCGCGGGTCTCGTCGATCCGATAACGGGCGAAGGGATCTATTCGGCGTTTCGATCCGCGCAGATTTTAGCGGAAACGATCGATCGGCCCGGAGCTTATTCCCGGGCAATCGCCAACGACATCGGTCGTGAACTTTCGCGGGCGGCGGGAATGTACAAAACCTTCTATAGAGGACACTTTCTTGGCGGAGATTTTCGACGGCGCACCATTCAACTGGCGAGGCGCAGCCGCACCGTGCGACAGGTCCTGGGCAACCTGATTTCTGGAAATCAATCCTATGTGAATCTCAAAAAAACGCTTTTCTACTCCATACCATCCGTTGGATGGGACCTGATTTCCGGTCGAAAGTAGATCCGCTGCTCAACTCCGGATATCATCCGCACTATGATCATTGAGAACCAAAATCAAGTAACGGAAGCTGTTCTCGCGGAGATTGAGCGTATCGAAAACCCGCGCATGCGAGAGATTGCCGCGGCCGCCGTGCGTCATCTCCATGCCTTTGCCCGGGAAGTAAAGTTGACGGAAGACGAGTTTCGGCAGGGCTGCTCGTTCATCGCAAGACTCGGCCAAAAGACAAATGAAAATCACAACGAGGTCGTCTTGCTTTGCGGGTCATTAGGACTTTCGGCGCTCGTGTGTCTTCTCAATAACGGCAACAATGGCCAGACGGAAACAACTGCCAATATGTTAGGGCCGTTTTGGCGTACCGAGTCCCCATCCACAGAAAACGGCGGCTCAATCGTCCGGTCGGCAACCCCAGGTCCGCCGCTTTTTGTTAACGCCCTGGTGATGAATACGAATGGGGCTCCGGTTGCCGATGCCGAAGTGGATGTCTGGCATTCCTCACCGGAAGGATTCTACGAAAACCAGGACCCGATCCAGGCCAACATGAATCTGCGGGGAAAATTCAGAACCGATGCCGACGGCCGGATACGTTTCCGCTCGGTACGGCCCGCCGGCTATCCGATTCCTGTTGATGGACCCGTCGGGGATTTCATCCGACTGCAACGGCGTCACAACATGCGCCCCGCTCATTTGCATTTCCTCATTTATAAGGATGGTTACAAAACGCATATCTCTCAGGTTTACGTTAATGACGACCCGAATCTTGAAACGGATGTCCAGTTCGGAGTTACCCGCGCCCTCGTGGGCAACTATATCCGGCACGAAAATGAAAAGGCGCCCGCCGCCGACGTCGCCGGACCATGGTACTCACTCGACTTCACGTTCACGATCGAACCGGGCATCGCGAAATTGCCGCGGCCTCCAATTACCAGCAAAGCGGACAGCGATCGAGTTCAATTGGAGATTCTGAAACGGGACTGACCGGTCTTGTTGTTGCATTTTTTACTTAGCCTCCTGATTGGAGTCCACCTTCAAATGCGCTTTGCATGGCCATTCAGGGAAGCCATCATCTCGGGCGACGCATCGAGAATGCCCCCCGGACTGATGCTTGCCCTTTCTCGGTTCGTGGTTTCCAACACGTCAGACTGCGTCCGCGTCGCTTGTTCTTTTCGAAGTAATACAACTCGTAAAATGTCACACTTCCGCACGCTACAATGTTCAGGTGAAACGACAGAACTGGCTGCGGCACATCCGATCCGGCGCGCTAGTCGGGTTGATCATTGTGGCGTTTATCCTTATTGAAAGTCTACGGACTGTAACGCGCGACTTTGAGCCGAGCAGAATATCTGCACCAAAAAATCCGTTGCCCGGCGCTGTAGCGGTAGCTAAGGTCGCCGCCATGTCATTGAGCTCAGATTGGGAAGAGCCGCTTCTGCGTGGCCGGAAGTCTGTGTGTCCTGCGAACAGTGGGTGCAAATGTACTTTCGCGTCGGAAGCGGGAAATATTGTACGGCTTGCACGGAAGCCTTCGCGAGGCACTTCGCACCAACCCTTCCCGTTATTACTCTGAAGCAGTTGCGGCGGGCATTCTTGCAAGTATTGTTTGTGGGTTTATCTATGGCAGTCTCCTCGTCGTAGCGCGAATATCGTTTAGGTCTTTCCTTTTCGGAGTCATCTCTGCTGCCCGCAATGAGAAACGCGTTGAAAGGGACCAAGAGCTTCGATACAGATTGACCGCCGTGGTGCTGTAGTATCTCTGGCTGTATCGTTGCCGTGGGGGATTCCTGGTTTACTGCAAGGGGACTCCACTTTGGGTGATCGTTTGGGTCGGGTTGTTATCACCGGTATATCCTTTACGGCGAGTTCGAATTCCATGATGTCGCTGCCGGAATGGGCGCCGCCTGGATCATTGCCGGGGGACGCCGCGCCGGGAATCTACGGCCCGTTCCAATCCGGATCCGGCCACCGCATATAAGGAGAGCTCATGAAACGCAATTCGATTCTGCTGACCTGGGCTGCGATCAGTTTCTATTGGATATCCACAGTATCCGCACAGAGCGTATCCGGGCCGATTCCGGTGACGGCGGATTCCGTTCCCTTTCTGGCAGCGGACCGAAATCTTGAACCGATGGACCTCAAGAAGTACGGCTATGTTGAGGAAGAGTTCATTGTGAGCGGCCAAGCGAACGTGTATGACTGGGCGGCAGATGGGACGGTCACAGTGAAGACGCCCGGTGCTCCATATGGAACACGCATTCTCATCAGGCGGCCTGCTGATGCAGGATCCGCTTCCAAACTCGTGTGTGCATACAGCTGCGCGAAATATTGCTGGACGGTCAATTCACCAATAGCAAACATAAATGTTTGATCACGGTAATAACCAGAGCGAAAATCACCTTTCCGAAAAACTTTCGCCATGGCAATCTGCGCTACTTCTTTACCGT
>Ga0207691_10006277_pt1 | contig 11473 bp, 9 predicted proteins | sample KBSM13metaG_FD_184327 | JGI IMG/M metagenome (GOLD analysis project Ga0207691, IMG submission 184327) | Miscanthus rhizosphere microbial communities from Kellogg Biological Station, Michigan, USA - KBS M1-3 metaG (SPAdes) (version 2) | ecosystem: Host-associated > Plants > Roots > Rhizosphere >...
AGTTCGATGAGCAAAAACCCCGCGCGGGCCAGTTGCCCGCGCGGGGTTCTCTATTTCTCCCGCTCGCGTATATTAGGCGCACCGCGCGCAGAGGGGAGACTCGCAAGGTATGGATGAATCACTCGAGAAGGCCCTTCTCGACATGGAAGCGCACGATCAGGCCGTACGCGCTGAGCTCACTGCCGCCGGCGATCTCAACCACACCTATCATCCGCGGCTCGAAGAAATCCATCGCGCCAATGCCAGCCGCCTTCGGCAGATCATCGCCGTCTTCGGATGGCCCGGTATCACGCTGGTGGGCGAAAGGGGCGCGAAGGCTGCCTGGCGCATCGCGCTGCACTCGATCACAGAACCCTCCTTCATGCGCCAGTGCCGGGACCTGCTCGACACCGCTTCGCGCGACGGCGACGCACCGCGCTGGCAATACGCCATCATCGACGATCGTATTCGGGTCTATGAGGGCAATCCGCAGCGCTACGGCACACAACTGCGCACCGGGGCCAATGGGCTCGAGCCACACCCCATCGAGAATGAAGGCCGCGTGAACTCCATGCGCATGCAGGCGGGACTGCCGCCGCTCGCCAGGACCCTCGCGCAGGCGCGCGCACAACCACAACCGCCCGTGATTGACCAGGCGGCACGCGATGCGGCGGAGCTCGAGTTTCGACGCACTTTCGGATGGATAACGTGACGCTCCCCATTTCCTGAGAATGAGGCCGTAGTTGCGGCGGAAATTGGGCGAGCGATCGTCCCCTGTGCGGTGTCGAGCTCGCTTGCCCGATCTCCCCCACCCACCGCGGTCACTTTCGTAGAGAAATGGGAGCGCCAGCTCGGCTTTGTGAAGACGTATACCCGAGCGCCTCTCTGATCCAAAGCAGTGGAGAACGGGACGCGGTGCGATGACGTCTGCGCCCAGCGAGCGTGCCCGCAGAGGGTTGAGAGAGCGGGCCGGGTACGTGACCTCGCTAGGCACGGAGCCGCCTCTCTGTTTCATACGGACTCTTTGCAATCGTCTCCGCCAGCCGCACGACGATGTCTTCGCGTGAGGCGGCGGCCAGCAAACTAGCGACTTCAATCCAGCGAAGGGCCCGGCGAAAAGCGAGCTCAACCCTCTGCGGGTGCGATCGCTGGGGCACCGCCGCCCTCTTCCCGCCTCCACAGCGACGCCAACGCCTCGCTATCTACCCCGCGCGTCTCCGGCACGTAGCGCATCACGACGAACGCTGCGATCAGGCCGAAGCTGCCGTAGACCCAGAATGGAAACCCGTGTCTCCACGCCGCGTTGAGCGCGTCATTCCCGAGCAGTAGCGGAAAGGTCGCCGACACGAGCAGGTTCGCGATCCACTGCGAAGCCACCGCAATCGATATGGCCTGCCCCCGGATGGGCGCTGGGTAGATTTCGGTGAGCATGATCCACACGATCGGACCGAATGAAAACGCGAAACCCGCGAGGTACAGGCAGATCGCGGCCAGTCCGAAGAGCCCGGTGTGCTGTGAGCTGAACATCGATCCGAGCAGCAGCATCGACAATGCCATCACCAGCCCGCCGAAGATCAGCAACGGCTTGCGGCCCACCTTGTCGACGATCAGCACCACCACCATGGTGCACAGCAGATTTACGCTGCACGCGACCAGGATGCCGAGGTACGCCGCGTCCATGTGATAGCCCATGCTCTCGAAAATCTGCGGGCCGTAGTAGAGCACCGAGTTGATGCCAATCAGCTGCTGGAAGACTGACAGCGCCACACCGACCAAAACCACCCGCGCGCCAAAAGCCAGCAGCGGCGCCGGCTTCTCGTCGCGCTTGCCCGCTGCGGCGAGCTCATCGAGCGCGTCCTGTACTTCGCTCGGTTCGGCGGAACGTGCCAGCACTTTCCTTGCTTGCTCGATGCGGCCCGTCTTCACCAGCCAGCTCGGAGATTCAGGCACCGAGAAGCTCAGGTAGAAAAATGCGAGGGCGGGCACAACGAGCGCGAGCATCATCCAGCGCCACCCGGTTTCGAGAACCCAGACGTCATCGCCCTGCAGCGAAATTCCCCAGTTCACGAAATACGCCATGGTCATGCCGCCGATGATGGCGATCTGCTGGTACGCGCCCAGCTGGCCGCGCACGGCACTCGGTGCGAACTCGCCGACATACATGGGCGCGATCATCGACGCGATGCCCACGGCAACGCCACCCAACATGCGGTAGAAGTTGAACGGCCAGATGGCCGCAGCGCCCATCTCGCCTACCGGCGAAATACCGATCTCCGGATAGGCCGAACCCACCGCCGAGATCAGGAACAGGATGGAAGCGAGAATCATCGGCCGTTTGCGACCCGACAGCGATGCCATCGGTCGCGCCAGCAACGCACCGATGATCGTGCCGACGAGCGCGCTGCAGACCGTGAGGCCGAGCAGCGCGTCGGCCATGCTGTCGGACAGCGCGCGTGGCGCGATGAAGTTGACGTCGATCGCCCCTACGACGCCTGCGATCACGGCGGTTGCGTAGCCGAACAGCAGCGAGCTCAGCGTTGCGACGAATGTCGTACCGGTGACTGCCTGGATGTGGCTCGTGGAAACCTTGGCGAGTTTCATAGGCAATGAGTGTCCGGATTCAGGATGTGAGTCATGCCGCGGCCGAGGAAGCTTTCGGCCCGTCGACCGGCAGCCGGATGTAGAACGTGGTGCCCGTGCCGGTTTCCGTTTCGAAGTGCAGCGTGCCGCCGTGCTTGTCGACCACCACGTTGCGTGCGATGGCGAGTCCCTGGCCGGTGCCCTTGCCCACTTCCTTGGTGGTGAAGAACGGATCGAAAATGCGCGACCGCACTTCGACCGGAATGCCATTGCCCGTGTCGCTGATCGCAATCTCGACGACATCGTCGAGCAGGCGTGTCGCAACCGTGATCTTTCCTTTCCCGCCGGTTCCCTTCACTGCATCGCCGATCGCGTGGGCGGCATTGACGATGAGATTCAGCACCACCTGGTTGATTTCGCCCGCATAGCAGTTCACCAGCGGGATATCCGTGAACGCCGTTTCGACGTCGGCCACGTACTTGTATTCGTTGGAGGCAATCACCAGGGTGCTCGAGATCGCCTGGTTGATGTCCGACTGCGCCATCTCCTTGCGGTCGGGATGCGCGAACTCCTTCATGGAACGTACGATGGCGGCCACGCGGCCCAGGCCATCGCGAGCGCGGTCGAGCGCCACGGGCGCATTCTCGAGGATGTAGTCGAGGTCGGCGTCGTCCTCGGCTTCTTCGGCAGCCTTGGCCGCCGCGGCAATCTCCGGACCGTTCTGGTTGGGACTCTGCGTGGCGGTGCGCAGCTCACGGTACTTGTCGACGATCTCGGTGAGGTCATCCATGGCTTCGCGTACGAAGTGCACGCTGTCGGACACGAACTGCACCGGCGTGTTGATCTCATGCGCGACGCCGGCGGCGAGCCGACCGACGCTCTCGAGTTTCTGCGCCTGCGCCAGATCGTTCTCGAGACGGCGCTGATCGGTGACGTCGAGCATCATGCCGCGCAGCACCTTGTGCTGGCCGGTGTTGTCGCTCTGTTCGCAGCTCACGACCCAGCGCAGATCCACTCGCTGCTCATCTTCGGTGAGCACGGTCGCTTCGAGCTCGAAGCTGCCGGCCTTGCTCTCGTCGATGCGGTCGCGCGCCGTGCCGTGGCGATCGCGCGGCATCAGCTTGTCGAGGAAGCCGATCTGCTTCCAGAGATCTTCGCTGAATCCGAGACGTTGCGGGCCTTGTGGCCCGATGTATTCGAAGTGACCGTCTTCGACGTCGAGCGCGAAAGGAATCGCCTGCGTGCCTTCTACCACCAGGCGGTATTGCTCGCGGCCGCGTTCCAGTTCGTGCGTGCGCTCGGACACGAGCTTTTCGAGGCGTTGCTTTTCGGTCCGCTCCAGTTGGCGGCGCTCTTCGAACATGCGCACGACTTCCGACATCATGACGCTGAACGCGTGTGCAAGAGCCAGCAGGATCGCGAACAGCAGGATCACGGCCGTGGTCATCGCCGGGAACTGCGCGGCGCGATAACGTGCCGACGCGATGTGCTCCGTCGAGAGAGCCAGGTACAGATGTCCCGATGCTCCTTCGCCGATGTTGATGTCGCGCAGCGTGAGCTGCACTCGATCGTCACTGAGCTTCACTTCATCGCCGCTCACCAGCGTCACGGGGAAGTGGCCGTGGCCGGCTAGCCGGCGTCCGCCGGGTCCGTACACGGCGACGCCATACACGTTGCGATCGGTAGTGAGCGGCGCGATCGCCTCCTCGGCCAGCACCGGGTCCATGGTCGCGACCGCCCCGTAGAGCTGTGAGGCGAGATTCGACGCGTACATCGTGGACTTCGCGCGGATACTGGCATCGAGCGTCGAGCTGTCGAAGGTGGCGTAGCCGACGAGGCCGGCAATGGCGCTCAAAATGAACACCAGCGCCAGGCTGCCCATGAGCTGGGCCTGCAGCGGCAGATCAGTCGTAGCGTTTTCGGTCGCCGTGCCGACTTGGCGTTCGTCGTTCATGGAAGCTCCATCTGGGTTTATCGGTTCGAGACCGGCTTCCCTTAAGCGGAGCAGCACACAGGCGCCCTGATTCAGGGCCCTGGAACGCGGCAGTTTTTTGCCGTCGACGACGGTGTGACGGGTTTCTCAAGCGGTGCCGGGCCGGGAAACCGGGAAAACTCTGCCAGTACAGCGAGTCACTACGAATCGCTAATGCAAAGTTTTCCCGGTTTCCCGGCCCGGCACCCTGGTCCCTGGTCTCTGGTCAGAGCTTGCGTACCCAAATATTCCGGTAGCGCACCAGGTGCCCGTGATCCTGCAGTCGCAGCGGCATGTCGCCATGCGGCCGGTAGCTAGGCGCACCGATGTAGGTGGTACCGCCCTTGAGCACGGAATTGTTCTGCACCAGCACGCCATTGAGCAGCACGGTCAGGCGCGCGGGCGACGTGAGCGAGCCATCCGCCGCGAAGCGCGGCGCGGTGTAGATGATGTCGTAGGTGTTCCAGGTCTCGGCAGGCCACGTGGCATTCACCAGCGGCGGGTACTGCTTGTAGATCGACCCCACCATGCCGTTCACGTAGGTCGGGTTCTCGAAATTGTCGAGCACCTGCACTTCGTAGACGTCCTGCAGGAAGATGCCGCTGTTGCCGCGATCCTGATTCACCTTGTCAGGCGGCAACTGCGGATCGCGCCACTCCACGTGGAGTTGCACGTCGCCAAACGCGGCCTTGGTCTGGATGTCACCGGTGCCGGGGCCGACGACCATCTCGCCGTTGTCTATCTTCCAGCCGGCAGCACCCCCGTTGTTGGCGTTCTTCCAGCCGTCGAGAGTCTTGCCATCGAACAGCACGATGGCGTCGGACGGGGCCGCACCCGGCTTCGCACCCGGCGTAACTTTCGCAGGCACCGGGAACCAGACTTCGGTGAGCTTCGGGTCCGGCGGCAGGTCATCGTCCTTGGTGAGAGCACGCACCTTGATGTTGCGGTAATAGATTTCGGCGCTTTCCGCCTGCAACAGGATCTTGCCGTGATCGACTTTGACCCAGGAATTCGCGCCTGCATCCCAGCCCTTCAGATCGCTGACGCGCATGTTCACCACGCCATTGACGAGGTGAGTGGCGCGATCGCCGCGCACGATGACTTCCACGGTGTTCCAACCCGGGTATTCATTCACGCGGCTGTGCCGTGTGCGTATGAAATCACCGTTCTTTCCCGCCGTGACCGGCACGCCGCCGTTCTCCGGCGGCGCGTAGAGACCCGTCTTCGGATCGACGAAGGTCGATACCTGCGAAGACACGGCCCAGGAATCGCCCGTGTCGCCTTCCTGGATCTGCGACTCGAAACTCGCCGGCCAGTTGGCGGGAATGTCGCGATGCACGTGATAGAGCAGACCGGCATCACGCACGTGATCGACGCGCGGCGCAAATTTCTTCTCACCCCATTTGTATTCGAGGCTGACGACATAGTCTTTGTAATCGGCGTCGGTGAGCAGGTATGCGTTTGGCTGTTCGCTGCCGGCCTTCTGCGTGGGATAGGCGTGGATCTCGCCGTTCTTCACTTCGAAGAAGGTCGACGCCGGGGGCGCATCGGCTGCGGTCTTGGAGGCGTAGTGCACCGACCAGCCATTCAGGTTCTTGCCGTTGAAGATCGGCTTCCAGCCGGCCGTGCTATCGGCTGCGGCCGCGGCGCCCGCAAACAAACACAAGCTGGCGCAGGCCAGCGTCGTCATCTTGCTCATGGAATCCCCCCTTGAATGGCGCGGAAGTGTAGCAAACAGCGCTGCCTAGACGCCGGCGGCGATCCAGCCGGCCGCCTTCTCGGCAATCATCAGCGTGGGACTCGCCGTATTGCCGCTGACGATGGTGGGCATCACGCTGGCGTCGACCACCCGCAGAGCGGTCACGCCACGCACACGCAGGTGGCTGTCGACCACGGCATCCGCATCTCCCGCGGCGCCCATGCGCGCGGTGCCCACCGGGTGAAAAATGGTATTGGCAATCCGTGCCCCTTCGCGCACCAGCTCTTCGTCGCTCGCGAATTGCGCACCCGGCAGGTGCTCGACCGGCGAATACCGCGCCATTGCCGGCTGCGCGACGATGCGCCGCGTGAGTCGCAGCGACTCCGCCGCGATGCGCCGGTCCTCATCGGTCGAGAGGTAGTTTGGCGCGATTCGTGGCGGGTCCTGGATGCTCGCGCTGCGCAGCGTCACCGTGCCGCGGCTGGTGGGATTGAGATTGCATACGCTGGCGGTGAAAGCCGCGAACCGGTCGATGGGCTCGTCATAGGCGCGCAACGACAAGGGCTGCACGTGGTACTGCAGATTGGCATGGGGCCGCGCCGCATCGCTGCGCGCGAAGGCGCCGAGCTGTGAAGGCGCCATGCTCATGGGCCCGGTGCGGCGCAACGCGTATTCGAGGGCGATTCCCATACGTCCCCAGAAACTGCCGGCGACGACATTCAGCGTGCGCACTCCGTTCACCTTGAATACCGGCCGGATCTGCAGATGGTCCTGGAGATTGGCGCCAACGCCGCGAAGGTCGTGCAGCACTTCGATGCCGTGCTCGCGCAGCAGCGGTGCGGGGCCAAGCCCGGAGAGCTGCAGCAGGTGCGGTGTGCCAATGGAACCCGACGCGAGGATGACCTCGCGCGCGGCGCGCACGGTCACGCGCTCGCCGCCGCGGCTCAATGTGGCGCCGGTGCAGCGCAAGACGCCATTCGCATCCCGCGTGAGCATGAGCTTTTCGGTGAGCGCCCGTGTCCACACGGTGAGATTGGTGCGCGAGCGTGCGGGCTTGAGAAAGGCCTTGGCCGAACTCACGCGGAATCCGCCGCGCTGATTCACGTCGAAATAACTGACGCCGGCGTTGTCGCCGGTGTTGAAATCGTCGACGCGCGCAATGCCGGCCTGCGCCGCGGCTTCGGCGAAGGCGTCGAGGATGTCCCAGCGCAAACGTTGTCTTGAGACGCGCCATTCACCGCGCGCGCCATGATGGGGGTGCTCATCGTCCCCACATCGAAAGCTGCATTCATGCGCCCGAAAATCCGGCAATACATTCGACCAGCGCCACGCGTCATCGCCGGTCGCCACGGCCCATGCATCGTAGTCGCGCGCCTGGCCGCGCATGTAGATCATGCCGTTGATGCTGGAGCTGCCGCCCAGGACCTTGCCGCGCGGATACAGCAGGTCGCGGCCGTTGAGGCCCGCTTCGGGTTCAGTGCGGAAACGCCAGTCGGTGCGCGGATTGCCGATGCAGCGTAGATAGCCCACGGGAATGTGGATCCACGCATAGTTGTCAGGACCGCCAGCTTCGACGAGCAGTACGCGTCGCTTTGGATCCGCGCTCAAGCGATTGGCGAGCAGGCATCCCGCCGTGCCAGCGCCAATGATCACGTAGTCGAAGTCGGGATCGCTCAAGTGCGGACCCGTGAGTTGTTATTGGTGGGTCGGGTGGGACTCGAACCCACGACTAACGCCTTAAAAGGGCGCTGCTCTACCAACTGAGCTACCGACCCGTCGGAAGGGCGCGAAGTCTACACGATCTTTTCGCCGGCTTGGCCAGCTAAAAGTCGATAGCGTGTCGGGTCTGGAATCCCAGCAGAAACAAAGCCTTCGCGCCGTAACCTGCAGGAGTCACACAAGCCGCACGCGGCACCTTCCGCGTCTGCCTGGTAACACGACACGGTGAGGGAATAGTCCACGCCCAGACGCGCCCCTTCGCGCACGATTTGCGCCTTGCTCATATGGATGAGTGGCGCATGGACGCGCAGCGATGCGCCCTCTGCTCCCACCCTGGTCGCAAGCTGCGCAAGCCGCTCGAACGCCTCCACGAACTGCGGACGACAGTCCGGGTAACCCGAATAGTCCACGGCATTGACGCCGATGTGGATCTCGCCGGCATTCAGCACCTCGGCCCACGCCAGTGCCAGCGACAGCATGATGGTGTTGCGGGCGGGCACGTAGGTGATCGGAATCCCCGCGGTGCTTTCGGTCGGCACCGCCAGCGACGCGTCGGTGAGTGCGGATCCACCGATGTCTGCGAGGTCGATGTGCATGACCCGATGTTCGCGCGCTCCGAGCTGACGCGCGATCATGGCCGCGGCCTCGAGCTCGACGGCATGGCGCTGGCCGTAGGCGACCGAAAGCGCGTAGCACTCGAACCCGTTGGCCCTCGCCATGGCGAGCACCGTGGCGGAGTCGAGTCCTCCCGACAGCAGCACCACCGCGCGCGTCGCCCGATTATTTTCCCGCGACATTGCCCCACAGCACCTTGTGAAGTTGCAGCTGGAACCGCACCGGCAGCCGGTCGGCCAGGATCCAGTCGGCGAGTTGCCGCGCCGGCAATTGCTCGGCGCTCGGCGAAAACAATACCTGGCATTTCGCGGTGAGGAGCAGGGATCCGAGCTGCGCGCGGCTCCATTCGTAGTCGGCGCGATCGCAGATCACGAACTTGATTTGTTCCTCGGGGCGCAACAATGCGAGGTCGCCATAGCGATTGCGCCGCTCCTCGCCCGAACCGGGGGTCTTCACGTCCACCACGCGAATGACTCGATCGTCGACCTCTGCGATCGGCATCGCCCCGCTCGTCTCGAGCGATACGCGGTAGCCGGCATCGCACAGGCTGGTCAGCAACGGCAGGCAATTCTTCTGCGCCAGCGGTTCACCGCCCGTGACGCAGACATAGCGCGGCGAAAACTCACCCACCCGGACCAGCACCTCGTCGAGGCTTCGCCATTCGCCGCCATGAAACGCATAGGCGGTATCGCAAAACTGGCACCGCAGCGGACAACCCGTGAGCCGCACGAAAACCGTGGGAAAACCGACGGTGTCGGCCTCGCCCTGAAGTGAGTAGAAGATCTCGGTGATCTTCAGCCGGCGTGCACCGCCGGCTTCGGGCTCGTGAGCCGCCTGATTCATCGGCGCGGCTTCATCGACGCCCGGTCATCTACCCAGGCGCTTCAGGCGATCGGCCGCGAGTTGGGCGGCATTGGTACCCGGATATTTGCGCACGACTTCTTCGAGCGTCGTGCGGGCCTCGCTGTTGCGCTTGGTGTCCGACAGCGAAAAGCCGAGCTTCACCATCGCGTCGGGCGCCTTGCGGGAATCGGGCCAGTCGGCGAGCACCTTGCGATAGGCCGTGATGGCACTTTCGAGATCGCCCTTGGTGTAGTAGCTCTCGCCGATCCAGAACTGCGCGTTGCTCGCCAGGTCCCCGGTCGGGTAGTTAGTGACGACCTCGCGGAACGAGGCAATCGCCTTGTCGTAGCTGCCACCGCGCAACGCCGCCATGCCCGCGTCGTAGGTTGCCTGTTCGGAAGCGCCGCCGACCGGGGCCACCGCCCCGCCCGCCGCTGCGCCGCCCACACCTCCCAGCGTCTCGAGCGCCGCGAGACGCTTTTCGAGGTCGCCATAGAGATTGCGGGTCTGCGACTTGCCGCCCTGGGTCTCGTTCTGCAGCAGCTCGACCTCACCGCGGATGGTGCGCAGGTCGGCCTGCAGCGCATCGATGCGCTGCGCCAGCTCGAGCAGACTCTGGTTGGTCAGCACGCGTTCGATGCGCTGCACCCGCGCATCGAGATCATTCATGCGGATGTACACCGGGTCTTCCTCGGGTGCGGTCGCACAACCGACGAACGCAAACGAAGCCAGGGCCACTGCCAACCAACGCTGTGTGTTCACGTGGAACCTCGGCAATTACTTCAGGTACACGATCTCGACGCGGCGATTGAGGCCATAGGCCTGCTCGTCGCTGCCCGCGGCCGCCGGCCGTTCTTCGCCGTAACTCACGGTCGACAACTGCGTCTCTGCCACGCCTTGCAACGCAAGTGCGCGGCGCACTGCCTGCCCGCGGCGTTCACCCAGACCGATGTTGTATTCACGCGAGCCACGCTCGTCGGCGTGCCCTTCGAGGCGCACCTTCTGGGCGGGGTTTTTCGCGAGATACGCGGCGTGCGCCGCGACGATGCTCTGCGAGTCGGCGCGAATGTCGGAGCGGTCGAAATCGAAATAGACGATGCGTTTCGATAGCAGCTCGCCCGGAGGACCGGCCGTCGCGTCGGTGTCACCGACCGTGGCATTCGGATCTTCGACGCCAGTGGTGTCGGTGGTGGGCGCAGGAGGCGCCGGTGGCACGTCGGGTTTCTTCGATGGGCAACCCGAGAGCAGCGCCAGGGTGGCGAGCAGAGCCGGAATCGAAACGAGTTTTTTCATTGTCATACCTGTCGTCCTTGCGGAAATGTTCATGGCTGAATGGTTGATGGCAGGAACGGCCCCCACACGGGCTCGCGGACTTCGCCGGCGTCGGCATCGAGTCGCGCGGACACCTGGCCGTCGACGGACACCGTCTGCAGTACGCCCTGACCGCGCTCACGGCCTGCGAAGATCAGCATGGCGCCGTTGGGAGCGAAGCTCGGAGATTCTTCCTGCCGGCCCTTGGACAATACCTGCACGGCGCCATTGGCCAGATCCTGGATCGCGATGCGATACGAACCCTGATCGAGCGTCAGCATGGCGAGTTGTTTGCCGTCCGGCGAGATCCGCGGACGCGCATTGTAGCTGCCGGTGAACGTCACGCGCTTGGGCCGTTCATTGCTGCCCGGCGAGAGCCGGTAGATCTGCGGAGCGCCGGAGCGGTCCGAGGTGAAGTAGACCGTCCCATCGGGCGCCATGACGGCTTCGGTGTCGATGCCCGGATCGTCGGTGAGCCGCTTGAGCTCACCGGTGGCCAGCTCGAGTAGATAGATGTCGAGGTTGCCATTGCTGCCGGAGAGCGTGATCGCGAGCTTCTTGCCGTCCGGCGAATAGGACGGCGCGCCATTGATGCCGGCGCGCGCCGAGACCATGGTCTTCTTGCCGGATCGGCGGTGCTGCACGTAGATCGCCGAGACGCGCCGCTCGAACGACACGTAGGCCAGCCACTCGCCATCGGGCGACCAGGCCGGCGACATGATGGGCAGCGGCGATGCCAGGATGCGTACGCGATT
>Ga0207691_10006280_pt1 | contig 11469 bp, 9 predicted proteins | sample KBSM13metaG_FD_184327 | JGI IMG/M metagenome (GOLD analysis project Ga0207691, IMG submission 184327) | Miscanthus rhizosphere microbial communities from Kellogg Biological Station, Michigan, USA - KBS M1-3 metaG (SPAdes) (version 2) | ecosystem: Host-associated > Plants > Roots > Rhizosphere >...
AGTCCGGCGATTCGACGGTGGATCGTACGCGAGGGTTCACGGTCGAGAACTCGAACCAGCATCACTTCGATCACATGAAGGATTTCATCGAGTGCGTGCGGTCGAGAAAAACACCCGTCGCCGACACCGAGATCGGCCACCGCTCGACGACGACGGCGCTGCTGGGGAACATCGCGTATCGCACCGGTCACCGTATCGAGTGGGACGGCGCGCGGGAGCGAATCGTCGGTGACGCGAAGGCGTCGGAGTACCTCGCGCGCGAGTACCGTCGGCCGTGGAAGCTCTGAGCGTGCGCGCGCGCGCCGTCGCGCGTGCGCTGCTCGCCACTCTCGTCGTCACGTCGGCGTGCGCGCGAGCGTCGGTCTCGGCGTCGCCGCACGCGCACGAGCGTCTCGTCAACCCGATCGTCCGCCAGCGCGCCGACCCACACGTCTCGCGTGATTCCTCCGGCCGCTACTATCTCGCGGCGACGGTCCCCGAGTACGATCGCATCGAGCTTCGCTCGGCGCCCACCATCCAGGCGCTCGGTGCCGCGACGCCGGTGGTCGTGTGGCGGAAGCATGCGACCGGTGCGATGGGCTCACACATCTGGGCGCCCGAGCTCCATCGCATCGACGGCAAGTGGTACATCTACTTCGCCGCCGGCGCGGCCGATTCCGTCTGGAACATCCGCATCTACGCGCTGGAGAACGCGTCGGCCGATCCGCTGCGCGGCGAGTGGGTCGAGAAGGGACAGGTGCGAACGGGATGGGAATCGTTCGCGCTCGACGCGACGACGTTCGTGCATCGCGGCACGCGCTACCTGCTCTGGGCGCAGAAGGATCCGGCCATCCGCGGCAACACCAACCTCTACATCGCGCCGATGCGCGACCCGACCACGCTGTCCGGCCCCGCGGTTCGACTGTCGAAGCCCGAGCTCCCGTGGGAGATCGTCGGCTACTGGGTCAACGAGGGGCCCGCCGTCCTGATCCGGCACGGGCGCGTGTTCCTGACGTACTCGGCCAGCGCGACGGACGCCAACTATTGCATGGGCATGCTGGTCGCATCGGACACGAGCGATCTGCTCGACCCCCGCTCGTGGACGAAGTCGGCGCAGCCCGTGTTCCGCTCCAGCGCGGCCACGGGGCAGTGGGGGCCGGGACACAACTCCTTCACCGTCGACGCGGGCGGAGCGGACGTCATGGTGTATCACGCGCGGAGCTATCGCGACATCGCGGGCGACCCGCTGCACGATCCCAACCGGCACACGCGTGCCCAGTACGTGCGCTGGCGCGCCGACGGCACTCCCGACTTCGGCGAGCCCGTCGCGGACGGCATCGCCGCTCCGGCCACCGGCGTCGCCGAGCGGTAGTGCCAGCCGCGGACGAGGCGCGCGCTCCTCGACGCCCGCGCCTCACGCGCGCCCTGGCGTCGCGCAACTTCCGGCTCTTCTTCGGCGGCCAGAGCATCTCGCTCGTCGGCACGTGGATCACGCGCATCGCGACGAGCTGGCTCGTCTATCGTCTCACCGGCTCGGTGCTCCTGCTCGGGGTCGTCGGATTCTGTGGCCAGATCCCGACGCTGCTGCTCGCGCCCTTCGCGGGCGTGCTGGTGGACCGATGGGATCGGCATCGAATCCTCGTCGTCACCCAGGCGCTGTCTCTGGTCCAGTCGGCCGCGCTCGCGGTGCTGACGCTCGCCGGCGTGATCACGGTGCCGCACGTGCTGCTGCTGCAGGTCGCGCAGGGCGTGATCAATGCCTTCGATACGCCGGCGCGACAGGCGTTCGTGAGCGAGATGGTGGAGGATCGGGCCGATCTCCCGAACGCGATCGCGCTGAACTCCTCGATGGTCAACGCCAGCCGGATCATCGGACCGTCCGTCGGTGGCGTCGTGATCGCCGCGGTGGGCGAGGGCTGGTGCTTCGCGCTCGACGCGGTCTCCTACGTCGCGGTCCTCGCCTCGCTGCGCGCGATGCGTCTCGCGCCGCGTGCGCGCCAGCAGCGCGAGACGCACATGCGCGAGGAGCTGGCCGCGGGCTTCCGCTACGTGACCCGCTTCGTTCCCGTGCGCTCCGCGCTGCTCCTCCTCTCGCTGGTGAGCGTGATGGGAATGCCGTACACGGTGCTCATGCCCGCGATCTCCACCAACGTGCTGCACGGCGGCCCGCACACGCTCGGCTTCCTCATGACGGCGTCCGGAGCGGGCGCGCTCGCCGGCGCGCTCTACCTCGCGTCGAGACGGTCCGTGGTCGGACTCGGCCGCGCGATGGCCGTTGCGTCGAGCACGTTCGGCGCGGGACTCGTCGCGTTCTCCCTCTCGCGCTCGCTCTGGCTCTCGTTGATGCTGCTTCCGGTCGTCGGCGCGGGGATGATGATCACCATGGCGGCGGCGAACACGGTCATCCAGACCGTGGTGCGCGAGGAGCTGCGTGGGCGCGTGATGGCGTTCTACACGATGGCGTTCCTCGGGACCGCCCCCATCGGCAGCCTCATCGCCGGAGTCGCCGCCGACCGCATCGGCCCGCAGCGCACCATCCTGCTCGGCGGGCTCTCGTGCATCATGGCGGGAGTGTGGTTCGCGCTCAGCCTCCCGCGGCTGCGCGAGCTCGTGCGACCGATCTACGTCGAGCGCGGCATCCTCGCCGCGGCTCAGGTCGACGGTACGACGAAATCCCTCTGACGAGTGCGCGAGCACGCGCTCGCGGCGTACCAGATCGGCATACGGGTTGCTGCGGTTCTTGGCGCGCGATCGCGTACGCGGCGCGCGTAGAGAGAACCGTCGTCCGGCAGGAGGAGCACGGCCATGGCTACCGCCAGAACACCAGAATCGCGAGACAAACAGGCGCAGCAGGGTCAGCGCACCACTCAGAGCGCGAACCAGAGTCCGCAGGGCAAGCAGGAGGGACGGGACGCCGGCGGGAGCGCGCGCGAGTCGGAGCGCGGCATTCAGAGGACGAGCGAGCCAGTGCGAGGCGCCGTGGCGAGGCAGGGCTCGGCGCCGCTCTCCGGGTACAACGTCGCGGGAAGTCCGTTCAGCCTGATGCGAAGGATGGCTGAGGACATGGACCGCATCTTCGAGGACTTCGGGTTCGCGCCGTCGCTCGGCATCGCGCCGCTGCTCTCCGCGTCGATCGGGCAGGGGCGCGGCATGGCGTCGGCGCAGCGGGGCTCGTGGGCGCCGCAGCTCGAGACGTTCCGGCAGGGCGACAAGCTCATCGTGCGGGCCGACCTGCCGGGTCTCCGCAAGGAAGACGTGAACGTCGAGGTCGACGACGGTGTGCTCACCATCTCGGGCCACCGTGCCGAGGAGCAGGTCGAGGATCGCGACGACTTCTACCGGAGCGAGCGGAGCTACGGCCAGTTCTTCCGGTCGCTGCCGCTCCCCGAAGGCGTCTCGGGCGACGCATGCGAGGCGAAGTTCAACAACGGCGTTCTCGAGGTCAGCCTGCCGCTGCCGAAGCAGCAGGTGCGCAAGGCGCGGAAGATCGATGTGAAGTAGAGCGAGCGGCGGTGAGTTGGTGAGTTGGGTGGTGGGGAAATGGGGTGAGCTGCTCGATCCCACGATCCCACGATCCCACGAGCCCACTCACCAACTCACCGTCGTTCTCACACCGCCGCCGTCGCCACGCGTTCGCACGAGTCGGCGCAGCGGCGGCATTCCTCCGCGCACGCGCGCAGCACGTCGTCGTCCGACAACCGGTCGCAGTCCTCGGCGCATCGCCGGCAGATCGCCGCCGTCACGGCGCAGATCCGCTCGTGCTCGTCCGAGCCGCGGAGCATGAAATCGGCGTTCGTGCGGCAGATCGTCGCACAGTCCTGCAGCAGCATGATGTGCGACTCCTCGGCGTGATGGCCCCCTTGCTCGAGGCAGTAGGGGATCGTGGACAGGCAGACCTCGTTGCACCGCACGCACTCGTCGATGCACTGCCGGATGACGGGAGCGATGAAGTTGAGAGCGGTTCTCGGCATGGGCTGTCCTCCGCGGATGTCAGGGGGGTAGGAGGCGCGCGGCTCCCGCCGACGAGGACGGTTGCCGCGGACTCGACGCTGGTTGCATCTCGTGTGCCCTTCCAGCGGGTCGTGCCCGGCAATCACCGCCGGAATCGCGCCGAGTCCACCCCGTACTTCCGGACCTTGTAGTTGATCACCCGCTCCGTGGTGCCGAGCAGGCGCGCCGCCCGGGCACGGTTGCCGCGCGCCGACTTGAGCGCGTCCTGGATGAGGTCCTTCTCCAGCTTTGCCACCGCGTCGGCAAGGGTCACCGTCATCACGGTGCCGGACGCCTCGGCGGTCTGCAGCGTCGGCGGCAGGTGGTGGCCGTGGATGACATTGCCGTCGCACACGAGCACGGCGCGCTCGATCGTGTTCTCGAGCTCCCGGACGTTTCCCGGCCAGTGATAGCTCACCAGCATGTCGATCGCCGGCGTCGAGATGCGCCGGATGCTCTTCCTGTGCTCCCGCGCGTACTTGGAGAGGAAGAAGTCAGCCAGGAGCATGATGTCCGTCTTGCGCTCTCGCAGAGCGGGGACGAAGATCGCGAACACGTTGAGACGGTAATACAGATCCTCCCTGAAGCTGCGATCCTCGATCGCTCGCTCGAGGTCCTTGTTCGTGGCCGCGATCACGCGCACGTTGACCTTCACGGTCTCCGTGCCTCCCACGCGCTCGAACTCACGTTCCTGCAGCACACGGAGCAGCGTCACCTGCGTCGAGACGTCGAGATCGCCGATCTCGTCGAGAAACAGGGTGCCACCGTCGGCGAGCTCGAAGCGGCCCTGCTTCCGGCCGTGCGCTCCCGTGAATGCACCCTTCTCGTGACCGAACAGCTCGGACTCGATGAGCGATGCGGGCAGCGCGGCGCAGTTCACCTTGATGAAAGGCTTCTTCGCGCGCTCCGAGTTGTAGTGGATCGCGTGCGCGATCAGCTCCTTGCCGGTGCCTGATTCGCCCCGGATGACCACCGTCGTGCTGGTCGCGGCCACCTGCGCCACCTGCTCGTACACCTGACGCATCGGACCGCTGTTGCCGACGAGATTCGAGAGCTCGTAGCGCTCTTTCAGTTCGAGGCGCAGGTGCGTGTTCTCGTCGAGAAGACGGCGACGCTCCGATTCGGCGAATCGCTCGGCCTTCACCGCCTGCGCCGTCATCGCCGCGACGACCTCGAGGAACCGCACGAGCTCGTCGAACTCGCGATCCTGCTCGAGCTCCACCTCGATGCCCAGCGCCCCGATCGCCGCCCGGCCGTAGACGATCGGCACGCAGAGGAAGCTCGTCGCCAATCCGTGCAGCCCGCGCCGTCGCGCGGCACGGTTGAGGAAGAGTGGCTCCCGGCTCACGTCGGGCACCACGATCGGCTTGGCGCTCAGCACGACGCGGCCGATGATCCCTTCGCCGAGCTTGTACCGCGAGCGCATCCCGTCGGCGGTGATGCCGATCCCCGCTTCGATCGACAACTCGTCGGTATCCGGATCGCGAAAGGCGAACACCGCCTTCACGACGTCGTGGTGCCGCTCGAGCTTCTCGAGGACGCGGTAGAGCGACCGACTCAACTCATCGCAGGCGGCGAACTCCTGCGAGATGTCGACCAGCGTCTCGGAGCGACGCAGCTCCGTGACGCGATTGCGCCGCAGCAAAACGCTGGTGGACGACGGAGGCATGTCGAGACCGTGGGGGGGTGAAGCGCGGGATCCGCGCATGGACCCGACCGCGGCCGTGGGGGCGCCGGCCGACAACTCGGTTGTCGCGAGCGAGAAACTTCAAATAGATGTCATGGGCGCCGCCGATGCGCCACCCCGCGCATTTGTCAGGATCGGTGACAAGTGTGGATGGAGAGTTCGGTGTGGGAGCGGCGAGTGGAGTGACGGCGAATGCCGTCCGGATGCCGCTCGCCCCGACTCCACTCTTCCGCCGTCAGAACCGTCTCGTCAGCTCCAGGTACAGGAACTTTCCGTCCGCTCCTGCCGGGTGCAGGCTCTTCACGACGTCGCCGCCGAACACCATGCCGACGTATGCTCCGACGCTGAGGAGCGGTCCGAACGAGCGGTCCGCGCCGATGTCGGCCAGGGTGGCGAGGTTCGTGCTGCCGCCGCTGGGGCGCCCCTGGTAGCCGAACACCGACTTGTTGAACGCCCCGCCGCCGGCGTACCACAGATCGCTCGACTCGGTGAGCGCGAGCTTGTGAAGCTCCGTCCGCACGCTCGTGCCCCGGGCCGGTCGGAGGATGAGCGACGAGAAGAGATCGCGGTTGTTCATCATGTTGTAGAACGGCGTCCGCGCGTAGATCCTCGGCGTTGGAAGCATCTGGAAGAACGTCGTGTGCGTACCACCGGCGGTCGTGCCGGGCGTGTCGTCGCCACTGCCCTGCGAGAAGCCGACGCGGAGCCATGGCTTGAGAGGCAGCACGGGCTGGACGCCACCCTCGATGGCGAAGGCGCTACCCGTGTGGCTCTGGGCGCCCCAGGCACCGTTCTGCAGGGCGCCCCAGAAGAGCAGGTCGGCCTTCGCGCTCCCGAGCGGGTGCGCGAACGCCACATTCGCACCGAGCGTGTTCACCTTCACGGCCGAGAGATCGGTCGTGCGTACGGCGGCCGGGCGGTTGTCGACCTTGGCGATCGGACGCCGGTCCTCGTAGCGAAGTCCGAACACGCGGACGTCGGCCCAGGTGAAGGGCAGCGTTACGGCGCCGTACCCGACTCGGATGTCGGTGAGCGTCCCCTGGCCATCGAGCTGGAACACTCCCTCGGTCGGCATGCCCGCCATCAGCGTGACGTTGTATCTCGGCGTCGAACGCGCGACGTGCACCGCGTCGTAGCTGCGCTGCGCTGCCGAGAAGGCGAAGTTCGCGAGCACGCGGTGGGCGACTCGCTCGCGTTTGAGCCAGGCAACGGTCGAGTCGGACGGTACGGACTCCGCGCCGTCGATGAACTCGATGCGGCCGAGGCGAGCCATGTTGCCCTTCGCGCCGATGTTCTTGAAGCGTACGAAGGCCTGCTTGAGGAACGCGCCTGCGTGGTCCTCGCCGTTCGCGACGCGATACGACGCGCCCATGCCGAGCTGACCGGCCGGCCCGCTGGCGACGGCGTTCGACGGCGCGCCGAGGATCGTCGGCTGCGAGCCCTCCACCATCACGTCGACCCGCGGATTGGAATACGTCGCGCCGAGCCGAACGAGTGCGTGGCCGTAGGTGTAGCGCGGGTCGGCCGTCGGGGATTCGAACCAGTTCCAGTCTTCGCCGCGGACGCGGACACTTCCGGCGATCGTGATGCCGCCGAAGTGAATGGGTTTGTAGACGGACGACGCTGGGGTCGCGGGTGCGGCGCCGATCTGCGCGCCGGCGATGCGCGCGCCGAGCGCGAGAATTCCGGCGCCGCGAAGGAGCGCGGAGCACGGTCTGAGGATGCAAGTCATGTGAGGACCATGGTGGGTGGTCAGTCCGGCCACCCACTCGGGTGGCCGGCCGTGCGCATCAGTTCGACGCCGTAGTCGGCATCTTCTGTAGCAGCGACAGCAGATGCTCCTTGATCTCCAGATAGCGTGGGTCGTGCATCACGCTGCGCTTTTCGCGCGGTCGGGCGAGCGGGATCGGGATCACTTCGCGAATCGTCGCCGCGGGCCCGTCGGTCATGACCATCACGCGGTCGGCGAGGTAGATCGCCTCGTCGATGTCGTGCGTGACCATGAGAATGGTCTGTCGCCGGCCGTCACCCCGCCACAGCGCGAGTAGCTCGTCGTGCAGCGATCCTTTCGTCAGCGCGTCGAGCGCGCCGAACGGCTCGTCGAGCAGGAGCACGTCTGGTTTCACGGCGAACGCGCGGGCGATCGCCGTGCGCTGGCGCATCCCACCCGAGATCTCGGCTGGCCGCTTCGTGCGGTGCTCCCACAGGTTCACCATGCGCAGGAAGCGCTCGGTGCGCATGCGCTTGTCCTTCGCGAGCATCCGATCCTGGAACACGGACTCCACGGCCTGGAATACGTTGTCCTCGACCGTGAGCCAGGGCAGCAGCGAGTAGCTCTGGAACACCATCGCGCGATCCGGACCCGGGCCCGCGACGGCGCGGCCACCCAGGTGGATCGAACCGGTGCTCGGGGGATAGATCCCCGCGACCATGTTGAGCACCGTACTTTTCCCGCACCCCGAGTGACCGATGAACGCCACGAACTCGCCGTGCCGAACCTCGAGCGTCACGTCGCGCACCGCCGATACCGTTTCGCGGCCGAACCGAAAGGCCTTGCCGACGCGGTCGATGTGCAGATACGGCTCGGTCCAACCGGTGTCGGCCTCGGTTGCGACGGCCATGGACGTCGTCGGCGCGGTCATCGCGATGCCTCCTCGTAGCTGAAGCGTCGATGGAGCGCGGTGAACCCGCGGTCGAGGGCGAGTCCCACGCCGCCGATGGCACCCACCGCGGCGATCATCTTCTCATAGCTGCCGGCGTTGTACGCGTCCCACGCGAAGAACCCGATGCCCATGTCACCCGAGAGCATCTCGGCCGCGACGATGACGAGCCATGCGGTGCCCATGCTCAGACGCAGTCCGGTGAGCACGTAGGGGAGCGCGTGTGGCAGCAGGATCATCCGCAGATATCGCCAGCGCGAGAACCGGAACACTTTGGCGACGATGCGGTAATCGGGCGGGAGCGACGAGACGCCCACGGCGGTGTTGATGAGCGTTGGCCAGAGGCTCGTCACGAAGATCGTGAACAGCGTCGAGGACGACACGCCTCCCATGTTCTTGAACGCGACGAGCGCGAGCGGGAACCACACCAGTGGCGATACCGGGCGCAGCACCTGCACGATCGGATCGAACAGCTTCCGGATCGTCGGGCTCACGCCGATGAGGAGTCCAGCCGGGATGGCGAAGGCCGCACTGAGCGAGAACCCGATCGCGATGCGCCGCATCGACGCGAGCACCTGGAAGCCGATGCCCGGTACTCCATCGACCTTCGTGAAGGCGTTGCGCCATAGCTCGAGCGTGACTCGAAACGACGCCAGCGGGGTGGGGAAGTCCCGCGAGATCGTGAGGCAGACGAGCTGCCACACCGCGAGCACGATCGCCACGCTGCCGAGCGACCATCCCGCGCGACGTGCAGTGGACGCAGCGGCCGGCAGCGCGCGCGCCACGAGTTCGCGCGCCCGACGGCTCCGGTCGCCGCGCGCCTCCAGGCCCGGCAGGGCGAGCGAGACGTCCTCCATCACGCCTTCGCTCCCAGCTCGCGAAAGAGCGAGGCATAGTGCGTGAGGGCCGCCGCCGGGTTCGTCGGATCGAACTCCGACCGGTCGGCCTGGACGAGGAAGGGCTTCATGTCGTCGTCCGGCACGGCGATGCCCTGTTCCTTCGCAACCTCCACGTACAGGTCCTGGAGGATCACCGTCTTCGCGATCTGCTCGGCGTCGGCCGGCATCGCGGGCAACCGGCCAAAGCGCGCGTACTGCGTCATGAACCAGATGCCGTACGAGTAGCGCGGAAAGTTCGTCTCGCCGCCGCGGTGGAACAGCATCATGTCGTCGGTGAACGACTTGGTGCCCAGGCCGCCGCCGAGATCGTAGTTCCCGGCCAGCCGTGCGTCGATGACGTCCGCCGGCGCGTAGACGTACTGTTGGCCGCCGATGACCTTCGCCGCCTGCGCGCGGTTGGTCATGTCGTCGAGCCATTTCGAGGCCTCGAGAATCGCCGCCATCACCTTCTTCAGGTCGTCGCGCCGCTCCTCGGCGAACTTGGAGCCGACCACCAGCGCCTTCTCGGGGTGATGCTTCCAGAGGGTCTGTGTCGCCACGAAGGTGAAGCCCACCCCCTTCTTCGCGGCGACGCCGCCCCATGGCTCGCCCACGTTGTAGCCGTCCATGTTGCCCGCTTCCATGTTCGCGACCATCTGCGGCGGAGGAATCGGCTTGATCTTCGTGCTCTTCGGATCGATGCCGGCCGATGCGAGCATGAGGTGCAGCCAGATGTCGTGCGTGCCGCCTGGAAACGTCATGGCGAAGGTGGGCTCCTTCGTCTTGCGCACCTCGTCGACTGCCCTCCTGAACGCGGCGAAGTCGGCGTAGCCGACCTTCCCGGCGAACGTCTTCGACGAAAGTGTGGTAGCCTGGCCGTTGTTGTTGAGGATCATCGCGATGCGCAGCGGATCTCCACGGAGCTCGCTCACCTTCGTCGCGGCGGCGAACGGCATCCCGAACAGACAGTGCGCTCCGTGGAGCTCGCCGGACGCGAGCTTGTCGCGCACGACGGGCCACGAGGCCTGCTTCTCGACCACGACGTTCACGCCGTGCTTGGCGAACAGGCCGAGCTCGTGCGCCATCACGACGCTCGCACAGTCGGTCAGCGGGATGATGCCGAGCTTGATCGGCTTCTCATCGGATGGCGCGCCAGTGGCGTTCCTTGCCGCGTCGGCCGACTTCGCGTCGGCCGCGCATCCGGCGATCAGGCCGGCGCCCGCGGTGCCAGCCATGCCGAGGGCCAGTGCTCGGAGCACGTCTCTGCGATTCCAGGTGCTGCTGCTCATGAGGTCGTCGGGTGGGGGTCAACGACTGACGCATGCCGTGCACGCGCACGTCGCAGCCGTCCTCGCGAATCGAGGTCGGAAGCTCGGGGCGCGGTAGGGCAACGCGGGTGCCATGTGCGGGAGCTTCGAATCGCGATTCTGCAGCGGCCGTAAGCGGAGGCGCCCCAGCTTGTTACGGCCACAGGGCACAGCGCGCGCAGCGTTCGCCGTGCTGCGTTGCAATCGACGTTTTCGTCGGTTGACGAGTGATTTGCTACAATTCCGTCGGATCGGTCGATCGCGGGCGGCCGGGAGGACCTGCGCTTGATGGCCGCGACATCGGCGCGTCATGCGCAGAGGGCCCGCTTCGGCCTCCGTCCTACAATCGTGTCGCCGGCGTTCGCGGAGCCGACATTTTTGTCGCGCAGGCCGCCCTCGCCTGCCGCGAGCCCGGTCTCGAGTCCAGAACGAGAAGTGCCGCGCTGCAACTGCCAGCGCGGCACTCGAATCATGCCCCGAGCTCGGGACTTCAGCCGCTACTGATCCTTCTCGACGCGGATCCGCCTTGACGACGTCGCGCGCGGCGTCGCGGCGGCGCTCGACTCGGTAGAGGGCGACGCCGACGATGCGGCCGGACTCGCGTCGCTCGGAGTGCTCGCCGCGCCGCTCGTGCTGCTCGGACTCGTTGGTGCGGCGTTCGGGGCCACCACGCCGCTCGACGTGTCGGTCGACACCCCGCTCGATGTGCTGCTGCTAGGTGAGGTGCTGCTGGAAGCAGGGTTGCTCGGCGCCACGCTGCTCGGTGCCATGCTGCTCGGTGAGGTGGTGCTCGGGGCGGTGCTGCTCGGAGCGGTGCTGCTCGGAGCGGTGCTCAGCGAGGGATTTCCCGAAGAATCCGCAGGCGTCCTCGACGTCGTGCTCGAGGCTGGACGGCTGAGGTTGACGTCGCCGCTCGACGTGCCAGTGACCGTGCTGCTGGGCGAAGCGCTGGTGATGGGCACGCAGTC
>Ga0207691_10006282_pt1 | contig 11468 bp, 12 predicted proteins | sample KBSM13metaG_FD_184327 | JGI IMG/M metagenome (GOLD analysis project Ga0207691, IMG submission 184327) | Miscanthus rhizosphere microbial communities from Kellogg Biological Station, Michigan, USA - KBS M1-3 metaG (SPAdes) (version 2) | ecosystem: Host-associated > Plants > Roots > Rhizosphere >...
CGTGCGGCACCGGCAGCCGCGATGGCGTCGTGCCGGCGTACTGCACCCCAGCCCAACCGGCGGCCCGTCGCCAGACCTCCGCATTGCCCAGCCCGAAGCGATGCGCGCAGTACTCCAGTGGATCCGCGCGCTGCTGCTCCGCAATGTTCAGATGCCGTCTTGCCGCGAGCTCGGTCGTGCAATTGTCGCGGAGGACGGCGCGCAACAGCGCAATCGCCTCATCGGAGTGAGACAAAGACTGCTCTCCCGGGCAGCTGCCTCTTCAATAAACAATGGTCAAAGTATCAATGGGCGTATCGCTACATCGACCGCGCGCTTTTGCAAGTCCGATCAGTTGAACCGGGGCCCCTCGCCAGTCGTTCGGATTTGCGCCATAAGCGGCCCACATCCTGTTGCGGACCATGATGCGCGCTGTCCTTGCCCTGATCGTGCTGGCTCTCAGCCTCTCCGTTGCGTCGGCGCAAACCCTGCCCTACCACTCCGATCCGAGCGTCCGCGAACTGGTGCCGAACCTCTCGGCCGTGCCCAACATCCGCTTCCTCACCACCGCGGACTTCCCGCCCTTCAACTACCGCGACAAATCGGGCGAGCTGGTCGGCTACAATGTCGATCTGGCACGCGCCATCTGCGCCGACCTCACCATCACCTGTACCATCCAGGCCTGGCCGTGGGAGCAGGCCGGCAAGGCGCTCGAGGACGGGCAGGGCGACGCCTTGATCGCCGGCCTCGCCATGAGCAAGGCCAACGGGGCCCTTTACGACTTCTCCGATATCTACCTGATGTTGCCCGGCCGCTTCGTGACCCTGAAGGACGCGGCGCAAGGCTTCGATCCCAAATCGCTAAACGGCAAATCCGTCGCGGTGCGCAGGGGCTCGGCGCACGAGGAATTCGTCCACCGCTATCTGCCCGAAGCCAAGATCGTCGAGTTCGACAGCGAAACCGGTGCCCTCGAAGCCCTGCGCGACAAGAAAGCCGACGCCTATTTCGGCGACGCCATGCGTGCGAGCTTCTGGTTCAACGACAATCCCGACTGCTGCGCCTTTGCGGGTCAGGCCTATTTCCGCCCCGACCTCTTTGGCGAGGGCTTCTCAGTGGCAGTGCCGCCGGGCCACGACGCTGTCCGCCAGGCGATCGACTACAGCCTCGCCCGCCTCAAGAAGTCGGGCAAGCTGGATGAGCTGTATCTGCGCTGGTTCCCGGTCGGGTTCTACTGAGCGCGCCGCAGCCGCGCCCGCGCCGACGCTTCGATCGCCGACGCAATCAGCCCGTCGAGTTGCAGCCCGTCGCGGATCATCTCCAGTAACCGCAGCTCTTCCTGCTCGAGCCGCAGATCGACTGCCGCAACTTCCACCGCCAGCGCATAGGCCGTGTCGCGCAGCCGCTCCGGCACCGCCTCGAAAATCATCTTGAGGACGTTGTCGAGGCTGGAGCTGTCTTTGATCAAATCGATCGCTTCGGCAGCCACTTGCCCGAGATTGTCCCGGTTGAATCCGTCGAATACGGGCAGCCGTCCCACCAGGGAACTGATGATTTCGAGTTCCCGGTCGCTCACTTGCGCGTCCGACGTGGCGGCCACCACCATCAGATAGATCAGGGCGTCCTGGGTCTTGAGCGTCATCGGGGGTCTCGCGCTGGGGTCGAAAAGCCCCGCATACCTAGGGAGCGGCACCGGGCTTGTCCAGCCGCGCCGGCATTGACTTTGCGCGCCCAAATGCGGCAACACGGCCTGCCCTCAGCAAAAGGCCGAAATCCCGTGACTGCCGCCCCGCTTCCCGCGCTCGATCCCGCATTCTTCGATGCCGCCCAGACCGCCAAGGCCTGGCCGTTCGAGGAAGCGCGCAAAATCGTCGCCCGGCTGAAGAAGACCGGCAAAACCGAAGCGCTGTTCGAGACCGGCTACGGCCCCTCGGGTCTGCCGCATATCGGCACCTTCGGCGAAGTGGCGCGCACCACCATGGTCCGCACCGCCTTCCGCCTGCTCACGCGCGACGAAATCCCGACCCGGCTGCTCTGCTTCTCCGACGACATGGACGGGATGCGCAAGATCCCCGAGAACGTCCCCGACCGCTCGTTCCTCGAGCCGCATCTGCACAAGCCGCTGACCAGCGTGCCCGACCCGTTCGGGGGCAGCTATCCGAGCTTTGGCGATCACAACAACGCCATGCTGCGCCGCTTCCTCGATACCTTCGGCTTCAACTACGAGTTCGCGAGCGCCACCGAATACTACAAGTCGGGCAAGTTCGATGGCCAGCTGATCAAGGCTGCCGAAAAGTACGATGCCATCATGGGTGTGATGCTGCCGACCCTCGGGGCCGAGCGGCAGGCGACCTATTCGCCGTTCCTGCCCATCTCGCCGATTTCCGGTCGGGTGCTCTATGTGCCGATGAAGACCGTCGACCCCAAGGCCGGCACGATCACCTTCGATGACGAGGACGGCACCGAGACGACGCTGCCCGTCACCGGCGGTCATGTGAAGCTGCAATGGAAGCCCGATTTCGGCATGCGCTGGTCGGCGCTCGGCGTCGACTTCGAAATGTTCGGCAAGGACCACCAGAGCAACGCACCGATCTACGACCGCATCTGCGAGATCCTCGGCGGCAGGGCGCCCGAGCATTATGTCTATGAGCTTTTCCTCGACGACATCGGCCAGAAGATTTCGAAGTCCAAGGGCAACGGCCTCACCATCGACGAGTGGCTGACCTACGCCTCGCCGGAAAGCCTCGCGCTCTACATGTTCCAGAAGCCGCGCGTCGCCAAGCGCCTCTATTTCGACGTCATCCCGCGCGCGGTCGACGAGTACTACCAGCACGCTGCCGGCTACAACGGACAGGACGCGGCCGCCGCGCTCGAGAACCCGGCGTTCCACATCCATTCGGGTAAGGTCCCGGTGCTCGACATGCCGGTGACCTTCGGCCTGTTGCTCAACCTTGCCTCGGCGGCGAACGCGCACGACGTCTCGGTCATGTGGGGCTACCTCACGCGCCGCCTGCCGGGTGTCACTGCGGCGACCAATCCCGAGCTTGACCGGCTCGCCGCTTATGCGGTGCGCTACTTCCAGGACGAAGTGCTGCCGACCAAGACCTTCCGCGCCCCGACCGACAAAGAGCGTGCGGCACTGGCCGATCTGCGCGATCAGCTCGAGGGCAAGGACGGGCTCGATGCCAAGGAGCTGCAGGACATCGTCTACGCCGTCGGCAACGCCCACAGCTTCGATCCGCTGCGCGACTGGTTCGGCGCCATCTACCAGGTACTGCTCGGCGCCGATCAGGGCCCACGCTTCGGCTCGTTCATCGCGCTCTACGGCGTCAACGAAACCCGCAAGCTCATCGAGGATGCGCTGGCCGGCCGACTGGTGAAAGCCGCCTGATCTCGCGTTAGAGATGCGCCTTGAGGAACGCCACCGTCTCGCCGAAGGCGAGGTCGGCAGCGGTCTTGTCGTATTCGGGGCGATCGGCTTCGGCGAACCAGTGCTTGGTGCCCGAATGCGTGTGGATGACGCCGGCATTGGCCGCGGCGAGCGCCTCGGCCATGTCCCTCTGCGCCTCCGGGCCATCAAACGCGTCGGTCTCGGCGAAGTGCGCCAGCACCGTCGTGTGGCCGGTGTTGAAGTTGCCCACGAACGCCGCGTAATAGGCGACCACCGCACGCAGGTTCGGCATCTCGGGTCCGATCATCCGAAGCAGCTGGAAGCCGCCGAAGGAGAACCCGACCGCACCGAGCCCGGGCTGGGTGACCGCCGGATGTGATCCCAGATCGGCCAGCGCCGCCGTGAGCTTGGGCACCGCCTGCGGCCAGTTCGCATCGACCAGCTTCTCGGCCGCATCGGGATCGGTCACCACCATGCCGCTGAAGAGATCGGGCAATCCGACTACGAACCCGCGTTTGGCGAGGGCGGCACCGTAGTCGCGGATGGTCTGGTTGAGGCCCCACCACGGATGCGTGACGAGGACGCCTGGGCCTTTGCCCTGCGGGGGAAGCACGATGTCCATGCGCTACTCCGGGAGCACCCGTTTGAAGAAGACGACGCGCGCGGTCTCGCTGAATCCAAGCGCCGCATGCATCTGGTGACTGGCGAGATTGTCGATCGCGGCATCCGAGGCGAGCTCGCTGCAGCCCTTTGCGCGGGTCCATGCCACAACCCGATCCACGAGCGCCTTGGCGACGCCCTGCCGGCGTGCGTCCGGGGCGACATAGATTCCCTCGAGGAAGCCGACGGGCGATGTTTCGCAGTCGCTGACATAATCGTGCCGGAGCGAGGCTTCGGCAAAGCCGACGGCACGGCCTGCGGCATCGCGTGCGAGGAAGCCGGCGTGATCCGCACGCGCGAGGATCTCGTCGATCTCCTGGAATTGCACGTCGCGCGCCTGCGGCCACATCGCGTCGCGCAGAGCGAACCAGTCGTCACGGTCGGCCGCTGCGGCCTGTGCGGCGTGCCACGCCATCACTGGCTCGCCCAGATGATGCGCGCGATCCAGTCGACGTCCGTCATGTCGATGAGCCGTGGTGCATGCTGCGGATTGAGAGAATGGAGCTCGACGACATTGGCGGTCTGTCGCGCGAGGATCTTGGCCATCACCTCGCCGTCGCGCGTCTTGACCACCACGCGGTCGCCGCGTCGCACCTGCTCGTTGCGCGACACCACGATGCGGTCGCCGTCGCGATAGAGCGGCAGCATCGAATCGCCAGTCACCTCGAGCGCGTAGATGCCAGGTTCGCCGGGGGCGGGCAGATGCACCTCATCCCAGCCGTCGCCGGTCGGGAACCCTGCCGGGTCGAAGAAGCCGCCGGTGCCCGCCTGCGCGAGGCCAAGCAGCGGCACGGTCGCGCCCACGGTCCCGCCTGCCGTCGCCGTCTGCAAATAGGCGCCGCCCGCCGCGAGGAACGCATCGAACGTTTCGCCGGTCGCATCGAGCAGCTTGGCGATGCTCTCAGTCGACGGCCAGCGCTCGCGCCCGTCGCGGCTCACGCGCTTGGAGCGGTTGAACGCAGTAGCATCGAGGCCTGCAAGCTTCGCCAGCCCCGACGGCGTGAAGCCGTGGCGCGATGCAAGCGCATCGATAGCGTCCCAAATGGCGCTGTGCGACAGCATTTCTGCACCGTTTGAGGAAAATTGTCCCTTGGAAGAGACAGAAGTCCTATCTATTACCCCCCACCAGGCCCCCTGTAAAGCCTTTGCGCCGCCCATCCTGTCGGCTAAGCCTGCCCGCCATGACCACCCCGATGCGCAATCCCGACTTCGTCTACAAGATCGTCACCCGCACCGCCTTTGATGCCGCCAAGGCGGCCGGCGAGTTTCCGCAGATGCCGATCGACCTTAAAGACGGCTTCATCCACTTCTCGACCGCCACCCAGCTGCGCGACACGCTGCGGCTGCATTTCGCCGGCCAATCAGACCTCGCCGTGTTTGCGGTGAAGCCCTTCGACATGGGGGCAGGGCTGCGCTGGGAAACCTCGCGTGGCGGCCAGCTCTTCCCGCATCACTACGGCCCGCTGGCGACCTCCACGATCGGCCGACAGGTGATCGTCTCGGTCGCCGCGGACGGATCGGTCGACCTCCCGGACTGGATCCAATGATCCTCTCGGCACTGTCGCCTCTGCTCAGGGTTCCGCTCCTCGCGAACCTGACCCGCGACAGCCTCTTGAAGATGGACCCAGAGACCGCCCATGGCGCGACGATCAACGCGCTGCGTCTGGGTCTTGCACCCGAACAGGACTATCCCGATCCGCCCGAGCTCAAGACCACGCTCGCCGGCCTCGAGCTCAAGAGCCCGATCGGCATGGCCGCCGGCTTCGACAAGAACGGCGAAGTGCCGCGCCCGCTTGCTCTGATGGGCTTCGGCATGGTGGAAATCGGCACCGTCACGCCACGTCCACAGACCGGCAACCCTAAGCCGCGGCTGTTCCGCGTCGGCGCGGCCGAAGGCGTCATCAACCGCATGGGCTTCAACAATGACGGCCACGACGAGGTTTACCGCCGGCTGAGCGGGGTGCGCATTCCGGCCGCCCTCGGCGTCAACATCGGGGCCAACAAGGACAGCGCGGATTTCACCAGCGACTACGCCAGAGGCGTCGCCCGCTTCGCCCGGATTGCCGACTACCTCACGGTCAACATTTCGTCGCCCAACACTCCCGGCCTGCGCGACCTGCAGCAGGAAGACTCACTGAAGCGGCTGCTCTACGCCGTGCTCACCGTCCGCTCGAAGTCGCCGGTTCGCGTGCCGGTGTTCCTCAAGATCGCCCCCGACCTCGACGAGGTCGGACTCGATGCTATCGCCAAGGTGGTAGCCGACACCGATCTCGACGGCCTTATCATCTCCAACACCACCATCACGCGCGACGCCGTTGCCGGCCTCGAGAATGCCGGCGAAAAAGGCGGCCTCTCGGGCAAGCCGCTGTTCGACCTCGCCACTATCCGCCTCGCGCAGATGCGCCAGCGCACCAGCCTGCCGATCATCGGGGTCGGCGGTATCCACTCGCCCGATACCGCACTCGCCAAGTTCGAAGCCGGCGCCAACGCCATCCAGCTCTATTCCGCCCTCGTGTTCGGCGGGCTCGATCTGCTCGATCGCATCAAGCGCGGTTTGGCCGCCGCGGTCCGCAACGCCGGTAAGACCAACATCGCCGAACTGGTGGGCACGAAGACCGCCGAGTGGGCCGCTAGGCGGTAAACAGCCGCGGCAGCTTCCAGCGCGTCGCGATCAGAAAGATCGTCGCGCGGGTCACGAAGAACAAATTGATCGCGATCCACAATCCGGCGACGCCGAACGCGTGCTGCAGGATCAGTGCTGCCGTCAGATAGATCGCAAAGCTCGCAACCATGCCGTTGCGGATGATGGTGTTGAGCGTGGCCCCGCTCATCACCCCGTCCATGACGAAGGCCGGCATGCCGGTGAACGCCGTGATCGCGGCGAAGATCAGGAACTCGTGCGCGCCCGCTTGTACCTCGGGGCTCGACGACATCACCGAGATCAGCCAGTCACCTCCAAACCAGAACACCGCAAACATGATGCAGGAGACAAACAGGCCCCAACCCAGCGTCAGCCGCAGCGCGCGCTCGAAGGCCGGTCGATAGTTCGCCCCCACTGCCTTGCCGCAGAGCTGTTCCGCCGCCTGTCCCTGGCCATCGAGGAAGAAGGCGCTGATCATCAGGAACTGCATCAGCACCGCATTGCTCGCGAGGCTGAGCTCGCCGACACGCGCCGTCTGCGCGGTGAAGTAGGCGAACGCCGACATTAAGGCTGCCGACCGGATCATCAGGTCGCGGCTGAGCGCAAATAGCTTGCGCAGCGCAGCAAGGTCGCGCACACGGCGCCAGTCGAGGAAGGATCGCGCTCGCTCCACGCCGCCGAAATGTGCGACGACCAGCCCGATGCCGACCACCGCCGACACGATATGGCCCGCGACGGCGCCGAGCGCCACGCCGACCACGCCCCAATGCGCGCCGAACACCAGCACGATGCAGACCACGATATTGATGCCGTTGATCAGCATCTGCAGCAGCATGCCGGTCTTGGCTGCGGCGCGGCCGTAGAACCAGCCGAGCAGCGCGTAGTTGATGAGCACGAACGGCGCCGACCACAGCCGCGTCGCGAGATACGCATCGAACGCCGGCTGAAGGTCCGGAGCAGCCCCCAGCACCCAGGCCAGCACCCATTGCAGCGGCCAGGTGAGGACGATCATCGCAACGCCGATGCTGACTCCGATCAGTCCGGCGCGCACCAGATGCACCAGTCCGTCGTCGTCGTCGCGCGCGCCGATCGCCTGCGCTGTGAGCCCGGCGGTGCCGAGCCGCAGGAAGAAGACGAGCGAGAAGATGATGTCGAAGGCTAGCGCGCCCAGCACGAGTCCGCCGAGCAGGTTCGGATCGCCCAGCCGTCCGATCACCGTGATGTCGGTGAACCCCACCAGCGGCTCGGTGATGAAGGCAAGCGACGCCGGCAGCGCGATGCGCCAGACATCGCGGCTTGTCACCGTGAAAGGGAAGGTCGGGCGGACGTTCATCTCAGGCCGGCGTTACCAGCTCGATGGCGATGTCGGCCCGGGGTTTGCTGCGCATCACGGTGTCGTAGTTGACGAGGTCGACGCGCTCGATATGGGCGCGATTGCGTTCTTCGCTGAACAGCCCCTCTTCGGCGTGCCGCCTCATCAGCCTCGCCCGCACCATCTCGCGCGGCACCTCGATGAACACCGCGCGATCGAGCAGCGGCTTCACGCGCCACCATGGCGCCGAGGCGAGCAACAGGTAATTGCCCTCGACGACAAGCAACCTTGCGGTTGCTGGTATCGTGAACGCGTCCTCGACCACGTCCTCGATCTTGCGCGAATAGCTTGGCCCCTTCATATCGCTGGTCGCGGTTTTGAGCTGCTCGAGGAAGTCGGCAAAGGCGGCTCCCTCGAAGGTGTGCGGCATGCCCTTGTCGGCGACCGTCCCGAGGACTTCGAGCTTTGCGTGCTTCATGTGGAAGCCATCCATCGGCACGAAGGCCGCGACCGGCCCGAGTTCGGCGGCAAGCTTTTGCGCGATGGTGGACTTGCCGGTGCCCGGTCCGCCGGCGATGCCAAGCACCCGCCGCCCGGGTTGCGCCAGCAGCGCCTCAGCCTCGCGGCGCAGCAGCGCGAGCGCCGCGTCGGGCGTGAGCGACAGCTGTTGCGGATTTTCTTCCATGCCGACCCTTATCAACCGGGTCATTCCCGCGAAAGCGGGAACCTCCGTTTTGTCGTTCTCGATGCGGGCAGACAGCGGTTCCCGCTTTCGCCGGAGTGACCTTGTGGGTATGTCTAGGACATGCCGCAAAGCCTCAAAATCCTCCAGTCCCTGTGGTCCATGCAGAACTTGCGTTCGGGCCCCGATCAACCGCTCGCCGATACCGTCGCGCGCATCGCCGCCGCCGGCTTCGACGGCATCGGCTCGATGTGGGACACCCGCGAGACCGCCAGGGCCGCAGCTGCCGTCGCCCGCGAGCACAAGCTGATCGTCGAGGGCCTCCTGCTTCCGACGACGGTTGATGAGCTGAAGCCGGCTCTCGACTGGGGCACCGAATACGGCGTGCACCACATCAACATCCAGCCCAACACGCGGCCGCGTGCGCTGCGCGACATGATCAAGACCATCGAGGGCTGGCAGCGTCTCGCGGAGCAAGTGAGCTTTCCGCTCAACATCGAGACGCATCGCGGCCGTATCACCAACGACCTGCTGGTGACGCTCGACATCATCGACCAGATGCCGAACCTCAGGCTCACCGCCGACATCTCGCACTATGTCGTCGGCCGCGAGATCGAACTGCCCGTCTCGGCCGAAGCCGACGCACAGATCAGGACCGTGCTCGACAAATGCGAGGCCTATCACGGCCGCGTCGCCAGCTCCGAGCAGGTGCAGATTCCGCTGAGCTATCCCTGGGCGAAACCGTGGACCGAGCAGTTCAAGACGTGGTGGCGCTACGGCTTCGAGTCCTGGCGCCGGCGGGCAGGGGAGAACGCTGAACTCACCTTCGTGTGCGAGCTCGGGCCGCAGCCTTACGCGATCGCCGGCGCGGATGGCCGCGACCTCACCGACCGCTGGGAAGAGTCGCTGCTGCTGCGGGATATTGCACGCAGTCTGTGGTAGCGGCCCCACCCTCATCCGGCTATCGCCACCTTCTCCCATCCAGGGAGAAGGCAATCGAGCCGAGATGCTGGTGTATGGACCTTCTCCCTTGATGGGAGAAGGTGCCCGAAGGGCGGATGAGGGTGGGGCGGTTGCGCACATTTGGCAACCTGCGCGCCGCACCCTACACTGTCGCGCCCATGTCCCTCCACCCCACCATCGCCGCGTGGTTCGCCCACAAGGGCTGGTCGCCGCGCCAGCACCAGCTCGATGTGCTGGCCAGCTGGGAGCGTGCGGCGTCGGCGCTGCTGATCGCGCCGACCGGGGCCGGCAAGACGCTGGCGGGGTTCCTGCCCACGCTCAACGATCTGACCCACGATCCGCGGCAGGGGCTGCACACCCTTTATATATCGCCGCTCAAGGCGCTGGCCGTCGACGTCGCCCGCAACCTCGATGCGCCCATCGGCGAGATGCAGCTGCCGGTGACGGTCGAAACCCGCACCGGCGACACGCCTGCGGGTCGGCGTACTCGTCAGCGGCGCGATCCGCCCAACGTGCTGATGACCACGCCCGAGCAGCTGGCGCTGCTGCTCAGCCACGAGGACAGCGCGCGGTTCTTTTCGAACCTCAAGCGCATCGTGCTCGACGAGCTGCACTCGATGGTCACCAACAAGCGCGGCGAATTGCTGTCGCTCGATATCGCGCGCATCGCGAGCTACGCGCCGGACCTGCGCATCACAGCGCTGTCGGCCACCGTCGCGCGCCCCGATCTGATCCGCGACTGGATCGCCGCGCCGCTGCCGGAGGCGCAAACCGATCTGCTGTTCGGCGCCGGCGGGGCCAAGCCGAACCTGTCGATTCTCGCCTCCGGCGTGCACGTCCCGTGGGCTGGACACTCGACGCTCTACGCGGTGCCCGAGCTCTACTCGATCATCAAGCAGCACAAGACCACGCTGCTCTTCGTCAACACCCGCTCGCAGGCCGAGCTGCTGTTCCAGAACCTCTGGACGATCAACGACGACGGCCTCGCCATCGCGCTGCATCACGGCTCGCTCGCCGTCGAGCAGCGGCGCAAGGTCGAGAGCGCCATGGTCGCCGGCAAGCTGCAGGCGGTGGTGTGTACCTCGACGCTCGATCTCGGCATCGACTGGGGCGACGTCGATCTCGTGGTGCAGGTCGGTGCGCCGAAGGGCGCGAGCCGCATGCTGCAGCGCATCGGCCGCTCCAACCACCGCATGGACGAACCAAGTAAGGCGATCTTCGTGCCCTCCAACCGCTTCGAGGTGCTCGAGTGTGAAGCCGCTCTCGAAGCGGTGGAGAAGGGCGCGCAGGACAGCGAAGACCGGCTCAACCGGAGTAGCGGCAATACGACGAGGCCAGCAACCGCTTCGCCGTGGCCACCGCCGGGGGCGCGCCGCGCACCCTGTTCAAGCCGCGCGAAGGCGCCGCCTACTGGGCCGAACAGAAGGCCAAATCGTCAAAGCCGAAGGAAGCCAGCGCCAAGGCCAGGCGCAGCACCGACGAGGGCTAGGTCTAGGCGAAGGCCATCCCGGCCAGCACCGCGCCCAACGCCAGGGTGGCGCCGATCAGCAGCCACAACAGCCGCTCCGGCGCTCGGCGCTCGATGACCACCGGCGGTTGGGGGGCCTCCTCCAGCCGCCGGGCGATCCCCTTGAGGGCGCGGATGGCCTCTTCCGCGACGCGACGGCCGGCCTCGTTCGCACACTCGGCAGCGAGAACGACACGACGCTGACGCAACAGCTCAACTATGCCGAGATGATGGTCCGCCAGGGCCGGCTCGAGCCCAACGTCGAGCACCTGAAGGCCACCTACGCCCCGCGCTGCCGGGCGATGATCGAGGCGGTGCGCCGGCACCTCCCCGGCG
>Ga0207691_10006290_pt1 | contig 11465 bp, 8 predicted proteins | sample KBSM13metaG_FD_184327 | JGI IMG/M metagenome (GOLD analysis project Ga0207691, IMG submission 184327) | Miscanthus rhizosphere microbial communities from Kellogg Biological Station, Michigan, USA - KBS M1-3 metaG (SPAdes) (version 2) | ecosystem: Host-associated > Plants > Roots > Rhizosphere >...
GACCTTCGCGTGCATGAAGTCCTGGACGGCGCCGGGGGACCACGGCGTCGACGGCTTCCCGGAGAACCCGCCGACGGTGACGATCGTGTCGAGCAGCGGGATCTTCCACGCGCTGACGCCGTTTCGTGCCCACTGGCGGAAGACGTCGTCCGACTGGGTGTCGTCGACGACCCCGGCGACGTCGCAGCGGCGCTCGTTGACGACCTCGACGAGGGTGCCGAGGATCGGGCCGGCGGTCAGCACCGGCGAGGCGATGCGGATCCGGCGGCGCGCACGCCCGAGGTGCTTCGCGACGCGGTGCGAGAGCGCGTCGCCGAAGCCCGGCGTGAACCACGGCCTCACCTCGATGCCGCCGTCCAGCGTCACCGGCCGCGGCTGGACGGTCCCGGTGCCCGCGACGAGGCCGCTCTCCCACAGCTGCTCGAATGCCAGCGCGAAAGCGAACGCGAGCCGATCCGAGCCGAGCACGCGGACGACGACGTTCTCCTGGCGCGTCCAGGAGTCCTCGGTCCAGTTCATGGAGCCCGTCCAGACGTCCCGGCCGTCACGCACGCAGAACTTGTGGTGCATGAGGTCGGGGATCCCCGCGATCCCGCGCGTCTCGACGGGCAGCGCCTCGAGCGCCTCCGGCCGCGTCTCGGGCGGCGGCGGCACGGGGATCGGGCCGGGGTGGTCGACGTCGAACAGCAGCCGGACGCGGACGCCCCGCTGGTGCGCGGCGAGCAGCGACGCGAGCACGAGCGCGCCGGCCTCGGTCTCGAGCCGGACGTCGTAGAGCGCCAGGTCGAGGCTCACACGCGCGTCGTTGAGGAATCGCGCGATCTCGGCGGCGACCTTCGTCGCCGGCTGGCCGCCGTCGGCGAGCGTCGTCAGCTCGATCGGCACCGTCCCAGGGTACGTGCGTCGCTCCGCCACGCCTCTCGATACCGTCCGGCTGATGCGGCTCGCCCCGATCGGCGCCTGGTGCGCGGCCTTCACCGTTGCGTCGGCGGATACCGCACGTCCCGCCGTGCGAGAGATCGAGTCCCTCGGCTACGAGACGCTCTGGTATCCCGAAGGGCTCGGCACGAGGGAGTCGTTCACGAACGCCGCGGTGCTGCTCGCCGCGACCGACCGGATCCGCGTCTGCTCGGGCATCGCGAACATCTGGGCGCGAGATGCGGTCTCGACCGCCAACGCCGCCCGTGTGCTGGCCGACGCCTTCGACGACCGGTTCCTGCTCGGGCTGGGCGTCAGCCACCCGCGCCAGGTCGATCCCCGCGGTCATCGATACCGGCGCCCCGTGGCCACGATGCGGGCGTACCTCGAGGCGATGGACGACGACCCGTTCGTCAGCCCCGACGGCCCGGGCGTGAAGCGACCTCCGGTACCGCGCGTTCTCGCCGCGCTGCGGCCGCCGATGCTCCGGCTCGCAGCCGAGATGGCGCTCGGCGCGCACACGTTCCTCGTGACCGTCGAGCACACGAGGCGGGCGCGGGAGATCCTCGGGCCGGAGCCGCTGCTCGTCGTCGAGCAGAAGGTCGTGCTCGGTCACGACCTCGCCGAGGCGCGTGAGCGCGCGCGCGGGGCGCTCGCCTGGTACCTCGACACGCCGAACTACGTCGACAACCTGCGGTGGCTCGGATTCTCGGACGACGACCTGGCGAACGGCGGCTCGGACGCCCTCGCTCGGGCGCTCGTCGTCGCCGGCGACGAACTCGCGATCGAGGAGCGGTGCCGCGAGCACCTAGCCGCGGGCGCGAGCCAGGTGGCGATCCAGCCTCTCGAAGAAGGCGATCCGTTCGGCCGCGAGACGTTCCGGCGGCTCGCACCGGTCCTGCTCGGCTAGCCCGCCGTCGCGATCGCCTCGATCTCGATCTCGAGCTCGGGGAGCGCGAGCGCCGCGACCTCGACGATCGTGTCCGCGGGATACGGCGGGCTGAACCACCGCCTCCGCAGCTCGACGATCTTCGGGAAGTTCGCCATGTCGGTGAGGAAGATCGTGACCTTGACGATCCGCTCGAGGCTCGAGCCGCCGGCCTCCAGCACCCGGGCGAGGTTGCGGAAGGTCTGCTCCGCCTGGGCGTCGAAGTCGCCGGCGCCGACGATGCGACCCTGCTCGTCGAGCGCCGCCTGCCCCGAGACGATCACGAGGTCGCCGACGCGGAAGCCCTGCGAGAGGGCGTAGGGCTCGAAGGGGTCGGGGTCGAGTCGGATCTGCTGGACGTCGGGCATCTGCGTCCCCTTTCGAGGTCAGGCGGGTGTGCGGTCCTTCTCGAGCGACGTCGAGACACGCGTCGTCCGGAACCACTGGGACAGCTCCGGCGCCCAGACGATCGTGACGGCGACGAGCAGCCCGCCCGTGATCAGGCTCGAGACGTAGTCGGGCGAGCGCAGGATCGCGAGGATCTCCTGCAGCACGCTCAGAGAGAAGACGCCGGCCGCGATGCCGATCGCGCCGCCCTTGCCGCCCGACAGCCTGACCCCGCCCAGGAGTGCCGCCGTGGCCGAGAAGGTCAGGACGTCGACCCCGATGTTGGTGGGGCTCGCCGTCGCGAGGCTGTAGCTGAGCAGCGCCCCGGCGAGGGCGGCGCCGAGCGCGGACATCACGAACACGCCGATGAGCAGCCGGTCGACCGAGACGCCCGCGACCCTCGCGGCGCGCCGGTCGCCGCCGATCGCCCGGACGTCCCTGCCGACCCGCAGGTACCGCAGCGCGACGATGGTGACCGCGAAGATGCAGATCGCGACGAGGCTCCGGATCGAGAAGATCTGGAGGATCGGCTTGTCGAGCCTGAGCCCCACGTTGTAGTCCTCGTAGATCACGCTCTTGCCGTGCCCGAGGATGTAGGTGGTGCCCAGGACGACGAGGTACCCGCCGAGCGTCACCGGCATCGAGTTCAGCCGGAAGCCGGCGATCAGGCCGCCCTGCGCGACGCCGACGATCACCGCCGTCCCGAGGGCGACCAGGATCCCGACCATCGGCGAGCCGTCTCCGGTGAGGACGGCGACCATGCCTCCGAGGAGGTACATCGACGAGACCGAGAGGTCGAACTCGCCCGCGATGATCGTGATCCCGAGCGCGAGGGCGACGAGCCCGTACGAGGCGAAGTTCTGGAAGATGTCGTAGACGTTCGCGGTGCGGACGGTGTACTGCGTGAAGACCGGCACGAGCGCCAGCGCGACGACCATGAGCGCGAGGATCGCGAACGGCGCGAGATCGGCGGCGTTCAGCCGGCGCGGGTGGGGCGTCTCGCGGCTCACCGGTTGCGCTCCCGCAGGTTCGTGAGGACGACGACCACGACGACGATGATCCCGCGAACGAGGATCTGCCCTCCGGTCGAGTAGCCGCGCAGCAGGAGCATGTCCGAGATCGTCGCGATGAAGATCGCGCCGAGCGCCGTCCGCGCGATCGAGCCCCTGCCGCCCGTGACGGCGTTCCCTCCGACCAGCGCGGCCGCGATCGCGTCGTACGTGTAGCTGCCGACGAGGAGGAGCGAGGCGTTCGCGCTCGTCGCGCCGATCAGGATCCCGGACCCGGCGGTGTAGAGGGATGCGATGCCGAATGCGCCAACCGTGAGGAGCGTGATCGGCAGCGCCGCGGCCCGCGCGGCGACCCGGTTCTCGCCGAGGAGGTAGATCTGGCGCCCGAATCTCGTGCGGCGCATCACGACCGCGAGCAGGATGCTGACGGCGATGAACACGTAGACGGGGGCAGGGAGGCCGAGGACGGGGTTGGCGAGGTGCTCCCAGCTCGTCCTGTTGTCCGGCGGGACGATGCTCTCGCCGTGCGAGAGCCAGACGGCCAAGCCCTCGAGGAGCCCTGCCGCTCCGATCGTGATGATGATGGGGTTGGCTCCCCACGCGCCGACCGCGAACCCCTGCACGGCGCCGATCGCGAGCCCGAGGAGCAGCGTGAGGACGATCGCCGCTCCGAGCCCCCAGCGCACGGAGTAGAGGAAGAACATCGCCGAGACGGCCGCGGTCTGGCCGAGGGCGAGCGAGAACAGGCTCCCGCTCAGGACGATGACGGTGAGGCCGACGGCGATGATCCCGACGAACGACGCCGCGGTGAGGATCGCCTTCATGTTGCTGACCGACAGGAAGCCGGTCGTGGTCGCGGCGCCGTAGACCGTCACCGCCACGAGGATCGCGACCCATGCCCCGAGGGCGTAGTCGGCGATCCCGAGCGGCCGGCGCTCGAGGCCGACGCGGGCGATCATGCTGCTCACGTGGCGGCCGCCGCAGTCCCCGTCGCGTGGCTCGTGGTCATGTCCGCGAGGATCGCCGACGCGGAGGCCTCGTCCCGCGGGACGACCGAGACGATGCGGCCGTGGAAGATCGTGACGACGACGTCCGCGAGATCGAGGACCTCGTCGAGCTCGGTCGACGAGAAGATCACGGCCGTGCCCCTGCGCGCGGCCGTCCGGACGAGAGCGTGGATGTCCGCTCGACCGCCGACGTCGACACCGCGCGTCGGCTCGTCGAGGGCAAGCAGCGCCGTGCCTTCCAGCTCGAGCGCGCGACCGAGCAGGACCTTCTGCTGGTTGCCGCCGCTGAGACTGCCCGCGGGTGAGCCGAGCCGCTCGACGGGGACGCCGGCCATCCCCGCCAGCTCGCGGGCGGTGCGGTGCGCCCGGCGGCGCAGGAGCACGCCCAGCCGGCTCAGGCGCCGGAGCCGGGCGACGATGAGGTTGCGCTGGACGGTCTGACCCAGGAAGAGCCCCTCGCGCTGGCGGTCGTTCGGGACGTAGAGCACCCCCGCGTCGACGGCGCGGCGCGGCGTGTTGAGAAGGACGGGGCGCCCACGGACAGAGACCGTGCCGGAGACGCCCGGGACGAGCCCGCCGAGGGCGCGGAGGATCGTGCTGGTCCCGGAGCCGACCTGTCCGGCCAGCCCCGTGATGAGCCCCCTCTCGAGGACGAGCGAGACGTCCTCGACGCTCCCCGGCACCGTCAGCCCCTCGATCGTCACGAGCGGCTCGCCCGAGCCCGGGAGCGTGTGCTCGTGCTCGACCATCGCCTTGGCCCCCTCCATCTCGCCGAGCATCAGCTCGATCAGGGCGCGCCGGTCGATCTCGCCGATCTCGTGCGTGCCGACGCGCCGGCCGTCGCGCAGCACCGTCACGCGGTCGCAGAGCTCGAAGACCTCGTCGAGCCGGTGCGACACGAAGATCACGCTCCGGCCCTGCGCGACGAGGTCGCGCGTTGCGCGGAACACGCGCTCGATCTCCGGCTTGCTGAGGGTCGCAGTCGGCTCGTCGAGGATCAGCAGTCGCGCGTCCCGCACGAGCAGCCGTGCGATCTCGACGAGCTGGCGCTCGCCGATCGCGAGCGTCTCCACCGGCGTCCGGAGCTGAACGTGCCCCAGGCCGAGCTGGTCGAGGACGGCGCGAGCCTGCTTCGAGAGCCGGCGCCGCCGGTAGAGCAGAGGCACGTCGAGCCCGCCCAGGAAGATGTTGTCCTCGACGCTCAGCTCGGGCACGAGGCTGAGCTCCTGGTTCACGAGCGCGATGCCGTGACCCTGCGCGTCGAGCGGGTTCCGGAGCGAGAGCTCCTCGCCCCCGAAGCGGATCGTGCCCTCGTCGGGCCTGACGAGCCCGACGAGCGACTTCACGAGCGTGCTCTTGCCGGCACCGTTGTGCCCGCAGACCGCATGCACCTCGCCGGCCCGGACGTCGAGCGACAGGCCCTGCACGGCCCGCACCGGCCCGAACGACTTCGAGAGGTCGACGACCTCGAGCAGCACCTCCGGGACGGCCTCGGGCACTGGCGAACGGGACCCGGAGCTCTGTTCCGGATCCCGTTCGCCGCTCATCGTCCGAGGCTAGAGGAGCGTCGGATCGATCGCTAGAAGGTGCAGAGCCTCGTGAACTTGGCGACGTTCGCCTTGGTGATGCGCTGCTCCTGGACGTAGGAGACCTTCGGCGGCTTGCCGCCGTTCAGGATCTGCGTCGCGACCTTGACCGCCAGAGCGGCCTCGACCTGCGGCGCCTGGGTGCCCGTGCCGTACTGGACGCCCGCCTGGATCGACTTGATGCCGACTGCGAGGCAGTTGGAGCCGGTGACGATCAGGCCGTTCTTCTTCGAGAGGCCGACCGGGACACCCGCCTGCTTCGCGCCCTGGATGATCCCGATGGCCATGTTGTCCGCCATGCCGTAGGCGCCCTGGATGCCGCCCTTCGAGGCGTACTTCGAGAGCAGCTGCTGCGCGACCTTCGCCGACGTGGCCTGGTCCCAGTTCGTGTCCTGGATCGACACGATCTTGTACTGCGGGAACTTCTTCAGGTACGCCTTGAACGTCGCCATCCGGTCGGTGACGTTGTTCTGGCTCGCCGTGCCGGTGAGGGCGATGACGTTGCCCGTCTTGTAGCCGGCCCGCTTCATGCCTTCGACGAGGTTCATCGCGGCGAACCGGCCGAGCGCCGGGTCGTCGGTCCGCGCCTCGGCGGTGACGATCTTCGAGCCCGCCGCCGACTGACGGCCGATCGCGCCGAGGATCGGGATCCCTGCGGCCTTCGCCCGGATGTACGACGGGACGATCGCGGAGGCGCTCGCCGGGACCGAGATGATCAGGTCCGGCTTGTCCGCGATCAGGCGGTTCATGTTCTGCGCGTCGACCGCGGGGTCGAACACGGAGGAGAGGACGGTCACGCTCGCGCCCTGCTTCTCGAGGCCGCTCTTGACCGAGTTGGCCCACGCGGCGCAGAAGGGGTTCTGGTTCGTGCAGATGATGACGCCGACGTTCTTGCCGTCGAGCGCGCCCTGCTTGCCGCTCGCACCGATCGCGCCCGTGACGAAGACGGCCGCGAGCACCCCGAGCACCGCGAGCGGCACCCAGCGGGTTGACCTACGCCACATTGTCGGACTCCTTTCCCTGCTGACGATGGATCCGCCCGACGGGCGGTTTGCTGCTGTCGCCTCCATGACGTGGGACGCGGCGAGAACAGGCTTGGTTAGGAGGGACTGGCAATGCCTACGTATGCATACAAGGTGCGCGATGACATGTCAAACGGCCCGCCGCGGCCCGTCTCAGCCCGCCGCGGCGGGCGCGAGCGTCCTGCGCCGGACGAGCTCGACGGGGAGCGTGCGGCGACGGGGCGGCGCGGCATCCTCGGCGGCGGCGATCCGCTCGAGCAGCAGGCCGACGGCCTCCCGTCCCATCGTCCCGAGGGGCTGCTTGACCGTCGTCAGGTTGAACGCCTCCCAGCCCGCCATGTCGATGTCGTCGAAGCCGACGACGGAGAGGTCCTCGGGGACGCGGATCCCGATGCGGCGAGCCGCGTCGAGCGCGCCGAAGGCGATGAGGTCGTTGGCCGCGAAGATCGCGGACGGCCGCGCGCGCGATGCGAGCAGGTCGAGCCCCCACTGGTAGCCGCTGTGGTGGCTGAACTGCCCGACACGGCGGAGCGTGTCGTCGAGCTCGACGCCGCGGGACTCGAGGCCCTCACGGAAGCCCTGCTCTCGGTCGCGGCTCGTCGTCGCGTTCTCGGGTCCGGAGATGAGCGCCACGCGCTCGTGCCCCAGGTCGAGCATCGCCTCGGCGACCGCGCGCCCTCCGCTGCGGTTGTCGGAGACGACCGTGTCGACCGCGTCGCCCTCGACGTAGCGGTTGACGAGCACGACGGGGATCCGACCCGTGCCGCTTCCGGGCAAGGGCATCCCGAGCGTCGCCGAGACGTAGACGAGCCCGTCGACCGCGGCGCCGTTGACGAGGTCCGCGACGTGCCGCTCGAGCGGCGCGTCGGTGCGTTCGTTGAAGAGCACGGTGCGGTAGCCGGCGAGCGCGAACTCGTTGTGGAGGACCCCCAGAAGCTCTGGGTAGAAGGGGTTCGTGATGTCCGAGACGATCAGGCCGATGGTCCCCGTCCGGCGCGTGATCAGGCTGCGCGCGGCGAGGTTCGGCGTGTAGTCCATCTGCCGCGCCGCCTCGAGGATCCGCGCCTTCGTCTCCGCGGACACGCGCGGGTCGCCGCGCAGCGCCCGCGAGACGGTCGACTGGCTGATGTTGAGCCTGCGGGCGATGTCCTTGCTCGTGACGGCCACGGCGGGAGCATCGCAGAGCGGGAGGATCGCGGCTCGTCCTCGGCCATCGGCGCGACGGGCGTGGTCCCGGGTTGACAAGACCCTCCCGCGAGGTCTATGCATACGTAGTCAACCGGAAGGATGCTCGCTTGCCGCCGTCCCGTCCCACGCTGGAGAACGCAGCTTGACCTACCGGCTCGGCGTCGACGTGGGCGGGACGTTCACCGACGTCGTGCTCTACGACAGCGACGGCCAGCAGGTCTGGCTCGCGAAGACGCCGACGACGCCGCTCGACCAGTCGGTCGGCGTGATCGACGGGATCCGCCTCGCGGCCGAGCGCGCAGACGTCGACCTGCCGGACCTCGACGCGGTGCTCCACGGCACGACGGTCGCCACGAACGCGGTGCTCGAGCGGCGCGGCGCGCTGGTGGGGCTCGTCGTCACGCGCGGCTTCCGGCAGATCCTCCATCTCGCCGAGGCCTGGACGCCCGGCCCGCTCTTCGGCTTCATGGTCTACGAGAAGCCGGAGCCCCTCACCGACACGCGCTACGTCCGCGAGGTCCCGGAGCGGATCGGCGCGGACGGCGCGATCATCGAGGCGATCGACGAGGACGCCGTCCGGGCCGCGGTCGAGGAGCTCGTCGCCGACGGGGTCGAGGCGCTCACCGTGTGCTTGCTCAACGCCCACGCGAACGGGCGTCACGAGCGGGTCGTCGAGGAGATCGCCGCCTCGATCGCGCCGTCGCTTCCCGTCTCGGTCTCGTCCGAGGTCCTGCCCGAGTTCCGTGAGTACGAGCGGACGGTGACGACGCTCGTGAACGCCTACGTCGCGCCGACGCTCGAGCGGTACCTGACGAACGTCCGCGACGGCCTTGCCGCCGCCGACGTTCGCGCGCAGATCCAGGTGGTGCGCTCGGACGGCGGCCTGATGAGCCTCGAGTCCGCCTGCAGGAGCCCCGTGCAGACCGTCCTCTCTGGCCCGGCCGGCGGCGTGAGCGGCGCGTCGTTCGTCGCGTCGCACGCGGGCTTCGACCGCATCCTCACCTTCGACATGGGTGGCACCTCGACGGACGTGGCGGTCTGCCTGTCCGGGCGTCCGGAGATCACGCGGGAGACGCACGTTGGTGACTTCCCCGTCCGCGCGCCGGCGGTGGACGTGGCGAGCATCGGCGCGGGCGGCGGCTCGATCGCCTACGTCGCGGAGGCCACCGGCGCGCTCCGCGTCGGGCCCGAGAGCGCGGGGGCGCTGCCCGGCCCGGCCTGCTACGGCCGAGGCGGCACCGCCGCGACGGTCACCGACGCGAACGTCGTCCTCGGGCACCTGCCGCCGCGCCTGCTCGGCGGCGAGTTCGAGTTGGACCCGGATGCCGCCCGCGCGGCGGTCGCCCGCGTCGCCGAGGCGCGCGGCACGGGCGTGGAGGAGACCGCCCGCGCGATCGTGAGCATGGTCGACGAGGCGATGCTCGGCGCCCTCCGCGTGGTCACGGTGCAGCGCGGCCGCGTCCCGTCGGAGTTCGCGCTGGTCGCCTTCGGCGGCGCCGGCGGCCTGCACGCGAACGCGCTCGCGCGGATCCTCGGCAGCTACCCGGTGATCGTCCCGGAGGAGTCGGGCGTGCTCTCGGCGCTCGGCTTCATCTCGTCGGAGATCAAGAACGAGTACAGCCAGACGTTCGTCAAGAGCATCGCCGCGACGACACCCGACGCCGTGCGCAAGCCGTTCGAGGCCCTGACGACGCGTGCGCGCGAGTGGCTCGACGCCGAGAAGGTGGACGTCGCAGACCAGGACGTCCGCTTCGTCGTCGACATGCGCTACACGCGGCAGGGCTACGAGCTGCCCATCGAGCTCGACGGCGTGGAGCTTGCGGCGCTCGACCTCGCCGCGCTCGAGCGGCGCTTCGGCGAGGCGCACCAGGCGCTCTACGGCTTCGTGCTCCAGGGCGGCGCGGAGATCGTGAACCTCCGCGTCGTCGCCGCGGGACGCGTCCCGTTCCCGGAGCTCGAGGCACGCCCGGAAGGCGGGGCGGACCCGTCGGCGGCGCAGACCGGCACGCAGCGGGTGTGGACGCCCGGGGAGACCCTCGACGTCCCCACGTACGCGCGCGCCGCGCTCGAGCCCGGCATGGCGATCGAGGGCTACGCGATCGTCGAGCAGTACGACGCGACGACGGTCGTGCTCCCCGGGCACCGCGCCGTCGTCGACGCGTGGCGCAACCTCCTCGTCCGGCCGGAGGCGGCATGAGCACGGCGGTCGACGTCGGGACGCTCGATCTGATCGAGAACGCGCTGCTCAACGCGCGCTTCGAGATGGACGAGGTCGTCCGGCGCGCCGCGATGTCGCCGACGATCAGGGTGCAGCACGACGAGTTCCCGATGATCTGCAACGGCCGCGGGCAGATGGTCGTCGGCCAGTTCGGGTCGTACATCCCCGAGGTGATCGACCGCTTCTCGGGCGGGCTCTCCGAGGGCGACGTGATCCTTCTCAACGATCCCTATCTCTGCAAGGGGTCGATCTCGCACTGCAACGACTGGCTCGTGATCCTCCCGGTCTTCTACGAGGGCGAGCGGATCGCGTTCGCGTCGCTGTTCGGCCACATGATGGACGTGGGGGGCAAGGTTCCCGGCAGCCAGGTGTCCGATGCGCTCTCGATCTGGGAGGAGGGCATCCGGATCCCGCCCATCAAGATCTTCGACCAGGGCGTGCTCAACGAGACCGCGCTCGACGTGATCCTGAACAACACGCGGACGCCGGACACGAACCGCAGCGACCTGATGGCGATCATCGGCGGCTGCCGGGCGGCGGAGCGGCGGATCGTCGAGATCTGCGACCGGTTCGGGCCCGAGACGTTCGAGGCCGCGTGCGACGCGCTGCTCGAGCGGACGCGCACCGCGATGGCGCACATCATCCGCACGTACATCCCGGAGGAGCCGCAGTCGTTCACCGACTGGGTCGACGACGACGGGTGCGGCAACGGGCCGTTCAAGATGGTGCTCACGATCTGGCGCGAGGGCGACGTCTGCCACGCGGACTGGACGGGCACGGACGACCAGGCGCCCGGGTCGATCAACTTCCACATCCACGAGGGCCTCTGCAAGCTCTTCCTCGGGATCTACATGATCATGGCGTTCGATCCCGAGATCCTCTTCAACGACGGCATCTACGACGTCTTCGAGGTGACGCTGCCGGAAGGGTCGCTGCTGAACCCGAAGTTCCCCGCGCCGCTCTCGAACCGGCTCAACGTCCACACGCGACTCTTCGACTGCATGAGCGGCGCGCTCGGGCAGAAGGCCCCCGAGCTGTCGATGGCCGCGGGCTACGGGACGAGCCCGTTCTTCGTCTTCTCGGGGAACGACGCCGAGGGCGAGTACTTCCAGTTCGTCGAGCTCCTCTTCGGGGGCCTCCCCGCGCGCTCCGCGGCGGACGGGCTCGACGGCCACTCGTGGTGGCCGCTCTTCCGCACGAC
>Ga0207691_10006292_pt1 | contig 11465 bp, 7 predicted proteins | sample KBSM13metaG_FD_184327 | JGI IMG/M metagenome (GOLD analysis project Ga0207691, IMG submission 184327) | Miscanthus rhizosphere microbial communities from Kellogg Biological Station, Michigan, USA - KBS M1-3 metaG (SPAdes) (version 2) | ecosystem: Host-associated > Plants > Roots > Rhizosphere >...
TGCCGGTATTTTGACAAACCAAAACTGGATCGCGCTAACAGCGAACCCGGGATCACTCTCCACCCAACCGGGCGACCAGGAGAGAATGGATCCCGCCTGAAAATGATCGGTAATCATCCAAACGATCCAGGTCGCCGGGATGAAGGAGGCAGCGAGCAGGATTCCAATCTGTTTGCGCATCTCCCATTGGCCGAAAAGCAACCAGAAACCCAGCAGGATAGAGAGGGCGAGAAAGGTGTGGACGTGAAAGAACGGCATCGTGGCGTAGAGCGACCATTCGACCCACCATGGGAGAAGACCGCGGCGTGGAGCACCCGTCTCAGTGTCGGCGGGCGAATAGTATTTCCGCCGCCAATGAATCAAGAGAAGTAGCCCGGCCGGGATCGCGTAGAGCAAACCGCGTTGCGTCACGAACATCGCCAGCGGGATGCTCTTCCATGCAATCTTCTCCGCTTGGTAATCCGCGAATTGTAACCTTTTGAAAAACTCGTAACCCGCGAGCCCGCCATTAAAGAGAAAACCCGCCACTCCAAAAACGCCCCCCCAGCGATAAAATCCGTAGAAGGTCGCGAGTGAACCGAACAGTCCCGTCCAGACCAGCACCCGAACCAGGTCGAAATTCTGGAGGAGAAAAAGCGAGTCAAAAAAATCGACGCCCGCAGGATAACGCAAGCCGCTGAAGACGTGAATCGGATTGTCGGGCCAAAGGGGCACGCCGTTGGCGAAATATTTGATGTAGGTGATGTGGAGAGCGAGATCGCCGTAATTGTTAACCGATTGGATTTTTAAGTGGTTGCCCTCCACGTAAACGAGCCAGCAAAAAGCCCGGACGGCGAACATGGCGAACACGATTCCGATGGCCCAGCTCCCGAGACGGTAATCAGGACGGGGCTTTATGACCGTCGGTTCTTCCACCAGATTCATCCGGCGCCGCGCCCGTTTCGACTTGGGCAGCGGAGCAGCCGCCGGCGGTGGCACAATGACCTTGCGCGGTGTGAAATGCGCTGTTCCGATCCACGCAAAAACCGCCGCAACCAAACCAAGAAATAAAGCGAAGCCACCTAACGTCGGGTCGAGCCCACGTCCAACAACGCCGAGGAGCAGACCGGCAATCGTTGCGACATTGACGAAAGTCAGACCGGCGGAGAAGAATTTCATCGACTCACTGAACCAGGTCTACAAAAGCTCCGTGACTGCGCGCATGATGCCTAGGGAGTTGCAGGAGGCGTGGGCTTCGCTGGTTCCGGAGCTGGTTGCCCGACGAAGTCAGGCTGTTTGCCCGGGAACAACTTACGAAAAGTCTTGGCCTTAAAATACAGTTTCGAAGTGTCCTGGTAAGGGCGAATCGTCATTGGTTGGGTGAAGTAACTGTCATGCAGTTTCTTCTCGACCTCCGCAATTCGGTCCTCCTGCACGACAAGGAAATCAGCGTCGTATTTTCCCGGGGAATTGTTGTGCTCGTAGTAGCCAATGTTTGGGAAATCCCCCAGCAGCCAGGGAAACGGATAAGTGCTCGTGCGGATGAAACTACCGGTCACGCCATAAGCCAGCGGGTTGCCCCGGACCGCTCGCATGAGAGGATTCATCAACTTATAGATATCGTTATAAGTCTGCACATAGACATAGGGCTCAGTGTCCGTGCTGCAATGAAAGTAATTCAGGAAGATAGCCATCCCGAGCGACATCAGGAGAGCCAGACTCACGGCAGCACGTTTGACCATTAGCATCGCTCCCTCGCTAATCCGCGCGGATTTCCCGACAAAAAAGCCGAAACCGCCCCCGAGCAAAGCACCGACCAACGCGCCGGCGTATAACCACTGGCCAAACTCGCCCGCAACCCCGCTCGTGCTCGTGGCCGCGATCGTGATCAAGTAGGCTTCGCGGAGATAAATCGGCAAAGAACAAGCCGCGCGCACCGCCGCCGGTTGCACCAGATAACTAGCAGCAGCTCCTACCCCGAAACCGATCAGCGCAAAACCGACCGCATAAAAAGCGGCCCGTGGAATCTTTTTCGCCACCGCCCCGGCCGCGAAGACGAAAAGCAGCGGCCAAACAATGCTGATGATAATCCAAGGCGTCTTGTAATGGATGATACTGTAAGCGGCGAAAACTCCCACGCCATAGATGGCGAGGTAGCGCACGACAAAGTTCCGGAAAAACTGACAAGCCAGACAAAGGAATAACCCGACAAGAACCGGCCACTCATAACGCAGGATCAGCTCAAGCCAGTATGGCCATGGTTTTTCGTGCCCGTTGCCCTTCGACCCGGTCTGATACCAGGTCGCAAATGTGAGGTAAAGGCCCTTGACTCCCGACCAGTTGAGGAACGTTCCCGAATAGAAAAAGACAATCGCAAATAGACAGCTGCAGATCACGATCGCGAGATCGACGTAATCCCATTGCTGCCGCGCACGCTTCAAATTCGTCATCGGCGTGATTCTATGCGAAACCCAGAGCACGCCCGCAGCGATCAGCGCACAACCGATGTGGATGATGTAGGTCTCCTTCGTCAGGATCATCCCGGCCGTCCCGATTCCAACACACCACAGATAGTTACGCGTCCCGAAGCTCCAGAGGCCGAGCAGCCCGAGCACGAAAATCATCGAGAAAAGCAGCAGCCACACTTCGTGAATCGAGTAGCGCCCGTAAAAAACAAAGCCTGGCGAGATCGCCATCGCGAGCGCCGCAATCCGGCTGACGTTTTTTCCGACAAAAGGCTCGAATTTCAACGTCGCATAAATCGAACCGATGCTGGCCAGCACGACGGGCAGCCGAAGCGCCCAAATATGGCGTCCGAAGAGCGCCTGGGAAAGGAACAGGATATAGAAATGCAACGGACCGTGATAATTGGTCGGGTCGTAGCGGTAGAACCCGCTCCTCACCATCTGATCGACGAACCACCCGTTGATCCCCTCGTCGAAATGCGGCGGCTTGATGCCCAAGAGAAGAAAACGGAGAAACGCGCCCAAGGCGATGATTCCCCAGAAGGACCAATCGAGGGTGGCGAGCCGCTCCGGGAGGGGGCGCGCGGCCGGAATTTCCCCTCGCGCGGTCTCGTCTCCGCTGCTAGGTAGCGCTTCCATGCGCATATTGGTGACGGGCGGCTGTGGGTTCATCGGGAGTAACTTTATTCGTTACATTCTGCAACATTACAAGCCGGCGTACATCACAAATGTTGACGTTCTCACGTACGCCGGAAATCCGGCCAATCTCGATGGCGTTTTGGAGGAGCATGGCGAACGCTACGAATTTTTCCAGGCCGACATCGCCAACGTGGACCAGATGGACACGCTCCTGCATGAGGAACAGTTCTACGCCATCGTCAATTTCGCGGCCGAATCGCATGTCGATAGGAGCATCAATTCTCCGCAAAACTTCATTCACACCAATATCGTCGGCACGAGCGTCCTGCTCGACGCCGCCCGGCGCCACGATGTCCAACGTTTCATCCAGATTTCGACCGACGAAGTTTACGGATCGTTAGGCGAAACCGGAAAATTTACGGAACATTCGCCACTCGAGCCCAGTTCCCCATATTCGGCGAGCAAAGCCGGCGCCGACCTTCTCGCGCTCGCCTGTCATCGCACCTTCGGACAGGACGTCGTCGTCACCCGCTGCTCCAACAACTACGGCCCTTACCAATTCCCGGAAAAGCTGATCCCCCTCATGATCATCAAGGCGTTGAGCGACCAACCGCTCCCGGTCTACGGCGACGGAATGAATGTGCGCGACTGGATCCATGTGGAAGATCACTGCGCGGGAGTCGTCGCCGCGCTCTTCGAGGGCAAGGCGGGGGCCGTCTACAACTTCGGGGGCGACGGCGAGATGGTTAATCTTGACGTCGTTAGGCTAATTCTCGACCGATTGGGAAAACCACACAGTCTGATCTCATTCGTGACCGATCGCCTCGGGCACGATCGCCGATACGCGATCGATTCTTCATTCGCTAAAAAGGAATTGGATTGGCACCCCTTGCACACGGCGCGCGAAGGGATTGCCACCACCGTCGATTGGTATCTGGAGCACCACAGTTGGTGGGAAAACCTGCTCAGCCGCACGGAACGCTTCGAATAGCGGAAAGCACAACACGCCCAGAGCCAACCGGATCTGAGGTGAAAGACGAATCAAACCTTGGATGACCCGGTTGTTCCTCCCGGAACGCTTCGGCCAAAAACAAACAAATCCTATGGCAAACAAATCAAAATCCTCTGCGTCGCAATCCGGATCGAATGAAAACATCGAGATCCCGCCGATCTCGAAAACCGCGGCCGGCGCGGCAACTGGCGCCGTGATCGGCGCAGTCGGCGGTCCTGTGGGCGCGGTCGTAGGCGGCGTTATTGGCGCGGCCGTCGGGAAGCGAGCAGAGAGCGACAAGCCAATGATGCCCGCAGTCAAGCGCGTCGCACGACAAGCGGTCCACGGAGCCAAAGTCGTGGCGAAAACCGCCCGTGCCGCGGCGCCCGCGGCAAAGCGCATCGTGAAGTCAATGCGGCCGGGGAAAGCGACCCGTGCCACCGCGAAGAAGTCCGGGGCGAAAAAATCCCGTCCCGCGAAAGCGTCGCGCGCGAAGACAAAGTCACGCGTCACCAAGACAAGGAAGCCCAAAGCGAAAACAAAAAGCCGTTCGTCCGTCCGGAAAACCCGCCGGCCCGCTACGGCACGCCGCAAAAAGGCGCGGCGCTAGGATGACCGCGTTTTAGCGTCTCAGACTTTCAGCGTTTCGGCTTCGAACGAAGCCTCGCCTTCCGCTCGGAGGTGTATCGCCACCACGGCGTGGCCGGCGCGCCCTCCATGAACCGCACCACCGAGATGAAGACATCGATCACGCAAGGATCGTGGCGTTTCCCAGAAACGTTACAGAGCAAATCGTACATCGCGTACGGATCACGTCCGACAAGATGCGCGGGCGAGCGAATGCCCAGCAGACGCAGGTCAGCGGCAGTGGCCGGGCCGACATTCGGCAGCTGCGTTAATTCAACATAGCTGGCACGGTCTTTTGCAGCGCGGATCACACCCTCACTCTAGGCGAATCAGGGGGCGTCACAGCAAACTCAAAGTGTGGATCAGAAAATCGATGCTTGATCAAAGGTCTTCAAATGGACCTTTCGTCAGACGTGAATCACGCCAATGTTTGCAGGTCCGGGCTGGCCTGAGGTTCAAGCTCTGGAGCGAGCGAGCGCTTGCGAAGACTAAAGAGGGTCAGGAGCGGCCCTGTCATAATCGTTGTGACCAAGGCCATCAGCACAAGCATGCTGAAGACCCGCTGCGAGAGGATGTGTAGCTCGTATCCGAGATTGAGCGCGATGAGTTCCATCAGACCGCGCGTGTTCATGAGAGTGCCGAGTTGGAATGATTCGCGCCAGTCCATCCCAGCGAGGCGTGCGGCAAAGGAGCTGCCGCCGAGCTTGCCAAAGGTGGCGAGGAAAATAATGAGCCCGCAAATCAACCAATCAGCGCGACCGTGCAAAAGTCCGATCTGGGTGCGCAGACCGGAAAAGGCAAAGAAGACCGGTAGGAGCAGCACGGAGCTGATGTATTCGATCCGTACATGGAGCTTGCCGCGAAACCCACCTATCGTCGGCATGATCAATCCGGCGACGAACGACCCGAAGAGTGCGCGAATGCCGAGCAATTGAGTGCACAGCGCGGAGGCAAGGACGATGGCGAGCACGATCGCCAGCGTGCTCTTGGCCGGCTTGGGTTGAGTGAGCGTTTCTTCGCCCAACCAAGTAGGCAGGTTTGGCTTGAGGCCGAGGAACATGACCAGGACAAAAATCACCACGAGGCCCAGGCAGAAGACGGCCGAGGCGAAATCGGCAGCTCCGGCAATCGCGACGACGAAAGCGAGCAGACCCCATGCGGTCACGTCACCGATCGCCGCACAGGCCGATGCGATTCTGCCTAACGACGTTTTAAGAATGCCGCGATCCTGTAAAATGCGCACGAGGACAGGGAAAGCCGTGATACTCATCGAGATGGCAACGAAGAGCGCGAAGGCGGCAAATGGAGCCCCCGGTTGGGCGAGACGGTCGTAAAAGGCATACGACAGCCCAACGCCCAGAAGACAAGGAATGGCGATGCCGGCGTGGCTGACAATGATGGCCGTGGACGCCTTCTGCCGAAGCTCAGCCCAATCCATTTCCATTCCTACGGCAAACATAAAGAGACACACTCCGACCTGACTGAGAAGGTGGAGGGGGTCGAGCGATGCGGCGGCGAAAACGAACTGGAAGGCGTGCGGCGCGACCAAACCAAATAGCGAAGGGCCGAGCAGAACGCCAGCCATCATTTCTCCAACCACGGCGGGTTGCCCGCAACGGGTGAAAATCCAACCAACTGAATACGAAATCGTGATTACAACGAACAGTTGCAGGAAAAACCGGCTCAATGGATTCTCCGCATTCAGCTCCAAGCGCTTCTCGATCGAGTCGCTGAGCGAGACGCCGGCGGGTGGAATGTCAGGGCTGCCGATCTCAGTTTGGGAATTGTTGCCAGGGGGAACAGCGGGGCGGGACAGCCGATCACCGGCATGAAGGATGAATAGGATTCCCAGCGCCGCGAAGCCGACAATAGATAGGTAGAGCGTGGCGCTGCGGTGCATTAATCGTGACGAATGGCCCAACCTTACACGATGAGGATAACAGTCGAAGCGGCGCGACACGAACCGCGGTGTCGCGCCGCCGAACTGCATGAATCATCTACCACCTATCGAGCACCCATCCACTTTTCGGTCGTGTCGACCGGGGAGTTGGGTTCCCAAAGCTCTGCCCGCTCAGGATGATAACGGGAACCGATTGGCACCGAGTAATCGTCCTTATCGTATTCGCGTGTCCGTTTCAGCATTTTGCGAAAGGCGAGGATTGCCTGCGAAGGCTGATGCTCGGATTCGTAAATACGGCCCGCAAAGGCATCCGTCATCTGATCGGGATAACGTGAGTGCACAAAAGTCGCGAAGGCGAACGGTTGTTCCCAGAAGAGGTCGATCATGTCCTCGAGGTTATCGGCCCCCTTCTCACAAGCTATCATGTGCTCTTCGAACGGGTTGTCCTTGTCTTCCAGCTTGCCGTCCAGGTATTGGCGAATGAGCGGCGCCGCCAGCTCGGCTTCACGCATCGTTACTGTCACGCCGAACGAAAAGATAGGATCGATGAAACGGTGAGCGTCCCCGAGACATATGAAACCTTTGCCGCAGAAACCCCGCACTTGGTAGGAATAGTTAGGAACGACATGCACCTTCTCCGCGAGGTCAAGCTTCGGGATGCGACGCTTCAATTCGGGGTTAATGGTGTAAATGTCCTTCCGGAAGAACTCTTCCGGTGTTTGCTTTTCCCTAAGATAATCGGCGCGAGGGGTAACCAGACCTATGCTGACAGTTTCGCTATCCACCGGGATAAACCAGGCCCAATGGAACTTGTTATGATAAAGAATGAGAGTGTTATCCTTGGCATTCTCTCCCTCAGTTCCGGAGTCACGGATGGCGCCTTTGACATGGGAGAAAAAGGCCACCTGCTTGTCATAGCTGCCGAGATATTTCGGGCCAGTCACTTTTTGGTTGGCGAGGAAAGTTGCCTGGCCTGAGCAATCAAGAGTTACTTTCGCCTCGATCTCCTCGGTCGTCCCATCCGGCCAGCGCACGAGCACCCCGCGCATACTGCCGTCTTCGTGTTTGAGAGCCTGGATTGCCTGGCCCTTCTTCAAAATCGCGCCGCGTTTGACCGCCTCTTTTTGCATCATCTCGTCGAAATCACTCCGGCGCACCTGCCACGTGATGTTGTCATAGAGCTCCCAGTTATCATCGCGAGAAGAGACCTTCACATACCAGCTATTGGTGGCGTTGGTTCCGTAGACCTTGACCCCATGTTTGATTGGGTACTCGCGCTTCTTCATTTCCTCTTCGAGCCCGAGGCGACGGAGAACTTGCGCCGACTCTCCGGTCAAGGACTCACCAATATGAAAGCGTGGAAATTCCTCCTGCTCGATGATGAGAGGGGTAATCCCTTGGCGAAGGAGAAACATTGCTGCGGCCGATCCACCCGGACCACCGCCGATAATCAAGACATCAGTTTTCATTGCGTCCCATTTTGAACATTGTCGCTAAATAGTCAAATGACTTTTGACTTATTAAATCGATTATTTTCTGCTATTCTTCGGGCGTGAAAAAGAACCCGGCCCCAATTGCCCAGCTAAAGCGGGCTCGTTTTGGCAGCCGCCGGACTGAGGTGGTGGACCTCCTGCAACGCGGCATCCATACGGTCTGGGAAATCGCTCTTCGCCTTGGGCTGACCAGGAACGCCGTTCGTTCGCATCTACTTGCACTGGAACGGGATGGACTGGTTCATCGGGTGGGTTCGGAGCCCGGGACGAGGCGTCCCCATGAAATTTATCAACTCACTCCCCGGGCACAGAAATATCTGGCCCAGGCGTCCAGCGCCACACTCAGCGCGGTCATCACCGCGATGAAAAATGTTCTTCCGGCGAAGGAGTTGCCGAAGTTGCTCGCCACCAGCGGTGAGGTGCTGGCTTCGCGGTATGGAAAGTATCACCGGGAAAGGCCACTGGCATCGCGCGTGCAAAGCGCGGCGCGCGTCTTGAATTCGATCGGCGGGGCGGCACAGATTGAGAAACAGGGAGATGGTTTCTGCATTCTCAGCCAAGGATGCCCGCTGGCCGGCGTCACCGCAGATCATCCAGAGACTTGTTATATGATCGAAAAATTTCTCGCCGGCCTCACCCACGCGCCCGTGCAGGAAAGCTGCCTGCGAGGACCACATCCGCGCTGCCGATTTTTCGTGAGCGCCAACGACGCGCGGACTATTCGAAGAAGGCGAACCACGGATAGCACGGATAGGGCTCAAGCATGAAGATCAGATATGTCGTGCTCTCAGGTTCTCCCTTCCCGCCCGAGGATTTCGCTGCCTAGCTCCTTTTGAATCATCTCTTCATCCGTGTTATCTGCGTAATTCGTGACTTAATTGTTTTTCGGCGCGAGCGAGGCGGCGATTCGCGCCCATAAGCTCGGCGGAGCCACGCGCATCATAGCTTTGCCTTTTCGTCTGGGCCCGTCAGATCGCCAAGATTGTAGGTGGCATAGGCTTTGGGTTCGTGGCCCTTTGCGATGATCTCGTCAAGCACGCTGGCAAATTCTTCCGTGTGCCAATGCCTGCGTTCTTTCCACCACTGCTGCGTGCCGGGATAGGCGAGCAGGTCGCTCATGGTTCGTTCGATCTTGCCCCACGACTGCTGCCCCAGCATCACGTGCTGATGCGCGAAGTACATCGCCTCGAAATAGTTGATGAACCGGTTGAAAAAGGCGCTGAACCTCAGTTTCTCCACCGGGCCGAGATTGTCGAACGATTGTAGTCCGCGCAGGAACACTGCCGAGAACTCGCTCGATTCGTGCAACGCACACGTCAGGTCACCCCATTGAGTCGTCAGGGCATTGACCGCTTCTTGCCGGCGCTCCTTGGTTTGTTCTCTTATTTGGACCGCCAGATAGATAAGCGACGGAATTCCTATCAGGACGGCCGCTAACTGCCCGATGGCGGCAAGCATTTCCCAGTTCATGTGCAGTTCCTAAGTCTAACTAGGTGGCAATTTTTTTCGAAATCTTTAACGGACCACGGATTGCGCGGATAAGGCTCAGGCACCATCTCTTAATTCCTACTGAATCATATTTTCATCCGTGTTATCCGCGTAATCCGTGGTCTAACTCTCCTGGGTAAAATGCTCACGGCGGAAGAGTGACCTTGAACTGGATCTTTGCGAGTTGCTCAGGGTCCCGGCCGACTTTGCGGAGGAAGGGCAGCCAGCGCCGGTCTGAATGGATGTTGTCGAAAAGGTTCTCCACTGCGATCTCGGAGAGTCCCGCATCTTGATGTTGGACCGCCATGTCGAGCCAGTCGAAGGCCTTGTCGGCCTCGCCGCGGAAAGCATAAACGAAGGCGATGTTATAGGACCAGTCGTTCTCGAACTTCGCGATCAGGCTGCCAAGCGTGGCATCGGACTCCGTCTTGCGCCCGAGCGCATGATACGCCATGGACAGGCCAATCAGCCGCAAAACCTCGCCCTCCTCTTGCTCGATCTCGGTGAGCGCAGCAGGCGCGTCGCCTTTGAGCAGCATTGCTTCGCCGATAAAATAGTGCGCGCCGGCGTAACCGGGGTTCAGCCTCAGCACGCTACGGAACGAAGCGATCGCCGCGTCGAACTGTCCCGTCAATAGCTGGGCGTTGGCCAAGTTATTAAGGGCCGTCACGTTCACCGGGTCGCGTCGCACGATAGCCTCATTGAGCGCCAGTGACTCCCGTAGTCGGCCCAGAGATTTAAGAAACACAGCAAGCGCGTCGAGCACTCTCAGATCACTCGGATCAAGTGCCAAGGCGCGCTCGAAGTGCTTTGCAGCGCCAACGGAATCATTGTTATAGGACGCGACCGACCCGAGTCCGGCGTGCGCCGGCGCGTAGTTTGGATCGATCGCCAACGCTTTCTCCTCCGCCTCACCCGCACGAGCGAGGCCCTCGCTGCTGGGCAGCAACCCTTCGAATCCCTTGTTGAGAGAATTCCTCGCCAGCTCGCTCCAAGCCGGCGCATAGCGTGGATCAAGCTCAAGCACCTGATTAAAAAGTGCATCAGACTGCGTAAATGCCTCGGGAGTGAACTGCCGCCCAAGCTGCACCGCCTGGAGATAAAGCGTGTAAGCCTTTGGATCGGTCTGGCGCACCGTCGGCGCCGCGCCAAGCAGCGTCACTTTCAGTTGTTTCACCACTTCGCCTGCGATCTCATCCTGGATCTTAAAGATGTCGTCGAGCTTGCGGTCGTATGTCTCCGACCAAAGGTGGTAACCCTTGGCCGCCCGGATGAGCTGGGCCGTGATCCGCAATTGATCGCCACTCTTGCGCACCGAACCCTCGAGCACATTGGCCACGTGCAGTTGCCGCGCGATTTCAGGAATCTCGATCTGCTTGCCTTTGAAAGAGAACGACGAAGTGCGTGCCGCCACCTGAAGCTGCGTCACTTTGGAGAGCACATTGAGCAACTCTTCCGAAATGCCGTCAGAGAAAAAATCCTGTTCCTTGTCGGAGGACATATTAACGAACGGGAGAACGGCGATCGATTTTTCCGGGATCGGGATGTCCGTTGTCTCGTTGACACCGTGGCGCAGGACGAAACGGTCTGTCAGCAGCAGCACGACTGCGACCGCCAGCACGCCAATGATTGCGAAGTCGAGCTTGCGCCAGGTGTGGTACGCGACCGACTTGGCCGGATCGATCTCACTCTCGCGCTTCAAACCTTCCGGCGTGAACTCATAGAACCAGGCAAAGCCAACCCAGAGGGGAAAAGCGATCACCGCGGCAGCTAGAAACCAACGGGTCGCCCATTCCGGCGCACCGAGCGACGGGCCAAGTTGAGAGATTCCCTGCGCGAGCGCCCATACTGCCCCGACATAGAAAACCGCTGCGCGGATCACA
>Ga0207691_10006296_pt1 | contig 11461 bp, 11 predicted proteins | sample KBSM13metaG_FD_184327 | JGI IMG/M metagenome (GOLD analysis project Ga0207691, IMG submission 184327) | Miscanthus rhizosphere microbial communities from Kellogg Biological Station, Michigan, USA - KBS M1-3 metaG (SPAdes) (version 2) | ecosystem: Host-associated > Plants > Roots > Rhizosphere >...
GCGATCGAGAAGATCGGGATGGACGCGATGGTCCGCCGCGCCGGCCTCGAGCAAATGAAAACCGCCGCGGCCGGGGCCACGGCGGTTGAAACGACGACGCTGATGGCGCGGATGAAGAAGTTCCTGCGCCTCGGTTAATAGCGGCGCGCGTCGCGATAGGCGCGGTTGTAGCCTTCCTCGAATCCCCGCCGGTACTCCACCCGATACGCGTCTTTCGAGCCGTAGTTGCCGTTGTAGTCGTGGTCGCCGCTGCGGTACCACTTCTGCCGCGTCACGTCCGGATTCCTGCGGTCGTGCACGTCGTCGAGCCCCTTCTGGTAGCCGTCGCTGACGCCGTTCTGATACGCGCCGTAGGCCGCGCTGCCGCCGTAGTTGCCGTTCGGGTAGCGGTAGCCGCCGTTGCCGTTCGGATAGCCGTTGCCGTTCGGGTAGGCGTAGCCGCCATTGCCGTTGCCGTTGCCCCAGCCGCGATTGTCTCGGCCGTTCCAGACGCCGCCGTTGTTGGCGCCGTAGCCGTTGCCGGCGTAGCGGGAGTAGGCGTCGCGATAGCCCTGTGAGAAGCCGCCGCGGTAGCTGTCGTGATAGCGGTTGCGATCGCCGAAGCTGCGGTTGTAGCCGCGGTCGGCGCTGCGGTAGTCGCGCTCGATCTCGACGTTGAACGCCTTGCGATCGCGCGCCGCCTCTTCGCCGCGCTTGATGCCGTCACGGTAGCCGTTGTCGTAGGCCTGGCGCTGCGCGTCGGCATAGGTGGTGCGATAGTCGTCCCGCGAGTAGGCCGTCGTCCCCGCGAGCCAGTCGTTGGTCTGGGCCAGTGCCGGCGTGCCGCCGAGGACCACCAGCGCCGCCGAAATCGTCAGGAACCTTGAAGTCATGGTTGCTCTCCCGCCGTTGAGACTCGTCGACGGCATTCAGAGCAAAAGGCAGACCCGTGCCAACCACGAAAAACTGGCCGGAAATCCGGGGACGACGCGGCAGGGGTTGCCGCCGGTGGACAGCTACTGCGACCAGATGAGGACACGCGATCCGTCGCTCTTCTTGTGATCGAGGATGAGCGTCGGTCCGTATCGTTCGAGGTCTTCGACGGTGAGGTGCAGGTTGGCGAGATCGATGTTGTTGCCGCGGCCGACCTCGAAGCGCGTGCCGCCCATCTTCAGCCGCACCAGCCAGAAGGGCAGGTCCATCTTGACCACCTTCTCGTCGTCGGGGTCGAAGGCCATGATGTTGAGCGACTGCACCTGCTGCGTGCCGGCCGGACGGTCGGTGTTGGCGTGAAAGACGTTGCCGTGGTCGTCGAGCTCGATGAGCGGGCGCTGGTTGGGGAAGCGGGCGCGGATGGTCTGGAACTCGTCGGTGACGGCGGCGGTCGAGGCGGGGCGGATGTCGACGTGCGAGCGCACGAACCAGAGCCCCACCGCCGCCATCGCGATCACGCAGAGGATCCCGACGGCGACGATGCCGCCGACGACCCAGACCCAGGTTTTGATCTTTCCGGCCATGGTTACCTAGCGAATCGCCTTTGCCTCGCTGACGCAGATCGGGTCGGCGCTGCGGCCGCAGACCGACTCGGCCTCGGCAGCATACCGCCGCGCGCCCTGTTTGTCCCCCTGCTGGAGCGACAGGCGGGCGAGCTCGAGGTTCGTCCGTCCGATCACCCACCCGGCGGCGCCGGGCGCCATCGCCAGCTTCAGGTCGCTCTGCGCTTCTTCCCGGCGGCCAAGCATGACCCGCGCCGCGCCCCGCTTGTAGTGCCAGAGCGCGTCTTCGCCGGGGATCCGGGGCCGCGCATCCTTCGCCAGCATTTCGATTCCTTCGCTCAGCAACCGCTCGGCCTCCGCGCCCTGCTTCGCCCGCACCGCCGTGGATCCGGCCTCGAGGACGACAAGCCTGTTGCGCGGATACCGTTTCCGTAAGCTGTCGAGGACCCGCATCGCGTCCGCGTAGCGTTTTTCCCGGTTGTACAGCAATACGAGAGCGAACTCCGCATCCGTTCGATTTTCCCCGCCGGCGGCCGCGGTTTCCTCGACCATCTGCAGCCCGCGCTCCTTGCCGCCGCCGAAGCCGACGACGTAAGCCATCCAGCGCAGGTAGGGCGGCAGCGTGGAGACGACGTAGCGGTAGGTCCCGACGACCAGGCCCGCCTCTTTCTTCTTGGGATCGAGGTCGAGGACGCGCTCGGCCTCGTTGTAGCTGCGTTTGGCCGCCTGGAACCCGGCCCACAGCTTGCCCTCGACCGAGGCGATGTAGGTCGCCTGCAGGCCGACCGCGGTGCCGAGCTCGAGGTGCGCGTCGGCGCTCTTGTCCGCCGCGGCGACCTGCTTTTCCGCCAGCTCGATCGCCCTGGCGACTTCGCGCTTGAACTCGGCGTCGAGCTCCGCCGGCGGGTTCTTCAGGTCGACGGTCTTCTGCGTGAAGCTGCCGAGAAAGTGATCGACGGTGACGGCGCCGCGCGTGAAGAGGATCTGCAGCCAGATCGTCGAGGCCAGGGCGCGGTGATTCCGGCCGTCGTTCGGCTCCGCGGCGACCGCCTGGCGCAGCAGCTTGATCGCCGCGTCGTGATCGAGGTTGTAGCTCAAGTCGGCGGCGCTCGCGCGGAGCTCGCGCGAGGGCTGCGCGCCCGCGTCGGGAACCGCAACCGCCAGGCAGAAGAGCACTGCCGCGATCGTTGGTCGGCGCGGTGCCATGCGCTTATGATAGCTGCGGCGGCGGATCATGCCTGGTAAGGCGCGATCCAGGCCGCCCTGGGCTCATGGAGGAGACGATTCGATGGCCAGAGGACGCCCGCGCAAGAACCCCCCGCCGGGAAACGACGTGTTGATCCGATCGGCCGAGCTGATCGGCTGGGCGCTGGGCGGGATCGAGCGCGAGATCGTCGAGACGAAGAACCGGCTCGCGGCGCTCACCGCGCAGGCCAACGCGCTCAGGGCGCGGATCGGCCGGAAGTCGGGCGCGCCGCGCCCGATCGAAGGAGCGGCGCCGATGCCGGGGCCGTCCGAGAGAGAGTCCGGCGACTCGTCGCTGCAGCCGGCGCCTCGCCGCCGCAAGCGCAAGGGGATGTCCCCCGAAGCCCGCAAGCGCATGTCGGAAATGATGAAGAAGCGCTGGGCGGAGAAGAAGAAGGCGTAGGCCGCGGTCAGAGGACGAATCCACGCCCGAGGCCACGCTCGGAGGCGCGTGCGTACGCGAGGTTCGCGGCCGCGACGTCCTCGACCGCCATTCCCAGTGATTTGAAGATCGTGATCTCGCTGTCGCTGCGGCGGCCGGCGGCGCGTCCGCCGAACACGTCGCCGAGCTCGGCGGCGATGTGCGAAGCGTCGATCGCCTTTTCGTTGATGGGAATGACGAGGTCGCCGGCTTCCGCGAGCGCCCCGACCCGCGAATCGACGAATACCCGCGCGTCACGCACGAGCGCGGTATCCATCTCGCGTTGATCGGGACGGCAGGCTCCGACCGCACAGATGTGTGCGCCCTCGCGGATCCACGGCCGCTCGACGACGGGCTCGCGTGACGCGGTCACGAGCGCGATGATGTCTGCGTCCTTTACCGCGTCTTTCGGCGACAGTGACGTCACGAGCCGCGCCCGCACGTGTGGCGGCACATCGTTCAGCAGTGCCTCTGCGCGCTCACGATGCCGTCCCCAGACGCGAATCTCCTGGAGATCCCGCACGTGTGAAATCGCGTCGATATGGCTTCGCGCCTGCACGCCCGAGCCAAGCACCGCAAGTACGTGCGCATCTTTCCGCGCCAGGTGCTTCGCCGACGCGGCAGAGACCGCCGCCGTCCGCGCTTCGGTGATGTAGCGCCCGTCGAGGATGGCCTGCAGCGCGCCGGTTTCCGGATCGTGGAGGACGATCGTGGCGAGGTGCGAGGGCAGGCCGCGCTCGCCGTTGCCATGGAAGACCGTGACGAGCTTTGTGCCCAGCGACGCCGGGTCGCTCATGAACGCCGGCATCACGCCGTAGAAGCCGTGGCCGCCAACGTCGACGATGCTGCGCAGCGGCTGGCGCACCGCTCCGCGCGAAAACAGTTCGAGCGCCTGCTCCATTGCGCCGATGAGATCGGGCATCGTGAGCACGAACCGGACGTCACTCTCAGACAGCAGAACGGGCATAGGCACCGCTAACCGTGAACCGCAAACTGTAAACCGCGAACCGCGAACCGCCAACTGCCGACCCTCTACCACCCGGCCGCCATGCCGTCCTTGCGCGGGTCCGATCCGGCCATCAGCACGCGGGTCTTCGGGTCGATCAGGATTCCCTGGAACCCGCCCCACGCACCGGTGCCGCCGGTGACGTGATGCCCGCGCGCGGTGAGGCCGTTGCGCGCGTCGGCGGTGAAGGCCGATTCGAGCGCCAGGCCGTTGCCGCTGTGGCGGAAGCGCGGCGCTTCGCCCGCCTCCTGGATGTTCATGCCGAAGTCGATCAGGTTGGCGAGCACCTGCGCGTGCCCCTGCGCCTGCATGTCGCCCCCCATGACGCCGAACGAGAGCCACGGCGCGCCGTCCTTCATCACCATCGCCGGCACCAGCGTGTGGAAGGGGCGCTTGCCCGGCGCGATCTGATTGGGGTGCCCCGGCGTCAGCGAGAAGAGGTTGGCGCGATCGTGCAGCACGATGCCGGTGTCGCCGGCGACGATGCCCGACCCGAAGGTCTCGTAGAGCGACTGGATCAGGGAGATCACGTTCCCCTGCGAGTCCGCCGCGGTCATGTAGATCGTGTCGCCGCGCCCGGCGGGCTCCGGGTCGGCGGGCGGCGCCGCCGTGCCGGTCAGCGTCAGCGCCTTGTACTCGGACGCCTTGTCGGGGTTGATCTCCTTGCGCCGCTCGGCGGCGTAGTCCTTCGACAGCATCCGTTCGATCGCCTTCGGCGGCGTGGACGACGGATCGCCGATCCAGACCCCGCGATCGGCGAAGGCGATCTTCTTCGCCTCCACCATGACGTGCAGGTAGGCGGCGGTGTTGTGCCCCAGCGATTTCAGGTCGAAGCCCTCGAGGATGTTCAGCATCTCGAGCGCCGTCACGCCCTGCGTGTTGGGCGGCAGCTCCAGCACCTGGTAGCCGCGGTAGGTGGTCGACAGCGGCTCGACCCAGTCGGCGTGATGATCGGCAAGATCCTTTGCCGTCAGCAGCCCGTTGCGGCGCTGCATGTCGTCGGCGATCGCCTTCGCGATCGCCCCCTTGTAGAAGACGTCGCGTCCTCCTCTGCCGATCTGCTCGAGCGAGCTGGCCAGCGCGGGGTTCTTGAACACGTCGCCGGGCGCCGGCGCCTTGCCGCCGGGCAGGAAGACCGCGGCGGTCTTCGCATCGCGCGACAGCAGGCTCTCGACCTCTTTCCACTGCCCGGCGATGATCTCGCTGACCGCGTAGCCGTCGCGCGCGTAGCGGATCGCCGGTTCCAGCGCCTGCGCGAGCGTCCGCGTCCCGTGCTTCGTGAGCAGCTCGTTCCAGCCGTCCACGACGCCGGGCACGCTGACCGACAGCTCGCCGCGGAGCGGCACGTGCTGCAGGTTGCGCTTCTTGAACTCGTCGAGCGTCGCCGCCGCCGGCGCGCGGCCGCTGGCGTTCAGCCCGTGGACCTTGTGGTCCTTCGCGCTGTAGACGATGGCGAAGAGGTCGCCGCCGGGCCCGTTCATCGTCGGCTCGACGACCGAGAGCACGGCGGCGGCGGTGACCGCCGCGTCGATGGCGTTGCCGCCGTCCTGCAGCACCTTCAGGCCGGCCGCGGTCGCGAGCGGCTGGCTCGTGGCAATCGCGCCGTTGCGCGCCATGACGACGGAGCGGGTGCCCCGGGTGTTTCCGGCCGGGCGATCGCCGGCGGGCTGCTGCATCATCATCGCCGCCACGGCCAGGCCGACAAGCATTCGCATCGTGAAAACCTCACAGAAATCGCCCAACACTAAATCACACAATCCAGATGGTGTACAGTAGAGCTATCCCCAACAACTCCGGCGGCTGAGCTCCGCGCTCGGCAGCTGCCCCCCAGGCCCGGGTCCGCCCCGGCCTTGGTGTTGACCGCCTCCAGCGCCGATAAGGCGGTCGGAGCAGAATACGTACGTGCAGGAGCGTGCAGAATCGTGAACGGAGACGGAGTGTCGTCCAGCCGCCGGCTGCGGGAAGAGATCGCCGCCCTCGTCCGCCAGTACTACCAGGAGCAGTTTTCCGGTCGCACCTTCAATCCGGACGCGGACCTGGTGCATTACGCCGGACGTGTCTTCGACGCCGAGGAACTGTGCAATCTCGTCGACTCCAGCCTCGACTTCTTCCTGACCGCGAACCGCTACGCCGAGCGCTTCGAGGCGGACTTCGCCGATTACCTGGGGCTGTCGAACGCGCTGCTCGTCAACTCCGGCTCCTCGGCCAACCTCGTTGCGCTGACCGCGCTGACGTCCGCGAAGCTGCGGGACCGCCGGCTGCAGCCGGGTGACGAAGTGCTGACCGTCGCGGCTGGGTTTCCGACAACACTGGCCCCGATCCTCCAGAATAATCTGGTGCCGGTGTTCGTGGACGTGAGCCTCGGCGACTACACCGCGGACCCGGATCAGCTCCGCGAGGCGATCGGCCCGAGGACGCGCGCCATCATGATGGCGCACACGCTCGGCGTCCCGTTCGATCTCGACACGGTCGGCGAGCTGGCGAAGAAGCACGACCTGTGGGTGGTCGAAGACAACTGCGACGCGCTCGGATCGCGGTATCGGGGAAAGTTGACCGGCACCTACGGCCATCTCTCGACTTTTTCGTTCTACCCCGCGCACCACATCACGATGGGGGAAGGGGGCGCCGTCGCGACCAACGACGATTCTCTCGGGCGCATCGCCCGCTCGTTCCGCGACTGGGGGCGCGACTGCTATTGCGCCGGCGGCGAGAACAACACGTGCGGCACCCGTTTCAGCCAGCAGTTCGGGACGCTGCCCTACGGCTTTGACCACAAGTACGTCTACAGCCACATCGGCTACAACCTGAAGGTCACCGACATGCAGGCCGCGATCGGCTGCGCGCAACTCGCAAAGCTCGACGCGTTCGTCGCGGCGCGGCGCGCCAACTTCGATCGCCTCAGCCGCGTGCTGGAGCCCTTCGCGGATCGGCTGCTTTTGCCGAGAGGCACGCCGCACTCCGAGCCGTCGTGGTTCGGCTTCGCGATCACCGTGCAGCCGAACGCCGGGTTCACGCGCGCCGACCTGGTCCGCTTCCTCGAAGCGCATCGCATCGAGACGCGCAGTCTCTTTGCCGGCAACCTGCTGCGCCATCCCGCCTTCCAGGGCATTCCGCACCGCATCGTCCGCGACCTGGCCAACACCGACGTGGTGACCAACGACACCTTCTTCGTCGGCGTCTATCCGGGGCTCGACGCGGCGCGGCTCGATCGCATGGCCGACGTGTTCAGCAGGTTCATGCGCGGCGAGCGGGCGGGCACGGCGGCCGGGAGCGGAGCGGCGTGATCCATGCCTGTGACGCAGAAGCTGTCGTGCGTCGTGGACCGCGTCGTGTCACACGGCGATGGCGTCTACACGCTGACGCTGCGCCCCGAGCGGCCGGTGCCGCGCTTCCAGGCGGGCCAGTTCCTGCACCTGGCGCTGGATCGCTACGACCCGACCGGGTTCTGGCCCGAGTCGCGGGTGTTCTCGATCGCCAGCTCGCCGTCGCGCCGCGACGCGGTGACGATCACCTACGCGGTGCACGGCCCGTTCACGCAGCGGATGGAGCGCGAGCTGACCGAGGGGCAACCGGCGTGGATCAAGCTGCCCTACGGCGACTTCGTCATCGACGGCGGCGCGGATGTGGCGCTGTTCGCCGGAGGCACGGGCGTGACCGCGTTCACAGCGTTTCTCGAAGCGCTGCCGGCCGACATGCCGCACCGGGTGACGCTCGCCTACGGCGCACGGACGAGCGATCTCCTGATCTACCGCGACGTGGTCGAGCGCAGCGCGGCGCGGCTGGCGTCGCTGCAGGTGATGTACTTCGTCGAGGATGCCGCCGGCGCGATGACAGCCGCGATGCATCCGGGGCGCGTCTCGGTCGAGGCCGTCTGGCCGCGGCTGGCGCGGCCGCTCGAGACGCATTTCTACATTTCCGGTCCGCCGCCGATGCTGCGATCGATTGGCGGCGATCTGCGGGCGCTCGGCGCACCCGCGGAGGCGATTCACATTGACGCCTGGGAATAACCCACCGCCCGCCCCGGTCGCGTTCTGGCGCGACCGCCCGGTGTTCGTCACGGGCGCGACCGGCCTCCTCGGCGGATGGCTGGTCCGGCACCTCGTCGACGCCGGCGCCGACGTCGTGTGTCTCGTGCGCGACTGGGTGCCGCGGTCCGAGTTCGTGTCGAGTGGGCTCGTCGACCGGGTCCGCCTGGCGCGCGGCGACGTGCGCGACCAGGAGACGCTGGAGCGCGTGCTCGGCGAGTACGAGATCGCGACGGTCATGCACCTTGCCGCGCAGACGATCGTCGGCGTGGCGAATCGCAACCCGATCTCCACGCTCGACACCAACATCCGGGGCACGTGGGCGCTGCTCGAGGCCTGCCGGCGGACCCCGACGATCCGCGAGGTGGTGATCGCCTCGTCGGACAAGGCCTACGGCGATCAGATCGACCTGCCATACAAAGAGGACGCGCCGGTGCTCGGCCGCCACCCCTACGACGTCAGCAAGTCGTGCGCGGATCTGATCGCGCAGATGTATGCGAAGACTTACCGCTTGCCGGTGTGCGTGACGCGGTGCGGCAATTTCTACGGCGGTGGCGATCTCAACTGGAATCGCCTCGTGCCCGGCACGATTCGATCGGTGCTGCGCGACGAGCGCCCGGTGATCCGCTCCGACGGCAAGTTCACCCGCGACTACATCTACGTGGAGGACGGCGCGCGCGCCTACATGCTGCTCGCCGAGCGGCTTGGCGCACGTGCCGAGCTGGCCGGGGAGGTCTTCAATTTCTCCTACGAGCGGCGGATGACGGTGATGGAGCTGGTCGAGACGCTGCTCGCGACGATGGGATCCGGCCTCGTCCCTGACGTGCGCAACGAGGCGTCGAACGAGATCCGCGACCAGTACCTCGATTCGGCCAAGGCGCGCCAGGTGCTCGGGTGGACGCCGGCGTTCGGGTTCGACGAGACCCTTCGCGCGACGGTGGATTGGTACAAGGAGTATTTCGCGCGTGGCTGACGAGAAGATCCCCGTCGTGATCCTCTGCGGCGGCGCCGGCACGCGTCTCGCCGAGCAAACGGAGATCCGCCCCAAGCCGCTGGTCGAGATCGGGGGCCGGCCGATCCTCTGGCACATCATGAAGCACTACTCGAGCTACGGCTTCAACGAGTTCGTGCTGGCGCTCGGCTACAAAGGGGATCAGATCAAGCGCTATTTCCTCGGTTATCACGCGGTCTGGCAGGACATCACCGTCAACCTCGGCGACGGCAGCGTGAGCTCGCTCAACAAGAACAAGGAGCCGTGGACGGTGCACCTGGTCGACACCGGCGAGTCCACGCTCACGGGCGGCCGCCTCCGCCAGCTCCAGCCGCTCATCGGCGGCGGCACGTTCATGCTGACCTACGGCGACGGCGTCGGCAACATCCGCCTCGACGAGCTGCTGGCGTTCCACCGCGCGCGCAAGGGTCTGACGACGCTGACCGCGGTGCGGCCGCCGGCGCGCTTCGGCGCGCTCGAGTTCGACGGCGATCGCATCCGTCACTTCAAGGAGAAGTCGACGCTGCACGAGGGCTGGATCAACGGCGGCTTCTTCGTCGTCGAGCCGGCCGCGCTCGACTACGTCCGCGCCGACGTGATGTGGGAGCACGCGCCGATGGAGGCGCTCGCCGCCGAGGGGCAGCTCTTCGCCTACCGCCACGAAGAGTTCTGGCAGTGCATGGACACGCTGCGCGACCTGCGCTACCTCGAGTCACTGTGGGACGCCGGCCGCGCGCCATGGAAGACATGGTGACGCAGGCGATGGCCAACCCGCTCGCCCGCGATCTCGACGAGGCGCTGGATCGCAACCGCGCGATGTGGCAGGAGCTGCGCGGCGCCCGCGTGTTCCTCACCGGCGGCAGCGGGTTCGTCGGATGCTGGCTGCTCGAATCGCTTCTCTGGGCCAACGATCGTCTCGCCCTCGACACCTCCATCGTCGCCTTGACGAGAGACGCGGACGCCTTCGCGAACAAGGCGCCGCATCTTACGCAGCATCCGTCGGTGAGGTTGGTGAGCGGCGACGTGCGATCGCCGGCGGCGTTGCCGGGGAGGTTCACGCACGTCGTGCACGCCGCCGCGGACGGCCGGCCGATCCAGAACCGCGAGGATCGGCTGCGGATGTTCGACACCATCGTCGGGGGTACGAGACGGATGCTCGAGATGGCGCGCGAGGCCGGCGCCGGCAGGTTCCTCCTGACCAGTTCCGGGGCCGTCTATGGCCCGCAGCCGCCGTCGCTGCCGGCTATCAGCGAGGACTACGCCGGATCGCCCGATCCGACAAATCCCGCGCACGCCTACGGCGAAGCCAAGCGCGCCGCCGAGGCGCTCTGCGCGTTGCAGGCCGACGCGCAGTTCACTCCCACGATCGCGCGCTGCTTCGCCTTCGTCGGACCGTATCTACCGCTCGACGCCGCGTTCGCCGCCGGCAACTTCGTTCGGGATGCGCTCCGCGGTGATCCGATACGCATCGGCGGTGACGGAAGACCCTACCGCGCCTACCTCTACGGCGCGGACCTCGCCGTGTGGCTGTGGACGATTCTGGTGCGCGGCGCTGCCGCGCGCGCTTACAACGTCGGGGGCGAGCATGCGCTGACGATTCGCGAGCTCGCGGAAACGGTCGCGCGGCTGGCCGATCGCCGCGTTCCGATCGAGGTTCACGCCGCGTCGGCGCCCGGCCCGGCCCCTCGCTACGTGCCGTCAACCGCGCGCGCGCGCCAAGAGCTCGGCGTAATGGAAACCGTCTCACTCGAAAAGGGGATCGAGCAGATGTTCGCGTGGCACCGCCGGAGATCGTTTGTATGAAGCTGTCCGACTACGTCATGGAGTTCCTGCATCGTGCGGGGATCACCCATGTCTTCACCGTGTCGGGAGGGGGCATCATGCACCTGATCGACTCGCTGGGCCGGCATGCCGACCTGCAGTACATCTGCAACTATCACGAACAGGCGTGTGCCATCGCGGCGGAAGGCTACTCGCGCGTGCGCGGCACGCTCGGCGCATGCCTCGTCACCACCGGTCCGGGCAGCACCAATGCGCTGTCCGGGGTAGCGGGCGCCTGGGTCGATTCGATCCCGATGATCGTCATTTCGGGACAGGTCCGCCGGGACCTGATCGCCGACTACGAGAAAGTCAGGCAGCTCGGCCCGCAGGAGATCAACATCGACGCGATGGCGCGGCCGATCACGAAGTACTTCGCGACGGTGATGGATCCGACGCGCATTCGGTGGGAGCTGGAGAAGGCAGCGGCGATCGCGCGCGCGGGTCGTCCGGGGCCGGTCTGGATCAACCTTCCGCTCG
>Ga0207691_10006298_pt1 | contig 11456 bp, 9 predicted proteins | sample KBSM13metaG_FD_184327 | JGI IMG/M metagenome (GOLD analysis project Ga0207691, IMG submission 184327) | Miscanthus rhizosphere microbial communities from Kellogg Biological Station, Michigan, USA - KBS M1-3 metaG (SPAdes) (version 2) | ecosystem: Host-associated > Plants > Roots > Rhizosphere >...
TATCGTCTTGAGCGCGGTTCAAGCCGATGCCAGCCGGACGCTCGACATCCACGGGTCCTTCGACAAGCGCGGAGGCATTGCGCAAGGCCGTCGCGTGGTCGATCATGTGTACGACCATGCGTTCCTCGCGAAGCGCTGATCCAACGAAGCCGCCCGCCGATGCCGCCAAGGCGCTGGAGACCGCGCCGGCGACTGCCGTGGCGCCCCTCGATCTTTCCGGATTCCCCGATTGGCTCGTCGAGCAGGGGCTGTGCGGCGTATCGCTCGAGGAACTGGTCGATGGGTTCTGCCGGCGCCTCGTGGGTGCCGGTTTTCCGGCGCGTCGCTTCAACATGATCATCGGCACGCTGCATCCGCGGCACGGCGCGCGCAGCTACATATGGCGCCCGACGGGACTCGAAACCGAGGCGTTTTCCCGGCGGCGATCCGAGGACGAGAGCGCGGCGTACTTGAGGAGCCCGATCTACTACCTCCGCCGCAGCGGAGAGCCGAGGTTGCGACGGCGGCTCGACACGGGCGAGCCGATGCAATTCCAGTTGCTCGAGGAGTTGCGCGATGCCGGCATGACGGAATACGCCGCGCGAATCGTGCGCTTCGGCGGCGTCGACACGGCATCGCTGAAGCGTGGGCTCACCGTAGTTCGGAACGCGCAGTTCGATCCGCTGCAGGGCGTCTTCTTTTCCTGCGCGACGGACGTGCCGGGAGGCTTCGACGATTTCCAATTGCAACAGGTGGCCGATGCGCTGCCGCCGCTTGCCCTGGCGGTGAAGTCGCGCACGACCTTCGACGTTGCGCGCACGCTGCTCGAAACGTATCTGGGCGAGGACGCCGGGCGCCACGTGCTCACCGGCGAGATCGACCGCCATTCGGTGCAGCGAATCCGCGCGGTGATCTGGCTCTGCGACCTGCGCGGCTATTCGAGCGTCGCCAATCGTGTCGGGCAGGAGGACCTGGTGGAAATCCTCGATGCCTACCTCGAAGCGATGGCGCGGCCGGTATTGGACAACAAGGGTCAGATCCTGAAGTTCATGGGCGACGGCTTTCTCGCGACCTTCGACCTGGCCGAGCGCGACAGCGAAGCCGTGTGCGTCGACGCGCTCAAGGCGGCCGGCGAGCTGCTCGACCACTTTCCGCGCTTCAATACCGAACGTCGCGCCGCAGCCAAGCCAACGCTCGACTTCGGCGTAGGCCTGCACTTGGGCGAAGTGCTCTACGGCAACATCGGCGCCAGCGATCGTCTCGATTTCACCGTCGTGGGTTCGGCAGTGAACGAGGCGAGTCGCATCGAAGGAATGTGTCGCCCGCTGCAGCGCAAGGTGCTGGTGTCGTCGAGCTTCCACGACGCGGCGGGGACCAACGGCAATCGCATGACTTCGCTGGGATTCCATGCGCTGCGCGGCATCCGCGAACCGCGGGAATTGTTCACCATCGCGGGCGGCTAGCGCGCAGGCATCGACGCGCAGGAGGAGCGCCGGCCCGCTCGACACCATTCCGACGCCGCGCGACTGCGCGCGAATTACAACGCGTACAGCGCGCCGTACTTCTTGTTGAGATACGCGAGATAAGGGGCGATGGACAGCGGCTCGCCGGTCGCTCGCTCGACGATTTCGGGCGCGGTGAACTTGCGGCCGTGACGGTAGATGCGCGCCGTCAGCCATTCGCGCAACGAGCCGAACTCGCCCGCGGCGATCTGGTGGTCGAGATCGCCGAGATCGCGCTGCGCGGCGGCAAAGAACTGGGCGCTCATGATGTTGCCGAGCGTGTAGCTCTGGAACGCGCCACCGACGATTCCGCCGTACCAGTGCACGTCCTGCAGCGCGCCGTCGCGGTCGTCGGGAGCCGTCACGCCGAGGTCGCTCTTGATTCTCTCGCGCCACGCTTCCGGCAGGTCGGCGACCTTGAGCGTACCTTCGAGCATCGCGAGCTCGAGGTCGAAGCGCAGCATCACGTGCAGGTTGTACGTCACTTCGTCGGCTTCCGTCCGGATGAGCGACGGGACCACCTTGTTGATCGCGCGATAGAAGGTGTCCATCTCGACGTCACCGAGCTCGCCGGGGAACGTCGTCTGCAGCGCTCCATACCAGTGGCGCCAGAAGGGAAGGCTGCGGCCCACGAGGTTCTCCCAGAGCCGCGACTGGCTTTCGTGCACGCCGGCCGTCGTGCCGCTGAAAAGGGGCGTGCCTTCGAGATCGTCGGCGATTCCCTGTTCGTACATCGCGTGTCCGGCTTCGTGCAGCGTGGAGAAGAGTCCGTCCGGCAGGAAGTCTTCGCTGTAGCGGGTGGTGATCCGTACGTCGCCGCGGCCGAGCTTGGTCATGAACGGATGCGCGGTCTTGTCCTGCCGCCCGCGCGAGTAGTCGTAGCCGAAGGCGCGAATCACCTTTTCGCCGAATGCCTGCTGCGCCGTTTCCGGAAAATCGCCCGCGAGGCAGCTGCCATCGACTTCGGGGCGCTCGCGAATGGCGCGAATCAACGGCATCAAGCCGGCGTGCAGCTCGTTGAAGAGCTCGCGCACCGCGCCTACCGTCATGCCGTCTTCGGCGAGATCGATCAGCGGATCGTAGGGATGCTCGTACCCGGGGTGATACGCCGCGAGCTCCCGGCTCATTTCGACGGTCTTCTCGAGCATTGGCAGCACCGCGGCGAAATCGTTGGCCGGCCGCGCGCGCTCCCACGTGTGATAGGCGGCTGTCGTGTGCGCGCTCAGGCGCTCGATGAACGTGGACGGCACGCGCGTGGCGCGCTCGTAGTCGCGCCGCGTGACGCGGACGAGCGCCGCGACGTCCGAATCCTCTCCTTGCGACTCCGCCCAAGGCTGGAGCGTATCCAGCAAATGACCGATGCCGGGATCGGCCTGCTGGTCGTGCGCGATGCGACTCAACAGAGCGAGTTGGCGGCCGCGAGACTCCGCGCCGCCGGGCGGCATATAGGTGGCCTGGTCCCAGTGCAGAACCGATGCGGCGCCGCGCAGGTCGTCGATTTCCAGCAGGCGCGATTTGAGCGCAGCAAGTTCGGCATCGCGATTCATTACAGGGATCCTCGAGATCGGGTGGGAGACTGCGCTTCGCTCGTGGCGAAGGGGACCGGGGCCGGACCGCAATTTTAGCGGAATCCGGCGCGCGCCGCTTGACAACGCAAATGCGAATCATTATCGTTTGCTGGATTCGCGCCAGCCAGCCGGGGGTTCCGCCAGCCACGCGCATGTAACCCTTGCGTCGCCATGGCTGCTGTCAATCTCGCGCTGCACCCGCATGTGTCCGATTGCCGCGTCGCGCTGCCCGCGACCGGGGGGCGCTATTTCGGCCTTGCGGTCGTGGTGGCGTTCCATGCCGCGCTGATCGTGGCGCTCTTGCAGTACGCACCGGTTCGCCGTTCGATCGCGAGCGCGGCACCGATCATGGTCAGCGTGATTACTCCGCAGGCCGAGGCACCGCCCCCGCCGCCGCCGAAGCAAGCGCTCGCTCCCAAGCCGCTGCGGACGTCCATGCCGCCGATCGAGAGGGCGTCCGACCCGACGCCGGTCGTGAGCGAGTCAGCCGCGGTGTCCCAGGTCACGTTGCCTCCTCCGTCGCCGTCGCCGCCCGAAGCGCCCGCCGTGCAAGTGGCGAGCGCGCCGGAGCCGCCGCCCATCATCCCGCCGCGCTTCAACGCCGACTACCTGCAGAACCCCGCGCCGGCGTATCCGGCGCTCGCGCGGCGCATGCACGAGCAAGGGCGCGTGCTGATCCGCGTGCTGGTGAGTGCCGACGGCGTGCCGGAACGCATCGAGCTCAAGGCATCGAGCGGCTCCGCGCGGCTCGATAATTCGGCGCTCGAAACGATCCGGACCTGGAAGTTCGTTCCCGCCCGCCAAGGCGAGCAGAAGATCGCCGCGTGGGTCGTCATCCCGATCACCTTCGCGCTGGACGGTTGAGCGGGCGCGCGTTGCGGCGTCGTCGGCAATTCCGTCCTTGCTCCAATTACCCCAAGCCAGCCCGCCGGCCTCCGCCGGTTGCCAGCCAGATCACGTCAAAGGCAACCCTAGCGGAGAGCTCAGCAATGAAACATTCCCACCGACTACGACCGGTCGCGATCGCATGCCTGGCACTCGCTCCGGAAATGACATTCGGGCAGACGAAACCGCCGTCAGACACGACGCTGCCTGAAGTGAAAGTGCGCGACGGTGCGAGCGGACCCGACTACAACCCGGCGACGTCGACCATCGGCGGCGGCGTCGAGACGCCGCTGCGCGACATTCCGCAGTCGGTGACGGTCATCAACAGCACGCTGATGCAGGCGCAGGGCGCGACGAGCCTCGCCGACGCGCTGCGCAACGTGCCGGGCATCACGATGGGCGCCGCGGAGGGCGGGTCGATCGGCAACAATTTCAACCTGCGCGGCTTCACGGCACGCACCGATCTCTACCTCGACGGGATGCGCGATCGCGGCCAGTTCTATCGCGACGTCTTCTCGCTCGACTCGGTCGAGGTGCTGCAGGGGCCGTCGTCGATGCTCTTCGGGCGTGGGTCGACCGGCGGGGTCATCAACCAGGTGACCAAGCTGCCGGCGGCAACGCCGTTCGCCATCGGGACGGTGATCGGTGGAACGCAACCGTCGATCCACCTCACCGCCGACGTCAACCACCCGATCGACGACACCTCGGCGCTGCGCGTCGCCGCGATGGCGCAGGACGTGCACTCCACGCGCGACGTGATGGAGAACCGCGACTACGGCGTCGCGCCTTCGCTGCGCCTGGGGATGGGGGGCGCGACCGAGTTCACGTTCGTCGCGCTGCTCACTCACAACCACGACATGCCCGACTACGGGCTGCCTCCCGTGAACGGGGCGCCGGCCGCGGTCAATCGCAAGAGCTTCTACGGCGCCACCGACGACCGGACGATCCAGGAGGTCGTCAATCTCAACGGGACGATCAGCCACAAGGTCAACGGCAACGTCACGCTGCGCAACCAGATGTACTACTCGCATTACAAGATCGACGCGCGGGAGTCGGGGCCGAACAATGTCGGCACGCTGTCGGCTGCGGGCGTCTACACGGCGTTCCCGGCGGCGAACCTCGGCAACGTCAATGCGCTGCCGCTCTCCGACTTGTACGTCGGGATCGGCAGTCACGACCGGGTGATCACCGATTCATCCCTCTATAACCAGACGGATGTCGTCAGTGAATTCCAGACGGGCGCAATCCGTCACCAAATGATCGTCGGGCTTGAGCTCGGCCGGGATACCAACGACACGCAGAACTCGTCGCGCAACATTCCCGGCAATCCGAACAACTTCTTTCGCGCGGTATCGCTCGTCGACCCGCTGTACGCGCCGGCGGCGGGCCTTCCTTCCGTGACCGGCAATCATGTCGACGCGCACGCGACGGACGTGGCGCCGTACATCAACGACACCTTGTCTTTCGGCGACTTCTGGAAGGCCGTCGCCGGAGTCCGCTACGACCGCTATCACGCGAGCCTCACGAATTCGATCAACCCGCCGCCGTCGGCGAGCCAGACCGTCGGCTACACGAGCGTTCGCGCCGGTGCCATCTTCCAGCCAACCGATGCGCAGTCGTACTATTTTTCGTACGGCACGTCGTTCAATCCTTCGCTCGAGACGCTAGCGCTCACCAGCGGCCAGCAGTCGCTCGATCCGGAGACTTCGCGCCAGTACGAGCTCGGCGGCAAGTGGGACGTCCTCGACGGCAACCTCTCGCTCACGGCGGCCATCTTCCAGATCGAGAAGGACAACACCCGCTCGCAGATCTCCACCGGAGTCTTTGAGCTGACCGGAAACGTCCGCGTGCGCGGATTCCAGTTGAGCGGCGCGGGCCGGATAACCCGCAACTGGCAGGTGTTCGGCGGCTATACGTATCTCGACGCCGAGATCGTCAAGGCCTCGGTGCTGGACAACACCCAGGGAAAGGTGCCGGCCAACACGCCGAAGAACAGCGCCTCGCTGTGGACGGCATACAACTTCACGCGCGAATGGCAGGCGGGTACCGGCATCGCGTACATGTCGAAGCGCTTCACATCGAACACGAATGCCGTCGAAGTCGACGACTACTTCCGCTGGGACGCGATGCTCGCCTATCAGCAGCCGCAGTGGGGCGTGCAATTGAACGTGCTCAACCTCACGAACCGGCTCGCCTACGACGCGCTGATTCCGTCGGATCGCGGGCGCTCGGTGCCCGGCACCAACCGGCAGGCGCTCCTGTCGTTCAAGTACAAGTTTCTCTGATATCGATTCGGGTCAACGTCATGCTCCTGCGCATCCCCAACATGCTCAATTCCGAACAGGTGCGCCTCGTGCGCGAGCGCCTGGAGGGCGCCGACGCCGCATGGGTCGACGGTCGCGCCACCGCCGGCCACCAGGGGGCGCAGGTGAAGCGCAATCTCCAGCTCGACGAAGATGCGCCGGGCGCGCGCGAGCTCGCGAGCGTCGTCGCCGCGGCTCTGGAGCGTCATCCGCTGTTCCTGAGTGCCGCGCTGCCCGCGCGCATCTACCCGCCGATGTTCAACCGCTACGACGGCGACGACGAAATGCAATTCGGCACGCACGTCGATGGCGCGGTGAGGCTCGTACGCGGCACCGGCGAAAAGATTCGCACGGACGTCGCCGCGACCCTGTTCCTCTCGGCCCCCGAGACCTATGACGGCGGCGACCTCGTCATCGAAGACACGTACGGCACGCAGACGGTAAAGCTGCCGGCGGGCGATCTCGTGTTGTATCCGGCCACCAGCCGGCACCGCGTGACACCGGTCACGCGCGGCGTGCGGCTGGCCGCTGTCTGCTGGGTGCAGAGCATGGTGCGCGACGACGCGCAACGTGCGCTCTTGTTCGATCTCGACATGGCGATCGTGCGCTTGACGCCGCAGGCGCCAGGTCATGCCGCGTTGGTGGATCTCACCGGTTGCTATCACAACCTGCTCCGGATGTGGGCGGAGGTGTAGCGATGCGGACGCGAGCGTTGTCGGATGCCAGCGAGGAAACGGTAGTCCCGATGGGCCGACGCATCGATCTGCGAAGGGTCTGGGTGCAGGTCCATCTCTGGCTGGGGTTGACGCTAGGCGTGGTGGGCGCGCTGGTCGGCGTCACGGGCAGCGTACTGGTGTACGACCGTGCGATCGACGGCGCGCTCAATCCGCAGCGCTATGCGACATCGGGCAAAGAGATCGCGTTGACGTTGGCCGACTATGCGAAGCGTGCCGCGAGCGCTGCGGGCGATGGCCGAACCATCAACCTCCGCTTGCCGGCAACGGCGGGCACGCCCGTGGTCGCGTTCGTGCGCGCACGCGGCGAGACGGCGCCGCCGAGCCGGGTCTACCTCGATCCGCCGACCGGGCAGGTGCTCGACGCGCCCGTCGGACGCGGCTTGATCGGCTGGGCCCACGACCTCCACGAGTCGCTGACGCTGCGCGAGTACAACGGGCGCGAGATCGTCGGCGTCGTCGGCATCGCGATGCTCGTGTCGTCGCTGTCCGGCATCTACCTCTGGTGGCCGCGGCGTCGGCTGGCTCGCCGCGACTTCACGTTCCGGCGCGCGTTCACGCTCTCGCGGAACCTCCACTACACGTTCGGGTTCTACGGTTCGCTCGTGCTCGCGATGCTGGCGTTCACCGGCATCGTGCTGGCGTTTCCCGAAGCTGGGCGCGTGGGGGTCGGTCTCTTCGCAAGCGTGTCGCCGTCAGCGCGCGGCGTCCAGGCTCCGGAGGCCGCCGGCCCCCCTATCGCGCCGGACGAAGCCGCAGCCATCGCGTTGGCGCAATTCGGAAAGGCGAGCGTGGCAAGCGTTGGATTTCCGGCGGGCCCGCGCGGCGTCTACCGCATCGCGCTGCGCGAGCCGGGCGACGACAGCGAGCGCGGCACCGCCGTCGTCTTCGTCGACCCGCGGTCGGGGAAGGTGTTGCGGCAGGTCGATCGGGCGACGCAAACGTCAGGGGATGCTGTTCTCGCCTTTCAGCGGCCGCTGCACGAAGGCGATGCGCTGGGCGCCGCCGGGCGCATCGTGATCAGCGTGGTTGGACTGCTCCCCGCGCTCTTCGTCGTTACGGGCTCGATGATGTGGCTGCGCTCGCGCCGCAGGCGATAACGCAAACGCGATAACGTACGCGCCTGCCCCCAGCCACGCCTCCTTCGTGAGTGTCCGCACTGCCGGAGGCGTGGCCGCGGACAGGCGCGATAGCGGCGCGGCAGCCCGCGGATCAACGGAAGACGTAGGGATACCAGGCAGCAAGCACACCTGCGTTGGCGATAGTCATCGCGAGCAGTGCAGCAATGCGGCGTGACGGTGAGAGTCGCTCTTCTTCCCCGCGTCTACTCCGGCCATCGACCCACCGGTACGCGAGATACATGCTCCAGGCCGCGGCAGCCGCCAGCAGCACGGCACGCGCGGGCGCGAGCCAGGAGAGGCGCAGGCCTTCGCTGTGTGCCAACGCCGCCGGCAATCCGCTCAAGCCGACGAAGAGCCCCACACCAGCAAGAGGGATCAGCGTGTACGCAAGCGCGTACGCGTTCGCTCGCCACGCTCCTCCGATCGAGCGCGCAGCTGCGGCGAGCCAGGCGCTCACCCATCCGCCGACGATGAGCGCGGTCGCGACGATCCAGGCGACGATCAGCGCGCCGTCGAGCCAGGTGAAGACGTCGTGCTGCTCAGGGTAGTTCGTGAGGAGCCACCACGGAGCATTGTCGGAGAGGAGCCACGCGGGACCGTGTTCGACGACAAGGTCCACGGCCGCGCTGCGCAACGAGACGAACTCGGCGGTGGCGCTCCACTCGAACGCGCCCATTGCGAGGCCGATCATGCCGAAAACGATCAGCAGCGCATCCCAGAATTGCGCGCCGGCGGGCTCCAGCGTGACCACCTCGCGGTGCGGCGAACGGGCCGCAAGCGAGATCGCGCCGTGCAGTCCGCTGCACCGCCCGCACATGTGGCACTCGGCGGGTCCTGTCATCCGGCGAATGCGCACGAGGGGCGCGCAGTTGACGGGATGCACGGGAATGCGCTTGACGTTCGCGTTCCACGCTTGGGTGTCGACGCGAAAGTGCAGCGGCGATAACCGTGAGAGCACAGCAAATACGCCATTGACCGGACACAAGTGCCGGCACCATACGCGCTTCCCCCGTCCGTAGACGAAGCCGACGCCGATGGCGGCGAGGGTCGAGCCTCCGAGCACGAGCAGTGTGGCGCCGGGATACTGATAGACGCTGACCAGCTGCCCGAACACCGTCGTGAGCGCGAAGGCAACGAACGGCCACCCGCTCCATTTGAGCCAACGCGGCACGGAGAGACCGAGCCCGCGACGGCTTGCCGCCTCGGTGAGCGTGCCCTCGGGGCAAAAGAGGCCGCACCACGCGCGCCCGACGACGAACATCGACAGAATGACGAACGGCCACCAGACGCCCCAGAACATCCATTGCGCCATGACGGCGAGACTGTTGTACCAGTGTGCATCGTCGGCCGGCAACGGCAGGAACGCCGGGACAGCGACGAAGAATACGTAGGCCGCGACGATGGCCCACTGCGCCGCGGAAATGACGGGTGCATGCCGGCGCAACCACTCGCCGAATGCCGCGAGGCGCGCGGGGGTGGCTCCTGCCGGCGGCTCGAATGCGGTTGCCGCCGGCGCGTCGATCACGCGCATCGCCTCATTTGGAGAATCGCCGCAGCAGCGTCAAGACCGCCAGCCAATACGTGGCGAACACGAGCAACGGCATGAGCGCCGGACGCGCCCGATAGCCGGTAAACGCTGCCAGAAGGCCGCCGCCGCGGCTCGTATCGTCGAGCATGGCGGACGTGTCCCAGAGCGGATCGACCAGTGCGGGCAGCACGTCGAGCGCGATCAGCTTCTCGACGGCGGAGACCAGGAGCGCGCCGGCGAGGAGGAGGAGCAGGATCTCGCTCACGCGAAAGAACGTTCGCCACGAGAAATACCGGCTGCCCTGCTGCAGCGCCCAGAAAGTGAGCCAGGCAGCGCCGATGCCGAGAGCGAGGACCTGCAGGAAGTTCCACGTGCTCGTGTACTGCGAACCCAAGCCATAGAGGAACACGACCGTCTCCGCGCTTTCGCGGCCGACCGCGAGCGCGACGACGACCAGGAGGCCCCACCAGTTCGCGGCCTCGGCGTTGGATTGCATGTTCGCCTCGAGGTCGCGCTTGAAGGTCCGGCCGTGCCGGCGCATCCAGAACACCATCTGCACGATGAGGCCGGAGGCGATCAGCATCATCGCGAGCTGGAAGTACTCGAGCCCCTCGTCGGAAAGCGTCTTCGCGATGCCAAGCATCACGGCCGCCAGCGCGAGCGCCAGGCCGATGCCTGCCCCGACGCCTGCCCAGAGGTAGCGCATCCCGCGCTTCATGTCGGGCTGCTTCTTCAGCCAGGCGTAGAGGATGCCGACGACGAGCATCGCTTCCGCGGACTCGCGCCAGATGATGAAGAGTGCGTTACCCATGGCGAACGAAGGTGGAGGGCCGTGCGGCTACTTGACGACGATCTTGCCCTTGGGGGCGTCCTGGTGATACTCGTCGAAGAAGACGTAAGTGCCGGGCTTGAGCGCGTTGATGACCACGGACGACTTGGCGCCGGCCGCGAGCACCTTCTCCTGCTTCAAGTCCTTGCTTTCGAACTCCATCGGGCCCTTGCCGTCGTTGCTGATCTCGATCTTGAAGCGCTTGCCGGCGGGAGCTTCAAGCGTGAGCGGCTCGAATTTTCCATCCTTTGCGGAGAGCTTCAGGACGAGAAGCTCTTCGGCTGCGTGAGCGAAGGGGGAAGCGAGCAACAGCGCCGCGGCGAAAGCTGCGGCGAGCGCGGGGATGCCTGGGATGACGAGCTTCTTCGATGCGATCATTTCAATAACCACCTTTCTTGCCGACGCCGGCATAGTTGAAATCGTATTGCACGGTGAACGGCTTGAACCACGGGCCAACGCCGGTCTCCTTGTCCGTATGACGCCCGAAGTGGGCGTGGGCCGCGGCGCCGGGCGGCGCGATCGACAGCTTGAGCGTGTACTTGCCTGGCCCCGAGAGCTTCACGTTGTCGCCGTAGTGGGGGCCGTCGTTCGCCACCATCGGCATGAGCTCGCCGGCGATCTTCTGGGGGCTCCCGGCCTTGGTGATCTCGTAGGCGATCCCGAGATAAGGGATCCAGGCGCCTTCGGCGAAGCCGTTTGCGTTGTCGCCCTGGGCACGAATGTCGGCTTCGAGATGGATGTCGGAGTCCGCGACCGCCTTCATCATCCCCGCGGGCTCCATCGGCACCGGCTGCAGGTAGACGGCCGCAATTTCCATCCCCGCCTGTTTTTGCGGCTTGCCGATGGGCGTTTCGAGGGCGAGCACCGGGCCGGCGAGCAGCAGGCCCAGGACGATCGCCCGAATGCCGCGGCGAAGAGGGGCGGCGGGGCGCGCAGCGGGGCGGGCGACTGGGCAGGGCAAGGGCTTCATGGTCGGGGACGGCGTGGGTGTCCGAACCCCGGAGACT
>Ga0207691_10006299_pt1 | contig 11455 bp, 9 predicted proteins | sample KBSM13metaG_FD_184327 | JGI IMG/M metagenome (GOLD analysis project Ga0207691, IMG submission 184327) | Miscanthus rhizosphere microbial communities from Kellogg Biological Station, Michigan, USA - KBS M1-3 metaG (SPAdes) (version 2) | ecosystem: Host-associated > Plants > Roots > Rhizosphere >...
TTGATGCACAGGAACTCCACGCCCTCGATGCCACTGCTAACCATGTGGGCAACTGCGTTACCGCCACCGCCACCCACTCCTATTACTTTGATTACAGCGTTCTGGCTGTAAGCATCCATTAGTTCAAACATCGTGTCGCTCCTTCACTAGTTAATCAAAGCTGTCAGCTTCGTTTCAAACATCAACGGCGTCTCAAAGACGCCCCTGAAACCAATTCTTCATGCGCTCGAGCGTCGTGCGGGCGTTGCCCGTGATCGACGGCGACCGGTTGCCGGCGAGCGAGTTGTCGCGCGCATACAGCAGCAGGCCCGCGCCGGTCGAGTAGATAGGATTGCGGACCACGTCGGAGAGTCCCCTGATGTACTGCGGCAGGCCGAGCCTCACCGGGACGTGGAACACCTCTTCGGCGAGCTCGATCGCGCCTTCCATCTTGGAACTGCCACCGGTGAGCACGATTCCCGAGGCGATGATTTCCTCGAAGCCCGAGCGGCGCAGCTCTTCTCGCGCCAGGCCGTAGAGTTCTTCGTAGCGCGGCTCGACCACTTCGGCCAGCGTCTGGCGCGCGAGGCGCCGCGCCGGTCGATCTCCGACCGACGGCACTTCGATGCTCTCGTCGGGATTGGCGAGCTGCGACAACGCGCAGGCGTACTTCACCTTGATGTCCTCGGCGTACTGCGTCGGCGTGCGCATGGACACGGCGATGTCATTGGTCACCTGGTCGCCGGCGATCGGAATGACGGCGGTATGGCGAATCGCGCCCTGCGAGAACACCGCGAGGTCCGTGGTGCCGCCGCCGATGTCGATGATGCAGACGCCGAGCTCGCGCTCATCTTCGGTGAGGCAGGCGAAGCTCGACGCGAGCTGCTCGAGCACGATGTCGTCGACCTCGAGGCCGCAGCGCTGGATGCACTTCTCGAGATTGTTGGCCGCGCTCTCCGCACCGGTGACGATGTGCACCTTGGCCTCGAGCCGCACACCAGACATGCCGATGGGATCGCGGATGCCTTCCTGGCCATCGATGATGAATTCCTGCGGCAGCACATGCAGGATCTTCTGGTCCGCCGGAATGGCCACGGCCTTGGCCGCGTCCACCACGTGCTGCACGTCGACTTCGCTCACTTCGCGATCGCGGATCGCCACCACACCGTGCGAATTCAGGCTGCGCACGTGACTGCCGGCAATGCCGGCGAACACCGAACGGATTTCACACCCGGCCATGAGTTCGGCTTCCTCGATGGCGCGTTGAATGGACTGTACGGTCGATTCGATGTTGACCACCACGCCCTTCTTCAGACCGCGCGAGGGCTGCACGCCCATGCCGATCACTTCGATCGAATTGTCGGCATGCACCTCGCCCACCAGCGCGGCGACCTTGGAAGTGCCGACGTCGAGACCGATGATGAGATTCTTGTCTGGGCGTTTAGCCATTAAAAAGTGCCATCCGAGTTGTCATCCTCCGCCTGACCGGTCGCGACGCGCGCGCCGCCCTGTCGCCAGCCGATTGCAAAACCGTTCGTGTAACGCATGTCGATGTAGCCGATGTCGCTGGCGTGCGCGGCGATCTGGCCAACGCCGGCGGCGACGAATCGCGCGAGGCGCTCGTCGATCTGGCGGCGCCCGAGGCGCACCGTGATGCCGTTGTCGAGGTCGAATTCCCACGCGCCGCGCGCATCGAGCCTGACCGCGGTGAGACGCATGCCCGCTTCGATGAGCTGGCCCTGCGCCGCGAGATAGCGGCGCGCGACTTCGCCCTCGCTGCCCTGCGGGCCCGAGAGTCGCGGCAGCTCCGGCGGAATGTGCCGCGCTTCGGAAATGAACAACTCGCCGCGCGTATTCAGCAAACCGTTCGCGCCCCAGCGTGCCGCCGCCACCTGCTCGGTGACGCGGATGTTCAGCGCGCGCGGCCACTGACGCTCCACGGTGGCGCTATCTACCCAGGGCAATTGCTCGACCGCGCGCCGCACCGCGGCGAGGTCCACGCTCACCAGGCCCATGTCGCGCACGCGCGCCTTGACGGCCTGCTCCACCTCGCCGGCCGACACGCGCTGGAAGCGGCCGGTCACGGCCACCTGCGTGATGTTCTGGTCGAGCGCGCTTAAGCAAAGTGTGGTCGCGATGCCGAGCACAGCCAGTATCGCGGCCGCGATTCCAAATTTCGCCACGAGCGCGCCGGGAAAGCGGAAGCCGCTGCCCTCGCTCTTGCGACGGTTTTTGGGCTTGCCAAACATCAGACGATGACCGTCCTTGCGAATGAGGTTTCCAGCACCTGCCAGACGAGTTGCTCGAAACTGATATCGAGCGCACGCGCCGCCATCGGCACGAGACTGTGATCGGTCATGCCGGGAACCGTGTTGATCTCCAGCAGATAGGGTTTGCCGGCCTTGTCCATCATGAAATCGGCGCGGCCCCACCCCTCCGCGCCCACGGCCGTGAACGTGGCCTGCGCGAGATTCGCGAGATGCTTCTCCGCCTCGGCGGACAGGCCCGACGGGCAGGAGTATTTCGTATCGTTGCGGAAATACTTCGCCTGGTAGTCGTAGAACGTGGCCGGTGTTTCGATGCGGATCGACGGCAGAGCGCGCCCCTGCAGGATGGCGACGGTGTATTCACCGCCTGTGATCCACGGCTCCGCGAATACATCGGGCTCGAGCATTGCGGCGGCCTGGTAGGCACCTAACAACTGGTCGGCCTTTTCGACCTTGGTCATGCCCACCGAGGAGCCCTGCGTCGCAGGCTTCACGATCATGGGCAGCCCCAGGCGCTCGATGCAGTTGTCGAGATCGGCGGGCGAGCGCAGCACCATGTAGTCGGTGGTCGGAATGCCGACCGCCTGCGCAAGCCGCTTGGTGCGCAGCTTGTCCATGCCGATGGCCGAGCCCATGACCCCGCTCCCCGTGTAGGGCAGTCCGAGGAATTCGAGCGCGCCCTGCAGCGTACCGTCCTCGCCGCCGGGCCCGTGCAGCGCGATGAAGACGCGATCGAATTTGCGGGTGACGAGCTCCGCGATCGGCCTGTCTTTCGGATCGAACGGATGAGCGTCCACGCCGCGCTTGAGCAGCGCGGCAAGACAGGCGTTACCCGATTTGAGTGAGATCTCGCGTTCGCTCGAAGTGCCGCCGAGCAGCACGGCCACGCGGCCGAAATCCGCGGCGGAAGAAACATGGCGCACGAGTTTGGGGTCATGGCGCAGGCGCATCAGAGCGACTCCCCGGCGATCCGGAATTCCGGTGTGAGCGCCACACCAAACTTCTCGTTGACCACTTTCTGGATATGCGCGACGAGCTTCTCCACGTCGGCCGCGGTCGCGGCCTCGACGTTGACGAGAAAGTTCGCGTGCTTGGGTGAAACCATGATGTCTCCGATGCGAAAGCCCTTGAGGCCGGCCGCTTCGATCAGGCGCGCGGCGTGATCGTCCTTGGGATTGGTGAAGGTGGATCCGCAGCTCCACTCGCCGATGGGCTGGGTGAGCTTTCGCCTGGCGAGCAGTTCGCGCATGGCGTCTTCGGTGATTCCCGGACGCGGCTCGAACTCGAGCATTACGGCGAGGAAGTACTCCCCGGCGGCGGGCGGAACGACATGGCGATAGCCGTACGAGTATTCGCGCGCGTCGCGCCGGCGCGCGTTGCCACGCGCGTCGCAGACGTCGACCGACCGCACGCGTGGCCAGGTCTCGCCGCCGAAAGCGCCGGCGTTCATCGCGAGCGCGCCACCGAGAACTCCAGGAATGCCGGCAAGGAATTCGGCGGGACCTAAGCCCCACTTGATGCACTGGCGCGCGAGGCGCGCGCAGGGCACACCAGCCTCGCAGGTGAGCGTCGTGTCGCTGACGCGTTCGAGACGCGTGAGTCCCGCGGCGGTGTCGATGACGACGCCACGGATGCCGCCATCGCGCACCAGCAGATTGCTGCCAAGCCCAAGCCAGAACAGCGGTGTGCCTTCGGGAAGGGAGCCGAGAAACGCGAGCAGGTCCGCGCGGTCGCGGGGCTCGAAGAACACGTCCGCCGGTCCGCCCACGTGCCAGGAGGTGTGGCGCGACATCGGTTCATCGCGCTTCACGCGATCCAAAAACTTTGGATCCACCATGAGGACTCCGTCGCTCATGAATGCATCCTCGCAGGATGATTTTTTGAGGGCAGCGCGCACGTCACTGCTGCCTCCGGGCCGCGGCGGCCCCTAACTTCTTCGGGAGCGCATGCGACACGGCGCTGATGGAACCCGCGCCCATGGTCACGAGCACGTCGCCCGGACGAAGTACGGCACGCAGCGCCTCGTGCAGACTTTCGACCTTTTCCACAAACACTGGCTCGACCTTGCCGCGCGTGCGGATGGCGCGGCAGATGGCGCGCCCGTCGGCGGCGGCAATCGGCGCCTCGCCGGCCGCGTACACCTCGGTGACCAGCAGCGCATCGCCCGTCGACAGCACGGTGGCGAAGTCGTCGAGCAGATCACGCGTTCGCGTGTAGCGATGCGGCTGGAACGCGAGCACCACGCGGCGCCCCGCGTAGCCCTGGCGGATCGCGTCGAGGGTGGCGGCGATTTCGGTCGGATGGTGCCCGTAGTCGTCGACGATGGTGACGGCCTCACTACCCTCTTTTCCGTCCAGGGAAGGGAGTTTGACGTCGGCGACGTGCGTGAGCCTTCGGTCGATACCCTGGAAGCCGGCAAGCGCGCGCTGGATGGCCTCGTGTGACAGGCCGATCTCGAGCGCCACGGCAATGGCGGCCAGCGAATTGAGCACGTTGTGAAGGCCCGGCAGGTTCACCGTGACGGCAAAACGCAGCCCGTCGGCACGTCGCACCACGTCGAAGTGAGTCCGCAAGCCCTCGCGCCGCAGGTTCTCCGCACGCAGGTCGGCCCCTTCGGAGAATCCGTATCCGACCACCGGGCGATTCACTTTCGCGAGGATGCTGCGAACGTGTGCGTCGTCCACGCACAGCACGGCAAGCCCATAGAACGGCAGGTTGTGCAGGAACTCCACGAAGCTCTGCTTGAGCCGGTCGAAATCCCCGTCGTGTGTGCCGAGATGATCGTTGTCGATGTTGGTGACGATCGCGATCATCGGATTCAGGTGCAGGAACGAGGCATCGCTCTCGTCCGCCTCGGCCACCAGATATTTTCCGGCGCCGAGCCGCGCATTGGTGCCCGCGCTCTTGAGGAGTCCGCCGATCACGAAGGTGGGATCCTCGCCTCCCTCGGCGAGGATCGACGAGGTCAGGCTCGTGGTCGTGGTCTTGCCGTGGGTGCCGGCCACCGCGATCGCATATCGAAAGCGCATGAGCTCGCCGAGCATCTCGGCGCGCGGCACCACCGGTATGCGGCGCGCCAGCGCGCCCGCCACTTCGGGATTCTGTTGCGACACGGCGCTCGAGATCACGACCACGTCGGCATCGCCGACATTTTCAGCGCGATGCCCGATCATGATGCTTGCGCCTAACTTCTCGAGCCGCTCGGTCACCGGATTGGGCTTGAGGTCGCTGCCCTGTACTTCGTAGCCGAGATTCACCAGCACTTCGGCGATGCCGCTCATGCCACTGCCGCCGATGCCGACGAAGTGGATGCGGTGAATGCGGCGCATCCGGTCGCTCATGCGGCCTCCAGAAGCGCTGCGCACTCGGCCGCCAGTTCCTCGGCGGCACTCGGTTTGGCCACGAGACGCGCGCGTTCGGCCATCGCCAGCAGCTTGCCCCGGCCCTGACACAGCTCACGGAGTTCCGCGGCGAGCCGTTCCGGTGTCAGTTCGCGATCCGCGATATGCACCGCGGCGCCTTCGCGCACCAGGTATTGCGCATTCACCGTCTGGTGATCGTCGACGGCGGCAGGAAATGGCACCAGCACGGCCGCCACACCGACGGCGGCGAGCTCGGAAATGGTGAGCGCACCCGACCGGCAAATGACCAGGTCGGCGTCGGCATAGGCGCGTGCCATGTCATCGATGAACGGCGACACATCCGCCTGCACACCCGCATCGGCATACGCCGTGCGTGCCGCATCGATGCCACGCTCGCCCGCCTGGTGGCGTACGCGCAGCGACAGCCCGGAATTCTTGATCGCGAACGGCACCACCGCATTCAATCGCGCGGCACCGAGGCTGCCGCCGACCACGAGGAGACGCAGCGCGCCCTCGCGCCCGGCGAACCGTGTGGCGGGCGGTGGCTGCATGACAATCTCCGCGCGCACCGGATTGCCGACGACGCGTGACTCGATGCCGGGCGGAAATGCCCTGGGGAATGCGGACAGCACGCGGCGCGCGAGATGCGCAAGGCAGCGGTTGGAATAACCCGCGATGGCATTCTGTTCGTGAATGACCAGCGGCCGGCGCGTGAGCCACGCGGCGACGCCTCCGGGCCCGGTCACGAAGCCGCCGAAGCCCACCACGAGCTGCGGACGCCTCCGTCGCATCACGCCCAGCGCCTGCCAGATGGAATGCGCCAGTTTGAACGGCGCGGCTAACAACGTGGCCGCTCCCTTGCCGCGCAGCCCGCTCATCGCGAGCCACTCGATATCGATTTTCTCAGCGGGTACGACGCGCGCTTCGATTCCCGACTTCGTACCGAGCCAAACGACCTCGTGCGACGCGGCACGGAGCAGGCGCGCGAGCGCCAGTGCCGGAAACACATGGCCACCGGTGCCCCCGGCCATGATGAGAATCGGTGCGCGTGACGGTGAGCTCATGCGAATACCCCGCGCGGCGGGCGCTCGTCCTCGGAGCGGCGCGCACTCGCCATCCCGCGCGTACTTTGCACGGCCTCGTGATACACGCGCAGCAGCATGCCGACCCACGCGAGGGTGACGATCATGCTCGAACGGCCATAACTCATGAGCGGCAGCGTCAGCCCCTTGGTGGGCAGCACGCCCATGTTCACGCCGATGTTGATGAGCGCCTGTGCACCGAGCCACAGGCCGAAGCCCGCGGCGAGGTATGCCTGGAACCGCAATCCGGCGCGCGACGCCAGCTGTGCGATCCAGAAGCTGCGCCACACCAGTGCGATGAACAGCGCCAGCGTGATCGCGACGCCGACGAGGCCGAGTTCCTCGGCCAGGACCGCGAACAGGAAATCGGTGTGCGCTTCGGGTAGATAGAAGAGCTTCTGCACGCTCTCGCCCAGGCCCACGCCAAACCATTCGCCGCGCCCGATGGCGATCAACGACTGCGTGAGCTGGAAGCCGCTGTTGAAGGGATCCGCCCAGGGATCGAGGAACGAGGTGACCCGCGCCATCCGGTACGGAACGAGCATCACCAGCAGCGCCATCGCGCCCGCGCAGACTGCCGCCACCATGATCACGTAACGCAGGCGGGCCCCGGCGACGAACAGGATGCCGAAGCCTGCGATCAGCAATACCGAGGCGGCGCCGAAATCGGGCTCGGCGAGCAGCAGCAGCGCGACGAAGGCCAGCAGCGCCATCGGCTTTATGAGCCCGAGCGCGGTATTGCGCAGTTCTTCCTCGCGCCGCACGGCGTAGCTGGCGATGAAGATGAGCGTCAGCACTCGCGCCAGCTCGGACGCCTGGAAATTGAATCCCATCACGCGGATCCAGCGGCGGCTGCCGTTCACGACGTGACCGAGCCCCGGGATGAGCACGAAGAACAGCAGTCCCACCGCGATGATCAGCAGCGGCCACGCCGATTTCTCCAGGTATTCGGTGCGCACGCAGAACACCATCGCCGCCAGCGCAAAGCCGATCAGGCACAACACGAGCTGGCGCTCGAGGTATGAAAACGCATCGCCCGATTCCTTGCTGGCGATCGAAATCGAAGCCGACGTCACCATGATCAGGCCGAGCAGCACGATGGCCGCGACCAGCGAAAGCGCCACTGCGTCGATGTGCAGACCGCGTGGGCGCGTCATGACAGCTCCTGCACGGCCGCCGCGAACGCGTTGCCGCGGTGCGCGTAGTCGCGGAACATGTCGAGGCTGGAACACGCGGGCGACAGCAGCACGGTCTCGCCCGCTTTCGCGAACCGCGCCGCGAGACGCACCGCTTCCTGCATGTTCTGTGCTCGCGCGGTGTGGCAGATACCGGCGAGCGCGGTTTCGATGAGCCCGGCGTCGCGGCCTAACAACACGGTGGTGCGCACCTTGCCGCGGAATGCCGCCGCCAGCGGCGTGAAGTCCTGGCCTTTCCCGTCACCGCCGGCAATCACGATCAGCGGACCGGCGAGCCCATTGACCGCGGCCAGCGTTGCGCCGACGTTGGTGCCCTTGGAATCGTTGATGTAGCGGACGCCGCTGATTTCGGCCACCCACTGCGCGCGATGCGGCAGGCCGGTGAACTCGCGCAATTCGTCGAGCATCGGCGCCATCGGCAGGCGCAGCGCATCACCCAACGCCAGCGTCGCGAGCGCGTTGGCCGCGTTGTGGCGGCCCGAGATCTTCAATGAGGCCACCGGCATGAGCGGCGCGCCGCGCCGCGCAAGCCAGGCTTCCTGCTGCTGCGGCGGCGTCATCAGCGTGTAGTCCGCCTTGGTATCAGTGAGCCCGAAGGAAATGACCCGCTGGCTGGGTCGGGGCATGCGCACCACCTCGGGCTCGTCGGCATTCACCACGGCGGTTTCGCAGTGGGCGAAGATGCGTGCCTTCGAGTCGCCGTAGTGTCGCAGCGTCGCGTAGCGATCCATGTGGTCCGCGGACAGGTTGAGCACCACCGCCGCCTTGAGCTTGAGCGAGTGCGTGGTGTCGAGCTGGAACGACGACAATTCCAGCACGTACAGGTCGGTCGGCCCGCGATCCAGAAGATCGAGAGCGGGCTGACCGAGGTTGCCGCCCACGCGGACCCGCACGCCCGCGCGTTCGGCCATGCGGCCTAACAAGGTGGTGACGGTGCTCTTGCCGTTGGTGCCGGTGATCCCGACCACGGGCGCGTCGGCGGAACGCGCAAACAACTCGATGTCGCCGACGATCTCGAGGCCGCGCGCGCGCGCCTGGACGAAGAACGGATCGTCGAGCGGCACTCCCGGCGAGGTAACCACGATGTCGGCCTGCTCGAGCAACCGGGCATCGAAGCCGCCGGTGCGCGTGACGATGCTGGCGCCCAGCGCCTGGACTCCGGCGAGCTCCGGCGGCGCTGCGCGACTGTCGGTCACGGAGATCCGGTAACCGCAGCGCTGCAAGTGGCGCGCGACCGAGAGGCCCGTGCGTCCCATGCCGACGATCACCGCATTCTTGGCGGCGCTGCGTTCGGTTTGTGAGCCCTGCGCCATCATCGGAGTTTCAGCGTCGCGAGTCCCGCGAGCACCAGGATGAAAGTGATGATCCAGAAGCGCACGATGATCTTGGGCTCGGTCCAGCCCTTGAGCTCATAGTGGTGATGGATGGGCGCCATGCGGAAGATGCGCTTGCCGGTGGTCTTGAAGGAGATCACTTGCAGGATCACCGACGCGGTTTCGACCACGAAGATGCCGCCCATGATCAGCACCACGAGTTCCTGCCGGACAATTACCGCAATAGCGCCGAGTGCCGCGCCGAGCGCCAAGGCGCCGATGTCACCCATGAAGACCTGCGCGGGATAGGTGTTGAACCACAGGAACCCGAGTCCCGAACCCACCAGCGCGGCACAGAAGATCAGCAATTCACCGGAGCCGGGGACCGCGGGAATCGACAAGTACTGCACGAAGTTCGCGTTGCCGCTGGCATACGCGAAAACCCCGAGAGCGCCGCCCACCATGACCGAGGGCATGATCGCAAGCCCGTCGAGGCCGTCGGTGAGATTCACCGCGTTACTCATGCCGACAATCATGAAATACGACAGCAGGATGAAGGCCGCCGCGCTCATCGGCACCGCGAAGTGCTTGAAGAATGGTAGATAGAGCGTGGTCTCGTCGGGAGTCTTCGCGGTGTAGAACAGGAAGATGGCCGCGGCCAGACCGAACAGGGACTGCCAGGAATACTTGTAGCGCGCGATGAGTCCTTTCGGATTCTTCTTGGCGAGCTTGAGGTAATCGTCCCAGAACCCGATCAGGCCGAACGTGAACGTCACGCCGAGCACGACCCACACGAATCTGTTCGACAGGTCGGACCACAGCAGCGTGCTCGCGAAGATCGCGATGAGGATCAGCATGCCACCCATCGTCGGCGTGCCGGCCTTGGAGAAATGCGACTTCGGACCGTCGTCGCGCACCACCTGGCCGACCTTGCCAAACCTGAGCTTCTCGATCATCCACGGGCCCAGCAACAGGCCGAGCGCGAGCCCCGTGATCACCGCGAAGATCGCGCGCACGGTGAGGTACGAGAAGACATTGAATCCCGAGTAGTAAGGCGTCAGTAGCTTGGCGAGCCAGTACAGCATGTGTTCCTAGTGGGGTACCTGTGACGAAGCGCCCGTTCCACCGCCGATGAGCGCCTCGACCACGCGTTCGAGGCGGTTCATGCGCGAGCCCTTCACCAGCACGCACACTTCGCGCGTCAGCTCGGCATTGACCGAGCGCGCCAGCGCCTCGGTGTCCGCGAACCATTCGGCGCCCGGACCGAAGGCGTCGACCGCGAGTTGCGACAGCGGGCCGGTCGCGAACAGGCGATCGATGCGGTTATTGCGCGCGAAGCGGCCGATCTCGCCATGACTGGCTTCGGCAAAACTCCCGAGCTCACCCATGTCACCCATGACCAGCCAGCGCCGCGCATCCACGCTCGCCAGCACCTCGATCCCGGCCTTCATCGAGCTGGGATTGGCGTTATAAGAATCGTCGACAATCCAGGCACCACTGGGCGCAGTTTTGAACTGCAATCGGCCAGGAACCGGGCGCATTGTGGCAAGGCCGGCGCGGACGTCGTCGAGCGAGGCGCCCGCGGCGGTGGCCGCCGCCGCCGCGCACAGCGCGTTGAGGACGTTGTGCCCACCCGCCAGGCGCAGCTCGATGGGCATCGTGCCGGCCGGCGCACGCAGCGTGAAACGCGTGACGAAACCCGAGGGGCCGATTTCGGTATGCATGTCGGTCGCCGAAAAATCCGCGGGCTGAGCCACTCCGAACGTCGAGATCCGGCCGCGCGCCATGCTGCGCCACAGGCCGGCGAAGGCGTCGTCGGCATTGATCACCGCGGTGGCGGAATCGTCGAGTCCCGCCACCATTTCTCCCTCAGCGCGCGCGACACCCTCGAGGCTGCCGAAGCCCTCGAGATGCTCGGCTCCGGCGTTGGTGATGAGCCCGACCGTAGGCCGCGCGAATCTCACCAGGTCGGCCACTTCGCCGGCGCGATTGGCGCCGATTTCGACCACCGCGTAACGGTTCGTGGCATCGAGGCGGTGCAGCGTGAGCGGCACGCCGATGTGGTTGTTGAGGTTACCGCGCGTCGCAAGCGTGTTGCCCGAGCGCTCGAGGATGGCCGCGGTCATTTCCTTGACCGTGGTCTTGCCGTTGCTGCCGGCGACCCCGACGATGGGCATCGCAAACTGCGCGCGCCAGGCGGCGGCCGAGGTAGTCAGAGCCGCCTGGGTGTCGGGCACGACCACCTGCGCCAGCGGC
>Ga0207691_10006305_pt1 | contig 11450 bp, 9 predicted proteins | sample KBSM13metaG_FD_184327 | JGI IMG/M metagenome (GOLD analysis project Ga0207691, IMG submission 184327) | Miscanthus rhizosphere microbial communities from Kellogg Biological Station, Michigan, USA - KBS M1-3 metaG (SPAdes) (version 2) | ecosystem: Host-associated > Plants > Roots > Rhizosphere >...
GACGACATCCTACCTCGCAAACTACGCCGACGTGGCCGCCGCCGCGGTCAATCCGCTCGAGCACTACGCGACGTTTGGCTGGACCGAAGGGCGGGTGCCGTCGCACGCCTTCGATCCCGCGCAGTATCTCGCCGCCTATCCGGACGTCGCCGCTGCGCATGTCGATCCGCTGCTGCACTATCTCCAGTTCGGCATGTCGGAGGGCCGTTCCGCATTCTCCGAAGGGATTTTGTAGTCCGCGCGTGGTGCGACCTAACCCGTTAATACTGATGACGTTTTGCCGCCGGCAGGCATCGACTCCGGATACCGGCCGGGCTAATCATTTGGTTGACGCCTCGTTAACGTGAGCGTCCCGGCTGCGGGTTGTCTCGCGTCCGCAACGGGGAAGCCGGGTGCGCGCGCGCCCCGCGGACCCTTCCCAACGACACTGATTTTTCAGCGCCTAGTGGCGCTGGTCGCCGCGCGTCGTGTTGGAGTAGCGTTTCGATGCCGATCTTCCTCAACACTCTCGGAACTGCCTACACGCAGTGAATTTGACATATCTTTTGTAGGTTATCATCCGCGTTTCTCGCGCCCAGCGGGGCGCTTCCGCATGGATGGAGGGGTTCGAAGCCGCATGCCCATACTCAGCCGGATCGAGGGTCCGAAGGACCTGAAGGGGTTGAGCTACGAGCAGTTAGCCGAGCTCGCCCAGGACTGCCGCGACCTCATCATCAGCACGATCACCAAGACCGGCGGGCACCTCGCGAGCAACCTCGGGGTCGTCGAGCTGACTCTGGCGCTGCACCGGGCCTTCGACTCCCCCAAGGACCACCTGGTCTGGGACACGTCCAACCAGTGCTACACCCACAAGCTGGTGACGGGGCGGCGCGATCAGTTCCCGTCGATCCGCACCCCGGGCGGGCTGTCCGGCTTCGCCGAGCCCTCCGAGAGCCCGCACGACACCCTCGCCGCCGGCCACGCCGGGACCGGCCTCTCCTACGGGCTCGGGATCTCGATCGCGGTCCAGGGCCAGCCGCAGGACCCCTACGTGGTCGTGATCGTGGGCGACGGCGCGCTGACGTCGGGCCCGAGCTACGAGGCTCTGAACAACATCGTGCACGTGAAGCCCAAGCGCCTGATCGTGATCTTCAACGACAACGGCTGGTCCATCTCGGAGAACGTGGGCTGGCTGGCGACCTGGCGCAACCGCTTCGAGCTGCACCCGGCGTATCAGAAGTTCATCGAGACCGGCCATAGCTTCTTCAAGCGGGTCCCCAAGGGCGACAAGGCCTGGGAGCTCGCGCGCAAGCTCAAGAGCTCGGTCGAGGGGCTCTTCTTCCCGAACCTCATCTGGGACGAGATCGGCTTCCACTACGTGGGCCCGGTCAACGGCCACGACTTCCGGGAGCTCGAGGAGGCGCTGGCCCGCGCCAAGGACGTCTCGAAGGACGGCACCCCCGTCGTCATCCATACGATGACGCACAAGGGCCGCGGCCTCCAGCAGGCCGAGCAGAACCCGTCCAAGTTCCACCAGCCCGGCACGCCCACCGGCGCTCCGGGCAGCGCGAAGCGCTACACGTACTCGCAGGTCTTCGCGAAGACGCTCCTGACGATGATGGAGAAGGACCCCACGATCGTGGCCATTTCCGCCGCGATGCTGGAGGGGACCGGACTCATCGAGGTCCAGAAGAAGTTCCCGGACCGCGTCTTCGACGTCGGCATCGCCGAGGAGCACGCGGTCATCATGGCCGGCGGCATGGCGAAGGCGGGGCTGAAGCCCGTGGTCGCCATCTACTCGACCTTCCTGCAGCGTTCGTTCGACCAGCTCATCCACGACGTCGCGCTTCAGAAGCTGCCCGTGACCGTCTGCATCGACCGCGCCGGGCTCGTGGGCGACGACGGGAAGACCCACCAGGGCATCTTCGACGTCTCCTACACGCGCATCGCGCCGGGGATGACGGTCGGCGCGCCGAAGGACGAGAACGAGCTGCAGCACATGCTCTTCACCGCGATCAACTCGGGCATCCCGTTCGCGGTCCGCTACCCGCGCGGCATGGCGCTCGGCGTCGAGCTCGACCCGCAGCTCCAGACGATCCCGATCGGCAAGGGCGAGATCCTCTCCGAGGGCCGCGACCTCATGCTCCTCGCCTACGGCTCCATGGTCTCCGTCGCGCAGCAGGCGGCGCAGGAGCTGGCCCGCCACGGCATCTCGGCGGGCGTCGCCAACGCGCGCTACGCCAAGCCGCTCGACCTCGAGCTTCTCGGGAAGATCGCCGGATCTGTCCCGCGCATCCTGACCCTCGAGGAGCACCTGCGGATCGGGGGCTTCGGGGCGGGCGTGCTCGAGGCGTTCCATGCCGAGAATCTTCCAACCGAGGGCCTCAAGGTCCACGCGATCCCCGACATCTTCGTCGAGCACTCCCCGCAGCTGCAGCAGCGCCACAACCTGAAGCTCGACGTCGAGGGCGTCGTCGAGACGGTCATGGCGCTCTATCCCGATCTCGGCCGCGTCCCCTCCGCGGGCGCCGCGACGCCCGACGACAAGAAGCGCAAGTTCGCCGAGACGGTGAACTGGTGACGACGGCTCCGGTGATGGCTCCGCCCGCTTCTTCGAGCGATTTCTCGGGCATCAAGGTCGAGAAGCTCCTCGTCGCGGGCCTGCGCGGGTTCTGCGCGGGGGTCGTGCGCGCGATCGACGTCGTCGAGAAGGCCCTCGAGGTCTGCGAGGCCCCCGTCTACGTGCGCAAGGAGATCATCCACAACCGCTACGTGGTCGACGAGCTGCGCGAGAAGGGAGCCCGCTTCGTCGAGGAGGCGGACGAGGTCCCGGACAACGCGTGGCTGATCTTCTCGGCCCACGGCATCGCGCCGTCGGTTCGAACGGTCGCGGCGGGCAAGGGACTCAAGACGATCGACGCGACCTGCCCGCTCGTGACCAAGGTGCACCTCGAGGCGATCCACTATGCGCGTCAGGGCTACACGATCATCCTCGTGGGGCATCACGACCACGACGAGACGGTCGGCACGCTCGGCGAGGCTCCCGCGTCGATCCGGCTGGTCGAGACCCGCGAGGACGCGGAGAAGGTGCAGGTCCCGGACCCCGACCGCGTCGCCTACCTGACGCAGACGACGCTCTCGATCGACGACACCCGCGAGATCCTGGCGATCCTGAAGCGGCGGTTCCCGAACCTGAAGGCGCCTTCGAAGCAGGACATCTGCTACGCGACCCAGAACCGCCAGGACGCGGTCAAGGCGATGGTGCCGCACGTCGACCTGCTGCTCGTGCTGGGCGCCCCCAACTCGTCCAACTCGCTGCGCATGTGCGAGGTCGCTCGGGTCAACGGCGTCGCCTCGCACCTGATCGAGCGGGCCCGCGACATCCGCCCCGAGTGGCTCTCCGGCGTGCGCGTCCTCGGTCTGACCGCGAGCGCCTCGGCCCCCGAGATCCTGGTGCAAGAGGTCGTGGCGTTCAGCCGCGAGAAGCTGGGTGTCGAGACCGTCGAGGAGTTCGAGACGGTGAAGGAGGATGTCTCCTTCCCGCTTCCCCAGGAATTGAAGGCGCTTCTGCCCGTCAGGGTCTCCTGATTCCGGGGAGCCTCGCATGAATCCCGCGGGGGCGCGCGCCTCAGCCTCTCCCGATTCCACGGTTCCCACGGCCCCGTCGGGCAAGGGACCGCGCCGGCGCCGCGCCCGGCTCTGGGGCATGGTGCTCTTCGCAGTCGGGATCGCGGTGCTCGCCGGGGTGCTCGGGCTCGTCGGCTGGCCGGCCATCGTCGCGAACCTCTCCGCGATCGGCTGGTGGTTCCCGGTCCTCGTCCTGCTCTATGCGCTGCCGCAGCTCGCCTTCACGTACGGCTGGAAGGTCCTGATCGGAAGGAGACCCGACGGGCCGGTCTCCTTCGGCGACGCGTTCGCCGCCTACCTCGCCGGCGACTCGGTCAACTACTTCACGACCGTCGGCGGCGAGCCGGTCAAGGCGCAGCTGCTGTCGCACAAGATCGGATACCCGAAGGCCCTCGCAACCGTCGCCGTGCACCGCCACGCCGAGGTCGCCTCCCAGGGGATCTTCCTCGCGCTCGGCATCGGCGTCACGCTGACCCACTTCCGCGTGCCCTCGGGCATCCGGATCGCCGCGCTCGCCGGCCTGCTCGTGCTCGTCGCCATGACGCTGTGGATGACGGTCGCGCTGCGCCACGGCGCGTTCGTCGTGATCCTCGACTGGCTGAGCCGGTTCCGCCCGCTGCGCGCGCTGCGCCGGTTCCGCCGGCAGGCGGCGCGGCTGGACGTCCTGGTCGGCGACTTCTACGAGCGCCGCCAGGAGCACTTCGCCGGCTCCGTGGCGTGGTCCTTCCTCGGATGGTGCGGAGGGCTCCTCGAGACGTACCTGCTCCTGCGGCTGATCGCCCCCGGCGAGGGATGGCGGACGGCGGTCGCGATCGAGTCGCTCGCCCTGGCGCTCAACAACGTGGCGCTCTTCGTCCCGGCCCGCCTCGGCATCGCCGAGGGCGTGCGCGTCGGCGTCTTCCTGCTCCTGGGCCTCTCGGCCGCGCAGGGCGCAGCCTACGGCGTCGCGCGGCGCGCGCGGGAGCTGCTCTGGCTGATCCCCGGCCTCGTCGTGCTGCTCAAGCACCACCTGCTCGACCTGCGCCATCTGCACCTCTCCGAGGTGGCCGTGCCGGAGGAGGCCGCCCGATGAGGGAGAAGTCCGAAGCGATGTCCGACGCGAAGCCCGAGGTCCTGCTGTTCGACTTCGGCGGCACGCTGGACGCCGACGGCGTCGCCTGGAAGGACCGCTTCTTCCGGCTCGTGGCCGACGCCGGCGTCTCGGTCGACCGGGCGAGCTTCGACAAGGCGTTCTACGATGCCGACGACGCCCTCGTGGGGAAGCTGCCGAGGGAGCTCTCGCTCGCCCAGACGGTCCAGCGTCTCTCGCTCGACCTCGCGCGCGGGCTGGGCGGGGACTCCGCCCTCGCGCGCCGCATCGGCACACGCTTCCTCGACGAGGCGCTCGCGAAGCTCGCCGCCAACGCACGCGTTCTCGAGAAGCTGGCGGAGCGCTACCGCATCGGGATCGTGTCCAACTTCTACGGCAATCTCGAGGCCACCTGCGCGGGTACGAGCATCGGCCGCTACGTGGACGCCGCGATCGACTCCGAGGCGGTCGGCGCGACCAAGCCGGATCCGCGCATCTTCCAGGCGGCGCTCGACGCGCTCGCCACGAGCTCCGACCGCGCCATCTTCGTCGGCGACTCGCTGCCCCGCGACATGGAGGGCGCGCGTCGGATGGGAATGCGGCACATCTGGCTCCATCCCGGCGCCACCTCCGCCTGCTGCCCGGCCGATCCGGTGATCGCCAACGTGAGCGAGCTGTTGAGGGTCCTCCCATGACGGAGAGAGGGTCGGGCGGTGGCGCCCCCTCGACGATCACTTCAGGCGGCGTCATCGCGGCGGGCCGCGGCTCGCGCCTGAAGGGCCTGGGCGTTCCGAAGCCGATGGTCGAAGTCGGGGGCGTACCGCTGATCGAGCACGTCCTCGAGAACTTCCAGGCCGCCGGGATCGTGTCGGCGGCCGTGATCTTCAACTCCGCCGAGGAGGGCTGCGCGGCGTTCGTGAAGGAGCGGTTCGGGTCCCTCGTGTCCCGGGTCGTCGTCAAGAACACGCGCTCGTCGCTCGAGAGCTTCCGCGAGATCCTGGCGGCGGCGCCCAAGGGGCGGCTTCTCGTCTCGACGGTCGACGCCTACTGTCCCCGCACCGAGTTCGTGCAGTTCGTCGAGCGGGCGGCGGCGACTTCGCCCGACACGACCGTGCTCGCGGTCACGAGCTTCGTCGACGACGAGAAGCCCCTCTGGGTCACGACCACGCGCAAGGGCCGCGTCACGGTCGTCGGCGGCTTTTCCGGCGACGCGGTGACCGCCGGCATCTACGTGATCCCGGAGCGCGTCCGGAGGATGCGGATCCCCGACGCGCTGTCGCTGCCGCGGCTGCGTGACTTCCTCGCCTGGCTCTGCAAGTCCGGCGAGCCGATGCAGGCCATCGCGGTCGGGAAGGTCGTGGACGTGGACCGTGCCGAGGATCTGGAGTCGGCGGAGGAGCTGGCCCGCGCCGCGGCCGGCCCGCTTTGGGGAGGCCGTTCTTGAACGATTTGCGCTGCTGGGGAATCTACCGCGAGCTCGCCCACTCGCCCGGCCGCGAGACCGACGACGCCGAGATCCTGCGCGCCGTGGCGGCGGAGCTGAAGACGCGCGGATTCGACGTGGAGCTGAAATCCCCCGACGAATTCCACGCCGACGACCTGACATCCGGCGAGGCGCCGCCGAACGTGCATATGTTCGTCATGTGCGAACGGCCGTCCATCGTCGAGCGCCTGGCGGCCTGGGAGCGGCGCGGGGCGCGGATCGTCAACCGGCCCTCCGGGATCCGAAATACCGACCGCGAGCGCACGATCGAGCTCTTTGCGCGCCATTCGGTCCCTTTTCCTCACAGCGTCCTCGTCGAGACCGGGAAGGGGCCGGAGTCCTTCCGGGGCCCGTGCTGGGTCAAGCGCGGCGACGTGCACGCCACGCAGGAGGGCGACGTCTCCTACGCCGGCGGGCGCGAAGCGCTGGCCGAGAGGCTCTCCATCCTGGCGGAGCGCGGCATCACGCACGCCGTCGTCCAGGACCACGCGCCGGGCGACCTGATCAAGTTCTACGGAGTGTCGGGGCTTCCCGAGGCGGAGGCGGACGAGAACCGCGCGGGTTCCTCCCCGGCGAACCCGCCGCCGCCGTCCTGGTTCCAGTGGTTCTACCACCGCGACCAGACGCTGCACCGCTACGGCTTCGACGAGGACGCGCTCGCCGCGGCCGCCTCGCAGGCCGCGGGCGCGCTCGGGCTCGACGTCTACGGCGGCGACGCGATCGTCTCGCCGGAGGGCGCGCTCTGCATCATCGACCTGAACGCCTGGCCGAGCTTCGCGCTCTTCCGGGACGTGGCGTCGAAGCGGATCGCCGCTCTCCTCGCCGCACGGTTCACGCGCTCCATCGATGCGGTGGCGCGATGAGCGGCGACGGGAAGCGGATCGAGGTCGGCCCGCGCTCGAAGGAGATCGTCTCGCTCGAGCAGCGCCACATGGCGCCGGGCCTCCAGTCCTTCGCCCTGTACTCGAACCTCGCGATGGCGGAGGGCAGGGGCAGCCGGATCGTCGACGAGGACGGCAACTCCTACATCGACTTCATCGCCGGGATCGCGGTCGGCAGCGTCGGCCACTGTCACCCGCACTACGTCGAGGCGCTCCAGCGTCAGGCCGCGCGGCTGACCTTCGGCAGCTTCACGACCGAGGTCCGGGCGAAGTTCCTCAACCTGCTCGGCAGCGTGACGCCCCCGGGCCTGACGCGCATCCAGCTGTTCTCGGGCGGCGCGGAGGCGGTCGAGGCCGCCTTCCGGCTCGCGAAGTCGGTCACGAAGAAGTTCGAGTTCGTCGGCTACTCCGGCGCCTTCCACGGCAAGACCGGCGGCGTGCTGCCGCTCCTGTGGGGAGACTTCAAGGACGGGCTCGGCCCGTTCGTTCCGGGGACGTACTCGGCGCCCTACGCGTACTGCTACCGCTGCCCGCTCCACCTGAGCTTCCCCGGCTGCGGCATCGCCTGCGCCGAGGAGACGCGCGGGGTCATCAAGAACCAGAGCGGCGGTCAGATCGCCGCCGTGATCGTGGAACCGATGCAGGGCACCGCCGGAAACGTCATCCCCCCGCCGGGATTCATCCCCGCGGTGCGCGCGATCGCGAAGGAGCACGGCGCGCTCTTCATCGCGGACGAGATGATCACGGGCTTCGGCCGCACCGGCAAGTTCTGGGGCGTCGAGCACGACGGCGTGATTCCCGACGTGATGACGTGCGGCAAGGGCATCGGCGGCGGGTTCCCGCTCGCGGCGGTCGTGTCGACCGAAGAGCTGACGAGGGCGAAGCCGTTCGCGAATCCGTCCGGCAGCAGCTCCTCCTACGGCGGGAACCCGATGGCCTCGGCCGCCGGGCTCGCCGCGCTCGAGATCATCGTGAAGGAGAACCTGGTCGAGAACGCCGAGCGCGTGGGGCGCGCGATGCTCCAGCGGCTTCGCGAGCTCCAGGAGAAGCACCGGCTGATCGGCGACGTGCGCGGCAAGGGCCTCCTGCTCGGCATCGAGCTCGTCAAGGACCGAAAGACCAAGGAGCTCGTCTCGAAGGACTTCACGAAGGCGCTCTTCCAGGAGTGCCTGCGGCGGGGTCTCCTCGCCATGGTGTACTCGCCCGTGATCCGTCTGAACCCGCCGCTCAACATCCCCGAGGAGACCGCGCTCGAGGGGCTTTCCCTCTTCGACGAGGCGCTGACGGCCGTGGCGCGGGAGTGGAAGCTTGAGTAAATGGGAATCGCCGTCGTTCCGAGGGCCGCGGGCCCGAGGAATCCCTTTCCGAGCCGCACCGTGACGCGAAAGGGATCCCTCGCTCCGCTCGGGATGACAGGTGGCGACCCGTGCTGAAGGGCGCTCTCCTCGGAGTCGGCCACGTCGCGGTCGGTGGCCACCTGCCGGGGTGGCGGAAACGGACGGACGCCACGATCGTCGCGGCGGCGGACGCGCGGCCGGAACGGCGCCAGCACTTCGCGGCGAGCTTCCCCGACGCGCGCTGGTACGACAGCGCCGAGGAGCTCCTCGGCAAGGAGTCCACGGACCTCGACTTCGTCGACATCTGCACGCAGCCGTCGACGCACGCGCCGCTCGTGCGAGCCGCGCTCGCGCGCTCGCTGCACGTGCTGTGCGAGAAGCCTCTGGTGCTCTCGCCCGAGGAGCTGCGCGGTCTGCCGGTGCTCGCCGCGGACAAGGACCGGACGCTCTGCACCGTCCACAACTGGCTCCGCTCGCCGGCGATCTCGCGGATGACGGCGCTCGTGCGCGCCGGCGAGATGGGCGAATTGCGCCGCGCGCGCTGGGAGACACTCCGGGACAAACCGGCCGCCGCCGTCGGAGACTCTCCCGAGGCGAACTGGCGCGTGGACCCCTCCCAGTCCGGTGGCGGGATCCTGGTGGACCACGGCTGGCACGCCCTCTATACGATCTCCGCCTGGATGGGAGACTCTCCTTCGCGGATCGCCGCGCGGCTCGAGATCCGCAAGTACACGCAGTTTCCGGTCGAGGACACGGCGACGGTGATCCTCGCGTACCCGTCGGCCAGCGCCGAGATCTTCCTGACCTGGTCGGCCCCGAGCCGCGCCAACCGCATCGAGGTCGAGGGCACGCTCGGCTTGCTGCGGCTGGAGGGCTCGCGCCTCTCGCTCGAGCGGGAGACCGCGCCGACCGAGAGCTGGGAGGTCCCGTCGCTGACCGAGGGCTCGCACCATCCCGACTGGTTCGGCGGCGTCATCGACGAGTTCTTCGGCGAGATCGCCGACCCTCGCACGCGCGGCCGCAACCTCGCGCAGGCCGCCCTCTGCGTCCAGGTCCTTGCTCTCGCCCGCGAGTCGAGCCGCCGCGCCGGCGGCCCGCTCGGTCTCTCCCGCATGGCCGGAGTGCCGGGAGCATGAGCGCATGAAAGGAAGCCCCGTGAGCCCGGCGCCCGCGCCCGCGCCCACGACCGCACTCGCGATCGTCCTCGTGCCTCCGGATGGGCCCGCCGGGATTCCCCCGGAGACGGTCCTCCTCGGCCTGCCCATCGTCCGGCGCACGGTGCTCTGCGCACAGCGCGCCGGCTTCGCGCGGATCTTCGTTCCCGGCGCGACTCCCGCCGTGCGGACCGCGCTCGAGGGGACGCGAGCCGAGCTCGACGCGCCGGTCCCGGCCGACGCCGTACGCCTGCCGTGGAACCGGATCGTCTCGGCCCGCGACCTCGCCGGCCGGCCCGTCGACGTCGACGGCCTCGGCGTCCCCCTCGCGTCGCCCTCGGATCTCCCGCGCGCCGAGAAGCACCTGCTGCGGTCGCTGATCAAGGACACCGAGGGGTTCATGTCGCGGCACTTCGACCGCCGGATCTCGCTCGCAATCAGCCGGCGCCTCGCGGGCACGCGCGTGACGCCCAACATGATGACGATCCTCTCGGTTGCGATCGGCGTCTTCGGCGCGCTCTTCTTCCTGTCTCCCCGTCCGCTCTGGCAGACGGCGGGCGCCCTCTGCTTCGTCCTCCACTCGATCGTCGACGGGTGCGACGGCGAGCTCGCGCGGCTGCGCTTCCAGGAGTCGCGCTGGGGAGGACTCCTCGACTTCTGGGGCGACAACCTCGTCCACTTCGCCGTGTACTCCGCGATCGCCGCCGGCTGGAGCCGCGCCATCGAAGCACGATGGCCGCTGTGGTTCGGAGCGCTCGCGATCCTCGGCAACCTCGCCTCGGCGTCCTTCGTGCACCTCCAGACGATGCGGGCCGCGCGCGGCGCGCGCAGGGAGGGGCCGCTCTTCACGAGCGTCTCGCAGCGATCGACACGGCTCTCGCGCGTCGCCGATGAGCTCTCGCGCCGCGATTTCATCTACCTCGTTCTGATACTGTCCGCGTTCGGCAAGGCGCACTGGTTCCTGGTCATGGCCGCCGTCGGCGCCCCGATCTACTTCCTGGTGCTGGTCGGACTCGCCCTGAGCGAACGGCGGGATTTCGCGGAGAGCCCTCAATGAGTGATCGCACGTCCTTCTACCCCGAGCTCGCGAAGTCGATCGCACCCGCTCAGGGCAAGCTCGCCGTCCTCCTCCCGGGGCTCGGCGCGGTCTCGACGACGCTGATCGCCGGGGTTCACCTGATCCGCAAGGGTCTCGCGAAGCCCTTCGGCTCGGTGACGCAGATGCAGAAGCTGCGGCTGGGCAAGCGCACGAATCCGAAGTTCACGCCCGTGCGCGAGCTCGTCCCCCTGGCGGACCTCCCGGACCTCGTGTTCGGCGGCTGGGACCTCTTCCCCGACAACACGTACGAGGCGGCCGTGAAGGCGGGCGTCCTGCCGGGCGACATGCTGGCCGCGGTCCGGCCGGAGCTCGAGGCGGTGAAGCCGATGCCCGCCGTCTTCGAGCAGGCGTGGGTCAAGAACCTCGATGGCCCCAACGTCAAGAAGGGCGGCTCGAAGATGGATCTCGCGGAGGCGGTCATCCGCGACATCGAGAAGTTCCGCAAGGAGTCGGGCGCCGCGCGCGCGGTCATGGTGTGGTGCGGCTCGACCGAGACCTACTCGCTGCCCACGGCGGTCCACGCGTCGCTTCCGGCGTTCGAGAAGGGTCTCAGGGAGAGCTCGCCCGACATCGCGCCCTCGATGATCTACGCCTACGCCGCGATCGCGAGCGGAGTCCCCTACGCGAACGGCGCACCGAACCTCACGGTGGACATCCCCGCGCTGACCGAGATGGCGCGGTCGAAGGGCGTCCCCATCGCGGGCAAGGACTTCAAGACCGGCCAGACGCTGATGAAGACGATCATCGCTCCGGGACTGAAGGCGCGCATGCTCGGTCTCCAGGGCTGGTTCTCGACCAACATCCTGGGCAACCGCGACGGC
>Ga0207691_10006307_pt1 | contig 11448 bp, 12 predicted proteins | sample KBSM13metaG_FD_184327 | JGI IMG/M metagenome (GOLD analysis project Ga0207691, IMG submission 184327) | Miscanthus rhizosphere microbial communities from Kellogg Biological Station, Michigan, USA - KBS M1-3 metaG (SPAdes) (version 2) | ecosystem: Host-associated > Plants > Roots > Rhizosphere >...
GCATTGACGTGGTGTACCGAATTTCGCCCCGCTGTCCGTCATCGCAGCACGACCGCCTTGGCACGCGAGGCGATCTCTGCAGGCATTGGCAGCGATTTTCTCGTGCGTAAATCGAAAAAGACCGCCACGACCTCCATCATCATCGCGATGTTCCCGCTCGCGGTATCGGTCACGTGATGGTAGACCCGCAACACCTTGCGGCCCACGTCCAGAATCCCAGTTCGAATTTCGATGGACTGTCCGGGGCGCAGCAACATCGGGTGCTCGAACGCGCTGTCCAAGGCGGCACACCCTATGTGCCGGCTCAACAGTTTTGCCCGCGACAAACCGAGGTGCGCGAGTACTTGCGTCATAGCACCGCTGAACCGCGGAATCAGGAACTGTGGCGGCGTCAGGCCAGCGTCGTCGTGCTCCCATGGTTCGATTGTGCCGCTGTGGCTGAGAATCGCCTGCGACGGCGTTACCGTAGGCGGGCGCGGAAAGCGGAGGGGCGCGGGCTGCGGAAGGGTTGCATCCGAAACGAACAACTCGGCGGCGCGCGAGGTCACCGCGCGAGGCAATTCGATCGGTGCGTCGCTCCCGACATCGATGAGCCCGGCCTCGCATTCGAACAATGCAGATTCCGTGTCCGGGGTTTTATAAAGCAGGTGGAAAAACCGCAGCGAGGAACCGCGCGCTTCCCGTACTCCCGAACGAACGTCGATGGCATCGCCGGCACGCAACTCATGCTTGAAGAGGATTCGATTACGACGGAGCACCATCGCAGCGTTGCGACGCGAAAGCCACGACGGTGAAAGCCCGATCTCACTGCATAGCGACGCCTGCGCTTCATCGGCCTTGGTCAGGTAAAACCGTGTGTTCTGATGGCCCCATTGGTCGCATTCGGAGGCGCTCACATAACCACGGTAAGTGCTGAACGGCGTGTTCGCTGCAGTCATTCGTTTTTGTTCTGATCTACCCGTCGCGATACTGTGGACTTCGTTGCAGGGCGAGGCAAGGCTTCATCAAGGAGCCGACGCCGCGCGAGTTCGACCCCTTGCTGAGTAGGCAGACCGGGATCTCGGCTGCGGCCACGCGTGCATGATCTAGTTGCGGCTACTGATTATGCGGAGTCCTGAACGCGATAGCAGACGCGGTATTCCGGCGCAAACCATCCCTCCGCAAGCAGGCTGTCACGCCACAGCGTGTTGCGGGCGGCGTCGCGTTGTGGCGACTGGAGGGCGGAGGCATTGGTCAGGTAATGCAATGCGACGTGCGTGAAGTCGAGTCCTTGAGCCGCCGTTATGCGAAAGCGTCGCGCCATCACCCACTGCGGGCACGAAAGAAGCATTGGCAGATGCTCCTCATCGTACCATCGGCTGAGCGCCGGCAGACGAGAGTGCGGCGCACGCAGGAAGGCGGGATATACAACCGCTGCTTCGATGACGTCTTCGCTTACGTCGCGTCGACGCTGGGTGCCTAGGGGCTCGCCGATGAATCGCTCGTGGTGCTCGACCATTGCCGGCATCGCACTCGTGCTCCTTTTGATCTCCTTCTGGTCCGAGACGTTATCGAGCTCTCCAATTGCGAGATACGACGCGCTGGAGGGCGCCGTATATCGACGCAGCCGGCTCAGCTGATAAGCGGCGGCGAAAGAGGGCACATGAGCATTGCAGTACCAGACGTCGAACTTGATGCCCTCGGGGCCTCTCGCGCGCACAGAATCGAAGGCGATAGGCGCGTCGTCGCTTCGAACGAGTCCGTCGCGCATTGCACGTGTGGCTGACGAAACGGGAGCAGGATCGATCATTGCGCCGTGCGGTCGAGTATCGTTTGAGCCTTCAATAGCACAGGCCGATCCACCATCCGGCCATCGACCTGGACCACGCTCCCGCCTGCGGCGTCGGCCGCCGCGAGCACGCGCTTCGCCCAGTCGACCTCCGAGTTCGTCGGCAGCATCGCGTCGCGGACGACGGCCACCTGCCGGGGGTGTATGCATAGCTTCGCGCCGAAACCATGCGCCCGGATGAAAGCAACGTCGTCCCGCAGGGCGTCGTCGTCGTCGATCGCCGACGTGACTCCGGCAACCGGCGTAGCGATGCCGGCACAGCGCGAGGCGATAGCCATCTTGGTCGCGGGATAAGTCAGTCCGCGATCGTCACCGTACAGCTGGAGATCGACCGCGTAATCGAGCGTGCCGAATGCAAGCCGCTGCACACCGGTTGCGCCGGCAATCTCGTCGACGTTGTTCACGCCTCGCGCTGTCTCGATCAGCGGAATGACCAACGGCGGCGGTGCCAGGGCGGCGCGTAGTTCTTGGATTTGTCGAGCCGATTCAACCTTCGGCAGCATCACAAGGCGAACGCCCGCTCGTCGCAGCAATTCGACGTCGCCGGCGAACCAAACGGTGGAGTCGTCGTTGATGCGCACCAACACGCGGTCGAGTACATGGGGTCGCGATTCGAGCCATCGCGAAGTGAATTCACGGGCGGCCTCCTTGTCTGCCGGCGACACCGCATCCTCGAGATCGAGGATCACGGCATCGGCACCGGCATCGAGCGCCTTGTCGAACCGTTCCGGCCGGTTTCCGGGAACGAACAGGTACGTGATGGCGAGTTTCATGCGTCCTGTCCCCGCCGTCTCAAAACCGCACCATTACCGCTTTGGTCTGCGTATAAGCGTCGATGGACTCCTCGCCGAACTCACGGCCGTAGCCCGACTGTTTATACCCACCGGAGGGCATCGCCGGATCATTTTCGCCGTAAGTGTTGATCCAGACGCGACCGGCCTTGAGTGCGCGCGCAACCGTGTGAGCGCGGCCGATGTCCTTCGTCCAGACCGCGGCGGCCAGTCCGTATTCCGTGTCGTTGCCTTTGAAAACGGCGTCAGTCTCATCTTTGAACGGAATGATCGATCCGACAGGACCGAAGATCTCCTCCCGCGCGATGCGAGCGTCACTCGACACCCCGCTGAACACCGTCGGCTCGAAGAAGTAGCCGACGTTGCCGACACGCGTACCGCCCAACTGTAGATTGGCACCGCTTGCCCTGCCGCTCTCGACATACGCCATTACGCGCTCCATCTGCCTGCTCGATATCAGCGGACCAAGCATTGTGTCAGCGGCAAATGGCGAGCCGACTTTGTAGGTGGTCGCGATCTCGGCCATTCGGTGCGCCAGTTCGTCGTGCAAGCTCTCGTGCACGAACACGCGCGTGCCAGCGGAGCAGTGCTGCCCGGAGTTACCGAGGAAGCTTCTCACGGCTGCTTGCACCGCCTTGTCGAGGTCCGCGTCGGGAAATATGATGTTCGGCGACTTGCCTCCGAGCTCCAACGTCACCTTCTTCAGATTACCGCTCGATGCGTTCAAGATCTGCTTCCCCACGGCCGTCGATCCGGTGAACGAGATCTTGTCGACGCCGGCGTGCGCAGCGAGAGTCGCGCCAGCTGTGACGCCAAACCCCGGCACGACGTTCACGACGCCGGGCGGCAGGTCCGTCTCCTGGATAAGTTCGCCCAGGCGCAATGTCGTGAGGGGCGCGAGCTCCGCTGGCTTGATCACGACAGTGTTACCGCACGCAAGCGCGTTCGCGATCTTGGCCGCCGCCATGATCAGCGGAAAATTCCAGGCGGGGATCAGTCCGCAGACGCCCAGAGGCTCACGAAGCGTGTAAATGAAAGTTTCGGAACTACTCGGAATTGTTGATCCGACGATCTTGGACGGCCAACCCGCGTAATAGCGAAACGTTTCGATGGCGTACGTCACCGTCGCCGCGCTGCGCCACAGTGGCATGCCCACATCCAGTGACTCGAGCGCGGCAAGCTCGTCCGCGTTGCGTTCGAGTGCGTCCGCGATCTTCAGCAAGGCGCGCGTCCGAGCGTGTGGCGATGTCGTTGCCCAGTGCCCTACGTCGAATGCCCGGCGTGCCGCACGCACGGCTTCGTCGACATCGGCCCCATCGGCTTCGGCGACGGTAGCGAGTTCCCGCTCCGTCGACGGATTGATCGTCGGAAACGTCTTTCCCGACCGGGCGTTCACCCACTTGCCGTCCATTAGCAGCTTTTTCGGGCCTGCCTTTGCCCAGGCGAGAGCCTGATCCTGTCCGCTCGCGGCGGCCGGCGCCACGGTTGATTCTGACAAGGTTGAGGACATCTGATGGCGTTCCAAGTTGAGGTCGCATGCAATGAACCAATGCCAATGGCGTCGATGCGGTTAGGTTTCTTCGACAAACACCTCTTCCCGCTTCTTCTTGATGTTGGGAAGAGCAATGAGGATGATCAGCGCGACCGCCATCAGCAACAGCACCAATGAAATCGGGCGGGTAACGAACACGCTGAAGTCGCCACGCGAAAGAAGCAGCGCCCGACGCAGATTCTCTTCCATCATCGGGCCCAGCACGAAACCAAGGATCAGCGGTGCGGGCTCACAACCGAGGGAGACGAACACGAAGCCCAGGAATCCGAACGCCGCCGTTTGGGAGACGTCGAAGCTTGTGTTGTTGATGCTGTAAACGCCAATCGCACAAAAGACCAGGATAGCGGGATAAAGAACCCGGTAGGGAACCTTCAACAGCTGAACCCACATCCCGATTAAAGGTAAATTGAGCACGACGAGCATCAGATTTCCAATCCACATCGAGGCGATGAGTCCCCAGAACAGCCCCGGATTGGATGTCATGACCTGGGGTCCGGGCTGGATATTGTGGATCGTCATGGCGCCGACCATCAACGCCATTACCGCGTTCTCCGGTATGCCGAGCGTCAGCAGCGGAATGAACGACGACTGCGCACCGGCGTTGTTGGCGGATTCCGGGCCGGCGACGCCCTGGATCGCTCCCTTTCCAAATTGGCTGGGATCGTCACTGATCTTTTTCTCGACGGCGTACGACGCGAACGAAGCGAGCATAGCCCCGCCGCCGGGCAGCAGGCCGAGGACCGACCCCAGACCGGTGCCGCGCAACACCGCTGGCCAGACCTTCTTGAACTGATCCATGCTGAGCCATAACCTCCCGACCTTGCCCTTCATGATTTCACGCTTCTCGTCGGATTGAAGGTTGAGGATGATCTCGGCAAAGCCAAAAAGTCCCATGGCGACGCTCGCAACACCAAGGCCGTCAGTCAGCTCGGGAACTCCGAACGAGTATCGTGCGAGGCCCGAGTTGACGTCGGTGCCGACGAGGCCAAGCACGAGCCCCAGCACGATCATGGAGACGGCGTGCAGGAACGATCCATGCGCGAGCACCACGGCCCCGATCAAGCCCAACGTCATCAATGAAAAGTATTCGGCGGGCCCGAACTTGAGCGCAAATTCCGAAAGAGGTGTCGCGACAGTCGCGATCATTACGGTAGCGACGGTGCCCGCAAAGAACGAGCCGAGCGCGGCGACGGCCAGCGCGGTGCCGGCCTGCCCTTTGCGCGCCATCTGGTAGCCATCCAGACAGGTCACTGCCGACGATGTCTCGCCGGGCATGTTGAGCAGGATGGCCGTGGTCGACCCGCCATACTGCGCGCCATAGTAAATTCCGGCTAGCATGATGAGCGCGCTGACGGGCTGCAAGGCGTAGGTCACCGGCAGCAGCATTGCAATCGTTGCCACCGGACCAATGCCGGGAAGCACGCCGATCAAAGTGCCAACCAATACCCCAATGAATGCATAGAGCAGGTTGACGAACGAAAAGGCGACCCCGAATCCCAGCTCAAGATGCTGTAGCAGATCCATGGTGCTCTCTCAGGCGAAGGACGGCCAGATCGGCAATTGAATGCGCAGGGCGTAGACGAATACGCCGACGCACAGCACGGCCATGAAGAGGCCAATCAGAGCAGCCTCCTTCCAGCGAAATTCATGGCTTGCGGCGCTGGCGGCGAATATCAGGAACACGGTCGATAGCGCGAGACCGACAAACTGGACGATGTGACCGAACACGATCACGCTGGCCAGAATGATGACAATGGGTCGCCATTTCCATCGTGTGATCGGGGTTCCCTGCAGTCGGAAGCTCCGCCAAACGCTGATGGCACCCAGCAGCATCAACAGAGTCCCGAGCGCGCGTGGAAAATAGCCGGGCCCCATGCGCGCTGCGTCCCCGACGGGATAGTTGATTGCAATGAGGACCGTGAGGGCGCCGACGACGACAAACAACAGTCCCGAATACAAGTCCCGCGGTCCACGAATAGCGCTCATGAACTCCTCCGCTGGTTGAATGAATATTGCCGCCGATCAAGGCTTTTTGATGTTCGCCTGCTTGACGACCCTGGTCCACATGTCGACTTCCTTGCGATTCAAGCTCGTCAGCTCGTCGCCGGCGAGATCGAGCGGCTCCATGGCGAAGTTGTTGAGCGTGTCGGCCATCAGCTTGGTCTTCGACGCCTTCCGCAGGATTTCCCGCATCTCTCTGATCACTTCTGGTGGCGTCCTCGCCGGGAAATAGGTCGCGAACCACGCCGACATCTCATAGTCCGGAACTCCCTCCTCGCGCACCGTGGGTACGTCGGGGAGGCTGCGCAGGCGCGCGGCGCCGGTGACGGCAACGGGCCGCGCTCGTCCCGTCTGCCATTGCGAGCTGATGCTCGACGGATCAGCGAACATCAGATCGACTTCGCCGGAAATAAGGGCTGTGGCTCCTGCAGAAGTTGCCTTGTAGGGCACTACCAGCAATTCGATTCCCGCAGTGGCCTGCAGCAGTTCGCACGCGAGGCGGGTGGTTGTTGTGGCGCTAGCGCAGGTGTACTTGCCGGGCTTCGCTCTCGCGGCGGCGATGAACTCCCGCGCCGTCTTGAACGTCGTGCTGGCGCCCAGGTTCATCGTGAGCTGTGCCTTGCCGACGCCCGTCAACGGCGCCAGATCCTTGAAGGGATCGTATGGAAGGTTGGGAATCATCACGACGTTCAGTGTCACCGTCGAGCTGCTGACGAGCATCATCGTGTACCCGTCCGGCGGCGATGCGAGCAGCGCCTGCACGCCGATCACCGTTTCCGCGCCGGGTTTGTTCTCCACGACCACGTTGAGGCCCGACACTTCTGTGATGGCTTTCGCGTAAGCGCGCGCCAGGAGGTCAGACGCACTCGCGACCCCGGAGGCGACGATGATCCTCACCGGCCTGGATGCGTCAGGATAGGTTTGTGCCTGCGCACAGGCGACTACGAGCGCCAGGCCCAGCAGAAACCGGCGCAAGACTTTGGATCCGTTGTTCATCGTCGTCACCGGTCTCGAATTCGCTACATGTGCGGGGCTATCGCGCGCGCCCGACGACGACTTCTGCGGTGTCGCCATTGATTCGTAGATTCGTGCCATAAGGCCTCGAGAACTGAGCGAACCGCTCCAGGAGGTGGCGCGCCTGTGCGCCCTTTATTGCGCGGGGAAGACCCCGAGTGAGGTGGTATTCGTTGACGTCGAACTGGTCGTGCGGATTCGGAAGTCCCGATCCGACCTTGTTCATCGCGATTGGCTGGAGCCTGATACTGGAGAGGTTGCCGCCTTTGAAATCGACGTACGCTACGACGCTCTCCCACATGATGGGTTCTTCGAGGTGAATGGATTCCGGCGGGACCTGAAAGAAGAAATTCCCGAGGCTGTAGAAAATGGGCCTTCCCGCGTAGATCTCCATTCCATGCAGGAAAGGTGGGCCATGCATCGCCACGACGTCTGCGCCCGCGTCCACCATCTGTCGGCTCCAGGGCTCGAGCCACGGAGCGGGTGCCAGGCGAACGGGCAGCTCCGATAAAAGGATCTGTTTGAAGTCCTCGGGCCGTTCGACGCTCGGGTAGTGATGGTTGTGATGGGACACGATGACGAGATCGGCGTTGCCCTTGGCGGAACGGATGCTCTGCAGGATCCGTTCCGCGTCCTCGCCATGGGGCTCCGTACCCGCGATTCGCAGCTCGTTCGACCCCGGCTGTGTCGAGGTCGCACGACCGTCGAGCACAAGCCCCGAGGCAACCGCGAGGAATGCAATGGTGCCCTTGGGTGTCTGGAGAAAGTAGGGTGCCGCAGCCTCGGTCAGGTTGCGGCCGGTGCCCGCGCATCCGATGCCCGCACGCTTGGCCGTCTCGAGCGTGTTGACGATACCCGACACCTTGATGTCGAACGAGTGGTTATTGGGCAGCGCCAGCAAATTGAAACCAAACGATTTGAGTGCGTCGATTGACTCGGGTGGCGAGGCAAACCTTCCCGAGCGCATCGATTCGCCCTTTGCCGCCGCGTAGACGGCGGCTTCGTAGTTCGTAACGGCTACGTCGCCCTGAATGAGTGACGCGATGCCGGCGACGGCCGCGGGCGCGTCGACTCGGATGTCGCCGCGAATCATCGATTGGCCCGTCAGGGTGATGGTGAGGTCGCTGTTCATGGGGCGTGTCTCAGGTCGAGATGGCGGACGCAGTGGATCGGTAGCGCTTTTCGGTCAATTTGTGATAGTATGCATCATATATTATTTGCGTCAACCCCACGTTTAGCGACCATTTTCGACTCATGACCGATACGCACACGCCAGTAGATCTGAAACAGTTGCAGGCGGTGATCGAAGAAATCCGTGACCGCGAAGCCATTCGCGCATGCCTCATGCGCTACACACGGGGGGTCGACAGGTTCGACCGCGAGCTCATCCTGTCGGCGTTCCATCCCGATTTCATCGACGAGCACGGCAAGTTCGTCGGCACGCGCGAAGAGTTCGTGGATTGGGCGCTGGGCCAGCACCGAGAGGCGCACCTCTCCCACCAGCATTACCTGATGAACCACCACTGCGATCTCGCGGGCGACGTTGCGCATTGCGAAACGTACTTCCTGTTCGTGGCTATGAACCGCAAGGGCAAGCCGCTCCAGATGAACGGCGGGCGTTACATCGACCGCTTCGAAAAGCGCGACGGCACCTGGGCGATCGCGTATCGCGAGTTGCTGCGCGACTGGGCGAACCTCGATGAGATCCCGGACATGGACGATCTGAGTTCGTTTACCTCTACCCGCGCATCACTTTCGCCGGAAATGCGCGCGTTCATGAACGGCGGGCCGGCGGCGCGAAGGGACAAATCCGACCGGTCGTACGCGCGACCGCTCGTAGCCACTCCCGAGCGAGTGGCGGGCTACCGGAAATTGAAGCGCTGAGCCGTGACGCATTCCGCCGGCGAAAAAAGGACGAAGCGAGCCAACCGTCCGTCGTTGTCGTACTCCATTCCCTTGGGCCGCGAGGGCACGGCGGAAGAAGTGGACCGCCTGGCGCTCTACCTCGCAAGTGATGAGGCGAGCTATTGCACCGGCGGCGTCTACATGGTTGACGGCGGTGTGTCCGCCGGACGGGCGTTCTAGGTTCGCTGGAACTTTCGCAAAGGGACCCAACTGTTATGCGCGCCGTTGTATTCGATCAATTCGGACCGCCCGAGGTGATTCATGCCACGGATCTACCAGTGCCGACACCGGGCCCTGGCGAAGTGGTCGTCGAGGTCGCCGCCGCGACTCTCAATCCGACCGATCTGATGATGCGATCGGGACAGCAGGCCAAGCTGATGACCGATCTCAGGCCTCCGTACATCGCCGGGATGGAGTTCGCTGGCCATGTCCGAAAACGGAGCCCCGATTCTTCGCGACTGGAAGTGGGTCAATCCGTGATTGGTATCGTGAATCCGCGCCGTCCCAAGGGCGGCGCGCATTGCGAGTTCGTCTGCGTTCCGGAGGCCTCCGTCGTGTCGGCTCCGGTGGGCGTGGATCTCGTCGAAGCGGCCACTATTCCGATGAATGGACTAACGGCGCGCATGGCACTGGACGCGCTCTCGCTGCATCCAGGTGCAACGCTCCTTGTCACTGGCGGCGCTGGGGCGCTCGGTGGCTACGTCATTCAGTTGGCCCGCCATGCGGGGCTCTCGGTGATAGCGGACGCCAGCGAGCGGGACCGCGGTCTCTTGATGCAACTCGGGGCGACGGCGGTCGTGCCGCGTGGCGAGGACATGGGACGTACGGTGAGATCGATGTACGCTGCCGGCGTAGACGCAGCCGTGGATTGCGCACTCTTGGGTGACGCAGCAGCGGCCCTCGTTCGCGATGGCGGCTCCTTGGTGTCGGTCCGAAGCTCGCAAAAGTACGGCACGCCGCGCGTGAACGTGAAGTACATCGGCGTGCTGCAGCAAGTTCTCGATACCGACGCGCTCACTTGGGTCGCGGCTCGTGCGCAGGAGCATGTGCTCACGCCCCGCGTGGCGCAAACGTTTGCCTTCTCGGATGCCGCGCAGGCTCATCGGCTCCTCGAGCAGGGTGGGCTGCGCGGGCGAATCGTATTGGTGCCGTAACCCGGAAGCGAATACCTAAACCACCAAACTTTGGAGCGGGCATGAATACGTGGAACATGGAATCGGCGGTTGTCCCCGTTACCGGTGGAGCGTCCGGCATTGGGCTCGCGATCTGCAAGCGCCTGCGGGCTGAAGGAGCCCGACCGCTGCTGCTGGATTTCGATGCCGAAAGATTGAAGGTGGCACTCCAGGACGTGTATCGGGGTGAGGATTCATCGCGATTCGGCTATCAGGTCGACGTTCGCGACTCGAAAGCGGTCGACGACTGCTTCGAGCGGCTGCGATCGGAGCACGGACCGGCCACTCATGCCGTCGCAAATGCCGGCATCACTGGAAAAGGGCACATCCTCGAGATCACGGACGAGGCATGGCACCGGGTTATAGACGTGAATCTCAACGGTGTGCTGTACACCTGTCGGGCGGCAGCGCGCCAAATGGTTGAGAACCGTCGCGGCGCGATCGTCACGATGGCGTCGCTCGCCGGCCTCGTGGTCAAGGAAAGTCGTGTCAGCTATTCGGCGTCCAAGGCCGCAGTGATCCATATGACGCGCGCGCTGGCCCTCGATCTGGGTGGCTATGGGATTCGCGTCAACGGCGTTGCTCCCGGCGTGACCGCAACGCCTCTGCAAGACGCGAACCCCGCTGAAGCGGTGAACACGCTCATAGCGCGGTCCGCCCTGAAGCGCATTGGAACTGCCGAAGAAATCGCGAACGTCGTGCTGTTCCTGCTATCGGATCTCGCAAGCTACGTCACCGCTCACACTGTCGTAGCGGATGGCGGGTTGAGCGTTCGTTATTCATGACGACCGGTCGAGGCTGGGACACGCCTGAATCGTAAAGGCAAATATCAAGGAGGCAGTACACATGAAGCGTTGGTCCAGATGTCTGTCATTCGCCGCAATGCTCGTGATGAGCGCGAGCGCTGTCGCGCAGGGGGCTGCGTTCCCGAACCGGCCCATCAAGATCATCGTCTATGTCACGCCGGGAGCGCTGGTCGACACGACCACGCGCGCTGTGGCTGAAAGGATGGCCGAGAACCTGAAGCAGCCGGTGATCGTGGAAAACATGCCGGGTGCGTCCGGCCTGCTCGGGATCCGGTACGTGAAGACTCAGCCCGCAGACGGCTACACGCTTCTCGCCGGCACGGGCACAGTCCCGATCGGGCCGATTCTCAACGCCGAACCGGGCTACGAGCTCAAGGAT
>Ga0207691_10006311_pt1 | contig 11446 bp, 14 predicted proteins | sample KBSM13metaG_FD_184327 | JGI IMG/M metagenome (GOLD analysis project Ga0207691, IMG submission 184327) | Miscanthus rhizosphere microbial communities from Kellogg Biological Station, Michigan, USA - KBS M1-3 metaG (SPAdes) (version 2) | ecosystem: Host-associated > Plants > Roots > Rhizosphere >...
ACCGCTATATCACCAACGCCGCCGCGGGAGGAACCTCGCCGTGACCTTCGGCAAGAAGGACGACACGCCCGCCGACAAGGCGATCATCCCTTTCCTCGCGATCGGCTTCAGCGTCATCGTGGCGCTGATCGCCTCGCGTTACGCGTCGTGGTTCAGCCATCCGCTGCCCGCCCTCACCGTGTACTACCTGGCCTGGTGGCCGGTGTGGCTGGTGATCAACGTGCTCGAACTCGTCGTCGGCGCGATCGTCAAGGCGATGCGGCTCGAGCGCGGCCAGGGTGGCATGCTTCGCAAGATCGACGCGACGCTCAACCCGCTCTCGGCGCTGACCCTGCTCGTCGGCATGATCGCGCTCGCGATCCCCGCAGCGGCGCGATTCTTCCCGGGCTGATCCGCGCGGCTACGGCCGGGTTCCGAGCTCGAGCGCTTCGAGCCAGGCCAGCGCCTGCGCGCGGTCCGATCCGCACATCGCCGGCGACGGGCGCAGCGAGGCGCAGACGCGGGGCCGTTCGGGCCGGCCGAAGATCGCGCAGCGGTTGTCGGCGGTGAGCTGCACGCAGCGCACGCCTGCGGGCTTGCCGTGGGGCATGCCCGGGATCGGCGAGGAGATCGAGGGCGCGATGCAGCAGGCACCGCATCCCGCGCGGCAGGCAGGCGCGGGATCATCGCTTTCCAAGCGCAGCGGGATGTCCCTTTCCTTCATGGCGGTCACGCCGAAGGACGGGGGACGGGCCTGGCGGCCATCAGGGGCACGTCAATCCGTGGCCTCGAGCGGCCGCTCGGCGCGCAGCAGGTCGTACACCGGGTCGGTCTGCGGACGCCGGCCGTGCCAGAGCTCGAAGCTTTCTGCGGCCTGTTCGACCAGCATGCCGAGGCCGTCGATGCGGTCCTGGCAATGCGCGGCACATGCCCACGCGAGGAAGTCGATCGCCGCTTCGCCGTAGCCGAGGTCGACCGCCAGGGTGTTGCGATACGCGATCGCGAACGGCAGCGCGAGTCGCTCGTGGGAGCGCGCGGCGGAGGTCGCGTTGACGATCAGGTCGAAATTGCCGAGCGAGCCGAGGTCCTCGACATAGCGCGCATGCACGCGGCCGGGCATGCCCAGCGCGTCGGCCAGCGCGTCCGCGCGCGCGGGCGTGCGGTTGACGATGTACAGGTCGCCGATGCCGGCATCGAGCAGCGCCGGCGCGACGCCCGCCGCGGCGCCGCCCGCGCCGAGCAGCAGGGTGCGGCGCTCGCGCAGGTCGTGCTGCTGGCGGCCGGTGAGATCGCGCACGAGGCCGGCGCCGTCGGTGTTGTCGCCATGCCAGCCCTCGCCGCGCCGCACCAGCGTGTTGACCGCGCCGCAGCGCCTCGCGCGCTCGCTCGCCGTCGCGCAGGCGGCGAGCGCAGCTGCCTTGTGCGGGAGGGTCACGTTCGCGCCCGCGCCGCCGGCCGAGTCGAACGCTTGCAGCGCGGCCCCGAACGTCCCCGGCGCGGCGTCGATCGTTTCGTAGCGCATCGCGACGCCGGCCTGCCTCGCGAACGCGGCGTGGATGCGCGGCGACAGCGAATGCGCGACGGGATGGCCGAACAGGGCGAAGAAGGATTCCAGGGCGTGCTCCTCGCCGTTGCGCGCCGGTGCGGGCTCAGGCCCTGAAGGATAACCCCTGGATCACGCGGGCGAACCCGTCGCGTTACGATGCCGCCGTCATCCGCCGGAGTTCGAACAATGCAAGCATGGCTTCTTTCCCTGGCGATCGCCGCCACAGGATCCGCTCCGCCGCCGTACTGGGACATTCCCGCGGACTACACGCTCGCCGAGCGCACCGCGTGGCGCACGGACCCGGCCAAGGCGCAACGCGCCCGCGGCCTGCTCGAGCAGGGGCTCGACCAGATGTTCGACCCGTCTGCGCGGGCGACGCGCGCCGGACGCGGGTCGATGGAGGAAGCGGCGTACTACGGCAATCCGCACGCGGCCGCGCTGTTGTGCTCGATGGACAGCTCGCCCGCCCTTGGACTGGCGTTCTGGCTTCGGGCGCACGTCTGGTGCGGCTTCGCCCTGCGGATCACGCCCGCTGCGGACGGCGCCGCACGCGCACGCGCGCAGGCGAACCTCGACTTCGTGGATCGCCGGCTCGGCGCCGCGGACCGGCACGGCGCCGACATGGAGGAGCGCAGGCTCTACGTGAAGGTCAAGGAAAAGATCGACGAGCCCGCGCCGCAAGGCGTGAAGCCCGTGGCGAGCAATGCCGCCAAGGATGCCGCGCTGGGCGAGCTGGAGGCCGCGATCGACGCGAGCGCCAAGACCGCCGGCATGGGTCCCGAAGCGAAGCAGGCTTCGGGAGGGTCGCCGGCGGAGGACGCCGCAGCGGCAGCAGCCGCGGCGGCCAGCAGCAGCGACGCCGCGTCGCATCGCCAGGAACCGGGTCCGTCACGCTAGCGACGGCGAGGTCTCAGCGCGCTTCGAGCCAGCGCGCCGCGTCGAGCGCGAAGTAGGTGAGGATCGCGTCGGCGCCCGCCCGCTTGATCCCGGTCAGCGCCTCGAGCACGCAGCCGCGTTCGTCGATCCAGCCGTTGAGCGCGGCCGCCTTGAGCATCGCGTATTCGCCGCTGACCTGGTAGGCGAAGGTCGGCGCGCCGAAGGCCTCCTTCACGCGGCGCACGATGTCGAGGTAGGGCATCGCGGGTTTCACCATCACCATGTCGGCGCCCTGCTCGAGGTCAAGCGCGACCTCGCGCAGGGCCTCGTCGGCGTTCGCCGGGTCCATCTGGTAGGTGTACTTGTTGCCCTTGCCGAGGCTGCCCGCGCTGCCGACCGCGTCGCGGAACGGGCCGTAGAACGCCGAGGCGTATTTCGCCGCGTAGGCGAGGATGCGCGTGTGCACGAGGCCGGCGTCCTCGAGCGCGACGCGGATCGCGCCGATGCGGCCATCCATCATGTCCGACGGCGCGACGATGTCCGCGCCGGCCTCGGCGTGGGAAAGCGCCTGCTTCACGAGCGCCTCGACGGTTTCGTCGTTGACGACGTAACCCGCGTCGTCGACGAGTCCGTCCTGCCCGTGGGTCGTGAACGGATCGAGCGCGACGTCGGTGATCACGCCCAGGTCGGGGAAGCGCGCCTTGAGCGCGCGCACGGCGCGCTGCGCGAGGCCGTCGGGATTCCACGCCTCGCGCGCGTCGAGCGACTTCGCACTGTCCGGCGTGACCGGGAACAGCGCGATCGCGGGAATGCGCAGCGCGGCGGCCTGTTCGGCGACGCGCAGCAGCTCGTCGATCGACAGGCGCTCGACGCCGGGCATCGAAGCGACCGGCGCGCGGCCGGCCAGCTCGTGCACGAATGCCGGCAGGATCAGGTCGTTCGCGGTGAGCAGCGTTTCGCGCATCAGCCGGCGCGAGAAGTCGTCGCGGCGCATGCGGCGGGGGCGGATCAGGGGATGGGGCATGGCGGCGTCGCGGGGAAGCAGGGCCACCATTTTACCCGCAGGCCGGCCCTGCGATTCCCGAATCGCGAATACCGAGCGATGATGCAGGCATGCGCACGACCCTGCGGCGGCTGCCGCGCTCCGCGAAGGCCTGCCTCGGCGTGCTCGCCGCGCTCGCGCTGTGCGCGCTCTGCGGACCCTGGCTCTCGCCCTACACGCCCGAGCATCCGGACTGGAACGCGCTGTCGGCCGCGCCCTCGTTCGCGCACCGCCACTGGCTGGGCACCGACGCGATCGGCCGCGACACTTTCGTGCGCGCGCTGTACGGCCTGCGCCTGTCGTTGCTGCTCGGCGTCGGCGCCACCGCGATCGCGCTGATCGCCGGCATGGCCTACGGCGCGACCGCCGGCTACGCGGGCGGGCGCACCGAGCGCTGGATGATGCGTGGCCTCGACGTCGTTTCGGCGCTGCCGTTCCTGCTGATCGTGATCCTGCTGCTCACGCTGTTCGAGCGCTCGCTGCCGCTGCTGCTCGCGGCGATCGGCGGCTACGTGTGGATCGACCTCGCGCGGGTGATGCGTGCCGAAGCCGCGCGCCTGCGCGAGCTGCCGTTCGTGCTCGCGGCGCGCGCCGCGGGCGCGACCGGCTGGCAGGTGCTGCGCTGGCACGTCGTCCCGAACCTGCTCGGGCTCGCGCTCGTGTACGCGAGCCTGCTCGCGGCGCAGGCGATCCTCGTCGAAAGCTTCCTCGGATTCCTCGGGCTCTCGATCGACCAGCCTTCGGCGGGCCTGGGCACGCTGCTCGAGGAAGGCACGCAGGAACTCGACAGCGCGCCGTGGACCCTGCTCGTGCCGGCCGTCCTGCTGGTCACGACGCTCGCCTGCTTCCAGCAGCTCGGCGATGCCCTGCGCGACGGGCTCGACGTGCGCACGGCGCCGCAGGCCGCCGACGCGCGGGACGAGGTCGCCCCTGCACCCATCGAGGCAGCACCGGTGGCCGGACCGTGAGCGATCCGGCCGCGATCGCGATCCGCGACCTGCGCGTGACGCTCGCGCCGCCCGCCTCGCGCGACCTGCTCGGACCGCTGTCGTTCGACGTCGCGGCCGGCGAATGCCTCGCGATCGTGGGCGAGTCGGGCGCTGGCAAGAGCCTGGCGACGCTCGCCTTGCTCGGCCTGCTGCCACCGGGGCTGCGCGCGAGCGGTTCGCTGCGCGTCGGCGGCGCGGACGTCGAGCCGGGCTCGCGCGCGCACGCCGCGCTGCGCGGACGCGCGATCGCGTGGGTGCCCCAGGACGCGCTCGCCGCGCTGCATCCGTTGCGCCGCATCCGCGCGCAGCTGTTCGAAACCTTGCGTGGCGCCGGCGTCGCGCGCGACGGCCTGCACGCGGAGGCCTCGCGTCTATTCGATCGCGTCGGCCTGCCGGACGCCGACGCCTTGCTGTCGCGCCATCCGCACGAACTGTCCGGCGGCCAGCGCCAGCGCGCCTGCATCGCGCTCGCGCTCGCGTCGCGGCCGCGCGTGCTGCTCGCCGACGAGCCGACCTCCGCGCTCGATCCGCGCGTGGCGCGCGGCATCGCCGATCTGCTCGACGCCCTGCGCCGCGACATGGGCCTCGCCGTGTTGCTCGTGAGCCACGACCTGCCGCTGGTCGCCGCGCTCGCGCAGCGCGTGCTCGTGCTGCATCGCGGGCGCTGCGTCGAAACCGGCGCGACCGCGCGGGTGTTTTCCGCGCCGGCCGAACTGTACACGCGTGAGCTGCTCGAAGCCGAACGGCTGCCTTCCGCGACCGCCGCGGCGCGCGGCGACGTCCTGCTGTCGGCGCGCGAGCTCGCGGTGCGCTACCCGCGCGCGCCGCGCGACGCGCTCGCGCCGGTGTCGCTCGACCTGCACCGCGGCGAATGCCTCGCGGTCGTCGGCGAATCGGGCTCCGGGAAATCGACACTCGCGCGCGCCCTGCTGCGCCTGTTGCGCACGCCCGCGCGCGGCCGCATCACGCTCGACGGCGTGGAGATCGGCGCGCTCGGCGCGCGCGCGCTGCGCCCGCTGCGGCGGCGCATCGGCGTGGTGTTCCAGGATCCGTTCGCCTCGCTCGATCCGCGCATGAGCGCCGCGGCGATCGTCGCCGAACCGCTGCGCATCCACGCCGTCGGCGAGCGCGCTTCGCATCGCGAACGCGCGATGCAGCTGTTGCGCGCGGTCGATCTCGACGCGGACGCGATCGATCGTTACCCGCACCAGTTTTCCGGCGGGCAATGCCAGCGCATCGCGATCGCGCGCGCGCTCGCGACCGATCCGGAACTGCTCGTCTGCGACGAAGCGGTGTCCGCGCTCGATGCGCGCAACCGCGCGGCGATCCTGCGGCTGCTTGCGCGACTCAAGCGCGAGCGCGGCGTGGCGATGCTGTTCATCACCCACGACCTCGATGCGGCGCGCGCGCTCGCCGACCGCATCGTGGTGATGCGCGACGGCGCGATCGTCGAAAGCGGCATCGCCGCCGACGTGCTGTCGTCGCCGAAGCACGCCTACACGCGCGAATTGCTCGCCGCGCGCCCTGCGGCGCTGGCCGTGCCGGCCTGAGAGCGCGGCTGAACGGGGAGGTGCCCGATTCCTGCACTCCGTCACAGTGCCTCGACAGGGGCTGGCGCGATCATGACCCTCCCCGACTGTCCCGTGCGTTTCCGGGAGGGCGCCTCAACGGCTCCACAACAAATTTTCGTTAGGGACTTGCAAAGATTTCGTTATTCTGCTAAAGACGATTGTAACGAATCAGATTCAACTTACTGTTTTGTAAAGACCTTGAACATTCCTCTCGCCATTGTTGCCCTTGCCCTCCTCGGCCTCGCGCTCGCGGTGCTGCGGCGGGTGCCGCAGGGCGAGGCCTGGACGGTCCATCGGTTCGGCCGCTACGTCCGCACGCTGGAACCGGGCCGGCACGCGATCTGGCCGGTCGTGGACCGCATCGGCAAGCACGTGCCGCTGACCGGCCACCACATCGAGCTGCCGACGCGCGCCTTCGGCGCCGACCACGCCACCGCCGACCTCTACTACCAGATCCTCGATCCGATGCCGACCGGGAATGGCCTCGAGTCGGTCGACGAGATGGTGCTCGACCAGGCCAACGACGCCCTCGCGAGCGTGGCCGGGCAGGTCCCGCAACAGACCGGCTGGACCACGACCCTGGCCGACGCGCTCAAGGCCGAGCTCAACAGCCGCCTCGGCGCCAAGGGCCTGCGCGTCATCCGCTGCGCCCTGCACGCGTCCTGACACCCGTCTCCGTTGTGGCGCCCCGCGAGGGGCGCTGTTTTTTTGCGCGGAATACGCACGGGCGCGCTCGCGGGCCAAGGATGCGGCGATTTGCGGGATACTCGCGCGTCCCCGCCGCAGCCCCCGCATGACTTCGCTCGACCACCTCCGCCCCGCGCTGGAATCCGGCCTGGCCCGGCTCGGCCTCGATCCCGAGCCGCTGGCCTCGCGCCTGCTCGACTACCTCGCCCTGCTGGTCCGCTGGAACGCGACCTACAACCTGACCGCGATCCGCGACCCCGCCGAGATGGTGTCCAAGCACCTGCTCGACTCCCTGGCGGTCGCGCCGTTCGTGGGCGCTTGGCTGGCCGACATCGGTTCGGGCGCAGGCCTGCCCGCGATCCCGCTCGCGCTGGCCGTGCCCGCGCTGCAGGTCACCTCGATCGAGTCGGCGGGCAAGAAGGCGCGTTTCCAGCGCGAGGCGCAGCGGCAGCTCGGCCTGGGAAACCTGACGGTCGCCGAGGCGCGCGCCGAGGCGTACCAGCCCGCCGAACGATTCGACTGTCTTGTGTCGCGGGCCTTCGGTAGTCTTGCGGAATTCGTGCGCGTGGGCGGCCACATGCTCGCCGACGGCGGCCGGATGCTCGCGATGAAGGGTGTCGAACCCGTGGACGAGATTGCCGCGCTGCCCGCCGGATGGCGGGTCACGGCCCGCCACGCGCTCGCCGTGCCCGGACTCGCCGCCGCCCGGCACCTGCTCGTGATCGAGCGGTCATGAAACGCTGCAACCGGAACGAGGGATAAGCTGCATGACGAACGCGCGGGTGATCGCCATCGCGAACCAGAAAGGCGGCGTCGGCAAGACCACGACCGCCGTGAACCTCGCGGCGGCGCTCGCGAACACCTCGGCGCGGGTGCTGCTGGTCGACCTCGACCCGCAGGGCAACGCGACGACCGGCGCCGGCGTCGACAAGCGCGACCTGGAAGCCAGCAACTGCGAGCTGCTGCTGCGCGAGGCGACCTTCGAGCAGACCGTGCAGCGCAGCCCCGAGGACTACGACATCCTGCCCGGCAACGGCGACCTCACGGCCGCCGAGATCCGGCTCATGGACGAAACCGGGCGCGAGCAGCGGCTCAACGAGGCGCTCGCGGGGGTGCGCGGGAACTACGACTTCATCGTGATCGACTGCCCGCCGTCGCTGTCCCTGCTGACCCTGAACGCGCTCGCCGCGGCCGACAGCGTGCTGGTACCGACCCAGTGCGAGTTCCTCGCGCTCGAGGGCCTGACCTCGATGCTGCAGACCATCGAGACCCTCATGAAGCGGCTCAACCCGTCGCTGGTGGTCGAGGGGATCCTCCGCACGATGTACGACCTGCGCAACAACCTCGACAACGCGGTCTCGGCCGACCTGCAGTCGCACTTCGGCGACCGCGTGCTGCGCACAATCATCCCGCGCAACGTGCGCCTGGCCGAGGCGCCGAGCCACGGCCAGAGCATCATCGCTTACGATCGCGCCTCGCGCGGCGGGATCGCCTACCTCGGGCTGGCCGGCGAGATCCTGCGCCATGGCCGCGAACGCAAGACGGAGAAGGTTTGATGGCAGTTGCGAAGAAGCGCGGCCTCGGCCGCGGCCTGGATGCGCTGCTCGGACAGGCCGGCAAGCCCGCCGCGGCACCCGAGACCGAGTCGCGCGAGGAAGCGCTGCACGCGCTGCCCGTGGCCTCGCTGCAGCCCGGCCGCTACCAGCCGCGCACCGGCATGGACCCCGAACGCCTGGCCGAGCTCGCCGATTCGATCCGCGCGCAGGGCCTGATCCAGCCGATCGTCGTGCGCGCGCTGCCTGCGGCGAAACCCGGCAAACCGACCCACGAGATCATCGCCGGCGAACGCCGCTGGCGCGCCGCCCAGCTCGCGGGCCTGGCCGAGGTGCCGGTCGTGCTGCGCGAGGCCGACGACCGCTCGGCGATCGCGATGGCGCTGATCGAGAACATCCAGCGCGAGGACCTCAACCCGCTCGAGGAGGCGCAGGCGCTGACCCGGCTCATCGACGAGTTCGGGCTGACCCACCAGCAGGCCGCCGAAGCCGTCGGCCGCTCGCGCGCGGCGGTCTCGAACCTGCTGCGCCTGCTCGAGCTGCCACCGGCGATCCGCGACCTGCTCGCTTCGCACGCGCTGGAAATGGGCCACGCGCGGGCGCTGCTGACCCTGCCGGCCGACATCGCCCTCGCGCTGGCGAAGGAAGCCGCCGCGCAGGGCTGGTCCGTGCGCGAGATCGAACACCGCGCCCAGCTCGCACAGGCCGCCACGGGCAAGCCGCCCGCGAAGAAGCCGGCCGCCAAGTCCGACCCCGACGTCGCCGCGCTCGAGCGCGAGCTGTCCGAATGCCTCGGCGCCAAGGTCGCCGTGCAGCAGGGCCGCGGCGGCCGCGGCAAGCTGGTGATCCACTACCACGGCCTCGACACCCTCGAGGGCGTCCTCGAACGCCTGCGTGGCCGCGGATGAGGTGCGAGCAGCCCGCTCCGGCGTGGCATGGGGTGAAAGCTCCATCCACAACCGCGATAATGCACGGATGACCCCCATCACCCGGGCGCCCCTCGTCCCCCGTCCCTCTCCGCCCGCGCCATGACCGCACCCGAACTGTCGGTCGTGGTGCCCGTGCACAACGAGGAAGCCAACATCCCGCCGCTGGTCGGCGAGATCGTCGCCGCGCTGCGCGGACGGATTCCGTTCGAGATCGTGTACGTGGACGACCTCAGCCGCGACGGCAGCGTCGCGGTGCTGCAGAAACTGCAGCGCGAGACGCCGGAGCTGCGCGTGATCCGCCACCTGCAGCAGGCCGGCCAGAGCACGGCGGTGCGCAATGGCGTCAAGGCCGCGCGCGGCACGTGGATCGCGACGCTGGACGGCGACGGTCAGAACGACCCGGCCGACATCCCCAAGCTGCTCGACGCGCGTGCGGCCGCCGACGCCTCGATCAAGCTGTTCGCGGGCTGGCGGGTCAACCGCCAGGATTCGGGCAGCAAGCGCTGGGCCTCGCGCTGGGCCAACCGCATCCGTTCGCGCATGCTGCGCGACGAGACGCCGGACACCGGCTGCGGGATCAAGCTGTTCGAGCGCGAGGCCTTCCTCGACCTGCCGTATTTCGACCACATGCACCGCTATCTGCCCGCGCTGATGCAGCGCGCGGGCTGGAAGACGGTCAGCGTGCCGGTCAACCATCGGCACCGCACGGCCGGCGTGTCCAAGTACAACAACCTCAACCGCGCCCTGGTCGGCATCAGCGACCTGCGCGGCGTGGCTTGGCTGATCCGGCGCGGGAAGCGGACGCAGACGACCGAACTGCGGGTCGAAGAAACCTGATTTTCCCCGCCCGCCGGGTGGCGACCAGCCGCGTTTTTCGGGCAAGGGCCACCCCTCCCGGCCTCCCCAAGCCGGGGAGCGGTTTCCTACGGAGTCACCCATGAACGACGAAATCCTCTGGCTGTCCTGGACCGGCGTCCACGTGACGCTGTGGAAGCTGATCGGCTATTCGGGCGCGCTGCTGTTCTCGATGCGCTGGTTCGTGCAGCTGCACGCCTCGCGCCGCGCGGGCCGGCCGGAAACCCCGCGGATGTTCTGGTACATGAGCGTGGTCGGCAGCCTGACCACCCTGTCCTACTTCATCTTCTCGCCCAAGAGCGACTCGGTCGGCGTGATCGGCAACCTGTTCCCGGCCTTCATCGCCAGCTACAACCTCTACCTCGACATCCGCCACCACGGCTGGAAGCGGCGCACCGACCTGTCACCCGACTGAGGCGCGCCCCGGTACGGTTTGCGCCAGGGCCATCGGCCCGCTAGAATACGCGGCTCGCTTCGGGGCGGTTCCGCCCGAACGGCCCGGCAGCACGATGCCGGCCCGCCGAAGCGCCGGACTGGATCTTCCGTATCGTGCGCGTCCCTATCGGACGCGGAGCCGATGCTTCCCGGGCCACGGGAAGCCAGACCGCAAACCCAGGAGTCGACCATGGCACGCATTTGCCAGGTAACAGGCAAGAAAACCACGGCGGGCAACAACGTCTCGCACGCCAACAACCACACCCGTCGCCGGTTCATGCCGAACCTGCACGAGCGCCGCTTCTGGGTCGCCAGCGAGAACCGCTGGATCAAGTTGCGCGTTTCCGCCCACGCCCTGCGCACGATCGACAAGAACGGGATCGATTCCGTGATTGCCCAGCTGCGCGCCCGCGGCGAAAAGGTCTAAGGAGAACCCGTCATGGCATCCAAGCGCGACAAGATCCGCCTCGTCTCGACCGCCGGCACCGGTCACTTCTACACCACCGACAAGAACAAGAAGACCACGCCGAACAAGATGGAGATCAGCAAGTACGATCCCGTCGTGCGCAAGCACGTGGCCTACAAGGAAGCGAAGATCAAGTGACGCATTGGCGCGCTCGCGCGTAGCGCGAGCACCTTTGCCAATGCGTCATCCCGGCGCAAGCCGGGATCCAGCGCCTTGCCGGAGAAGCCCGCAATTATTGCTACTGTCACTCAAGCACCTCTCACCGTCACGAATCCGTTCGACCGACCCCCTCCGCCCAAGTGGGAAGGTTTGAATTTTGAATCCTACAAAAATACTATATTTTTCTCCTCCCTTTCGAAAATGTGACATGGATTCTCAAGGAAATTCCATGTCATTTCACATCGTCACCAATTGACGACAGTTTGATCCAATTTGACATCAAATTCCATGACGATTCCATGTCATTCATCCAGGTTTTATTTTTTCTCCATGCTCAAACATGACATGGATTTTACATT
>Ga0207691_10006312_pt1 | contig 11445 bp, 9 predicted proteins | sample KBSM13metaG_FD_184327 | JGI IMG/M metagenome (GOLD analysis project Ga0207691, IMG submission 184327) | Miscanthus rhizosphere microbial communities from Kellogg Biological Station, Michigan, USA - KBS M1-3 metaG (SPAdes) (version 2) | ecosystem: Host-associated > Plants > Roots > Rhizosphere >...
TGCCGCAGCGCCTACAGCGAACTCTTCCAGCACCCAGGAGCGGATGCGCTTCTGGGTCCAGCCCATGGCGCGCAGGATGCCTGCCTCGCTTCTGCGCTGGCGGATATAGCTGACAGTGGACGCTCCTGTGAGGAGCGTGGCACCAAGCAACGTCAGGAACAGCAGCGTGATGTTGGTTCCGGTCAGGGAGCCGGAGACGGCGTCAGCCGCATTCTGCCGGACCCATGACTGCTGGACGGTGCCCAGCGGAGACTCCTTGCCGGCGTCGTCCTTGCTGTATCCGGGTACGAAGATGTTGGCGTCTTCGCGGGCGGAGCCGGCCACCGAGATGTCTGCGAGCTGTCGCATTTGTGGGAGGACCTTCGCGCCGACGTCCGTCGCCGCCATACGCAGTTCGACCGAGCCGCGCAGGCCGCCGCCAGGCAGTTCCGTCAGTCCGAGCCGGTGCGCGTCCATTTCGAGCGCGACGAGGACAGACGCCGTTTTGCCTTTGCCCCTGAACGGTGCCGCAAGCGCCTTGAGAGACACGCCACCGACTGCAATCGGACTGGCGAGCGCGGCGCCCACGCCGGGCCGCCGTTCGGGTGACGTGACGTTGTCTTTGCCCTTGAATGGAGCCACGTACCCTTCGCGGGCGAGGACCTTCAGCCCTGGGCGTTTCACCGTTACCGTCACCGGGACGTAGCGGCCGTTGTCCTTCTCTTCGCCGGAGTTGAAGCCGAGCATGTAGTAGACGCTTTGCTCCTGAACCAGGCGGTTGAACGCATCATCGTAGTTGTTGGAGCTCACGAGCGCGAAGCCGCCCGTCGCGGCGGCAAGCGTCCTCAATTCCATCGTCGCGGAAAGCTTCTGTACTCCGTCCAGGCCGCCTTCGTCGGCGACTCCCCCAGGATGGATTGGGTAAATTGCGATGTTTCCGCGCGTTGCCGCGGTCATGGCGGCATGAGCCGCAGATCCCGCGCGTGTCATCGACGTACCCGCATAGTCCTGGAAATCCGTCGCGTCGAAGCCGATCGCTTCGGTGACGAGCACCATGGCCTTGCGGGGGCCGGGAATCTTGAGCAGAAACTCCGTCAGATCACGGAGCCGTTCCATTCGATTCGGTGCGCCGACGACGGCCGCTTCAGACGCATTCCTTTCACCGGGCCGTTCGGCCAGAATCGGCGACGCTGAGCCTGGCATCACGCGGTCACAAAGTGGGCCAGGACAATCGTCCGCCGAGTAGCCGACGATGCTATCGATGCCTTCGATTAGCAGCCGACGATTCGACGTGAAGCTCTGCCCGGCGGTGACGTGTGCGCGATCCAGGAACATGATCGCCGCGACGTCGCTAGGGCCGAAATGGTCCGCAAGAAACTTGCGCAGCTCGCGCTTGACGCGCTGTGCGTTGATGGCCTGGATGTCGTCGACGACGATCAGATAGATCCGGCCCTCGCCCTCGTTGGTGGCGACGTCCGAGTCGGCAAGATCCGGAGGCTGTGTTTGGATCGGAATATCCACAGCCTCGAACGTGGTAATTGGTTGTGGTTTGCCGCGCTCCGTGACCTCGAAGTCGTCCGACGTGAGGCCGCGAACCGGATTGCCGTCTGTGTCAGTAACGACGGCATCAACCTGAATGGCGCGCACACCCGCGCGGAAGGTGGCAATCGGTTCTTGCGGCGCGGATGGCTGTGCGGCTGATGGCCGAGTGGGCGCCTGGCCGGCCCGGACCATCGATCCCGACACGATGACGGCGAGAGCAAAGAAGGCCAGCGGCCTCATCGCCATTACCTGACGCGGAATGGCACGCTCCGCGTGATCGAGTTGCCACCGTCGCTCGATTTGACGTTGACGGAGAGCACGTAACGACCTGCGGACAATTTGCCGAGCGGCAGCGGCGCATCCAGTTGCAGGGTATCGCCAGTCTTCTTCAACTCGTCGGCCGATCGCGAAGCCGCCGCGACCGGGGTCACCTCGCCGCTCTCACTGCGGATTTCCGCGTTCAGATCGAGCGAGTGCGGCTTGCCGCCGGTGTTGTCGTAGATCTCGGCGAACGCCGAGACCCTGTCTCCGCTCCTGAACACCCGGACCGTCGTGGGCGTCCGCATCGCCAGCGGCTCGAGCGGGTCGCCGGGCGAAAGGAACACTCCCTCTGGCTCGTTGGGGCCACGCAGCAGCAGACCGCTCATCGTCAGTTCCTTCTTGCTGTAGTCGGGAACGTCGATGTCATAGATGACGCTGCCGCCACGCTGAGCAGTGCCGATGGCGATGCGCAGCTGATAGCGGCCGGGCAGCAAGTCCGTCTTCGTCAGGATATGCAGCCCCTCCCGTTCGATCTCGGCGCGGGCCGCCGCAGGAACCGTGATGTTGCCAACCTGCCTGATCTGCGGCAGGACCTTCGCGCGCACGTCCGTTGCCACCATGCGTACGTCGACGGCGCCGCGCAGCGCGCCGTCCGGCAATTCCGCGAGGCCGAGGCCATGCGGGTCCATTTCCAGCGCAACGAGGACCGACGCCGTCTTGCTTTTGGGCATCTTGAACGGTGCGGCGAAGGCGCGCAGTGTCACGCCTCCGACTGGAATGGGACTGGCAAGGGCGGCGCCCACACCTGGTTGTCGCTCCGGCGACGTGACGTTGTCCTTGCCCTTGAACGGGGCAACGTAGCCCGCACGCGCCAGGACCTTCAGACCCGGGCGCTTGACCGTCACGGTCACTGGCACGTAAAGACCGTTGTCCTTGTCTTCGGCGGAGTTGAAGCCAAGCATGTAGTAGATGCTCTGCTCCTGCACGAGGCGGGTGAATGAGTCTTCGTAGTTGTTGGAGTTGACGTGTGCGAACCCGCCCGTCGCGTCGGCCAGCGTACGCAGCTCCATGGTTGCCGATTGCCCACGCAGGCGTTCCTGCTGCTTATCGTCATCGGGCCCTGAGACTGCCAGGTCGGGCGACGCACCTCCGGGATGAATCGGATAAATCGCAATGTTGCCACGCGTTGCTGCCGTCATGGCGGCGTGGGCGGCCTGCGCCGCCGGAGTCATCGTCGTGCCAGCGTAATCCTTGAAATCGGTGGCGTCGAAGCCGATGGCTTCGCTGACGAGCACCATCGCCTTCCGCCGTCCGGGGATCTTGATCAGGAATTCAGTGAGATCGCGGAGGCGTTCCATGCGATTCCGGGTACCGAGCACCGCTGACTCGTACCCGGCTGTTGACCCTCCGGATGACGCCCCACGACCCGGTGGCAGTGGCCTCTCGGTGGCGAACGGCGAGGCCGTGCCGGGCGCCACCTTCTCGTCCTCGCCCTCCGAATAGCCGCCGGCGCTGTCGATCCCTTTGATGAGGAGGCGTCGGTTCGACGTGAAGTCCTGACCCGCGTTTGCGTGTGCGCGATCGAGAAACATCACTGCGGCGGTGTCGCTCGGCCCGAAATGGTTCGCAAGGAACTTGCGCAGTTCGCGCTTCGCGTACCCCGCGTTCTGAAGGCTGATGTTGTCGATGACGATCAGGTAGATGCGTCCATCACCCTCGTTGGTGACCACATCGGCGTCCGCCAGGTCCGGCAGTTGCGTTTCAATCGGAATGTCCACGGCCTCGAATGTCGTGATCGGCTGCGGCTTCCCGCGTTCGGTGATCGCGAAATCGTCCTCGGTCAGGCCGCGCACCGGATTGCCGTCCTCATCGGTGACGACAGCATCGACCTGAATCGCTCGCACGCCGGCGCGGAACGTTGCGATGGGTTCCTCAGGTTGCTGGCGTTTCGGGTCCTGGCGCTGGGGTTCCTCGCGCTGCGACTCGGGTCGCGGCGGGAAGGGTTGTCGCGCCGGACCGCCTCCCCGAGCGGGCCCCTGGCCGGCCAGAAGCATCGATCCTGACGCGATGATTGCGAGGACAGCGAACCGGAACGCTTTCATATGAATGCCCGTTATTGTACCGGCGAAGGCGGCGCAATCCCGCGAGGTAAGCTGGACGCGTGCACAGCCTGCCGCTGCATCCGCTTCATGCGATTGTGGACGTTCACGTCGCGGAGAAGGCCGGCTGGGAACCCTTGGATCTGAGCAGAGCCTTCCTTGACGGCGGCGCTCGCGTCCTTCAGCTTCGCGCGAAGGACGTTCCTTCCGGACCTTTCCTCGACCTGGCTGACGCGCTCGTGCAGATGGCCGACGAGTACGAGGCCTGCGTCATTGTGAACGACCGAGTGGATGTTGCCCGGTTGTGCGGAGCGGATGGCGTCCATGTTGGACAGGAAGACCTGCCTCCGGCAGCTGCACGAGACCAGCTCGGTCCGGCCGCGGTCGTCGGCTATTCAACGCACTCGGTCGTGCAAATAGAGGCGGGAGTCCTGGAGCCGATCTCGTACCTCGCGGTCGGGCCAGTGTTTGGCACATCGACCAAGGACACTGGCTACGCCGCGGTCGGACTCGAGCTTGTTTCGGTAGCGTCCCGGTTGAGTGGCGTGTTACCGATTGTCGCCATCGGCGGCATCACGCTCGCAAATGCGCGTTCGGCAATCAATGCCGGTGCGGCTGCGGTGGCTGTCATCTCGGATCTGATGTCCGACCGCGATCCCGAGGCTCGTGTCAAATCGTACCTGCGGGCGCTCGCGTGAACTGAGGGTCGTTACGATTCACCCAGGTAGGCCTCGCGAATCCTGGGATCACCGGCGATGGAGGCGGCGCTGCCTTCGAGAGTGACCGCGCCGGTCTCGAGCACGTATCCGCGATCGGAATGCTTGAGGGCGGCGTTTGCGTTCTGCTCGACGAGCAGGACCGTCGTCCCGGTGGCCTTGATTTCGTCGATCGTCGTGAAGATCGTATGGCAGACGATGGGCGCGAGGCCGAGGGACGGTTCGTCGAGCAGCAGCAGCTTTGGCCGCGACATCAGCGCCCGTGCGATCGCCAGCATCTGCTGCTCCCCGCCTGACAACGTGCCCGACCGCTGCCGCACGCGTTCACGAAGTCGCGGGAACAGGGTGAAACCGCGTTCGATGTCATTGCGAATCTGTGCCTGATCGCGGACCCGATACGCGCCCATCTCGAGATTTTCGAGCACCGTCAGATTCGCGAAGATTCCGCGCCCTTCCGGGGCCATCGAGATGCCGCGGGCCACGAGCTGGTGAGCGGGCAGGCCCGTGATGTCTGCGCCCTCAAAACGGATGCGGCCGCTGCGCGGCGTCAGCAGTCCGGTGATTGCGCGTAGCGTCGTGGACTTGCCGGCGCCGTTGGCGCCAATCAGCGTGACGACCTCGCCCGCCTGGACGCGCAGCGACACGTCGCGGAGGGCGTGAATTCCGCCGTAGTAGACGTTGACGTCCTCGAGCGTCAGCATTAATCGTCTGGCCTCAGGCCCCACCCAGGTACGCTTCGATCACCTTGGGGTTTCTCTGGATGTCCGCCGGCGGTCCGATGGCGATGGTCTCGCCGTAGTCGATGACGTGCACTGTGTCGCAGACGCCCATGACGACCTTCATATTGTGCTCGACCAGCAGGACCGTCAGTGCGAACTCGTCGCGCAACCGGCGGATGACGCGCATCAGATCGCGCGCCTCCTGTGGATTCATGCCAGCAGCCGGCTCGTCGAGCAGCAGCAGCCGCGGCTCCGTGGCCAGCGCCCGTGCGATTTCGAGCCGGCGCTGGCTACCGTAGGGCAGGCTCGTCGCCGTCTCGCCAGCCGTGTGCTGAAGGTCGAAAATCTCGAGCAGCGCCATCGATCGCGCCCGGATCTCGCGTTCCTCCTCGTGATGACGCGGCGTCCCGAGGATGGCGTCAGCGAGTGTCTGCCGGCTGCGGAGGTGCCGCGCGGTCATGACGTTCTCGAGCACGCTCAGGTCGGGAAAGAGACGGATGTTCTGGAATGTGCGCGCGATGCCGAGGCGCGTGATCTCGTACGGCTTGCGTCCGTCGATGCGGGCCCCTTCAAACAGCATCTCCCCTTCGGTCGCGTCGTAGACACCGGTCAGCAGGTTGAAGACCGTGGTCTTTCCGGCGCCGTTGGGACCGATGAGTCCGTACAAGGCGCCGCGTTCCACCCGCAGGGTGAGCGCTTTGACGGCCGTCAAACCGCCGAATCGCTTGGTGACGGCGCGGGTCTCCAGCAGGGCCGCCATCACTTGATTGCCGCCGCAGGGCGATCCTGGCCGCGCCGCCGCAGCCACGCCCAGCTGACTTCGCGTCGCCCGAACAGGCCCTGCGGCCGGAAGATCATGGTGAGAATGAGCAGCAGCGCGTACGTCACCATGCGAAGACCGGGAAATTGCTGGTCCAGGCGGCGAAGGGCTTCGGGCAGGATGGTGAGTGCCGTGGCGCCGAACACCGCTCCGCTGATCGAGCCGATACCGCCGATGACGATCATCACGATGATTTCGATCGAGCGAACGAAGTTCAGGTTTTGTGGGTTCAGCGGATTCGCGAATAGTTGTCCCGACAGGCCGCCCGCGACCCCGGCCAGCGCGGCGCTGATGACGAAGGCGAGCACCTTGTAGCGCGTCGTGCTGATCCCCATTGCCTCGGCAGCGATTTCATCGCCGCGAATCGTCGCCAGGACGCGGCCGAACGTCGATGCCGCGATGTTCCGGACGATCACGATGGTCAGGATCGCCACTGCAAAGATCCAGAAGAAATTCGTGATCGGGATGGCAGCGGTAAATCCGGTTGCGCCGCCGACCGCCGGAATGTTCAGGATGATGACGCGGATGATCTCGGAGAACCCGAGCGTGACGATGGCGAGGTAGTCACCACGAAGGCGCAGCGACGGGATGCCCACCGCCAGCCCCGCCAGGGCAGCGGCCGCCGCGCCTGTCAGCAGGCTTATCGTCATCACCACGGCCGCTCCGGTCGCATCGTCCAGGGAAGACCCGAGCAGGCCGGCAATCGCGCGGCCGTAATAGACCGTTACGAACGTCGCACTATAGCCGCCCACCGCCATGAAGCCGGCATGCCCGATGGAGAACTGACCGGCGAGCCCGTTGATCAGATTCAGGCTGACGGCAAGGATGACGTTGATGCCAATCAGGTTGAGGATGCGAGCGTAGTACGCGTTGATGCGGAAATCGCCGAATCCATACTCGAACAGGTAGTTCAGGCCGAGCAGGACGCCGACGGTGGCGGCGGTCGCGAGGATCTTCGTCGTCACCCGCATCGACAGACGGGCGTCCTAGACCTTCTCGACCGTTGCCGAGCCCAGGATGCCGGCCGGCCGGAAGAGCAGGATCAGAATGAGCACCGCGAACGCCGCGGCATCGCGGTACGTGGAGTAGGCCGTGGCGCTCAGCCACGTCTCCAGCAAGCCGATGAGCACGCCTCCGATCATGGCGCCTGGAATGTTGCCGATACCGCCGAGAACCGCCGCGACGAACGCCTTGAGACCGGTCATCAGTCCCATCAGCGGATCGATTCTTGGTATGGCGAGCGCCACCATGACGCCACCCGCCGCTGCGAGCGCCGAGCCGAGCGCGAATGTGAAGGCGATCACGTAGTCCGTGTTGATGCCCATGAGTTTGGCCACGGACAAGTTGAACGAGGTCGCCCGCATCGCCTTGCCGATCCGCGTCCGATGGACGATGAACTCGAGCCCGAACATCACGATGACGGCGACCACGATGATAAGGAGGTTCTGGTTGGTGATCTGTACGCCGCCGACCGAGTAGACCTCGGCCCGGATCATCTGCGGAAAAAATCGCGGATTGGCGCCGAAGACGACCTGGCCGCCGTACTCCAGCAGCAATGAGACCCCGATGGCCGTGATGAGCGATGCCAGCCGTGGGTGGTGACGTACGGGGCGGTAGGCGAAACGTTCAATGAGCACGCCGATGACGCCGCAGATGGCCATGGCCCCGAGCGTGACGACGATGGCGCCGAGGATCGAGGGGGACGCGTCGAGGTTGAGCGCGTTGGCGAGGTAGTAGCCGGCGAAAGCGCCCAGCATGTAGACGTCGCCATGCGCGAAGTTGATCAGGCGCAAGACCCCGTAGACCATCGTGTAGCCGAGCGCGATCAGGGCGTAGATCGCGCCGAGCGACAGCCCGTTGATCAGCTGCTGGAGAACGGTGTCCACGCTAGCCGGGATTGATGGTGGTCTTGTAGACGAACGTCACCTTGCCGCCCGCGTAGGTCACCTCCTGCACAACCGCTGGCTTGTCGACGTTGCGCTTGGCGTTCATTTTCAGACGACCGGTGACACCGGGCACGTCCGCCGACGCGATCGCCTCGCGCAGCTTGGGCCCGTTGGTGGACTGGGCGCGCGTCAGCGAGTCGGCGAGCACCTTGATCGCGTCGTAGGCGAGCGCGGCGATGGCGTCGGGGTCGCGGTTGAAGCGTTTCTTGTACGTGCTGACGAAATTCTGGACGATCGGATCCGGGTTATCGCCGGAATAATGATTGGAGATGTACGTGTTGTTGAGCGCCTCGCGGCCGTTCTGGAGGGCGTCGCCGACCCAACCGTCGCCGCCAAGGATCGGCATCTTCATGCCGAGCTCGCGCGCCTGTCGGGTAATGATCGCCGCCTCGGAGTAATAGCCCGTGGCAAACAGGACGTCCGGCTTGTCGCTGCGGATGCGCGTGAGCGCGGCCTTGAAGTCGGCGTCGCCGCTCGAATAGCTGACCGGCGGCAGGACCTGGCCCCCGAGCCGGGTGAAGTGCTGCGCGACGGAGTCGGTGAGGCCAACGGAGTAATCCTGCGACTGGTCGCGGAGAATCGCGACCTTGCGAGCCTTGAGGTCGTTATAGGCGAACTTCGCGAGCACTTCTCCCTGAAACGGGTCGATGAAGCAGACGCGGAAGACGTAATCGCCGACCTCGGTCACCTTTTCGTTGGTCGAGGCGGGCGTGATCATCGGAATCTGGTAGCGCTGCGCAATCGGGGCGGCGGCCAGGGTGCGGCGACTCGCCACCTCGCCGATAACCGCCACCACTTTGTCCTGCGTGACCAGCTTGGTGACGGCGTTGGAGGCCTCCTCCGGCTTGCTCTGGTCGTCCTCCACGAGGAGTCGCAGTTTGCGGCCGAGGACGCCCCCGGCAGCGTTCAGCTCGTCGACGGCGAGTTCGGCGCCTTCACGCGACGATTGTCCGAATGAGGCACCGTCGCCAGTCAGAGAACCGTAGAAGCCGACGGGAATGTCGCCGGTCGTGTCGGCGGCGCCGTCCGATTTGCGCTCGCACGCGACTGTGGACAACAACACGGCGGCGAGGAGCAGCCACGCGGTCGACGCGCAGTCCATCCGAGGCGCTAAACGATGTGTCATGTCCTTGGAGAATCTGGTAACTGACGTGAAAAGTCAACGCTGACGCGACGCAGCGCGTGCGGCGACCGCCGCCGTAACGGAAACGCGGTTTAGAATGGCCCTTCGGTAGATCGCGCCAGCTCTGGGGCGCATTCGCACGGGAGAAATGATGATGGAACCGTCAGGCGTGCAGCGGACGCGTGCACGCCACGATACGGACGCAGCATGAGCGCACGCGTGCTCGATGGACAGGCGCTGGCCGTTCGCATGCAACGGGATGAAATCGGCCCGCAGGTGAAAGCTTTCACGGCCCAACATGGCCGGCCACCGGGGCTCGCCATCGTGCTCGTCGGCGACGATCCAGCATCGCACGTCTACGTCAATCACAAGGTCAAGGCAGGAACCCAGGCTGGATTCCGCGTCGATCTCGAGCGCATGCCGGCCGGCGCGTCGCTCGACGACGTGCTCGCGCTCGTCCAGCGTCTCAACGTCAGCCCCGTCCACGATGGCATCCTCGTGCAGTCGCCGCTGCCGAAAGCCATGGGCGCCGGGGCGGAGCAAAGGGTCTTCGACACGATTGCCGTTGAAAAGGACGTGGACGGCTTCAGCGCCGAAAGTGTCGGGCTTCTGGTGCAGAAGCGGCCGAAGCTGGTCGCATGCACACCGAGCGGTGTGATCGAGCTGCTCGATCGCGAGAAGATCCCGATCGCCGGCCGCGATGCGGTGGTCGTTGGACGCAGCGATATCGTCGGTAAGCCGATGGCGATGCTGCTCCTGCACCGGGATGCGACCGTCACGATCGCGCATTCACGCACGCCGGATCTGGCGGCGGCGTGCCGGCGTGCGGACATCCTGGTGGCGGCGGTGGGGAAGGCAGGACTGATCCGGCGCGACTTCGTGAAGCCTGGCGCCACCGTGATCGATGTGGGCGTCAATCGTGTGGCGGATGCCGCCGTTGTCGCGGAGCTGTACCCGGCGTCGCATCCACGTCAGAAGGTGTTCAGCTCGAAGGGTTCGTTGCTCGTCGGCGACGTCCATCCTGAGGTCGCCGACATTGCTGGCGCCTTGACGCCGGTCCCTGGCGGCGTCGGGCCACTGACGATCACGATGCTGATGATGAATACGCTCGCGGCGGCGAAGGCCCGCGTTGGTCAATAGGATCGTCGGCGCGCTGATCCTCGCGACCATACTCGCGGCTCCTGCCCCCGTCATCGCGCAGGCGATATCGCCAGAGGCTGTCAAACTGGCCGAGGCGGGTTCGAAAGCGCTCGACGAGCGCCGGCTTGCCGACGCGCTGTCGGCGTTCACCGCGGCGGCCAGGCTGGCGCCGCGCAGCGCCGGGATCGCGTTCGGGGTCGGACTGAGCGCCTACATGCTCGGCCAGAACGCCGAGGCGGAGCGGCAGTTCCAGCGCGCCCTGCAACTCGATCCCGCATTGAACGACGCCTCTCTTCTCCTGGGAGAGTTGCAGTATCGAAGCGGCCGCATCCGTGAGGCTGTGGCCACGTACGAGGCGGCGCTGAAAAGCGCGCCGGGCGACGCGCGGTTGAAGGAGAAGATCAGCCAATGGTCGGCTGAGGCCCGCACGGAGAGCCGGTTCGCCGAAACACGCGGCGTCCACTTCCGGGCACTGTTCGAGGGCCCGGTCGATCAAGGCCTGGCGCGGCGCGCGGTGGACCTCCTCGAAGCCACGTACCGCCGGATTGGCGACTCCTTGCAGTTCTATCCCACCCAGTCCATCGAAGTGGTGCTCTACACCTCGCAGCAGTTCCGTGACATCACGCGCGGCCCGACGTGGGCCGGCGGTGTCTACGACGGACGCATCCGTGTGCCGGTGAAAGGAGCGCTCGATCAGATCGACGAGCTGGAACGGGTGCTCGCCCACGAATACGTCCACGCGCTCGTCGCAGGCATCGCCGGACGCGGAGTGCCGGCATGGGTGAACGAGGGGTTGGCCGTGGTGCTCGAGCCGGGCGGCCTCCCCGGTGCCGAGCGGGTCGTGGCCGCTGCCCGCAAGCGTCCGGCGCTGCCGGAACTGCATACCGGATTCAGCGGCCTGCCCGACGCGCAAGCGCAGCTGGCCTACGCCGAGAGCGCACTCGCGGTGCGCAGGATGCTCGACGTACGCGGGCCGTCAGCGGTCGTGATGCTGCTGCGGGATCTGGGAGCCGGAGTGCCGTTCAGCACCGCCTTCCATCAGCGCATCGGGCTTCGCTACGAGGAGTTTCAGGACGCCGTCGCGCGGCGGTAAGCCGCCT